>Ga0256406_1002676_pt1 | contig 24342 bp, 27 predicted proteins | sample RumenRJG_03DNA_FD_185986 | JGI IMG/M metagenome (GOLD analysis project Ga0256406, IMG submission 185986) | Bovine rumen microbial communities from Lethbridge, Alberta, Canada - RJG_03 | ecosystem: Host-associated > Mammals > Digestive system > Stomach > Rumen | place: Canada: Alberta | collected...
GTTATTACATTCAGTCCGCGTTGCGGCTCGATACCCCAGAGAAGTCAGAACAGGAGAAATGTTCCCTCAGGCTCATCGACGACAGCTTCAGAAAGATCGTGGTGGTCAACCGCGTCATGCAGCCCTATATGGACGATGATGGAATCCTCACCATGGGGCTGTTCGATTTCCTGCTCGACGAGAACAGCCTTGACTGATATTTGTGTGGTCCAGCAAGGATCTTCTGCCGTTCGATGAGCCTGTAGGGCTACGTGTTCGATACGTGCGGGTATTCCGCGACCTGCGGCACGGGCCTTCTCGCTATCGGATGTGCTGTTCCGTGTGCAGGCTGTGCCTGCCTGCAGTTTCGAGACTGGCCCGGCTCAAGCTGCGGGATGCATCCGTCGCGAGGAACCACATTGTCTCGGCTCTCTCGTCAGGCGTGCACATGTGCCCAAGAGAGCCGCTGCTTCTCGATTGTTTGGGGTGCGTTCTGCAGGAGCTCCTCGCTGTCCAGCTGGTACTTGCCGGTATGCGCGCCGCCGGACTGGATAGAGCTTATATGAATCTGCTGCCTGTCATGGCAGCGCCATGAAGCTTGAGCGTGACGGCGTAGCTGCTCGGAACCGGCATGACCTCGTCGGGGAAGATGGCCATGCCTTCGGCGCTCTCGGAAACCGGTGCAGCTTCACGTTCAATGCCAAAGCAGGCAGCATCGGCGAGGACCATCCATCGAGTCCGACGTGTGTGCCGTGTCTGGCCGGAAACCTGACGCTGCGAAGAGGCCCCTGCTCTGCCGTCTTGTTCCACTACCTTGGCCGATCTGGCCAACGCCACGAGGGAGCGCATCGCGCAGCAGGAGCAGGCCTGGAAGTCCTGATTCACAAGCGCGTCCAGATAGTCTGCCCCTGCCTTATCCGACAATCCTGGCCAGCAAGTGGCCCGAAACCAGGGCTGCCATTTCCTGTGGGGTCTCTTCCCGGCCCCTGCGTGCCAATGTGATGAACATCCCGTAGAGGCCGTAGGCGAGAAAGGTGGCCTCGTAGCTCTCTTCGCCTCCCATGTCGGCATCGCTCACTATCGCCTTGAAGGCAGCAAGGATGGCGTCCGTATAGCCCTGCTCGATCATGAGATCGTTTTCCGTGCGCAGCGACAGGCAGAACTCGAAGTAGCGCAGGGCCCGCTCGGGATCCGAGAACGCGAGTCCCTTGAGATGGTGCTCCTTCTCGTATGCGCGCCATCGGCGGACAAGGTAGGCGCCGATCAGCTCCTCCTTCGACGAGAAGTTGCGAAAGTACGTGGCTCGGCCTACGCCCGCCTGTGCGGCAAGCTCGTCGATGGTCACCTTTCGGATGTCCTTCTCGGCCATGAGCGAGAACAGGGCAGGCCCCAGCATGTCTGTGGCATATGCAGACACAGCATACCTCCTGATACGAAACCCATCGATGCGTATCGCTTGCGCCCGTTGCATCGGGGCATGCGCAGGACGGCTGATACGATTGTATCAATGGAAAGAGATCAAGGGCGTTCTTCAGGAGGGCCGCGATGAAAGAGAAGACACGGAGGCGTCTGCGACTGCTTGGGTGGGTGGCGGGAGGAATATGCGCCGCTCTTGCCGTGCTCGCGCTGGTGCTGGCGACCCATACGCAGATCGTGGTCGGAGCGATCCAGACGCTCGCGGCCGGCACCGTCAAGACGACCAACACCTTCGAGCCTGAGGGCGAACCCATCGACGCCGTGCGGGACAACGGACAGCGCATCGTGACCGATATCGCCTACGCCGACGAGTATCCGAACAGCTTCCTGGACATAACCTATCCCGACTCAGACACCTCCGTGCAAAGACCCACCCTGGTCTACTTTCATGGCGGAGGATTCTTCGGGAGCAGCAAGAGCATGGGCGATCCGCTGGCATCGAGCGATGTCACAGCGCTTCTGGACGACATCTGTGCGGCTGGATACAACATCGTGAATGTGGACTACGGCCTCGTGCCCGACTGCCGCTTTCCCGTTCCTGTCATCCAGGCCAACCAGGCACTTGTCTGGTGTGCGTCGCATGCGGACGAGTATGGCCTTGATATGGATGATGTCATCATCATGGGTTCCTCTGCCGGTGCCATCATAACGAGCCAGATGGGTGCTGTTCTCTCGAACCCGGCGTATGCCGCCGAGCTCGGCATCGAGCCGGCACTGGAGCGAGAGCGGGTGAAGGCTGTCGTAATCGACGATGCACCGCTCGTCTACGACGAGTTCTCCTTGGGCACCAAGGTCCTTGTAGGCAACTATGTAAGCGGGACGATCTTCCTCAGCAAGGATCAGGTGCATCGCTATGATGCTACCCAATGGGCCACCTCGTCCTACCCGCCTGCGGTGCTTCTTGGCAGCGAGTACCACAATGATATGAGGGCCATGGACGCAGCGCTTTCGGAAGCAGGCGTCACGCACGAGCTCATCGACCCGCTGGCCGAACGGGGCCTGGAGATGCCGCACTGCTTTGTGGGATCCGAGCGCACGGATGAGGTCGCACGGGATGCATTCGAGAGGATGCTGGCCTTTCTCGCCGACCGGACGGACTGACAAGAGCATGCCGACAGGCTGATGAAGAGGGCGATGGCCATGAAAGAGGCAGGCGCTCTGAGGATAAGCCCTGCAAGGGAAGAGACGGTGCGGGCATCCGCCATCATGCCGTCAATACCTTCGGCAATGACCTGCATGAAGAGCTTCTGTCCGGGGTGCTGGATGCGGAGTATCTCCTCTGCGACCTCTTCTGGGGTCCTGCCGGAACCGGTGATGATGGTGGCGGAGTTGGTGGCTGCGCCTTAAGAATCCATGGGAGCCGTCGCATATGCGGTGTCCTTCTGCCAGGCAGGCATTCTGCAGGGGCCATGGCCCCCTCAGCGGGAGCTGCGCTTTGCCTCCTGCACGAGCCGGGCAAGGTTTTGGGAGAAGCGCTTCCTGTCGTCGTCCGTGAAGGCAGACGGCCCCTTGGTCCTGCCTCCTGCGCGCCGGACCTTCTTCTCCTCATGGCGGATGAACATCGCGGTATCGATTGTGAGCGGGTCGTAGATGCGTCCCCTGACGCCGATGGCGCGTGCCCCTCTGCCGAGGACGATATCGGCCAGGCCGATATCCTGTGTCACCACCACATCGGCAGGCGTGATGGCGGCAGCAATCGCGAAGTCTGCCGAATCGGCACCGATGCCGACCTGGAGGATATCCGCCCAGAAGCTTCTGTCGGGATGTGCAGGATCCTTTGGGCTGCGGGGGTCATGGGGACGAAGGGAACGTTCCAGATTCTGGGTGGTGTTTCCGGCGATGATGCAGGGCACCTGCTCGAAGCGGGCGCAGGCCAAGGTCTCCCGTATGACAGGGCAGGCATCTGCATCGATATAGATCCTGGTCATGTCCTGCCATCCTCTCCCGAGCCTCCGGCGGAAAAGTCTAGGCGCCCGGGCAGCCATGGTCAACCTGTCTGGCTGCCGAGACGGAAATGATGGGGCAGGAAAGCCCAAGGGACTGTCGGGAGGACTTCTGCGTGCAGGGGAGCCAGGTGCAGCCAGAGGCTGGCACGTTGCCGGAAAAGGCCCTGCGCCTATCCTGTTTCTGCAGTCCGTCCGGCGATAGAGGCCTCTGTCCTGAGAGCCAATATGTTAGGTTTATATAACACTTAGGGTGCGGGCTGGATGACAGCTCCGCCCATCTTCGGGAGGCGGCTTCATGGGGCTGGCAAAGACGTATTTCGGCAATACCAGAAAGCCTGAGGGACTGCTCGGCAAGATGATGCTCAGCGGCATGAACCGGGAACATGCGGCAGTCTCTGCATGGGGCATGGCGCATCTCGAAGGAGAGGCCCCTCGTGCAATCGCGGAACTCGGATGCGGCGGGGGCAGGAATGCGGCTGCGCTTCTTGAGCGCTTCCCATCTGCCACGCTGGCTGCTGTCGACTATTCGCATGAAGCGGTCTCGAAGACAGCGCGGATGTGCGCTGCGGAAATCTCTGAAGGACGCTGCCGTGTCCTTCAGGGCGATGTCTCGGATCTTCCGCTGGAGACGGGATCGTTCGATCTGGCGTGTGCCTTCGAGACCGTCTACTTCTGGCCAGGTCCTGTCGAGAGCTTCCGGGAGGTCTTCCGAATCCTCGGGCCGGAGGGGACCTTCCTGATCGTGAATGAATCGGATGGCCTGGATGAGGGGGACCAGAAGTGGCTTTCCCTCATCGACGGTCTTGCCATATATACGGAGAAGGAGCTTGTCCGCTGCCTGGAAGAAGCCGGCTTCTCCGAGGTAAGAGCCGACCGGGTGCCCAAGAAGCATTGGCTCTGCCTGAAGGCACGGAAATGAAGGCACGCCGGAAGCGCCAGGTAGCGTGCCCGTGCACGAACATGCTGCGCTATCCTGCCCGCAGGATGCTCTCTTTGGACCGTGCGGCTCCAGCGCCTCTCAGAGGCTCTTCGTGGCACGCTCAAATTCGAGCAGGGCAGCCTTCCTGTCGATGCCGCCGCTGAAGCCTGTCAGGCTGTCGTCGCTTCCGATGACACGGTGGCAGGCAACAATCACGGCGTAGATGTTGCGGCCGACGGCGCCTCCGACGGCACGGGGAGACTGGCGCCTTCCGGTCTTCACCTCGATGGCACGTGCCAGGTCGCCGTAGGTCACGGTCGTGCCGTAGGGAATGTCGAGCAGGGCGCTGCGGACGAGCTTCTGGAATTCGGTGCCGCGCGGTGCCAGGGGGAGCTCCCGTGGGTCGGGCTGCATGCCCGAGAAATAGCGGCCAAGCCAGTCTTTCGCCTGCTCAAGCACGGCCAGATCGTCTCTGCGCTCCATCGCGCCGTCTGCCCCATACCCGAAGCGGCGTCCGGTGTCGAACCAGCAGCCGCAGATGCTCGTGCCGTCGCTTGCCAATGTGAGCGTGCCGACGAGAGGGGTCTGGCATTCCGTGTAATACATGGGCCTTCTTTCTTCAATCTACCCCGAGTCTCTGCGCCTTTCGGCATCTTTCGTGGATATGCTCTCCTGCACCGCAGACAGCCGGAAGCTGCCGGCTGCCTCAGAGGATGGAGGGCAGGGGAAGCGCTATGCCTTCGGGTAGCGCTCCTTGCCGGAAAGCTCGTCCACATCGATGCGCCAGACAGCGACGCGGGAGATGGCTTCGGGCGGGAAGGAGACAGGCGCTCCCGGCGCCATGTGCTCCATCAGGCGTGCCAGGGCCTCTGCCTTAGCGTCAGCGTTCTCGACGGGGAGAATGGTCCCTGCACCCATGATCGACTGGTAGGAGTAGGAATAGGAGCAGGCATAGGAGCCGGCGATGACGCCGAGCTCGCGGTCCATCTCGATCGCGACGCGCGGGGAGGAGGCAAAGCAGCGCGCCTTCCTGCCGTCTGCGGCAGAGTGGAGATAGAGCCTGAGCGGCACAGGATGCTCCGTGCTGCCTTCGCGCATCTTCTGCCAGGCCTCGTTGTCCCACGTATAGCCAAAGCTCATGGGCACGACGAAGGGGCCATTGCCGTCCGTGGTGCCGATACGCACGGTCTGGCAGACGTCGATCAGGGCACGGATGGCATCAGGGTCCTGGATTTCGCGGTGCACTCGTCTCATGGGAACCATGGAGCATCTCCTGTCTCGTGGTAGATCGTCTTTCTGCCACTCTACACCGCAGGGCGCTGCTGCCCTGCGCCTGCCGGACGGTTTCTTTCGGGTGCTTGTGGCCGAAAAGGCTTCCTGCTGTCTGGGACAGGACAGCCTGCTCGGCCAGCCTCTATCGCTTTTTCTGCCCAGATGATAGAATAAGAACAACTGTTCGTCAATGCCCTGCTCGCTTGCGGGCAGGGCCAGATGGCTGGGAGGCCGCAAGTCCATGGGTGTGCTCTATGAGATCGTCTCGACGCCCTTTGCCTACGCAGAGCGTCCCCACCTCTCGGGAGACGAGATGTTTGCCGGCGCGCCGAAGCGCATCGACTTCGGACCAGGGCGCCTCCAGCACTGCATCATCTGGGAGCCTGCGGAGGCCGTGCATGAAGAGACGGTCTTCTGGTTCCATGGCGGGGCATTCCTTGTCGGGACGCCCGAGTCCATGGTCGATGCTGCGCGGGTCTGGTGCCATGAGGGGTACCGCTTCGTCTCGGTCGGCTTCAGGCTTGTGCCGCATGACCGGTTTCCGGCACAGGCAGACGATGCCTACAAAGGCGTCCTGGCCACCCAGGCCTGGCTCAGGGACCGCCATCTGCCCTGGAGCCGCATCATCGTCGGCGGGAGCTCTGCGGGAGGGCAGCTTGCCTGCCTTCTGGGGTACAGCGACAAGCTGGCAAAGCGCTATGGGTTCGATAGGAGCTCGGTCGCTGCTGTCGTGAGCTGCGCTGCCATTGTCGACGCAGACGATCTCGAGCTTGCGCCGATCCGTCCGCTCTCGCTCTGGAAGAGCTTTGTCGATCTTCCCTGCGCGGACGCTATGGACAGAGAAGCGATACATGAGGCGCTCCTGCCATATTCGCCGATCTCGTGTGTCGTGCAGGCTCATGGCACAGGGCTTGCCCCCTTCTTCGCGATACAGGGAAGCTCCGATATCCTGAGTCCCTATGCACACCAGAAGGCGTTCGTGGAGGCGCTCAGAAAGCAGGGGACAGAGGCAGTGCTCGAAACCATAGAGGATCCGCGCTGGCAGCACATGGTCGGTACGGTCACACTGCACCGCAAGGATCCTGATACGTTCGTGCCTCTGAAGCGCCTCTTCTCCTGGCTCTCAGACATCGAGGCAGAAGGCAGGGGTGCCCGTCAATGAGCATGCATGACATATGGAATCCCTGGCATGGGTGCAGGAAGTGCTCCGAGGGCTGCGCGCACTGCTACATGTACTATCTCGATGGACTGCGCGGGCAGGATGGCAGCGATATCCGCCGCACGAAGGCAGACTTCGACAAGCCGGTGCAGAAGGACCGTACGGGCGCCTTCCGCATCAGGAGCGGGGAGACCCTGAGGGTATGCATGACATCAGACTTCTTCCTGGAGGAAGCGGATGTCTGGCGCGATGAAGCCTGGGAGATGATGCGGGAGCGGCCCGACGTCGTGTTCTTTCTTCTGACAAAGCGGCCCGAGCGGGTGAAAGAGTGCCTTCCGAAGGACTGGGGAGAGGGCTGGAGGAATGTCTTCTTCAATGTCACCTGCGAGAACCAGAAGCGTGCCGATGAACGGATACCGCTCCTGCTGGAGCTGCCATTTTTCCACAAGGGCATCATGTGCGCTCCCTTCATAGGGCCGGTGAGCATAGGAAAGTACCTGGACACCGGACAGATAGAGCGGGTCGTCTGCGGAGGGGAGAACTACGACGGATGCCGTCCGTGCGACTTCGGCTGGGTGCAGGCGCTGCGTCGCGAATGTGTGGCGCACGATGTGAGCTTCACGTTCACCGAGACAGGCTCGCTCTTTGTGAAGGACGGCAGGACGTACCACCTTCCGGACAAGAGGCTGCAGTCGGTCATGGCATGGAAATCGGGGATGAACTACCAGGGCAGGCCGATCGAGTTCGACCTGCGCTATCCGATAGGGCTTGCCGTGCCGGAAGAGGAGAGGTGGCATCCGTGGTTTTCCAGCAGGTGCGAGCAGTGTGCCTGTCGTCCCATCTGCAATGGCTGCACGAGATGCGGCAGGTGCGGACAGGTGCCTGCAGATCCAACGGCATGAAAATGCGCCTGGCACGATAGGGTGCCAGGCGCAGAGCATATCGGGGCGGATGGGATGGCTTCTGCTATCTGAAGGTGACCGATCCGGTGGCAGGGTCCATGGCATCGACGATTGCGAGGGAATCGATGCGGTAGCCCTGGGCGCGCAGACGGTCGCCGCCGCCCTGGAAGCCCTTCTCGATAGCGATGCCGATGCCTTCAATCGTGGCTCCTGCCTGGTGGCAGAGGTCGCAGAGCCCCTCCATCGCGCAGCCGTTTGCCATGAAATCGTCGACGATCAGCACGTGGTCGGAAGGTCCGAGGAAGCGCTTCGAGACGATGACCGTGGAGATGTTCTTGTGGGTGAAGGACTCGACCTGGGTCGAGAGCACCTCGCCGTCGATGTTGATGGTCTTCGACTTCTTCGCGAACAGGACGGGCACGCCGAAGACGATGCCGGCGGCTGCTGCGATAGCGATGCCGGAAGCCTCGATTGTCAGGACCTTGTTGATGGGAGCATCGGCGAAATCGTGCTTCCACTGGAGCGCCATCTGGTGCAGGAGCTCCATATCGATCTGGTGGTTCAGGAACGAATCGACCTTGAGGACATTGCCTTCCTTGACGGAAGCATCCTTGAGGATGCGCTGTTCCAGAAGCTCCATGCGATATGGTCCTTTCCGCTCATCTGCCATTATGTGGACTGATTATACGGCTTTGCGCGAATGATGGACCTATCTGCATGAATGGTCACTCCACTAAAGTCCGTTCTTGCTTATAATAAAAAATAATTAAGCAAGAACGGACAAACAGAGAGGAGGAATGCAAATGGATCCGCTTGAATATGCTGCCAAGCATAACGGCATGATTACGACTTCGGAGGCTGAGCACATGGGCGTCTTCAGAGCGCGGCTTTCGGGATATGTCGTGGAAGGTCTGCTTGAGCGGGTTGAGCGTGGTGTCTACTGCCTGCCAGATGTCTGGGAAGACGAGTACGCCATCTGTGCCAAACGTTTTCCCAGGGGAATCCTCTCGCATGGAACAGCGCTCTATCTGCATGATTTGAGCGATCGCACTCCGGAGCGGGTGACGATGACATTTCCGCGAACATACAATGCTACTTCCGCTAGGAAAGAGGGCATTGTTGTCAGGACTTGCGCAAACAATCTTACGAGTCTGGGCCTCTCTGAGGTAGTCACTCCATCCGGAAATGAAGTCCCCTGCTACGATGTCGAACGCACGCTTTGCGACATGCTGAGGGGCCGTGCCGATATAGATGTGCAGATCGTCAATCCTGCCATGAAAGCTTATACATCTTCCAGAAGGCGAAACGTGGGGAAGCTGCTGGATTACGCAAGACGACTCGGCGTCGAGAAGAAGATCAGGAACTATCTGGAGGTGCTGCTATGAAGACTCGAAATGCAATGCAGCTCAAGGCACGCATCAAAGCCCGTGCCAAGGCTGCCGACGTATCTCCGCAGCTCATGCTTCAGGACTATCTGCTTGAGCGTCTATTGGAGAGGATTTCACTTTCTCCGTGGAGAGATGCCATCATCGTGAAAGGCGGCATGCTTATTTCGTCGTTTATCGGAATTGATAGCCGCGTCACGAAGGATCTCGACACGACAATCCGTGGCTTCGATCTGAACCATGAATCTGCTGCTTCTGTCTTCAAGGATATATGTGCGATTGAAGTGGATGACGATATTCGCTTCGAGTTCCTGAGGACTGAGGACATCAGGGAAACAGACGATTACCCCGGTATACGCATCTTCCTTAAGGCACATTACGAACCGATGGCCGTACCTTTGAGCGTAGATGTGACAACCGGTGATGCGATTACGCCTGGGCCCATCGAATATCGATATCCGCTGACATTTGATGACAAGGTAATTACCCTGATGGCATATCCCATCGAGACGGTTGTAGCGGAGAAGCTGGAGACCGTCATCTCCAGAGGAGCGAGCAATACGCGCCCCCGCGATTACTATGACATCTGGAAGATTTGGAACTTGCACGGGAAAGATATCGATATTGAACAGCTTGCGAATGCGCTGGCTGCCACATCAGCTAAACGTGGCAGCATGGAGCAGATTGCTCAATACCATTCGTGTATGAAGATGGTCTCAGACGATCAGGTAATGCAGTCGATTTGGCGTGGGTATTCCTCGAACTATAGCTATGCCAGGAATCTTGGATTAGAAGATGCCTGCAGAATGGTTGTTGCGATTATGGATAGGCTGAGCCCTTCATCGTGACCCCGGGGATCTGTGCCCTGTCCTCTATCTCATCCCTGTATCTGTCGAAGCCGCTGCGCCTTGCAGAGCGTCCGTCCTCCATCCCTGCACCTTCCTTCCAGCACTTCGCGACCGTATGCCGGTCCATCCCGTATCTGCGTGCCATCTCCGAGAAGTTGGGGCGCACGCCCATCTCCCTGAGCATATCCATCTCTCCGATCAGGTTGGTCTCCATCCTGGCTGCCTCCGGATCCGTCTCCGCATATCCGTACGGAGCGGATTCTCGCTGCCCTGGATGGCGAAGCTGCATTGGCCTGGATGGTGGAAGCGCATTGCCCCGGCTGGAATATCGCTTTGCCCTGACTGGCAGCTTCTAGATTGCCATTAGCATCCTCATCGTGAAGCGCCGGTTCGGGCACCTGAAGACGCGCTACAGAGGGGTCCGGAAGAACTCCTGCATGCTCTGCATGGCATTCGCCCTTGCAGATCTCGCCATGTGCATCTCGGCGGGCAGGTCCCTCGCCTCCCGCCCCGAAGCTGCCTGAGAGGCTCCGGCACGCCCTGTCGCATGCATGGCCCAGGCAGGGCGTGCCGGGAAAGGTACCCTCTGCCTGGGCCGGACGGGGATCCTGCTCCCATGCCCAGCCGCGGCAGCGTCCGCACCCGGGCTGCTGCGGCGCCGGAAGGGCATTAATCGTCGTTTCCCTAGGGGCAGGGAATCTTCTGTGTTCCCTGCGATGGGGACATCATCGGCTGCAGCATTTGCCAGTTCGTTTCACGCAAGCGCGTGCGACCGTAACAATAGCGGGACTATCGGATTCAAAAAGTGCATGAAACGGATGCAGAACGGTTTCTCTTCGATTGCCTGTTGCATATTGAATGCATCCTGGTATCTGAAGGGTAATACCGGTATCCAGAAAGCAGCAAGGGGGATTCTGAAGGGGTTCCTTGCGGTAAGGAACCTGTTCGGCTTGGCATGCATGCGCGCGCTATGCCACAAGCCCGTTTCTCTTCCTGATCGTGCCTTCGACCTCGTCCATATGCACGGCGGCAAGCTGGTCTTCGAGGGCCTTCTGGGCACGGGCGAGATCCTCGTCCAAGGCGGCATGGATGTTCCTGCCGACCGGGCAGAGCGGAGAGGGGTTCTCATGGAAGTGGAAGAGCGAGTCTGCCTCTGTCTCGTCGACGGCACGCCAGAGATCGAGGAGCGTGATGTCCTTGAGGGGACGGGCCAGGTCGATGCCGCGCTTGCCCTTGCTCGAGGAGATGATGCCTGCCTCTTTGAGCATGCCCATGATCGTCCTCACCATGACCGGGCTCGTGCCGATGCTCTTGGCCAGAAATGAGCTCGTGACGGGCTGGACAGGGCTGAAGTAGTCTATGGCGCAGACCATGTGTGCTGCCATGGTCAGCCTGCTTGTTATCTGCATTGCTAGTGTTCCTGCTTCTCGAGTGCTGCGTCTGCCTATTCCGTAACCACTATCTTGCCAAAGCCCTCTGAACTCTCCAGGAAGCGATGAGCATCTGCCATCTGGTCGAGCGAGAAGACCTTGGTGGGCCTCATGTCCACGCCCCTCTGCTCGACGTACTCGATGAGTCCCGCGAGCTTCCCTTCGTCCACGTTCCCCGAGTAGAAGCTCGTCATGAAGCCGTTGGGCGGCAGGTCGACTATGGGGTCGAAGTCCTCCATGTACCATACACCGCCCAGCTGGCCTGTGCTGCAGACGATGCCGCCCTCCGACATATGGCTGCATGTGTCCTTAAGGGTTGCTGGCCCCACGAGCTCCAGGACACGCTGGTAGGGACGGCCCTCCACCTGCAGCTTCCCGTCCAGGTCAAGCACTGTGTCGTCGTATCCGCCCTTGAGCAGCAGGTCTGCACGCGCTTCGCTGCGGGTGGTGCCTACAAGGTGCAGCCCCTCCGCCGTGAATCGGGCCAGCTTCGCGAATGCCATGCCGACGCCACTGGTCGCTCCGCGCACGAGGACAGTCTGTCCTGCCTCCAGATGCAGGTTGAGAAGGGAGCCATAGGCTGTGTAGCAGGTCTCGGGAATCGCTGCGAGGACTTCCCAGGGAAGGTCCGACTCGATGGGATGGATCTGCTCGTTGGGGAGAAGGGCATAGTCTGCATAGCTGCCATCGAAGGCCCGGCCCATCTCGCCCATGATGGAGACGGCCTTCTGGCCCACGGGCAGGCGTGCAGGGTCCGTCGTAGCCACGACCTCACCCACGCATTCGATTCCCAGGATGCGCGGGAACCTGACGGAGGGCGAGAGGCCCTGACGCGTGAACACTTCGGAGTGGTTGAGACCGCGGGCGCGTATGTGCACCAGCGACCAGCCCTGCCGCACGGCGGGCACGGGGCGCTGCTTCAGGCTCAGCACCTCGGGCCCTCCGGCCTTGCGGACCACTATGGCTCGCATCGTCTTGGGAATAGAATCGCCCATCGCTCTCCTCATCTTCCCTGCTCCGTCTCCAGTGTGCCATGCGCTTTGGCGCTACCGTGCGGCGAGTGCCGCCTCGGCGCGCGCCGCGCCACTGTGTTCGCAGGCGCACAGCTGGTCCTCCGCCAGGTCGCAGGTGTGGCGCTGGCGTGCCACCAGCTTCCGTACGAACTCGGTCGCCGGGCGTGCGAGAATCTCCTCTGGGGAGCCGAACTGCTGCACCCTGCCCGCATCCAGCACCAGCATGTGCGTGCCCAGAAGCAGCGCTTCGCCGATGTCGTGGGTCACGAACAGCACGGTGATGCCGGTCTCGCGGTGGATGCGCGAGATTTCCGTCTGCAGCTGGGAGCGCGTGATCTCATCGACGGCGCCGAACGGCTCGTCCATAAGGAGGATATCCGGCGAGGCGGCAAGTGCACGGGCAATGCCGACACGCTGCTGCTGGCCGCCGGAGAGCTCTGCCGGATAGCGCTCGAGGAGATCCTCTCCGAGCCCCACGATATGGAGCCACTTCTTCACGGCGGCAGCCGTCTTCTCATGGTCCTTGCCATTCAGAAGATTCGGCACGTAGGCAATGTTCTCTTCGACCGTCATATGCGGGAAGAGGACGCTTCCCTGGATTGCGTAGCCGATGGAGCGGCGCAGGGCTATCTTGTCCTGGTTCCTGATGCCCTTGCCGTTCACGAGGATCTCTCCCGAGGTCGGCTCGACAAGCCCGTTCACCATCTTGAGTGCCGTCGTCTTGCCAGATCCCGAGGTGCCGATGAAGGTCACGAACTCGCCTTTGGGCACCTTGAGGCTGAAGTGGGAAAGGACGGGCGTATCTCCGTAGGACTTCGTGACATCGCGGTATTCGATTGCGTACTCTGTCATTTCAGGAGTCCCTTATGCTTCAGGTATGCGGTGGCGACGGAGGCAGGGTCTTTGCCTTCCTCTTCCACCTCAAAGTTCATCTCTGCCATATCGCTGTCCGTGATCGTGTCCTGGAGCTTGTCGAGGACATCTCCAAGTTCTGGATGCTTCTCGAGCACCTCTTCGCGCACGACGTTTCCGCACTGGTAGGACGGGAAGAAGTGCAGATTGTCCTCGAGCACGCGGGCATTTGCCTGGCTAAGCTTGCCGTCTGTCGTGAAGACGATGATTGCATCGGCGCTGCCCTCTTCGAGTGCCTGGTACTTGAGGCCGATGTCGAGGTCCATGGTCTTGGCAAAGTTCATGCCGTAGGCAGAGCACAGGGCATCATAGCCGTCCTCGCGCTCATAGAAGTCATATTCGGCACCAAGCGTGAGCTGGCCTGCAACCTTCGCCAGGTCGGAATAGGTGTGGAGATCGTACTTCTCGGCAATGTCTTCCCTCACGGCTATGCCATAGGTATTCTCGAAGCCATACATGCTGCGCCAGGTGAGGCCCTTCTCCTCATATCCTGACTCGAGCTCCGGGAACTGGCTCTCGTCGTAGGTGCCATCCTGCTTCAAGACCATGGCCCAGCCGGTGCCGGTGTATTCGGGATAGAGGTCGAAGTCTCCTGACTCCATGGCAGGCTCGATGTTCGAAGTGCCGCCGCCGACGCCCTGGGTCACTTCGACCTTGAGGTCTGTGTCCTGCTCGATCATCTGCTTCAGCATCTCGCCGAGCACATACTCTTCTGTCATCGGCTTCGTCGCGAGACGGATTGTGTCCTGCGGCGCTGCGAAGAGCTGTGGTGCTGCGATGCCGCAAGCAACAAGGATGGCTGCCGCGCCTGCGCCTAAAAGCATGCGGCGGTTCTGGCGCTTGGCCTTCTTCGAGCGCAGCTTCTGGCGCTTCTCCACAAAGCCGAGCACGGCATCCACCACAAGCGCCAGCACGGCGATCAGGAGGCTTCCCACCATCGTCATTGCTGCATTGTTCGTCGTGATGCCGCGGTAGATGGCAACGCCCAGGCCGCCTGCACCGATGAAGGAGGCAATGCCTGCCAAGGCTATTGTCATTACCACCATGTTCCTGATGCCGCTCATGATGTAAGGGAGGGCAAGGGGGAGCTGGACCTTCACGAGCGTCTGGAAGCGGGTGCTGCCCATGCCTTCAGAGGCTTCGAGGATGGCCGGATTCACGTTCGTCATTCCTGTATGCACTGCCCTCACCATGGGCAGCAGGGCATAGATCGTGAGTGCGATGATGGCAGTGGTGTCGCCGACGCCCGAGAACGGGATCAGGAATCCAAGCATCGAGATCGAGGGAATCGTATAGAGGAAATTGATGACGGCGAGCGTGGGCTTTGCCGCCTTCTGGTACTCGCTGATCAGGATGCCGGCGATGCCGCCGAACACGATGGCGATCGCGATGGCGACAAGCGATATCTCGATATGCTCGAGAAGAAGGCCGCCGAAGAAATCCAAGCGTGTGATGAGCAGGTTCCACATGTCCTGGAGCATGGCGCTACCTCTTTCTTATGGCTTTGACGGGGCAGGACTCGAAGCAGAGGCCGCAGTGGAGGCAGTGGTCCTGCATGATGGAGTAGGGCGTGCCTGCGACAATCGCCTTCTGCGGACAGACGCGGGCGCACTTCCCGCAGCCGATGCAGGCATCGGTGATAACGAAGCCACGGGGCTTGGGATGTGCGGCACCGAGCGCGAACGTGTGGCGCTCGATCGGCGATACGCCGAGGTCGAAGAGCTCGACCTCGCCCTCCGCGATGCGGAAGGGCTCGAGCGCATAGCGGGAGTCCCCTGGATAGATATCGTTCATGGATGGATTCTCGTCGAAGATGCGGTCGATCCAGGCGTGGGGATTGTCCTCGATGCGCACTGCCGTTCCCATGAGCCGCACCATCTTCCAGTCTTTCGTGAGGGCATCGATCGCGATATGGGAATCGCGCTCGAGCTGCGTGTAGAAGTCCTTCCCGCGCGAGGTGCAGAAGATGAGGGCACCCTTCTCTTCGAGCATCATATCTATGATGCGGATCTCGGGGTGTCCTTCCTCGTTGATGGTGGCTAGCGAAACGTCCTTGATCTCTCTCAGCATGTGCAGGCACGTCTGTGCGTCCATGGCCCTCTCCTCTGGTCTGACATTGCTTGTCAATGTGTAATATACGTTGTGACACCTAAGCTGTCAACAAAAATATGACAGGTTTGGTATAGTCCATAGCGGCAAGAGGAAATGAGGCCGCAGAGCGACAGGAGGCGGGTGCTGAGATGAGCAGGCAGATATCGACGGCGTCGAGTGCGCTCTCTTCGATATCTTCCGCATCGAGGACGGCAGAATCGCAGAGCACTGGGATGTGGCCGAGCCCATGCCGGCGCGTACCGAGCTTGCGAACTCCGGCAAGTTCTAGGAAGGATGACATATGAAGGACATGAATCAGGCAGATAGGCGCCTCTGGCTCATAGAGCATCTCATAGCGGAGCGGGACGATCTGACGGGGCTCGAGGTTCCGGACACTGCCGAAGACCAGAGGCTGCTGCTCCGGGCACTTGTGAATGTGCGCCCGCCCTGGCAGGCTTCCTCCGAGCTTCTCGCGGTCCAGGACCGCTACCTTGCAGGGAGGCTTGAAGAGCGTGGAGGTGCTGTCCCGCTGGAGAGCATCCCGGTGACAGAGGAGGGTCTTGCGGTCTGGCAGGGCGATATCACGAGGCTTTCTGCCGATGCGATCGTCAATGCCGCAAACAGCCAGATGCTCGGCTGCTTTGTGCCGAACCACCACTGCATCGACAATGCGATCCATACCTATGCCGGCATCGAGCTGAGGCTTGCCTGCGCAGAGCTTATGAAAGCACAGGGACATGAGGAGGAGACGGGGAAGGCAAAGGTCACGCCTGCCTTCAATCTGCCGTCTTCCTATGTGGTCCATACGGTGGGACCGATCGTCTATGGGCCAGAGCCGACTCTGGAAGACCGAAGGCTTTTGGCCTCGTGCTACACCTCCTCGCTCGATGCAGCAGAAGAGAAGGGGTGCAGGAGCATCGCGTTCTGCTGCATCTCGACAGGCGAGTTCCGCTACCCGCACAGGGAGGCGGCTGCAACCGCAGTCTCCTGTGTCAGGCAATGGAAACAGGAACATGAATCGGATATGGAGGTGATCTTCGATGTCTTCAAGCCAGTGGATGACAAAATCTACCGGGAGCTTCTCGCAATCGGCTGAGCGCATTGCAGAGGCGATCGGGGGAGCCGATGCCGTGCTCGTGGGTGCTGGTGCCGGGCTTTCAACCGCAGCTGGCTTCTCGTATGGCGGGAAACGCTTCGAGGAGCATTTTGCCGATTTCCATGAGCGCTTCGGAATCGAGGACATGTATACAGGAGGCTTCTATCCCTTCCCGGACAAGGAGACCTTATGGGCATGGTGGAGCCGTTCGATCTGGCTGAACCGCTATGCGTGTCCTGTGGGCGAAGCATATAAGGACCTTGTCGCCCTGCTTCAAGGGCGCGACTACTTCGTGCTTACGACGAATGTGGACCATCAGTTCCAGCGCGCCGGGATAGAGAAGGAGCGGCTCTTCTATACGCAGGGCGACTACGGCCTCTTCCAGTGCTCCGTTCCCTGCCATCAGGAGACCTACGATAACAAGGACATGGTCGAGCGCATGGTGCGCGAGCAGAAGGATATGCGCGTGCCGTCAGAGTTTGTGCCGCGCTGCCCCCGGTGCGGCGAGCCCCTCGTTCCCCACCTGCGCTGCGACGACACGTTCGTCGAGGATGCAGGCTGGCATGCAGCAGCCGAACGCTATGACAAGTTCCTCAAGGACCACCGCCGGGACCGGGTCGTGCTGCTTGAGATCGGTGTCGGCGGCAATACGCCTTCGATCATCAAGTTCCCGTTCTGGCGCATGGCGCTCAGGAACAGGCATGCAACGTATGTCCAGCTCAATGCCGGCGAGGTCTTCGCTCCGGCGGAGCTTGCGGAGCGGGCCATCCTCGTCGATGGGGATGCAGCCAAGATGCTCTCCACGCTGAGGGAGAAGCTGGCATAGCATGAAAGAAGAGGCAGCCCCCTGGGAGCTGCCTCTTCTGGTGTCGCTGCCTTTTTCTTTCCCGCTATGCCTGTGCAGGCGGCATGGGCGGCTTTGCGCCACCCTGGGCCAGGCCCTCGAGCTTCTCGAGGACGCCGTCGAACTGCTGTACGATCTCGAGCGTGCCCTGGTAGGAGCCGTCCTCAGCGCGCACGGCAAGATATTGCACGCGGGTCGGGACGCCCTCCTTCGGCATCCATACCTCCATGCTGTCGCGCGTGCCGGCCTTGAAGTCGGCAATGAGGGAACGGACGATCGGCTGGACGCGGGGCGGATGGCAGCTCCAGACCTCGCGGCCGAGGCAGGAGAGCGGACGGGCAAAGACCTTGCCCTCGTTCGTGAAGAACTGCGTATGGTCCTCGGCGTCGACGAACGTGAGGTCGACCGGCAGGAGCTTCAAGATCAGGGAAAGCTGGGAGACCGTGAGCTTGCCGGTCGGCAGCGTCACATAGCCATCCTCGGAAGGAGTAGCTTCGCCCTTCTTTGCCTCGAGCTTTGTCCAGACCTCGCCGTCAAGCCACTTCGGGGCAGACTCGATAAAGGCCCAGCCGAAGTCAGGCAGGTCGCGGTAGACCTCATACCAGGTATCCTTGTCGAAGTTCTCCTGGCAGAGCGGGAAGAGGATCTGCTCCTCCTTGTAGATCATCTCGCGGATGCGGGAGACGAGCTTCTCGAGACGGGGCGTGAGCTCTGCTGCGGTCTCTGCATTCCAGCTCCTCGAGATGTCGGAGAGCTCGTGCACGATCTCGTCGTCCACGCCCCACATGACATCAGAGGGGCCGGTGAAGCCTGCTTCGTAGAGAGGCGGCATCAGGAGCTCTTCCTTCTTTGCATAGTGCTTCCTGAGGTCGCGCAGGGCATTGAGCTGCTGCTTCACGCTATCGGCATCTCCTGCTGCAAGCGCCCTGTCGAGCGCATCGAGCACCTGCTCGAGCCCCGTGTTCTCGAGCTTCAGGATCGAGACGGGGTGGCCCTGGGGAAGGGTGTTCGGCGTGAGGTTCGAGAGCGTGCATTCCTCTTCGGTCCTGCCGTGGAAGAGTGCGGAGTGCACGTCGCAGAGCTTCTGGACCTCAGGCACAGGCACGCCGCCCTCGATGAGCTTCTGCTCGGCGTGGGCGATCTCCTCTGCAGAGACCTGCGCAAAGTCGCGCACGAAGTCGGCGCGGACGCTCTCGAGGTCCTCGCCCGCAGAAAGGCGGGAGACGAAGCCTGCGAGCTCCTCCTCGCGTTCGGCTGCGGTCTTGGCGCCCTTGGGAGCAGCCGCCTCAGGAGCCTCGGCTGCCGGCTCAGGCCCGGCTGCGGGAGCAGGAGCCTCGGGCTCAGCTGCCTTCTGTGCCTCCTCATAGCCCTTGACAGCGAGGCCATGGGCCTGGAAGGTGCGGACAAGCTCGTCGAGATTGACGCCCCTGACGCTGCATCCCTTCCTGATTGTCATGAATTTCCCCATCGTCTGAAGCATCCCGGGCTTCACGATCTCCGCGAAGCCTGCTTCAGCCATAAGGTCCTTGACTTCTGGGTGTGCCGTGCACGTCTCAAAGACGCTGACATCAAGATCTATCGCTTCTGCCATGATCCAATTCCTTTCTGGCAGTGTTTTCTATCAGACGAGGGAGATGAGGAGCGCCATCTTGAAGCGCTTGTCGGCGCGGATGGCGTGCCTGCCGCCCGCATCGAACTTGAAGGCAGAGCCTGCCGGGAAGGCGTGCTCCTTGCCTTCGTAGATGACGGTCGCCTCGCCGTCGAGGGCAAGCAGGAGCGCATCGCCCGGAGCGGCATGCTCGGAGAGGCCGGTACCGGCGTCGAATGCCATCTCGACAAGCTTCAGGTGTGCATTGTGGGCAAGGTCGCGGTTCACGATGCGGCCGTCAGCGTAAGGCACAGCATCTGCGAGCGTGAAGGCCTTGCCTGCCTCGGCGGGAAGGTTCGTGGCAGAGTCCTTTGCAAGAGCGATCTCGAGGTAGACGGTGTCCTCCGTTGCATGCTGGCCGGACGGGACATCGATTGGCGTGAGGTAGGCGTCTCCTGCCCTGAGGGTGGCCGGATTGGCTCCGGTCTCCTCGAGCGTGCCCGAGACGACGTAGTGGATCTTCGGGTAGCTATAGAGCTCGGCCGAGATGTCGGTGTCTTGGCCGAGGCTGAAATAGGAGATGATGTTGCCGTTCGAATCCTCGATGGCCTTGGAGATTGTGCATCCCTCGGCTGCTGGATTCTCGTCTGCGATGGAGAAGGTGCGTCCTGCTGTCTCGTTCATAGGGTGCCTCCTGACTGATGTGTCTTTGCTTCACTGGAGACCAGCGTATTGGGTGCCTACCCCAAATTCCGTGGTTATAGCAACACCTAGCGCAATAGTAGGAAAAAATGATAGAAGAATGGTGCCAATTGGACGGAAGGCGTCCTTTTGGCAGGAAAAGCGGCCTGGCAGGGATGCTGCCAGGCCGCATGGTGGGGACATCCCGCTTTTCTACTTCAGGGGCAGGAGCGGAATCAGCAGGGAGAGCATGCCCTGGGACTCGGTCGGGAATGTGAAGATGAGCTGGGAGAGCGCAAGGCCGCTCATCTTCTGCGAGATCACGAGCGCTGCGAGGTCGGCCCAGATGCCGGCATCCTCGCCCAAGAAGGCAGCGCCTTCGAGGAGCCCCGTCTCCTTCGAGAACACGAACGTGAACTCGGCGTCCATCTCGTTCTTTGCCTCGAACAGGAGCCTCTTGCCGTACTCCACGGTCTCGGTGCGCCAGAGCTCGGGATGCTTGGCCGCCTCGTCGAGCGTGACGCCGACCTGGGAGATGCGGGGCAGGGTGAAGACAAGGTTCGGGATGGCGGGATAGGAGATCGGAGCATCGGAGAGGCCCAGGATCTGTGCGGCGATATAGTTCGATTCGAAGGTCGCGGTCGGTGTGAGCTTCGGGATGTGCTTTGCGACGCAGTCGCCCGAGGCATAGATGTTCGGCACGGAGGTCCTCATGTGGTCATCGACCTCGATGCCGCGTGAGGAGCAGGCGATGCCGAGAGCGTCGAGGCCGAGGCCTTCCACATTCGCCTCGCGCCCTGTGGCGCCGAGGACGTAGTCGGTCTCGAGGGTCTCTCCGTCGGCAAAGACAAGCTGGTAGGCATCTCCTGCCTTCCTCACCTCCGCCACATCGTGGTCGAGAAGGAACGTGACGCCTTCCTGCTCCATCTTCTGGACGACGCGGTCCACATACTTCTTCGGGTACATGCCGAGGATCCGCTGGTCGTGCTGGATGACGGTGGTCTCGGCACCGAGCTTGGCGGCGATGGAGGCAAACTCCATCGAGATGATGCCGGCACCGATGAAGACGATGCGTGCCGGGAACTGGTCGAGATCGAGGAAGTCGCGGCTGTCGTGGATATGCTCGGAACCGGGGATGGCAAGCTTTCTCGGATGCTCGCCTGTGCCGAGAACGATCGTCTCGGCCGTGATGCGCTCATCTCCTGCCTGGATCGTGTGGGCATCGACGAGCGCTCCATGGGCATGGTAGACCGGCATGCCGGCCTGCTCGAACATGCCCTCGAGCACCGTGTGCATCGGATTCACGACCTTCTTCTTGTAGGCCATGAGCTCCTTCCAGTTTACGGAAGGCACCGAATCGATGCCCATGCCGCGGAAGCGCTCGAGGCCATCCACATAGTCGAAAGGCGTATCGAGCAGGATCTTCGCATTGCAGCCCCAGTTTGTGCAGGTGCCGGCAACTGTATCCTCCTCGACAAAGGCAACGCGCTTTCCTGCTTTCCTGAGCATCAGCGCTGCATGCCATGCTGCGTGGCCTGAACCGATGAATGCGACATCGTAATCGTACATGGGAGCCTCCTGAATCCATGAAATATTGCGTGCAATATAATTGTGTACAATCAATATAGTAAGTCAAGCCAGATCCCGAAAAAGACAGCAGGAAGTTCTTGACCCTCACGCAACGTCAGGGTCTAGCATGCAGATGTCAGAGAGAAAGGAAGCGCCCGTGAGCGCACATGGCTATTCGATACAGGAGCTTGGCACGCTTGCCGGCGTGAGCGTGCGTACGCTTCGGCTCTACGACGAACGGGGGCTCCTCGTGCCGAAGCGGCAGGAGAATGGCTACCGCATCTATTCGGAGGCTGATGCAGCGCGGCTGCAGAAGATCCTTCTCTGGCGTGCCTGCGGGATGCCGCTTGCCCGCATAGGGGAGCTTCTCGAAAGACGCGGCGTGGATGAGGAAGAGGCGCTTCAAGAGCAGATAGCGCTGCTCGAGGAGCGCGAGCGTGGAGTGCGTGCAGCACGGGAGTGCGCCGAGCGCACGCTCGAGAACATGCAGAAAGGAAAGAAGATGAGCTCGGAGGAGAGGTTCCGTGGCCTCAAGGAGGCTGCAATCGAGGAGAACGAAAGGCGCTATGGCGGCGAAGCCAGGGCCCGGTACGGCGATGCAGCGGTCGACGCGGCAAACGAGGCTGTGCGGAGCATGGACAAGGACGAGTGGAATGACCTTGCAACGCTCGAAGGAAGAATCATCGTGCAGCTGAAGGCTGCCATGGAGTCCGGCGACCCGTCTGGCGCAGAAGCGGCGGAGCTCGTGCGCCTGCATGCAGCCTGGGTGCAGGCGCATTGGGGCAAGAGCCGTACGCTCACACATGAGATGCATGTGGGCCTGGGCCAGATGTATGTGGCAGATCCGCGCTTCCAGGAGTACTACGACTCCAGGGCAGGCGAAGGTGCCGCTGCATTCCTGGTCACCGCTATCGAGGCATCCGATATCTAGGCAAGCTGCTGCTCGAGCCATTCCTTGAGGATGGGGCCTTGGCTCAAGGCGGGGTCCTTGGAGCCGACGAGGAGTGTGATCGTCTCGGGCGCAAGCTCCTTGAGCTTTGCTGCCTCTGCTTTTGCCTCATCGGATGAGCTGAGCTCGGCCAGGTACTGCTGCCTGAACGTATCGAAGTTCTCCGGCTTGTGGCCGAAGGCCTTCCTTGCTTCGGTCGAGGGGGCAAAGCACTTTGCCCACTCGTCCATGCTGAGATTCTCCTTCTTGATGCCGCGGGGCCAGAGGCGGTCCACAAGCATGCGGTAGCCGTCGTCGGGCGCTGCCGCCTCATAGGGGCGCTTGATCCTGATATCCATGGAGAGCCTTCTTTCTCTTGCTGTCTTCCCTATGGTAGGTCTCTTTCGCTGTGCAGATTCTCTGCTGTGCTGGCATGCAATGACAGATATGAAAGATTGAGGACTTATAGATACTACTTGAAGCTCCTCCCGCCGCTATCGTTTCCTGCAATCGAAGGCTGGACAGATGGCGAGAGGATTCCATGGAGGTGTTCATGGTCGGCGGCACAGGGCTTCTGGGAAGCGAGGCGGTGCACGAGCTCATAGCCCGCGGCCATGAGGCGGCAACGCTCGCATTGCCGCCGCTGCCGGAAGGGGCGCCGCTTCCTCCGGAGATGAAGATCGAGTTCGGCAACTACCTCGAGATGTCAGATGATGAGCTCAAGGCCCACTTCTGCAGCTGCGATGACTTCATCTTCGCAGCAGGCGTCCCGTCTGGGTCTTCCTTGTCGAGTCCATTGCCAAGATGAAGAAGAACGTGCTCTTGACACGTGGCGGCACGGCCATGGTGACCGTGTGCCAGGTGGGCCAGGCGCTTGCCGGTGCCATCGAGCGCAGGATGTGCACTTTTCGGCCTCGTCAACTGCGCAGGAGGGGCCATACCGACATGGCTGGCAACGAGCCTCCTCAACATCGCGAATGGCCATGCGCCGTGGCACAAGGCATAGAGATAAAAGAGTTGGACGGATTGCAGAAAGGGGAGATGCTCGGGGCATCTCCCTTCTTCTATATGCTGAGGGACTTCATGGCGGTGCGCCATCGGCGGATACAATGGAGTTGCTGTTTCTGCCGAGACGAGATGGAGGAGAAGCCTGTGAAGCTCTCGCTGGCACCTATGGAGGGTATAACCGGACCTGTCTTCCGCAAAGCCCATGCTTCCTGTTTCGGTGCGCTCGACAGCTGCTATCTCCCCTTCATCGCGCCGGCACATCCAGGGAAGGCCTTCACCGAGAAGACGCTGAAGGCATTGGGAAAACAGGATGGCCGCTCTGTCATCCCCCAGCTGCTGACGAAGGATGCCGACGATTTTGTCTGGACAGCGGGCCTTCTGGCCGAGCTCGGGTACAGCGAGGTCAATCTCAATCTGGGCTGTCCTTCCGGAACGGTTGTCGCAAAAGGCAAGGGCGCCGGGCTTCTGCGCGATGCGGAAGGGCTCGAGAGGTTTCTCCAGGACATCTGTGCCAGGTCGCCTCTTCCTGTCTCGGTCAAGACACGCCTGGGCCTTGCCGATGTCGCCGAATACGGGAGAATCCTTGCTGTCCTCTGCTGCTGCCCTCTGAAGGAGCTCATCGTCCATCCCCGGGTGAGGACAGAGCTCTACCGGGGGACACCACATCTTTCATGCTATGGAGAGACGCTCGAGAAGGCACCCTTCCCTGTCGCATTCAGCGGGGACATCTTCTCGGTCGCAGACTTCGAAGAGCTGCTGAGGAGCTATCCTGCGACCACGCATGTCCTCCTGGGCCGGGGCATCCTGGCAAATCCGGCCCTGGGGCGCATGCTAAAAGGCGGTCCTGCCGCTACAGCTGAGGAGATCAGGGAGTTCCATGACAGGCTATTCGAGGGATATGAGGAAGAGATGGGAGGCAATGCCCTCTTCCGCATGAAGGAGTGGTGGTCCTATGCGCGGTTCGCTTTCGCAGATCCGCAGAAGGTGTGGCGTCTTGTGAGGAAGGTCCGCAAGGCAGATGAGTACGAGAAGGCAGTGGAGCGTATCTTCAATGGGGTAGAGCTGGCAGATGAGGCGGTATATCGTCCCTGAAGTGCAATGAGCGCTGAGGTTTGGCTGCCCGAGCAATGTCGGAGACTGCGCCGGCAGCCAAACCCTAAAGCGGAACAGCAGCCAAACCCTAAAGCGGAACAGCAGCCAAACCCTAAAGCGGAACAGCAGCCAAACCCTAAAGCGGAACAGCAGCCAAACCCTAAAGCGGAACAGCAGCCAAACCCTAAAGCGGAACAGCAGCCA
>Ga0256406_1002677_pt1 | contig 24339 bp, 21 predicted proteins | sample RumenRJG_03DNA_FD_185986 | JGI IMG/M metagenome (GOLD analysis project Ga0256406, IMG submission 185986) | Bovine rumen microbial communities from Lethbridge, Alberta, Canada - RJG_03 | ecosystem: Host-associated > Mammals > Digestive system > Stomach > Rumen | place: Canada: Alberta | collected...
TTTCTGAGAATCTGGCTCGAGCGGCGGCTTTCAGTCGTAGGGGCTACTGGTTCGTCTCTAATACCAGGGCTGTCAAGACTGCGCTTACAAAGAAAAGACTGGTTGCATGGGGATTTTTCGATTTATCCTCATACTACCAGTCTCTGCATTAACTATTGAAACCGCCGTATACCGAACGGTACGTACGTTGCGGTGTGAGAGGACGGGGGTTAATCTCCCCCTCCTACTCGATACCGGGCATGTTCAGCGGCTGTACAGCAGGGTATTCAGAACGCCGGCAAGGGGCGTCATCACGATCATGACAAGGGAGAAGACCATGGAGCTTACGGAGTTCAGAGTGACTCTCTCGCCGGAGGGCAGGAGATCATTCAGGAGAGCATCGGACCGGATCTGGAGAAGGTCCGCATGGTAGTTGCAGGCAAGGGCGCCAAGGCACATGAGGACGGGAGAGCTGGTACAGACAAGGGCTGCACCTGCAACAGTTCCCGCAAGACAGAGCATGCAGATCTGAGGATAGTGAAGCTTCCGATAGCACCGGATCAGCGCAGTCCCCCAGGGCTCCGCCAAGCGCGCAGATAAACAGACAGGGACCAAGGACCGCACCGGCAACGCCCGCGCGAAGAAGCCTTGCCTGCAGGTAGAACTGGGAGAGGACGGAGAAGGCGCCAAGAACCGCATTCACGAGCATGACGGCAGCGGCGCGGTGCTCATGAAGCAGAAAGAAAAGACTCTTTTTTACGACGTCCAGGATCCTTGCCCGGACGGGGGCTTTCAGACGTGCGGTACTTGCCGGAATGTCGACAAGAAGAGCTGCCGCAAGTATGGTAATGAGGGAAAGCGATACGTCCAGAGAATAGGCACGCACCATGCCAAGGCAGAGCGCAAGGCCGGCAAGAAGCGTTGCCGCCGCCTGAAAGATCCGGTAGAGGATGGTATCCACGGAGAGAAACTGTGCAAAGTGATCCTGCCGTTCATCGAGGCCCAGGCTGTCGTAGGCGAGTGCCTCCCGGGTTCCGGATGCGCAGTTGTATCCGAGCGCGAGAAAGACCATGGAGAGACAGACGGCAGGAAGACGCCAGGAAATCAGCATGACAAGCGGAGAGAGGGTAAAGAGAATACGGCTTGCCACCATCGTCTTTTTCCGGCTCCAGACATCGGAGAGCACACCGGAGGGGATCTCCGCAAGAAGGCTTACGACGTGAAAGACGGTCTCTGCCAGGGCGACGTCCATCATGGAAAATCCCTGAGATGCGAGGAGGGCAACCCAGGAAGCACCCGCAAGACGGAATGCCTCTCCCACGGTAATGATGTACAGCTTTCCAAGCTGTGCGCTGCTCTGCCCCTTTTTCCATGTGTTCGTTTTCATGGTCTCCCTCTTAAAGCCCCTGACATATCGTATGCCTTATAATAGTCCCAACCGGTTCTGCAGGGGAAAACAAATGAAACTGACACAGGAGGACGGGCCATGGAGGTCGAATCACAGCAGATGAACAGGGTTCTTGCGTTTGCAGGGAAACGCTTTGACACGGAGCCGGACTGCCCGTTCCGGAGGCCGCCGGGAAAACTGGTGCTGCGTCATGCCACATCCGGGAAGTGGTATGCGCTCTTTCTGGAGGTGGATCCGGCAGCGTTCCATCTTTCCGGATCTTCTCCGGTTCCGGTGATGAATGTCCGCGTGAAGGATCCGGTTTCTCAGTCGGTGCTTGTCCGGCAGGACGGTATTTTCCCTGCGTATCACATGAACAAGGCGGGGTGGATTTCCGTGATCCTTGACGGGAGCGTACCGGACAAAACAGTATGCTCGCTTCTTTCGGACAGCTTTTTTGCGACAGCGGATCCGAAGGAAGTAAAGGCGTACCGCCCGCCCCGCGCCTTTGTCCTTCCGGCAAAGGTCAGCCTTGCCGATCCGAGGCGCTTTTTTGATACGACAGATAAGATCACCTGGACGCAGAGCAGTCCCTCCTTTAAGGCGGGGGACATCGTCTGCATCTATGCGGGCGCACCGATCTCTGCCATCCTGTATGAGTGCAGGATCCTCGAGACCGATGTTGCACCGGACGCGGAGATGGAAGCGGCCTTTCCGGGGCGGAAGGTCATAAGGCTTTTGCTGCTGAAGCGCTTTCCGGACGATGCGTTCCCGAAGTCGTATCTTGCACAGAAGTACGGGATTACCAATATCCGCGGCCCCCGCTACCTTCCGGACTCCCTGATCCGGGAGATGGAGGAGAAGAGGTGATACGGCTGCCTTTGAATGCAGAAGGCGCTTTTCTTTTACAGGAGAGAGCACGGGTGCTATAGTCAGGAGGAAAAGGGCAAACATTTGGGGAGGATTATTATGGCCGGTAACATTCCAAAGGAAATGCAGGAAACATATGATAGCATCGCATCTCTCATCACGGACTTCAGCAAACAGTACCTGGATGAAGATTATGAGGCGCTCTGTCTCCATGCGCTGGAAAAACTCTGCCGCAAGCGCCCCTCGCCTCTGAAAAGCGGCAGGGCAAAGACCTGGGCGTGCGGGATCATCTACGCGATCGGCTCCAACAACTTCATTTTCGACAGGAGCATGAAGGTGCACCTGACCGCAGCACAGATCGTGGAACCGTTCGGAATCGCCAAAACCACGGCGCAGGCAAAGGCGTCCGACATCCGGAAGATGCTGAAGATCACCTATTCCAACGCGGAGTGGTGCCTGCCTTCCCTGATTGACAGCAATCCGGAGATCTGGACGGTCCTGTACAACGGATTTGCGGTGGATGCGAGATGGCTGCCGCGGGAACTTCAGATCATCTGTTACGAAAAGGGGCTGATCCCGTATGTGCCGGAACCGAAAGAACCGAAGGATCCGGAGTGACAGCTGACTTTTGAGTTTTCAGACTTTATAATAACCCATAAGAGTTCCGCCAAAGAAAACGGAGGTAAACACATGATCGAACTTTCCAAGACGGGTGCATACTACGTCGGCGACGGCCGGTTCATCGAGGACGGACCGGAGGCGAAGGCAGCACTTGCAGCCGAGGGTATCACCGCAACCAAGGAAGAGGCAAAAAACAGAACCATGGCCTGGAAGATTCTTTCCGGCCACAACAAGGGGAATGATCCGGAGCATCTGAACATCCGCTTCGACAAGCTCACGTCCCATGACATCACCTATGTCGGCATCATCCAGACCGCCAGGGCCTCGGGCCTTGAGAGATTCCCGATGCCGTATGTCCTGACGAACTGTCACAACTCCCTGTGCGCCGTCGGCGGCACGATCAATGAGGACGACCACATGTTCGGCCTGACCGCGGCACAGAAGTACGGCGGCGTCTATGTCCCGCCGCACCTTGCCGTCATCCACGAATATGCCCGGGAGATGCTCGCCGCCTGCGGCGACATGATCCTCGGCTCCGACTCCCACACACGGTACGGGGCTCTTGGCACTATGGCGATGGGCGAGGGCGGCCCGGAACTTGTCAAGCAGCTGCTGAATCAGACCTACGACATCAGGCGCCCCGAGGTCATCGCCATCAACCTTGTCGGTGCCCCGAAGAGAGGTGTCGGCCCGCACGACGTGAACATCGCCCTCATCGGCGCGGTGTTTGCAAACGGGTATGTAAAGAACAAGGTCCTCGAGTTCGTGGGCCCCGGCATCAGGAACCTCTCCGAGGACTACCGCATCGGCATCGATGTCATGACCACCGAGACCACCTGCCTCTCCTCCATCTGGGAGACCGATGAGAAGACAAAGGAGTGGTTTGAGATTCACGGACGCCCGGAGGCCTATAAGCCTCTTAAGCCGGAGAAGGGTGCGTACTACGACGGCGTCGTGACGATCGATCTTTCCACCATCGAGCCGATGATCGCCATGCCGTTCCACCCGTCCATGGCCTACACCATCCGGGAGGTCAACGAGAATCCCTCCGAGATCCTGCATGAGGTTGAGGAGCGGGCAAAGGTCTCGTTTGGCGAGAACGTCGAGACGCATCTGCAGGAGAAGATCGTAAACGGACGCTTCCGTGTCGATCAGGGCATCATCGCAGGGTGCGCCGGCGGCGGTTTTGAAAACATCTGCGAAGCGGCAGGGATCCTCGACGGGAAGGACTGCGGCAACGGAAAGTTCAGCCTGTCGGTCTATCCGGCATCCCAGCCGATCTACATGGAGATCATAAGGAACGGCGTTGCGGCAAAGCTCATGGACGCCGGTGCGATCCTGAAGACCGCCTTCTGCGGCCCGTGCTTCGGCGCAGGCGATACGCCCGCAAACAACGCCTTCTCGATTCGCCACTCGACAAGAAACTTCCCGAACCGCGAGGGCTCAAAGCCCCAGAACGGCCAGATCAGCTACGTGGCCCTGATGGATGCAAGAAGCATTGCTGCCACCGCGGCAAATCAGGGCTTCCTGACCCCCGCCACGGACTTTGATCTCACGGCACCGGTGTATGCGTACCATTTTGACAGGACCATCTACGAGAAGAGAGTCTTCGATTCCCACGGCAAGGCCGATCCGTCGGTGGAGCTGCAGTTCGGGCCGAACATCAAGGACTGGCCGAAGATGCAGCCGCTGCCGGAGAACCTGTTCCTGAAGGTCGTGGCCGAGATCCACGATCCCGTGACGACCACCGACGAGCTGATCCCCTCCGGCGAGACCTCGTCGTACCGCTCCAACCCGGAGAAGCTCTCCGAGTTTGCGCTCTCCCGCAAGGCCCCGGACTACGTGGGACTGGCAAAGGAGGTGCGTGTGGGCGAGCAGGCACTGGTCAACGGCGAGTGCGCAGGAAAGGCCGTGGCAGGCTTCCATCCGATCATGAGAGCTGCCAGGATGCAGTTCCCGGACGTCAACCGTGCAAACATCGGCATCGGCTCCACGATCTTTGCGGTAAAGCCGGGTGACGGCTCCGCAAGAGAGCAGGCAGCCTCCTGCCAGAAGGTGCTCGGCGGCTGGGCAAACATCGCGAACGAGTATGCGACCAAGAGATACCGCAGCAACCTCATCAACTGGGGCATGCTGCCGTTTGTCATCGACAGGGGCGAGCTGCCGTTCAGGAAGCTCGACTGGCTCTTCTTCCCGGGCATCCGGAAGGCAGTGGCCGAGAAGGCGGATACCATCACCGGATATGTCGTGAAGGAAGACGGGACGCTCACGCCGTTTACGGTGACGCTCGGCGACCTCACGGACGAGGAGCGGGAGATCATCCTCGACGGGTGCCTCATCAACTACAACAGAAGATCCCTGCAGTAAGGGACAATCAGAGACTTATCCTCTGAAGGATCAGGACGCGGTTTTCCCCTGCGGGAGACCGCGTCTTTTATTGACGCACGGAAAGGAGAGATGCGTGAAACGAAGACGGAACCGCAGCATGAGAGTCTCCACAAAGATCTGCATTGCCCTGTTTGCCTTTGCGGGAATTTTTGACCTTGTGGCCGTCACAAGCAGGACCTTTTCCGACTGGTTCATCGATCACATCTTTCCGGTCTTTCCGGGCGTGTACGGGAGGCTCACAAGCCTTGTGCCGTTCTCCGTCGGCGAGTGGATGGTGGTTCTTGCGATCGCCCTTCTTGCCCTTTTCCTGGTGCTTATTTTGCTGCTTGTGTTTCTCCATCGAAGACAGGGGTACCGGCACTTTGTCCTCAGATACGTGCGCTTTCTTGTCTGGGCCTCCTGCCTCGTGTTCCTCGAGATGTCGATGACCTGTATTGTGCTCTACCATGGGGCACCTCTCGAGGAGGATCTTTCCGGATACGGGAAGACCTATGACCTCGAGGATCTCACGGCTCTTCGCGATGCGCTGGTGAAGAAGTGCAATACGATGGCGGCACAGATGCCGCGGGATGCGGACGGAACTATCATCACCGGAAGCGGGCGGGAGCTGCAGGAGGAAGCCCGCGCGGCGGTGCAGAACCTTTCCACGGAGTTCCCGCGTCTTTCCGGTTTTCAGGTCCGGCCAAAGCCCATGTTCTTTTCCTGGCTCATGTGTCAGGGGTACATGCAGGGGTACTACTTCCCGTTCTCCATGGAGGCCAACTACAACGATCTCATGGAAGTCATGAACAAGCCCTTCACCATGTGCCATGAGATCTCCCACACCCACGGATATCTCTTTGAGGACGAGGCAAACCTTCTGGGGTACCTTGCCTGCGTGGAGTCGGATGATCCGGTCTTCCGGTACAGCGGATACCTCGGGATCCTGAACTACGTGAACAACGACTTCTATGCGGCGGTTTCCCGGGACGAGTATGAGAGCCATGTGGCGGTCTCGGACCTTGTCTGGACGGACGCGGAGTTTGTATCCTCCGATACCTGGGATCAGGTGGAGGAGGCGTCACCCCTGGAAACAGAGACGGTACACGAGGCGGCAGACACGTCCCTTGACGTGACACTGAAGGCCAACGGCGTCTATTCCGGGAAGCTCTCCTACACCCATGTGGTGGGGCTGCTGCTCATGTATTACGACGGGGACCTCTCCGCATTTGAGTAAGGTCGAAGGGAAGCGGTATTCGTGCTATCATGGGGAGCGTATGCGGCAGGAAGGCAGGGGCAGACAGGCTTTGGACCTCCTGCTTGCATGCCGCTGTATAATAGAGCGCGTCAGTGACGTTTGGAAAATATCTGTAAATCAGGGAATATAAGGAGTTCAGCATGAAAATCGTCGTGTTATGCGGTGGTCTCTCCACAGAGCGGAAGATCTCGTTTTCGTCCGGCACGCAGGTCTGCAAGGCCCTCCGTGCAAAGGGACATCAGGCAGTCCTTGTGGATCTGTTCGACGGCCTTGAGGATGAGCCGGAAGAGGTTTTGAAGAACCCGGCCGTTCTCTTTGACGAGCTGCCGGAGTTAAAGCCGGTGGTCTTTGACGGCGTTGCGCCGGACCTTGCCAAGGTCAGAGCAGATCGAAAGTACAAGAGCCCGTCGCTGTTCGGCCTGGGTGTTCTGGAGATCTGTGCGGCTGCCGATGTGGTGTTCATCGCCCTGCACGGCATGAACGGAGAGGACGGCAGAGTCCAGGCAACCTTCGACATGATGGGCATCCCCTACACCGGCTCCGGGTATCTTGGTGCCGGCATGGCCATGGACAAGATGATCACGAAGGAGATGGTCCGCCCGGCGGGCGTAAAGACTCCGGACTGGCACTCCTATCATGGCGTGACCGCAAAGGACATCGACCGCATTGCATCAGAGAACCAGGTTCCCTGCGTCGTAAAGACCCCGACCGGCGGCTCGACGATCGGCGTCTACATCATCAAGGATGAGAAGGACTTAAAGCCTGCCCTCGAGCAGTGCCTGTCCTTCGGGTCCGATGTCCTCGTGGAGCAGTTCATCGAGGGTACGGAGTACACGGACGCGGTTCTGGGAGATAAGGCACTGCCGAATGTCGAGATCGTCCCGAAGCAGGGCGGCTATGACTATCAGAACAAGTATCAGGCGGGTGCTACGACCGAGATCTGCCCGGGACGCTGCGATCCCGAAATCGCAAAGAAGATGGGCGAGATGGCTCTTACGGTCCACAGGACCCTCGGCCTTTCCACCTACTCCCGCTCTGACTTTATCGTCACAAAGGAGGGGGAGATCTACTTCCTCGAGGTCAACACCCTGCCCGGCATGACCCCGACATCCCTCGTGCCGCAGGAAGCGGCAGCCATCGGCATGAGCTATGAGGACCTCTGCGAATATGTCGTTGAGGACGCCTTAAAGCTTCGCGGATAAGGAGAGCCATATGGATCCGATTGCATTACAGGACCTGGTACAGGCGGTGAACGGAACGCTTCTTTCGGAGAATATCCCGGAAGGACTTCAGATCACCGGCGCCGAGTATGACACAAGAAAGATCAGGGGCGACGATGTCTTCTTTGCCTTTAAGGGCGAGAACTCCGACGGCCACCGGTACGTTCCGAAGGCACTGGAAGAGGGCGCTGCGGGAGCCGTGGTGTCAGAGAAGCCCGAGAGCCCTGTCCCGGGAAAGTTCTATGTTCTTGTTGAGGACACGATCAAAGCCTTCGGCGATCTGGCACGCTGGTACCGGAGTCAGTTTTCGATTCCGGTCGTCGGTGTCACGGGAAGTGTCGGAAAGACAACCACCAAGGACATGATCGCTTCGGTGCTCTCGGAGAAGTTTGAGACGGTCAAGACCGAAGGAAACTTCAACAACCACATCGGACTTCCCTACACGGTGCTGCATCTCTCCCACACGACACAGGCGGCGGTCATCGAGATGGGCATGAATCACCTCGGCGAGATCGACTACCTGGTGCATATCGCACAGCCTACGATTGCGGTGATCACGAACATCGGCGAGGCCCACATCGGGATCCTGGGGAGCCGGGAGAACATCTTCCGTGCAAAGTCGGAGATCTTCTCGGGCCTTGCTGCGGGCGGCACGGCGATTCTCAACGGCGACGACGACTATCAGCCGATGCTGAAGGACGATGCGAAGGCAGGTAAAATCTTTGGCGGGAAGAACCCGGCAAAGGGCTTTCATCTCATCTTCCAGGGGGAGGGTGAAAACTGCGACTACCGCGCGGTGGACATCCGCGATGATCTCGAGCACGAGGTGACCTTTACCGGAAAGACCCCGAAGGGAGACATCGCCTTTACGGTCCCTGCCCTCGGACGGCACATGATCTACCCGGTCCTTACGGCCTGCGCCGTGGGACACCTTGTCGGAGAGACGAATGAGGAGATCCGAAACGGTGTCCTCCACTACGTCCCCACAAAGATGCGCATGGAGACGCTGCACCTTCCGGGAAACATCCTCGTCTACAACGACACCTACAACGCAAACCCCCAGTCGATGAAGTCCGGGCTCCATACGCTCGCCCGCACGAAGGGCTACCGCCATGTGGCAGTCGTGGGAGACATGTTTGAGCTGGGAGATATGACCGAGGAGCTTCACCGCGGCATCGGCTCCTATGTGGCAGAGCTGAACAGAGATCCGGAGCACCGGATTGATGCCCTCATCACGGTCGGCGAAGCCGCAGCGTTTATCGCGAAGGAAGCAAAGGCCCAGGGCGTTCCGGATGTGTTCTGCTGCAATGACAAGGAGGAGGCAAAGGTCGTCCTTGACGATCAGATCCGGAAGGATACCGCATTTCTTGTCAAGGCATCCCGTGGTATGGCCCTCGAGGAGCTGACAAAGTACATCGGGGAGACGGCTGAGAAGGAATGAATCATCCCGGGACTGAAGCGGACCCGGAGTGAGAAGAAGAGAAAATGAAACAACCCTGAGAGACCTCTGCGATCTGCGGATATCTCTCAGGGTTGTTTGTCGTTTTGTTCACTGACGGGAAGTGTCGTGCCCTGTCAGGTGCCGGTACAGAAGAGTGCAGATCAGGATGGACAGAAGAGATCCCATCGGTGCCGCAAGGCCCATCGGAGCGAGGTTGTCCGGGAACAGGACGGAGGCAAGGAAGGCTGCCGGGATCCGGACAAGGGCTATGGAGAGCACGTTGTGGAGGAAGGCGTAGAGACTCCTGCCCCTTGCACAGAAGTACCCGGAGAAGCAGAACTGCACCCCGGCAAAGAGGGTGTCGAGACTGTAGGTCCGAAGGTACTGGGTGCCGTAGGTGATGACGGAGGTATTCCCCGGCACAAAGAGGGAGACTGCTCCCCGTCCAAGCACCTGGGAGATCAGAAAGATCAGAGCGCCGTAGATCACGCAGATCCGGATCCCGTACCACAGGCACTTCTTTGACTTTTGTCTTTTCCCGGCACCGATATAGCCGGAGGAGAGAGCGGAGATCGTGGAGAGCATCGCGGAGGGAACAAGGAAGAGGAAGCTGATGATCTTCTCGACGATGCCGACCGCCGCCGCGATGTCGACCCCGCGGCTGTCCGTGATTGCGGTGATCACAAGGAACGACACCTGGATCAGGCCATCCTGCAGGGCGACGGGAATGCCGATGGAGAGGATCCTGCGGGAGGCAGAGCCCTGAAGGACAAGATCCTTTCGGGTAAGGCTGGGCAGAAGGTCGGTCCGCTTCCGGATTGCGAGGAAGGCGAGGAGCACCGAACCTGCTTCCGAGAGGACGGTCGCAAGGGCCGCTCCTGCGGCGCCAAGGTCAAAGGGACCGATAAAGAGGGCATCGAGTCCGATGTTCAGGATCCCCTGCGATCGCAACGAAGATCATGGGGGGTGTGGTATCCCCGAGCCCCCTGAAGATCGAGGCGATGAGGTTGTAGAACGTGATGAATGGGATCCCGAGAAAGCAGATGAAGAGGTAGTCACGGGCTGAAGATACGGACTCCTTTGGAACCTGCAGGATCTGTAGAATCCCCGGGATGCAGAACAGCAGGACAACGGTCAGTCCTGCGGCGACGATGGAAAAGATCGTGATCGAATTCCCGAGAAACGCCGCGGCACTCTTTTTATCCCCGGCGCCTGTCGCAAAGCTGATGGAGACCGTGGTTCCCATGGCAAGACCCACGAGAATCACCGTCAGCATGTGCAGGACCTGACTTCCCACGGAAACCGCGGTCACGACGGCCGCGGTATCGAACTGCCCGACAAAGAACAGGTCCGCCATGCCGTACAGAGTCTGCAGGAAGGTGGAGATGAGGTACGGCACCGAGAAGAGGAGCATTGCATGGAGAAGACTCCACCCGGTGCTTTGTTTCCCTTCCCTCATCGGAAATCCTCATTCTGATAGGCGATCCTGCCGCCGGCAATCGTGCACAGGACAACGCCCGGAAGGGACTGTCCGATGAACGGGGAGTTCTGGGACTTCGAGGCAAAATGCTCACTCACGGTCCAGGAGCGTCCGAAGTCAAACACCAGAAGATCCGCCGGGGCGCCGACGGCAAGACTTCCTGCCGGAAGGCCGTAGAACGCGGCGGGGTTTACGGTCAGAAGCGGCAGCATCTTCTCGAGGGTGAGAATGCCGGGGCGCACGATCTGGGCGATCGCAAGGGAGAGTGCGGTCTCGAGACCGATCATGCCGCTCGGGGCCTTGGTGAACTCCTGTGCCTTCTCGTCCTTTGCGTGCGGGGCATGATCGGTTGCGATGATGTCGATGGTGCCGTCCGCGATGCCGTCGAGGATCGCCTCCCGGTCAGACTCGAGGCGAAGCGGCGGATTCACCTTCGCGAGGGTCCCGTGGGAGAGCACGGCATCCTCGGTAAGGGAGAAGTGATGCGGCGTTGCCTCGGCGTGGATGTCCTGGTTCTGCTTTCTTGCCTGCCGGACAAGCTCCACGCTCTCTGCTGCCGAGATGTGCTGGATGCAGAGCTTACAGCCGGTCTCGACGGCAAGGTTTAAGTCACGGTCGACAAGCGTGACCTCCGCCTTCCGGTCCGCACCGGCAAGACCAAGGGATGCGGCAGCCTTTCCGCCCGCGTTGACGCCGGGGTTTGTGACGAAGGATGGATCCTCTTCGTGCAGACTGATCGGCATGTCGAGAGCTTTGGCGGCCTGCATGGCATCCTTTAAGAGAGCCGCATCCGTAATCGGTTTTCCGTCATCGGTAAAGACCACGGCGCCTGCCTTTTTCAGGGCTGCAAAGTCGGTCCGCTCCTTCCCCTGCATGGCAAGTGTCACGTTGGCGGCACTGTAGAGATGGATCTTTTCTCTGGATCCCCGCTTCAGGACGTCTGAAAGGACCGGCACCGAGTCGATGGAAGGCTTCGTGTTTGCCATCATGACGATCGAGGTGTAGCCGCCCTTTGCCGCGGCAAGGCTTCCGGTGTGGATGTCCTCCTTGTGGGTCTGTCCGGGATCGCGAAAGTGGGAGTGGGTGTCCACAAGACCCGGCGTTACCATGCAGCCCATGGCGTCGATCACATGGACGCCGCCCTCAATGTTCCGCTCGTCGATTTCGGGCTCGATTTTTACGATCCTGTCCCCGTCCGTCAGGATATCTCTCTTCCCCTCGGTCCCCGTCTTCGGATCGATGACAAATCCGTCTTTTATCAGCAGCATGGCGCACCTCCTGTCAGTGGCAGTTCCCTGGTTGTTTCCTTCGTTTCATGATAATGTAGCAGGTTTGACGATGCTTTGCCAGGGTGTGTCTTCTTGCTGTCCCTGCCTCTTTCGGGTATCATCAGAAGTTGAACTTAAGCACATTTTCAGGGGGCATGGCATATGCTGCAGACACTGCATTCCTTTCTGGTTTTACTCTTTGCGATCGTCTATCTGATCCTCGGTATCGTCTACATGCTGATCCAGGTGATCGTGGGGCTGTTTTCAAAAAAGGCAAAAGAGCGCATGGCCTACGGGTACATGCATCTGGGGCTCTGGTGCGTCTGGCACCTGACGGGCGTAAAGCTGACCGTCATCGGAAAGGAGAACCTTCCCAAGGACGGACATCCGGTCCTGTACGTTTGCAACCACCGGAGCATCTTTGATGTCATCATCGGCATGACGGTCTATCCGGGACAGGTCGGCGTCGTCGCGAAGGACTCCCTCGGAAAGATCCCGCTTCTGTCCTACTGGATGAAGCAGATCAACTGCCTCTTCCTTGACCGGCAGGACATCAAGGCCGGAATCCAGATGATCAATGACGCGGTGGAGCTCGTAAAGCAGGGGCACTCGATGCTCATCTTCCCCGAGGGCACGCGCAATCACAATGAGGGAACGCTTCTTCCGATGCACGGGGGAAGCTTCAAGATCGCAATCAAGACCGGGGTCCCCGTGGTGCCGGTCTGCATCACAAACACCGGCGATGTCTTCGAGGATCACTTCCCGAAGTGCCACGGGGCAAAGGTGACGATGATCATCGGAGAGCCGATCGACACGGCAACGCTTCCGGTAAAGGAGAGAAAGAACCTTCCCACACGCTGCGCGGCATTCATGCAGCAGTGCCTGGACCAGTACGATATTCTGCCGAAAAAACCGCTCCCGGAAGAGCCGGTGGCAGAGAAGAAGGAAGTAAAGAAGGAGGAATCCCATGAAGGCTAAGCGCACAACAACCGTACAAAGCTGCCAGAGACTTGCAGAGGGTGTCTATGACCTCCGACTTGTCTATGAGACAGACCCCGGAGAGGTGCTCCCGGGACAGTTCGTCGGGGTGTATTCCAAAGACAGCGCACGGCGCCTTCCGCGTCCGATCTCGATTGCGGGGTATGACCCCAAGGGAAAGGTCCTTCGCCTGGTGTTCCGCGTTGTCGGTGCGGGGACGGAGGAGTTCTCGCACCTGAAGGCGGGAGAGACCGTTGATGTCCTCGGAATTCTCGGAAACGGCTACGACCTGTCCGTCCTGTCCGGAAGAAAAGTCCTTCTTCTTGGCGGCGGCATCGGCGCACCGCCGATGCTCTGTCTTGCAAAGGCCCTGCACAGCCTACCCGGAACAGAGGTGATAGCGGTCCTCGGCTATCGGACGAACGATCTCTTCCTTGCAGACGAGTTCGAAAAGGTCTCGAAGGTTGTGATCGCAACCGATGACGGCACAGCGGGATTCCACGGAAATGTCGTCGAGGCGGTGCGGGCACAGAACCTTCCGGCTGATGTCATCTGCGCCTGCGGGCCTCTCCCGATGCTTCGGGGCGTGAAAGCCCTGTCGGAGGAGAGACAGGTTCCCTGCTTCCTCTCCCTTGAGGAACGCATGGCCTGCGGCGTCGGCGTGTGCCTCGGATGTGTGACGAAGACCACAAAGGTGGATGCCCACTCCCATGTGAAGAACGCGCGCATCTGCACCGAGGGACCGGTGTTCAATGCGGAAGATGTGGAGATCTGAAGGAGGAGACGATGGAGAACACGAACACAAAGGTTGATCTTTCGGTTAACATCGCGGGAGTGACGTTTCAGAACCCGGTGATGACCGCCTCCGGGACCTTCGGCTCCGGCATGGAGTATTCGGACTTCGTGGACCTGAACCGTCTCGGCGCGGTGGTGACCAAGGGCGTCTCCAATGTTCCCTGGGAGGGAAATCCGACCCCGAGGGTTACCGAGGTGACCGGCGGCATGCTCAATGCGATCGGCCTGCAGAACCCCGGCGTTGAGGTGTTTGTCGAGCGGGACCTGAAGTTCCTCGAGAACTATAAGACACGGGTTATCGTCAATGTCTGCGGCCACACGGAGGATGAGTACCTTGCTGTCGTGGAGCGGCTGCAGGACGAGAAAAGAGTCGACATGCTCGAGATCAATGTCTCCTGCCCGAACGTAAAGCAGGGGGCGATGGCCTTCGGCGTCGATCCGAAGGCCCTGTACGACATCACGAGAAAGATCAGGGCTGTCGCAAAACAGCCGGTGATCATGAAGCTCACTCCGAATGTCACGAGCATTAAGGAGACGGCAAAGGCTGCCGAGGACGGCGGTGCGGACGCGGTCTCCCTCATCAATACGATCACCGGCATGAAGATCGATGTGGAGAGGCAGAAGTTCGTCCTTGCAAACAAGACAGGCGGCATGTCGGGCCCTGCAATCCACCCGGTTGCGGTGCGCATGGTCTATGAGGCCGCACAGACGGTCCAAATCCCCATCATCGGCATGGGCGGCATTTCCACCTGGCAGGATGCGGTGGAGATGATGCTTGCAGGCGCTTCGGCGATCGCAGTCGGTGCCGAGAACTTCCACAACCCGAATGCCACGATGGAGGTTCTTTCGGGGATCGAGGATTACGCAAGGCGCCACCATGTGGCACACATCAGCGACATTGTCGGCGCAGTGCATCAGTGAGGAGATCATGGACAGCATATCCTGTAAGGCATATGGAAAGATCAATCTATCTCTCGACGTTGTAGGCAAGAGAGCAGACGGGTATCACCTTGTCCGCATGGTGATGCAGCAGGTCGGCATCTGCGACTCGATTGAGATTCGAAAGACAGAAGGGACGGACATCAGCGTCTCCACAAAGAGCGGTGAGATCCCGACAGGCCCGGACAACCTGGTTTTCCGGGCGGCAGATGTCATGCGAAAGACGTTCGGGATAACCGACGGGCTCTCCATTCACCTCGTCAAACGGATCCCGGTGGCCGCCGGCATGGCGGGGGGATCGAGTGATGCGGCAGCGGTGTTCCGGGGAATCAGGGACCTGTACGGGCTTCCGGCAGACAACAGGAGACTGGAAGAGCTTGCGCTTCCTCTTGGAGCAGACATACCGTACTGCATCGCGGGCGGAACGCAGCTCTCGGAAGGGATCGGTGAGATACTGACCGTACTGCCTCCTTCCCCGTCCTGCACGCTCCTTGTGGTAAAGCCGGATCTCTACATCGCAACCCCTGCGGTCTATAAGGCCTTTGATCACATCCCGGAGAGGGAGGTGATTCACCCCGATGTCGATGCGCAGGTAAATGCCATCCGGAAGGGTGATCTTTTCGGCGTTGCAAAAACCTGCGGCAACGTCCTCGAGCAGCAGACCGGCGCAGACCACCCGGTGATCGGGCAGCTTGAGCATTTCTTCATGGAGCACGGCGCCCTGCAGTCCATCATGACGGGGAGCGGACCCACGGTGTTTGCCATCTATGAGGACAGGGAAAAGGCCAGGCAGGCGATGGAGGAGCTGAAGAAGGTTGAGAGCTTTGCACCCTTCCAGAAGTTTGTGACAGGCTTTGTTTCCGGAATAGACGCATAGGAAGAAGACAGGCGTACCTTTGACGGTAAAGAAGAATCCAACGAAAAAGAACCCCGGGCCTCCCGGGGTTCTTTCCTTACCGATCTCTTCACAGAACCGGATCATTTCTTCTTTTCATTTGTCGCACCGCCTGCACGGCTGATCTTGTCCATCTGCCGCTGCAGCCAGTTGCGTTTCTTCTTCTGGGACTCGTCGAGGACAATTCGGTGACCCTTCATGTCGCGGACATCGACGATGTAGATGCCGCTGACCATCGCGCGGACCTGACGCTTGACCGGGATCTCATCGAAGATACGGTCATCGGCGATCATGTTGGTGATCTGCGGGCCGACCTTGACGCGTACCACCGGCACCTTGGAGCGGCGGAACATCTTCGGTGTCCCCTCGAGGACCTGCGGCGGAAGATCCGCCTTGTTCAGCGGCATTCGCTTCTTGTCGATGATCAGCATGACCATCGGCTGCTTTGTCTTCTGAACCTGCTCGTCCTGTTCCTCCTGCTTCTTCTGAAGCCGTCTGCCGATGAAATACAGAACGATAAAGATTGCCACGATGATTCCGATGACAATCAGAGCTATTGCCCAACCCGGCATAACACGTTACCTCCTGGCGAGATTGATTTTTCACATATCGGTCACGAAAATGAGCCGGAAATATTCTATCATTGTACCCGGCTCAAGGCAATAAAAAATGCTTTTAAGAGACTTTCAGGTGTGCTAAACTAGTCTACACTGTCTGCATCCAGTTTTGCAGGCAGATCAGGAGGTTTTGATTCATGAAGAAGAAAATTGCAGCGTGCGTCCTCGCCTGCGTGCTTTCCCTGAGCATGGCGGCCTGCGGCAGCAGCGACAATGCGACCACGGATTCAACGGAAGCATCTTCGGAGGCATCCTCTGAGGAGTCCTGGCTCAAGTGGGGCGCAAAGGGATATCTCTCGGATATCAAGGCATCGGACTATGTGGAACTGTGCGATTACAGCTCCATCCCGGTGACGAGCACGAAGACCGATGTCACGGACGACTACGTTGACATGTACATCAACTACCAGCTCTCCTCCAACCAGACCCTCGAGGAGGTCACGGACCGTGACGATGTCGAGAGCGGCGATGTGGTCAACATCGACTACACCGGCACGAAGGATGGCAAGGAGTTCGACGGCGGCTCGGCAACGGGCTATGACCTGACCATCGGTTCGGGTTCCTTCATCGACGGCTTTGAGGATGGCCTCATCGGGCACAAGGTCGGTGAGACGGTGACCTTAAACCTCACCTTCCCGGACGACTACAGCAATTCGGATCTGGCCGGCCAGGCTGTCGTCTTCACGGTCAAGATCAACAAGATCCAGAAGCATGTCACACCGGAGCTCACCGATGACTGGGTTGCTTCCCAGAACATTTCCGGTGTCGATACGGTGGATGAATATAAGAAGTACATGAAGGAGCAGCTCGAGCAGCAGGCACAGGACAGCTACGACAGCAGCGTGCAGGCAGAGATCGGCGACTATCTCCTGAAGAACTGCACGTTCACGCAGGATCCGCCGACCGAGATGATCGACCGCATCGCGGCATCTCTCACGGACACCTATACGCAGTACGCGAACTACTACGGCATGAGCCTGTCCGACTTCATGCAGATGTACAGCAGCTACAGCAGTTCCGGCTCCAGCGACGAAGAGAGCGATGATCAGGCCGATACCGCTTCGACGGAAGCGTCGACCGAAGGCTCCACCGAGGCGTCGACGGAAGCTTCTACGGAGGCGTCCACCGAGGCCTCCACGGAAGCATTGACGGAAGCTTCTACGGCAGATGCAACTGCTTCGACCGAGGCCTCGAGCGAGGAGAGCACCTACGACTATGTCTCCGACATCCGTGACATGGCCACCGATCAGGCAAAGACCCTGATCGCCCTGAAGGCCATCGCCGACAAGGAGGACCTGAACATCACCCGCAAGGAGTACAAGACCCAGGCGAGCGAGCAGGCATCGTCCCTTGGCTATTCCTCCATCGATGAGTTCGAGGACAAGGAAGATGAAGAGGCTTTCCGCGAGACCATGATGACGCAGAAGGTGTTCGATTACCTTGAAAAGAACTGCATCGTCGAGGAGTCCTCCGATGCGTCCACGACGGACAGCACCGAGGCGTCGACGGAAGCTTCCACGGAAGCATCTACAGAAGCAGCAACGGAGGAGTCCACGGAGGCATCGACCGATGCGTCCACCGAGGCCTCCACAGAAGCAGCGACAGAGTAGGATAAAAGAAGGAAGGCAGGATTATGAGGGATACGTACAAGCTGACTGACGTAGTGGAGATTTTCAACCACCCCGAGAATTTCTACGATAAGGACGTGACCGTGGGCGGCTGGATCAAGAACAACCGTGATTCCAAGAACATCGGCTTTATCTCCCTGGACGACGGCTCCTGCTTCAAGAAGCTGCAGCTGGTCTACTCCAGTGACCTCGAGAACTTTGATGCCGTCACCAAGCTGAACATTTCGACGGCCATCATCGCCACCGGCACGATCGTCGCAACACCGAATGCAAGACAGCCGCTGGAGATGCAGGTCAGGAAGGTTGAGGTCGAGGGCGATTCCACACCGGACTATCCGCTGCAGAAGAAGAAGCACAGCTTCGAGTACCTGCGCACCATCCCGCACCTTCGCGTGCGCACCAATACCTTTGAGGCAACCATGCGCGTAAGATCCCTGGCCGCCTATGCAATCCACAAGTTCTTCCAGGAGCGTGACTTCGTCTATGTCCACGCACCCGAGATCACCGGTTCCGACGCAGAGGGTGCCGGCGAGATGTTCCAGGTGACGACACTGGATCTGGCAAACGTCCCGAAGAACCCGGACGGCACGGTGGACTACTCGAAGGATTTCTTCGGCAAGCCCACGAACCTGACCGTCTCCGGTCAGCTCGACGTCGAGACCTATGCGTTTGCCTTCCGCAACGTCTACACCTTCGGACCCACGTTCCGCGCAGAGAAGTCCAACACCACCCGTCATGCGGCAGAGTTCTGGATGATCGAGCCCGAGATCTGCTTCGCAGATCTTGAGGATGACATGGAGCTTGCCGAGGCAATGCTCAAGTACGTCATCAACTACGTCCTCGAGAACGCGCCGGACGAGATGGCCTTCTTCAATCAGTTCATTGACAAGGGTCTCATCGAGAGACTGCAGCATGTGGCAAACTCCGATTTCGGCCGCGTCACCTACACCGAGGCGATCAAGATCCTCGAGGAGCATGCGGACGAGTTCGAGAACAAGCCGTACTGGGGCTGCGATCTGCAGACCGAGCACGAGAGGTATCTGACCGAGAAGATCTTCAAGAAGCCGGTCTTTGTCACGGATTATCCGAAGGAGATCAAGGCCTTCTACATGAAGCTCAATCCCGACGGAAAGACGGTCGCCGCATGCGACTGCCTCGTCCCCGGCATCGGCGAGATCATCGGCGGCAGCCAGAGAGAGGATAACCTCGAGCTTCTCGAGAACCGCATGAAGGAGCTGAAGATGGACATGAGCCAGTATCAGTTCTATCTTGACCTTCGCCGCTACGGCTCCGTCCGCCACGCAGGTTTCGGTCTTGGCTTTGAGCGCTGCGTCATGTATCTGACCGGCATGGAGAACATCCGCGATGTCCTTCCGTTCCCGAGAACGGTCGGCAACTGCGAGCTCTGACCCAGAGCGAAACACAAGTTTTAAAATTTCGTGAACAATGGAAACGGACGGTGTACTTTGTACGCGGTCCGTTTTATAATTCTACCGTAATAATTCCGAAACAATTTGAGGGCGGAGCTGCCACAAATCATTCCGAGGTGACAATTTGAATTTTTCCAGGATCACAAAATCCATCCGCAAAGGCCTGAAGCGCTCGGCAGTACCGGCGCTGTGTGCGGCTGTACTGCTGGCATATCCGGTGGTGCAGGTATCGGCGACGACCTCTGCCGAGGTAAGACAGCAGGAGCAGCAGACCCAGCAGCAGATCAATGAGGCCAACAGCGCGGCAGAGAGCGCCCAGGCTTCCCAGAATGAAGTCAGCAGCAATATCAGCTATACCAACGATCAGCTCGTCCAGAACATGGCCAGCATCCAGATGCTTGAGAGCGAGATCGCGGATCTCGATACGCAGATCGCGGAGAAGCAGCAGGAGTACGATACTGCCAAGGACAACGAGGAGAAGCAGTACGAGTCCATGAAGTCCAGGATCAAGTACCTGTACGAGCAGGGCGAGGACAGCTATCTGTCCATTCTGCTCACGGCGACGTCCTTCTCCGACATGCTCAACAAGGCAGCCTATGTCGGTCAGCTCTATGAGTACGATCAGAACATGATCGACAACTACAAGAAGACCCAGGAAGAGGTCGCTGCGGCACAGCAGGATCTCGAGGACACCAAGTCCGAGCAGGAGTCCGAGAAGGTCGGCCTTGAGGAAGAGCAGAACAACCTGAACGATCAGCTCGCCGATCTGCAGGCGCAGTATGCGGACTATGAGCAGAAGATTGCCGATGCGCAGGCACAGGCAACACAGCTTGCCGCAAAGCTCGAAGAGCAGCATCAGCAGGAAGCGCAGCTGGAGGCAAAGGAAGAGGCAGAAAGACAGGCGGCTCTTGCAGCGGCACAGAAGGCCGCCGAGGAAGCCAAGAAGAAGGCACAGGAAGAGGCTGCAGCCGCCGCATCATCGGCCGCCGCCAAATCGACCACATCGTCCTCATCGTCTTCCTCTTCAAGCCAGACGACCAGCACGACGACCACAAGTTCGTCGTCCTCAGAGTCCACAACAAGTTCGTCCACGACGTCCTCAGCGCCGGCGGTCAGCTCCAGCGGCGTATCCGGATCGGATGTCGTGAATTACGCTCTGCAGTTTGTCGGCAACCCGTATGTCTACGGCGGCACGAGTCTGACGAACGGCACCGACTGCTCCGGCTTTACGATGAGTGTGTATGCACACTTCGGCTATTCCCTGGGCAGAACCGATGTGGCCCAGAGAAGCAACGGTATCTCCGTCGGGTCTCTTGCGGAGGCACAGCCGGGCGACCTCATCTGCTATGCAGGCCATGTGGCTCTCTACATCGGCAACGGCATGATCGTGCACGCATCGAATCCTTCGAGCGGCATCAAGATCAGCAACGCGAACTACCGCGCGTACGTCTGCATCCGCAGAATCATCTACTGATCCGGATACGGAAAAGCAGAGAACAGGCATTGTTGACGGATATCGTCCATCAGGCGGTATCCGTTTTTTGCGCTTGCGGAATACCTGCAAACGTGTACAATTTATTCAGCTAACCAAACATTGTCAGTTTCACATCATCGACAGGAGAACATTCATGGCAAGAGAAATGATCATTGTTCTCGACTTCGGCGGGCAGTACAAGCAGCTGATCGCCCGCAGAGTCCGGGAAAATCATGTCTACTGCGAAATTCATCCCTGCACGATGCCGCTCGAGAAGATCCGTCAGATGAAGCCGAAGGGAATCATTCTGACCGGCGGTCCCAACAGTGTCTATGAGGAGGATTCCCCGACGTATGAGAAGGCCCTGTTTGATCTGGGCATTCCGATCCTCGGCATCTGCTACGGTTCACAGCTGATGGCCTACAAGCTCGGCGGCACGGTGAAGACCGCACCGGTATCGGAGTACGGCCACACGGAAGTGATCATCGACGATCCGGCATCCGCACTTGTGGGAGATGTCAAGTCGCCGACGACGGCATGGATGAGCCACACGGATTACATCGCAAAGGAGCCGGAAGGCTTCCATGTGACGGCGCACACCGCCAACTGCCCGGTGGCAGCGATGGAGTGCCCGGAGAAGAAACTCTACGCCGTACAGTTCCACCCCGAGGTCGTGCACACGGTCGAGGGCATGAAGATGCTGCATCACTTCGTGATCGACATCTGCGGCTGCAAGGGCGACTGGGTCATGTCTTCCTTCGTGGAGGATACGGTAAAGCAGCTCAGGGAGAAGATCGGAGACGGCAAGGTGCTTCTCGGTCTGTCCGGCGGCGTGGATTCCTCGGTTGCTGCAGCCCTCCTCTCGAGAGCTGTCGGCAGGCAGCTGACCTGCGTGTTCGTGGATCACGGCCTTCTTCGCAAGAACGAGGGCGATGAGGTCGAGGCGGTTTTCGGACCGAAGGGACCGTTTGAGCTGAACTTCGTCCGTGCAAACGTCCAGCAGAGGTTCTATGACAAGCTGAAGGACGTGACGGATCCCGAAAAGAAGCGCAAGATCATCGGCGCGGAATTCATCGCAGTGTTTGAGGAAGAGGCAAAGAAGATCGGGAAGGTCGACTTCCTGGCACAGGGTACGATCTACCCCGATGTCGTCGAGAGCGGCGGCTTCGGCAAGGGCTCTGCCGTGATCAAGTCCCACCACAACGTGGGCGGTCTGCCGAAGAACGTCGACTTCAAGGAGATCGTCGAACCGTTGCGCAGCCTGTTCAAGGACGAGGTGCGCCAGGTAGGACTTGAGCTCGGACTTCCGAAGAAGCTCGTCTACCGTCAGCCGTTCCCGGGACCCGGACTGGGTGTCCGGATTGTCGGCGAGGTCACGGCGGAGAAGGTGCGCATCGTGCAGGACGCCGATGCCATCTACCGCGAGGAGCTCGAGAAGGCCGGCATTGACATGGGTCAGGGCCAGTTCTTTGCGGCACTCACGAACATGCGCTCGGTGGGTGTCATGGGAGACGGCAGAACCTATGATTACGCGATCGCCCTGCGCGGCGTCATCACGTCGGATTTCATGACCGCAGAGGCAGCTGAGATCCCGTGGAACGTCCTGCAGATCTGCATGAACCGTATCATCAATGAGGTCAAGGGCGTCAACAGAGTACTTTACGATCTGACCAGCAAACCGCCGGGAACGATCGAGCTGGAATAAATATTGGAAGTCCGGAACCCGGCATAAACACTGGGTTTTCGGACTTTTTCTATGCCTCGTGAGTACATTTTTCAAAAAAGATTCGGCGTTTACCGACCATCCTTTTTGCCTGAAAACGGAACCACCTATTTACCTCCGTCTGTGAAGGTGAATAATTCCTCGACAGTAACGTCAAATACTCTTGCGATATCCATTGCCAGCTTTAATGAGGGATTATATTTACCGTTTTCCAGATGAACAATTGTCTCCCTCCGGGCACCAACTTTCTCCGCAAGATCCGCCTGCGTTAATCCTGCTTTTTCACGGAATTCTTTTATTTTTGTAACAAGTGCCACCTCATACTCCCTTCTGATCCATTACCTTGAAAATGATAATTCGCAGTATGGAAATGATGATCAGCGAAATCATAATAACCCAGCCCATGAAAGATGCAGTATTAGCTACATGCCCCAATGTGCCGCCGATAAATGCAGTCAAAACCATTGCTGTTGCAAATATTTTCAGACAGATGGAGTCACATCTTTTTAAATTTGCTCTTGCAAGCTCATCGATGGGTTCTTTGTGAAATTTCCGGACTCTGTATGATATCAGGAAAATAAAACATATGATCCCTCCTGCGACAGCATTTTGAATATACGTGTAGGATTCTTTCCAATCCGTTCTTACCCAGCACCAATAGTAGAATGTCAAACCAATGGTAAGAACTGCAGTTTCTGTCATCAATTCTGTAATACTGACTTTTTTATTCATAATGCCTCCTGTGTGATATATTTGTCACTTTATGTTATAAATATATCACATGAAAATTACTTGTCAACAATTAATGTGATAAATAATTCACTATACATATTCAGATATACAGTTTCCAGACCGTGATTGACAGCTATGAGGACTCGATGAGTGTGTCTTATTCTGAAAGAATTGTTTAATTGGAAGTGAGGCCTTAAACCGTTAAAAGGATTATATGCGGGTTACACGATTAACCTATTGTGAAATGAGCTTATTTTAAATACCATGGAACAAAAGCGTAAAGGAGAAACCCCATGTCAGATAAAAGATTTTTACAAGATGTGCTGCGCATCTCCATACCGGTGGCATTACAATCCATGCTGCAGTCTTCCTTTTCCATGGTCGATCAGATCATGGTCGGTCAGCTTGGAGATAAAGGTGTTGCTGCAGTTGAAATTGCCGGAAAGCCCGGTTTTATTTATGCGTTCGTCATTGGAGCAATCAGTACGATCACAGGAATCATGATCTCGCAGTACATTGGCAACCATAACAGAGAAGCAGAGGAAAAGAGCATCTGTATCAATTTTCTGGTGATGATATTAACCGGGCTTACCTTTCTATCTGTTTTCAGTCTTTTCCAGAATCCGTTCGTGGGAATGTTTACGGAAGAAGAGCAGGTAATCGCAGAGGGCAGCACATATCTCGGGATTATCTCATGGACATTCATTCCGCTGGGGATCTGTAACATTCTGGGGACAGCCCTGCGATGCCGGGACAAATCAACCTGGCCGCTTTATATCGGCATTTTTTCTGCTTTGCTCAATACAGTTTTAAACTACTGCTTTATATTTGGAAATTTTGGCGCGCCGCGTCTTGGAATAGCAGGCGCCGCATATGCGAGTGTCATATCCCAGGCAGCAGGAGCACTGATTTCCATCCTGTGTTTTTGCAGATTATATGGGCGGATTCGTATTTCGTTAAGCCTTGGAAAGGCAGGATATTCGCAGTACTTTCTGATGCTTCTGCCGATTGTTTTGAATGAGTTTTTCTGGTCCGTGGGACAAAGCGTATACACATATGTTTATGGGCATATGGGGACTAATGAACTGGCAGGAATGTCGTTGACGGGCGCTGTTCAAGGCCTGACCATGGGAGCATTAAGCGGCCTGTCTCAGGCAGCCGGGATTCTGATCGGCAAAAGGCTGGGCAGCAGGGAATATGATGCTGCTTATGAGGATTCCAAAAAGCTATGCGGTCT
>Ga0256406_1002678_pt1 | contig 24333 bp, 17 predicted proteins | sample RumenRJG_03DNA_FD_185986 | JGI IMG/M metagenome (GOLD analysis project Ga0256406, IMG submission 185986) | Bovine rumen microbial communities from Lethbridge, Alberta, Canada - RJG_03 | ecosystem: Host-associated > Mammals > Digestive system > Stomach > Rumen | place: Canada: Alberta | collected...
AAAGACATCTCCATGCGGGAAATCTACGGACTGGATAAAAAGTTAAGCCGCTAGAGCGGTTTCCTGTATTCCGGTCTGGCGGTTTCCGCCATTCCGGAATGCCGGTTTATTTTTGCCGGAATATTCAATATCGCTCATATAGCGACGATCGATGCCGGTGCTTAGAGCCAGTTTCTCTTGCGATACACCTTTTTCGGCTCGTAAAGCCTTTAATGTTATTCCTAAATTCTTTTGTAGTGACATATACATAACTTTTTTGAGTGTAATTTTATATATTGTGCATTATAAAGCCACGGGAAATAGTGCACAAAATAAATGCTGAAACGAGCAAATTAGTGAAAAAAACAGAATTCAGCAAGAAAAGCAAAAAATGTCAACAAAATTGAATTAAATTTATTGTCGTAATCAGAATTTTATTATGAACGAAACCCTCTTGCCATACGACAAAACTTCCAAGGAGTCCATTCTTGAGCATGCTAGGAAAATGCTCGGGAAAACTCTGTGGGATATGTATGGTGAAGCGAAATTAGTTCAGTCAGGTAAAGGCGGCTTGGGAAATGCCATCGAGAAGTATCATTTTCAATATGAGCCGAATTCTAAATCGGAGCCGGATTTTAAGGAAGCGGGCGTTGAGCTAAAATGCACACCGTTGAAAACGGCGTCTGACGGGAGTATGCTTTCAAAGGAACGTCTCGTTCTCAACATGATTGATTATGTTGAGGAAGCCGCCAAGACCTTTTACACAAGCAGTTTCTGGAAGAAGAATGAATTGTTGCTGCTGATGTTCTATCTGCACGAAGAAGGCAAACTTCCGTTTGACGTAATCTTCAAGATTGTCCGCTATTGGAAATTTCCTGAAACGGACCTGAAAATCATCAAGGACGACTGGGCCATAATCCACAATAAGATTCTCGCTGGAAAGGCCCACGAAATCTCGGAAGGTGACACGCTTTACCTTGCCGCTTGCACGAAGGGATCAAGAGCTGGTGCCGAAATGCGTCAGCAGCCAAAATCCAAAGAATTGGCTCCCCAGCGCGCGTATTCGATCAAGTCAAGGTATGTCAACACGATTATCCTGGATTCGCTAAAGCATCCGGAGATGTATCACGACCTTTTTGTAAGCGAGCAGCAGAAAAAGAAAATCCTGAAGGCACAAGAAACTGCGGAAAGCGTTGTACGCAGCATTTCTGATTACCGTGAATCAGAGACCTTTGAGCAACTGATTGAAAGGAAATTCTCTCCGTATTATGGCAAGACGATTGCGGAGATAGAAAAAATCTTGGGCGCAGAATTCGGTCAAAGCAAATCCATGGCATACAATGTATGCCGCGCCATTCTCGGCATCAAGTCGAAGAAGATTGCAGAATTTGAAAAGGCTGAAATCGCCATCAAGACAATCCGACTCGAAGCCAACGGCAACCTGAAAGAGGCGATGTCGTTCCCGAACGTGAATTACAAAGAAATCGTCCATGAACATTTCTGGGAAGATTCCGCACTTTATGAAATGTTCACTCAGCGGTTTTTGTTCATCATTTTCAGGAAACCCGCCGTAAAAAATGACAAGAAGGTTCGCCTAGAGAAAGTGATGTTCTGGACGATGCCCTTTAAGGATTTGGAACAGGGAAAAATCCTTTGGAATGACACCCGCACAAAAGTTGAGGCGGGCAACTACGAACATTTTATGAAATCTTCCGAAAATCCTGTTTGTCATATTCGCCCCAAAGCACAGAACGCCGCCGACACCACTGAAGGTGCACAAGGTTTCCAAGTGAAAAAGATGTGTTATTGGCTGAATAGGGAATATGTGTTGAGACTGATTCAAGTACGATAAACGAAATCTAGATTGATTCTTTATGCGTCTTATTATTATTGGCAATGGTTTTGACTTACATCATGGATTAAAAACGGCGTACAAGGATTATTGTTGTTTTTTAAAAACGCATAATCCTGACGCAATGGAATGTATTCGTAATTCCCCCTATTTTGATGGGGAGTGTATAGATGTTTTTGATGAAAATGATTCTTTTTGGACCGATGTTGAAGGTAATTTGAGATTAAATTTTGATGCAATGTTAGAGGAGTCTGTTGACGGTTATTACCCTGATTTGATGGAAAAAAGTGATGCTAGATGGCATAGAATTGAATTTGATTCAGAAGCTAAGGTAAATGAGATTGATACCGCATTCACTACTTATGCTTTTGTTAATTGGCTTAAAAAAATTGATGTTTCAAAAGCAGATGATGCTCGTAGAGTGAAATTTTTACCAGATGATTTATTTGTCAGTTTTAATTACACAGAAACATTGGAGACGTTTTATGGTATCTTGCCCGAAAAAATTTTACATATTCACGGATGCATATCTAATCCCGAATCATTGCAATTTGGGAATCCAGAGCAAACGCCTGCTATAGTAAATAAGAAATTTGAAGATGTCTATGGTAGTGATGAATTTTATGGTATGTCAATTGAACCTGCAGCAAACAATTATGTCAATTTAGCGGCGTTTTTTTCTAAGGACATTAATTCGAATGTCCCTACATTAACAAATTTCATCACTGATAAAGAAATTAACGAAATTATAATTATGGGACACTCGTATTTGGGCGTAGATAAAGTGTACTATGAAAATGTGTTAATTCCAAGGTTTCAGAAGGCTCGGTGGGCAATTTATTGCTATAAAGAAAAAGATTTTGTCATTGCGCAAAAGTATATTTCTGATAAAAAATTAAATGGAATTGCCAAATATTGGAATGAATGAAGAACTTTGCTCAAAGTGGAATCGTATAATCATTTGATGTGATTTATCAGATAAATGAATGAGCCTGCTGAAGTTTCATTAATTTTTGAGTATTCTTTCCAATCCATTCGATACGTTCCTTCTAGAACAATTTTCTCTTCGCGTCCTTTTTTTGTTCCCTCGCTTGCTTCACTTGACCAATCTAAAGTCCCCTTTCGGATTATCCCTTGTTCTAGTGAAAATTCTTTATATACACAGTCTGTTTTTTGGGGCTTCTTTGAATAAGTTGGGTCATTAGTTAGGAATATGGCAAATCCTTCCTGAAATTTAGCAACATTTTTTTTCACGCTTTCAATTCTTTGAATATCCCTTAAATAGAGATAACTATTTGAGTCTTTTGCTAGTTGATTCTTTAGATTATACTGAATTTCGTCAATATTGAAAGAACTTTTTTTTGTTTTATATTTTAACTCTATGGGAATCCATTTCCCCTCTTGAATGACGAGAATATCAATATGCATATTGGAATCAAATTTTGGTGAGAACTCTGGATAAACTTTTACATCGGGATATAGTTCTTTTATAACCCAACCCATTTCTAGTTGGAAGTCTGCTTCAGAAAAGAAAATTTTTCGTCTTGTTTTGAGTTCGTCAATCACATGTTCAATATCAAAATCAGCCATAAGAATCAGCCTTTAAAAGTTTTTTTCAAATATACGAAAAATTTTGTAGAATAATTCAGATTAAACTGTTACAAACAAAAGTTTTCCTTCCCCGCGTCCGCGTTAGGGATGGTAATCCCTTGAGGCGGAGTGAATACAGCCCGTTTCGCTTGATTGCTTTGAATCTCCTTTGGAATATTCTTTAAGGTTAGACGGTTTGTTGATTATGTTGTTTTTAATTATGTTGTGCGCGAGAACGTAAAAAATGATATTTTGTACGATGTATTTTTGAATATGTGAAAAATAATTTTCTAAATTGTGGAGTGCTATTTTTATATAAGTTGAATTTGATTTAATATTTTATTAAAGGCCTTCTATGGATTTGTTAAAAGACAGCCTGATTCCTGTGTCCTCAGCTTTAATAGTAGGATCATTGACTTTTTCTCTTTTCAATTTAATGAATCCTATAAATCGAATAAAAATTCGTACAACAAAATATTTCTTTGTTCTTCTTGGTGTTTTTTTTACATGTGCAGCAATATCCAGCATCGTTCCCTATATTAATGGGGCGCCCTGTTGGGCGTTTGGTTATCCTGTTTTTTGGAATGCTCTTTCTGTTGTCTTTTTTATTTGGTTTTTGGTTTATTCCTATAGATGTATTTTAGGAAAGCTTAGATATAAAGGAAAGGAAGAATTTTTCTTTAATTTTTTAAAAGACTGCTTAACAAAAAACATTTCTCCGTCACTCTTTATAGATGATGTTTTGCTATCTTTTCCTGATATTCTTGATTCGGCGAAAAAAGATCAAAATGTTCTAGATTCTTCAAGCAAAGATTGGAATAGAAAATTGTCGTGGGATATTATTTCCCTTTTAAGTTCGGCTAAGATGGTAAATTATATGGTCGAAAAAGACAGGTTTGCTGTTGAGTCCATTTTTAATGCGTATGAAAAAAACAAGAATGAAAACACAAACACTCACTTAATAAATCAGTTGATTGACCAACTGGTTTCAAATCCGGAATCATTTATCCGCAAGCAGCATCCTGCAGAACAAAAATATGAAGTAAATAAATTGTTTTCGAATGATTTTGTCAATAAATATATGGTGGTAGATTTTATCAAAATTGAAAGAGACAATTTGGATGAAAAGAAATTGGAACTCTTTGTGGAAATCTATTTACGAGTTTTAAGTAAAAAATATATTTTCGATTATGGTTTTTCTTTTGTTTTGGATTATATAATCTCTCATGAAATGATAAAAAAATCTACAGATCGTCAATATATTGAATTTGAGGAATTATTCACGGAAACATTGAATGCTTGCTCTGCTCATTCATGGGGTCCATTTGACGCTTCCTATGAGGAAAGTTATTTTCGTAGATTTGATGGTTTTATAGAATCAGTGACAAAAAAATGTGGTTCGGATGATTGTATGCTACATTTAAAATTAATAAAATTTTGGAACGTTTTCAAAGGTGCAGAACGAACACATTTTGTTAGCAATTTTTTGTCCTTCCTATACAATAAATTGTATCGTATTGGAGATATGAATGTTTATTTGGTGCGAGTGTTCATTTTGATGGAGGGTCCATCACAAGGTTTTTCGTACTATAGGAATAACATACTTCCTCATATTCAGCAAGCAATACTACGTAGTACAGCAGAATTTCAGATTATTGAGAATAATCTGCCTTATGGGAAAACACCGGGAGACGTGTTGAAATATTAAGAAATCTTTTTTTGCCTGTCACCCTCCTTCTCGTTAGGGATAGCGACCCCTTGGGGCGGAGACGCGCTTGCGCGGCTCCGTTTTAACAGTGCTGCGGGCGGGCCGTCTGGGCCGACCGGAGCGCGTTAAAATATAGCCCGACCCGGCGAAGGGTGGACCCTATCGTGATTCTATCGCTACGCTCCAGAATGACAGTCTAGGGTGACAGGGGCCAACCGAGCCGGGGAACGCCCATGCCTAATTTGAACTTTCCCAATATATTCTTGGCAACTCATATCCATCATGGCTGTTTTCGCTTCCATCAATGTTTTCAAGCCCAGATTTCAATTCTTTATCCAAAATATCAAGTTGCATTTTGACTTTTGATAAAAAGTCCTCGTCGCTGAAGTCGCCAACCTCTAGGTAGTCAATGGCCTTTGCGTAGATATGCGCCACGCGCAGGGCTTTATAGGCTTTTTTGTACATGGCAAGGACTTCCTTTGTGTGCGGGGTGAAGTAAATGTCTTCTTTTTGTGCCCATGCGACCCACTTCTTGTCTTTCTGTTTTACGTATATGTTTCTGATACACTCCGCGATTTCCTCGATGTACATTTCATGGTATTCAAAAGCTCCGCCGGACATGTTTCCTCCAGATAGAAAAAGGTTCTATTTGAATGTTTTTTTGAGTATAATTTATATCCACACTTTATGGTAGTCAAGGCCTTTCACCGCGAGTTATTGACAACCTAATCGCGATTTGAATCGGGGTCTGATGTGGGGACAACAGATGGTGTTGACTTCCCGCTGGCCTGTTTGTATATTTATCTCCGTATTACGACAATCCCTGCGACAGTCGGCATAGGCCTTGCGGCCCGTACGTGCATCCGCAGTTTTTAAGAGCCTACAGCACCGCAAGAGCATCCCAAATCCCAGATTGCGCCTGCAGTGCAGACGTGATTTAAACCGTTTATAACGTTCTACATGCCGTGCGGGCAAGAGGATTATTATGGCAAGAAAAACTGATAAATTGGCTGTCGCGGATATACACCATTCGCATGTTCAAGGTCGAAAATTTCGTCCTTGAACAATAGTCGACGAGGGACTAACATAAAATATGCACCCTACGCATTCACCGAACAGGGTATCTACATGCTCATGACGGTGCTCAAGGGCGAACGGGCAACCGCTCAAAGCAAGGCTCTTATTCGCCTTTTCAAGCAGATGAAGGACTGCATTGTGGAAAACCAACAGTTGATTGGAAACGCAGTGCGTTCCCAATCGTAATACAAATTAAAGCCTAATGTGGGTGACAACAGAGGGCGTTGACTTTCCTCAAGCCTCTTTGTATATTTAATCTTGTATTTCGACAATCCTCGTGACAGTCGGCATAGGCCTTTGGCCCGTACGTGCATCCGCGACGAGGCGCTTCAACCTTCTTGTTGATGCTGTTGGATAGCTGGCAGGAAAATACCCTGCTCGAGTGTGCGGAACGCCGCGCCAAGTAACGCCGGGGAAAGCCCCCGCCAACAGTATCGCGAGAGCATCCCAAAACATAAATAAACCCTAATTGCGTCCACAGTGTGTTCGTAATTAAAACCGTTTTTAACGTTCGCATATGCCGTGCAGGCTAGAGGATTATTATGGCAAGAAAAACTGATAAATTGGCTGTCGCGGAGTTCCCGCTTATCGATGAATCTCTGCTCAAATCGCGGATATATACCATCCGCGGGGTCAAGGTAATGCTCGATGCAGATTTGGCCGAGATTTACGGGTATGAGAAAAAGGTCTTCAACCAACAGGTAAAAAACAATATCGAAAAATTTGACGAAGATTTTCGATTTCAGTTGACCAAAACCGAAATGGAAAACATTATAGGGTCAAAAAATTTGACCCAAGAACTGCGATTTTCTGCAAAAACAAGCGATTTTGAACAAAAAGATAACTTGAAGTCAAAATTTTTGACTTCAAGTTGGGGTGGTTTAAGAAAGATGCCATTTGCCTTTACCGAACAGGGTATCTACATGCTCATGACGGTGCTCAAGGGCGAACGGGCGATTGCTCAAAGCAAGGCTTTGATTCGCCTTTTCAAGCAGATGAAGGACTATATCGTTGCTGAAAACCATCAACTACTCGGAACTGCGGGAATTGCCCAGATTGCGGCGCAGACTGCTCAAAATACACATGAAATCGCGGCAGTTTCCGCCGAAGTAAAGGAACTTTCTGGCGAAGTTCGCGATATCCGGAGCGATCTGGGAAAAATCAATGTGGACCTCCGGATGGTCATGGAAAACTTCGTTGATCCTTCGTCTTTCAGGCACTTCCTGATTCTGAACGGTCAGAAACTGGAGGCGGATGTCGCCTATGCGCAGATTTACGGTATGGCGAAGAAGTCGGTGCTGATTGTGGACAACTATGTCGACATCAAGACGCTGAATTTGCTCCGGAACGTGCACGAGGGCGTCTCTATACTGATTGCGAGTGACCTGTACGGCAGAACAAGTGTGACGGACGACATGCTCAACGATTTCCGGGCCGCGATGCCGGACGTTTCGATTGACAAGGTTTCTGCTGCGCACAAGTTCCACGACCGCTACATTCTTATAGACTTTAAAACCAAAAGCGAAAAGCTGTACCATTGCGGCGCATCTTCCAAAGATGCCGGCAACAAGATTACGACCATTGTGCAACTGGACGACGTTGATGCATACCGGAACATGTTTGAGGAAGTGTCGGAGCAACCAAGAGGGTAAAATGGCTCATCAAATTTGACAGACACTGTCTATCAAATTGGGGCAACAGTGTTGCCCAAAATTTCTAGTTACAAATGAAGGTCGCAAATCGCGGCAACATGGAGGCTATATGGCTAAAAAGAAAGAGTATGTCCCTGCAAAAGTGGTGGAATCGTTGTTCAACAAGGTCTCGAACTTGATTGAACAGGCCCGCGTGCGTGTGGCCACGGCAATGAATGTCGCCGAGGTTTACACGAAGTACCAGATTGGGCGATATATTGTAGAAGAAGAACAGTCCGGGAATAAACGCGCGGAATACGGAAAACAGGTTCTTGAGGGCTTGTCGGAGCGCCTTACGGCACGTTATGGAGACGGGTGGTCCTACTCGAACTTGAGGCAGGTGAGGCAGTTTTTCTTGGTATATGGCAATTTGACAATCAGTGATTGTCAAATCTCCAATCCCCCTGATTTTACGTTAAGTTGGACCCATTACCTGGTCCTCATGCGCATCAAGAATGCCGATGAGCGGCGCTTTTACGAAATTGAGGCCACTTCCGGGAACTGGTCTGTTCGCGAGTTGCAGCGGCAGTATGGTTCAAGCCTGTACGAACGTCTTGCACTGAGCCGCGACAAGGAGCAGATCGCCCGCCTGTCGCGGGTTGGCAACGTGGTGGAAAAACCGGAGGATATCATCAAGAATCCGGTGACGCTGGAATTTGTCGGCTTGAAACCGGATGCATCGTATTCGGAATCGAACTTGGAATCCGCAATCATCGGCAAGTTGCAGGAATTCCTGCTGGAACTGGGAAAGGGGTTCTTGTTCGAAGCGCGTCAGAAGCGATTCTCTTTTGACGAAGACGATTACTATGTGGACTTGGTCTTGTACAATCGTCTGTTGTAGTGCTATGTGCTCGTTGACTTGAAGGTCGACAAGTTGACGCACCAGGATCTCGGCCAGATGCAGATGTATGTAAACTATTACGACCGCTATGTAAAGCAGGATTTTGAAAAGCCGACTATCGGCATTCTGCTTTGCAAGGAGAAGAAGGATACCCTTGTGAAGCTGACTTTGCCCGAAGATGCGAATATTTACGCCTCCGCCTATGAGCTGTACCTGCCGGACAAGAAGCTTTTGCAGGCGAAGGTCAAGGAATGGGTAAATGAATTTGAATCGACAAACGCCGAGATCGCCGCAGCCAGGAGCGGGAAGTGAAGTTCTTCGCCCTTATGCTTTCGGGGTGTCTTTCGGCTTGATTCGTGCGCTCAGGTAGCTGAGTACCAGGTTCTGCCACACTACGTAGCAGGTGGGCGCGAGTGCCACGACGGGGCCCGCGTACAGGGTCGCAATCCAGATGACGAGCGTGGTGTTCTTCTGGCCCATGCTCTGCGCGCTTTCGATGGGGCGGCGGTTCCTTTCGACATACCAGCCGAGGGCGTAAAGGAGAATACAGAGAATGAGCGAGATGCCTGCCATCATGGGGAGCTTGCCGCTGTTCCAGAGTTCCGTGAAACCCATTTCGCGGATGTCGTAGCTGGCCTTCGCCAGAATGACGAACACCGAGAAGGTCCACACGAACATGGTGTACTTCTGGTATTTGGCGGCGCGGTCGGCGAGTTCCGGGTAAAAGGCGCGCAGTCCGAGGGCGAAGGCGAGCGGGATGCTGATGATGGGCTGGATGGTATTGAAGATCTTCATGGCGATTTCGCTGAGCTCCGCGTCGGTGCCGGTCAGGTAGCCGAAAACGAGCGGGATAGAGAAGCAGGCGATCAGGTTCCCGCTCAAAAAGATCTTGAGGGCGAGCGAGGCCGAGCCGCCGAGCATCTTGGCCATGGCGGGGGCGGCGTTTGCGGGCGGGCACAGCGCGATGATGGCGCCTCCCAAAAGTACTTCGCGCGGGAGGTCGAACAGTTTCACGATGCCTGCGATGGCGGCGACTAGAATCAGGCTCACCACCAGGGCGCGCACCTCGATTTTGAAGGTGTATCCGTGGGTCTGCGGAGGAATCTTGGTCACGAAGGTGAGGAACATCATGGTGCCGATCAGGAACGGCATCAGGGGCGAAAGTACGTGCGCCTGCGGGAGGAGTATTCCGAGCAGGATTGCAATCGGCATCAAAATGGCGCGCAAGTTCTTCATAACGGGCCCAAATCTAGAAATTTGCGTTATTTGTAGCAAGATTGCGCAAATGGCCGTTTTATTGTGGCTTGTTCAACACTTTTCTGCCGTTTTTCTGTTTTTTTTTGCGATTTTTGATAATAATTATATCTTTAGGCTGGAGTTGTTTGTTTTAAAGTAAAGGAGTTTTGATGAAACTCAAGGTTTGGGTGTATTCTTTGATTTTGTTCTTGTGCGTGGCGGCGAACGCGACGCTTACGGTGCATATCCAGTCGCCGTGGCGTAACGATGCGTCCAAGGACGGTTATTTTCTGCATATTTTGGGTGCTGCCGGCGGGAGCTACAATGCTTTTTACGGCGAAACTTCGCCGACGATCACGACGGCCGAGGGCGACGGCTGGTTCAGCTATACCTGGGACAAGAACGTCTCGGATTTCCAGGAGTGGATGTCGTTTACGGTAAGCATCTACCCGAATACGGCGGACCAGAACTTCAACAACAATAACGGGATCCAGTGGAAGGAGGCGGGCGAGTTCAAGATGGCCTCGCTGTTCGGTACCGATACCGAGGTCTGGCTGTATACCGACCCTGCCGACATGAGCTATACCAAGTCGTTCGTGGCGCCGGGGTCCAAGCTGGTGTGGTTTAAGAGTCCGTGGGGTAACAAGGCGCTGCCGCAGATGATTTTGGGCGAAGATTCGGTGATGATGCGTTTTGCGCAGGATGACCCGGGCAAGTGCGGCTGGTTTTACGGGGCGGTGTCTCCTGCGATGCTTGCGCGGAACCCGCTGCAGTCCGTCCACTTTATCCGCCTGAATACGCCCTACATGTCGGTGCCGGCCCAGGGAGTGGTGGAGCTGGGCGACTATTTCTCGGTGCTGGATACGGTTTTCGTGGACGGCACGGCGGGGGCGACGGTGGATTCCAAGATCGGCGCGCTGGGGGAATGTTTCGATTCGACGCGTACCCTGCATGTGTACCACCCGTGGCGTACCAACACTTCGTTCAGGGATACCGCGGTTTATTTCACGGTCGGGAACAATATCGTCAACAATCCCGCGCCGATGGAGAAGGACGAATATCCTTACTGGTACCGTTACGACTTTGCGCCCGCGACGGTGAATTCTTCGAACTGGAATTCCACGATGGCGCAGTTCAACTTGTACCGTTGCCAGAACGAATGGCCGCAGGTGACGTATTTTGCGGAAGGGTCGCGCCCGCTCGCTTCGGTGTTTTTCCCGACGGGTGTCTACGAGGCATGGCTGTTTACCAATAGCAGCGGCAAGTTCGACCTTTCGTTTACTCCGCTCGAACCGAAGGTGGTTCGCCTGATGAGCCCCTGGGACAACATGACTCCGATGATGATCGTTCCCGACGATACGATCAAGATGGGGCCTTTCAGCAGCGATACCTGCGGATGGTACCAGGGGATTTCTTACAAGCATGTCGATTCCTGGGAGGTGTACTTTAGGCAGGCGTTCGGCTTCGAATATTATTCGAGGAACGGTCTCGATACTATCCCGGGCGAGTTGATCAACCTGGATTCCATTTTTGCGGAGACGGATACGGTGTGGATGACGACGGTTCCTTTCCGTGTTTCGTCGGCTTACCCCAAGGTGCTCGGGATTTGTCCCACGATGAAGATTTCGGCGATGGTCGTCGACTGGGCGGGTGAATCCTTTGACGACAGTATCGATGTGGATTTCGGTGGAATCTACAATGGCAATGACTACACCACGGTGACGTACCTGGATTCGCTGGGCACGCTGACTACGAATGCGAAATGCGGAGGCCTTGTGAAGGGGATGGTGCAGGATACCCTGGTGAACGGGGCGCCTGCCCGCGTGGATTCGTCGGTGTATCCGTGGGGAATGTGCTCGGCGGCCCATGAAATCGAGAAGTGGTTTATTCCCGAAACGATCGTGGTGGACGGCAACGAGTACAAGAATTCCGTCTGTCGCGATATCGACCTGACCATGGACGAGGAAGGTTTCTGGCTGGCCGACATTTCGCAGCCGTTGGATGGTACCTGCGGCGATTCCCTGCATCCGGGTTTCTATCCGATTGACGATTTCGAGTATCTCTATACGGCGGATTCTTCGAGCAAGATTCCGAACCCGAAGAACGACAAGTACAAGGAACATCAGGGCTGCAAGCACAACTACAGCTACGCCATGAAGGTGACGGCGGAGTTCAAGTACGTGAAGGGGCAGTATTTCGAGTTCCGCGGCGATGACGACGTGTGGGTGTATATCAACAACCGCCTGGTGGTGGATATCGGCGGTTGCCACAACCCCGAAGAAGGCGCCGTGAACCTGGATACCATCGGCAAGAACGATCCGAGCCTGAAGTTGGTCGAGGGTGAAACTTATCCTTTCCACATTTTCTATTCCGAACGCAACGCGACGGGTGCGAACTTCAAGATGCGTACCTCGATCAACTTGCAGACGCAGAGGACTTATTTCTCGAAGCAGAAGGAAAGTACGGACGGTTCCGTCGAGTACGAGTTCCACCAGCTGCTGGTCGACAAGTCCATCAGTTGCGACGTATCCAGCGTGCAGAGCGCCCGCGACCAGCTGGCTCCTTCCCTGTTTATCCTGAAGGGCGGAAGCCTCCCTGCCGACGGCGTGACGCTTGAGTCGGGGCCGAATTACGGCGGCATTTTCATCAGCGAGAATATGGCGAGTTTCAAGGTCGACACTTCTGCCTTCGTGAATTCGCGCAAGCTGAGTCCGGGTAAGTACGCCCTGTATTGCTTCTTGCAGTCGGACCCCAGCCAGTACCAGGTGGTGACTTTCACGGTGCCCGAGTATCCGCTTCCGGATATCGCCTTCGTGGACGTGTTCCATGTGACGGATTCCGCTTTCTTCGATCCTGCGGGTTACACGCTCCGTGGCGACCTGCTGGGAAGCGACGGCGGAAAGAACGATACGCTCCTTGCGCACGTGACTTATCCCGATACGGTGCCCATCAGGGTGGCGCTCCTGTTCGGGACGACTGTCTGCGGCGAGATGGAATCGGGTGCCGACGTGAACTGCGTGCAGGAACTGAACCTGAACACGAGATTCCCGCTGAGCTTCTTGGACAAGGACAACCAGCGCGTAACGACGATTTCGACGGATTCGCTGGGTTATGCGAGTTTCTTCGTGGTGGGTGATTCCGCCATGGTCGATGCGTTCTTCACGATTGATGGCGGCGGCGTGAACAATACGCTGACCTGGGCGAATATCCACTTTAAGGAACCTCCCGTGCCGTTTGCCTTGAAGGCCTCGATGTACGACGTGAACGGTGACGGCATTCCCGATAGTTTGTCTATACCCTTCAGCAAGCCGTTCAAGGACGTGGTTCCCGATACGCTTTCGTGGTCGTTCGGCGGAACGGAATTCCACACGACTGCCGGCATGGAAAACATCTGGCCGCTGGTGCTCCTGGATTCGGTGATTTCGCTCTACAACCCGGCGGGACTCCGCGAAGATGTGTTCACGGGTGTTTCTGACCAGGTTTATTCCGGTTCGCTACAGTACCATTACACCTATACCGACGAGGATTCCGGCGAAGAGGTCAAGCTCTCGATGAATTCTTCGATCCAGGACAAGGTGGGACCGGTGGTGTTGAGTGCGACGATCGAGACGGTGTCCAAGGAAGTTAGCGCCGTGAAAATCAACCTGAGCGAAGGGATCGATACCAAGCTTGCGAACGGGAAGACGGCGTTCATATTCTACCGTGATACGGTGAACTTCATGGATTCCCTGGAAATCAACAGTGCCGATGCCAATGCGATGGGTACCGTGTTCAAGGTGTATTTCAGGAAGTCCGCCACGGGCGTGCTCCCGGCCGTGGGCGACTATGTGCGCATCGCTCCGGGTGAACTGACGGACAGGAGCGGCAACGTGGCGCACCTGAACAACCCGAAGGTGCGTATCGTGGGTGAACAGCGTACGGAAATCAAGTCGCCTGGCGTCGTGACGGTCGGCGACGAGACGGAACCGTGGCCTTATTCCGAGCCGATTGTCGCGATTTCGGTGCCCTCCAACAAGAGTGTCCACGATATCATCGATAGCCTCGGCAAGCCCGGTTTCTTGCTGAATTTCAACATCGGCGAACTTGCGACTTCCATGATTATGGGGTTGCCGAGCGGCGCCGACAAGGATTCCGCACTGGCCTTGATTAAGATCAAGTGGGAAGGCTACTATTTCTCGCAGTTGGGCAATTTCGTGAACAAGGCGACGGGTACCGTAAGCTGTAACGACAAGACCGTTTTCTATAACGCCTCGGATCCCGAGAAGTCCAACTGCTACGACAACCCCGGCAATGTCTTCTTCGAATGGAATGCCCGCAGCGACAAGGGCCGCCTGGTCGGCACCGGCGCCTACATCTCGAAACTGAAGGTGAAAATCGTGAGTGGCCGCATCAAGGCCGGCGAAAGCGACGATACCTTCACCATCGGCATCAAGCGCAGCAGGCAGAAATAGACGAAAGGTTTACTTAAAAAGTGAAACGACCCCGGCGGGGTCGTTTTTTATGTAGTGAGCCGAAAGCGACTCGTATTAACGAGTAGTGTCGGCGAGAGGACTGGCTTCAGAATAAGGCTTCTGTTGAGTTTAGCCAGTCCGGTCTATTGTGAGTCGAAAGCGATTCGTTATATCGGATACTTGTCCTTCGCGGCTTCGAGTTCGGCGCTGACCTTTTCCCATTCCTCGTAGCGCTGGTCGACTTTCTTCTTGTTGTCGTCCATGTCCTTTGCGATTGCCGTGATGGCGTTCCCGTCGCCGGTTTCGGAGGCGGTCACGAGTTTGGCCTCGAGTTCTCCGCCGAGGGCTTCGGCCTTTGCGATGTCCTCTTCGAGTTTCGCGAGTTTCTTTTCGAGCGGCTTGATGACCTTGCTGCGTTCGGCGATGTAGTCGGCGCGGGCCTTGCGGTCTTCTTTTGCGCGGGGAGCGCCGCCAGCGGCATTGTTCGCGGAAGCATTGCCGCCGTCCGTTTTCACGTCGATATTGGAAACTTTGATGTTTGCCGATTCGCTGCCGCCGGGTTTCTTTTCGCTCGTCCAGCCGACTTTTTCGAGGAAGTCGGCGTAGGTACCTTCGAAAATGCGGCACTTGCCACCATCGAATACCACGAGTCTAGTCGCAAAGGCGTGCAACAGTTCTTCGTCGTGGGTTACCACCATCGCGGTACCTTCGTAGTCGTCGAGCGCGTCGATCAGGCTTTCGATGCTTTCCATGTCGAGGTGGTTCGTCGGTTCGTCCAGGAGCAGCATGTTGCAGGGGCTCGCCAGGATTTTTCCGAGGAGCACGCGGCTGCGTTCACCACCGCTCAGCACTTTCACTTTCTTTAACGCGGCGTCCCCGCTGAACATCATGAGGCCTGCAAGTCCGCGGGCGCGGCTTTTCTGCGCCACCTCTTCGATGGCCGAGGCGATTTCTTCTTCGACGGTGTTGTCTAAATTCAGGCGGTTGATATTCGTCTGGCCGAAATAGTTGATCTGCAGGTTCGGATTGTGGCTGATTTCGCCGGCGGTGGGCGAGAGTTCCTTGGCGATCAGGTTCAAGAGCGTCGTTTTTCCGCGTCCGTTCGGGCCGATGACTGCGATGCGGTCACCCTTGAAAACTTCCATCGTAAGGTCGGTAATCAGCTCTGGTCCCATTCCCTGTATGGTGCCGTCTTCTGCACGGTTCGGGTATGCGAACGAAAGACCCTTGATTTGCAGCATTCGCTTGCCGGGGAAATCCGCTTCGGTAAAGCTGAAATCCAGATTGCGTTCGTGGGTGAGGCGTTCGCCGGTCGCAAGCTTTGCCGCAGCCTTGATTTTCGACTGCACCATGGCGGCCTTCGCTGCCTTGTAGCGGAAGCGTTCGATGACCTGTTCCAGCTGCGCCTTCTTTTTCGCCTCGTTTTCCTGCGTGCGCTGCGCGACTTCTTCTTCTTCGGCGACGGTTTTGCGGAGCTTTTCGACGCTGCCTTTCACTTTGCGGATCTTGTGGCGGAAAATGCCCGCGGTATGCGTGCAGACTTCGTCCATAAAGTGGTGATCGTGCGTAATCAAAAGGACTTCGCCCTTCCAGCTACGCAAGAATCGGCTGAGCCAACGCATCGACACGATGTCCAGGTAGTTGGTCGGTTCGTCGAGCAGCAGCATGTCGGGCTCGGATGCCAAGACCTTCGCCAGGTTCAGGCGGATCTGGAAACCGCCGGACAACAGCATCGGGCTCTTGTGCATGGATTCTTCGTCGAAACCCAGACCGAACAGAATCGCTTCGACCTTGTGTTCCTCGATCCAGCCGTCTTCATTGGGCTTCAGTACGCTGCAGGCTTCTTCGTGCACGGTCGCGTGCGTAAAGTTCAGGTGCTGCTGCAGGTAGCCGAGCGTATATTTTTTCGGGATGTCTATCGAGCCGCCGTCGAGGCATTCCTGCCCGAGAATCATCTTGAAAAGGGTTGACTTTCCGCAACCATTGCGGCCCACGAGGCCCACGCGTTCGTGGTCGCCTACAAGCATAGAGGCGCCGTCCAGAAGGACCTGCACGCCAAAGGATTTCGAAACGTTCTGTATTTGGATCACGGGGATAAAAGATAGAAATATAGTAGGCAGTAGGCGGTAGGCATTGTAACGAAGGTTGCTGGTGGTTAAGGGAGAGGGCGCTTGCCAAATTCCTTTCAGAATTATATTTTCGGATTAAGAGCGGGGTTTCCCGCAAAAAAAGGAGTTTGATGATGTCTAGAAAATGGTTTGCGCAATTTGCCACAGCCCCCTGTGCGTTCGCCCTGGCTTTGGGCCTTTCCGCCTGTTCCGACGATTCGTCGGGAACTAACGCCCATATCGATACCGGCGACGAGATTTCGTTCGATATTCCTACGGGTAACTCCAGCTCCTCGAAGATTGACACGCTTACGGTAATTAAGAGTGATCCCGTCAGCTCCGGCGACGAATCAAGTTCCTCTGTGGCATCGCCTGCATCTTCGGCGACGGCGGCTTCTTCAGCCTCCGAGGAATCCTCTTCTTCCGCCGGGTCCGCAGAACCTGAATCCTCCGCATCCGAAAACGCGTTCTTCAACGAGGGCTGGCGCGAGGACTGCCTCGCCAAAATCAACGAATACCGTGCGACCGAGGACATGCCGCCGCTCACTCTCGCTGCCGAGGAGAAGCAGACCTGTACCGACGACCAGGCTGCCGCTGACCTTGCCGAGAACAAGGCGCATGGACATTTCGGCGACTGTGGCGAATGGGCGCAGAACAGTGGCCCGAACTTTACCGCAAGCTGGCTCAAGACCGCGACGGATGTATCGGACTATTACCTCGAAATGATGTGGAGCGAAAAGCAGCTCGTCGAAAGTGGCAAGGCGGACCTCAATAGCGCTGCCGACTTCAGTAAGATTGGCCACTACAAGAACATGCGCAGCGCGAGCTACACCAAGGTCGCTTGCGGCATCGCCCTGTCTGCCGACGGCAAGACGGGTTGGTTCAACGTGAACTTCTTCTAGGTGCCGCGTTTGGCGTTGTCTTTTTTCGCCTTGAGTTTCTTGATATAATCCAGGCCCTTGCTCCTGTCGGCGGCGAGGGTCATTTTCTGTTTTTTAAGGAAATCAATATAGAGACTGGTTCCTTCGAGCAGGTCGAGGCCAGCGGATTCGATGATGCTGAAAAATACCTTGATGGTGGGTATTTTCTCGCCATTTCCCAGTTCACGGACATATTCCCTGGAAACATCGCTGAAAAAGGCGATATTTTTCTGGGTAGTCATCGTCCTCAAGAAAGCGATAAACTCTTTCATGGCGTTCTTGTGAACATCGTCATCGAACATGCCGTAATTTTAAATAGGGAATGCCTAAAATCACGCCAACTATAGTTTGCCTAAAAACAAAAAAGGCTTGTATCTAAAAAATAATTTCGTGCGGCGGGACAATAATCTATATTACGCTATTATGAAATCTTGGTGCACCGTTATTTTATTTTTCACTGTGGCCTTGTTTGCGGAAGATCGCGAATGGTTGTCCGATGCTTTGCTCGGGGAACCGTTTACTGTCCGTAGCCTCGATGTAGGTGCCGGTCCGCATTATCACGCCACGCTGGTGCACTATCCGTTTGTTTCCGCGGTTCAGGCCGCTTCCGTCGCAAGTCCCGACAGCGTCGCGGCGGGGGAGTCCCGCATTTCGAAGGCGTCCGTCCTGTACATCCACGGATTCAACGATTATTTTTTCCAGCGGGAGCTGGCGCAAAAGATGGATTCCGCGGGCTATTCCTTCTATGCCATCGACTTGCACAAGTTTGGCCGTTCCCATCGCGAAGGCGAGACGTTAGGCGAGCTCCGCGACATTTCGGAATACTATCCTGAGCTGGATTCCGCCATCGCGGTCATTCACCGTATCGAAGGGGAAGCTACCCCCCTCGTTGTCATGGGTCACAGCACCGGGGGACTTATCGCATGTCTTTATGCTGCCGACCGCAGGAACGGTGCCGGAATCGCGGCGATTGTCCTTAACAGTCCTTTCTTCGAGATGAACTACATCTGGCCGGTGCGGCGCCTTGCCGTCCCGCTGCTTTCGGCAATCGGTTCTAGGTTCCCGGACGTGGGGATTCCCCGCAGCAAGAACATCAACTACGACCGAAGCCTGCTGAGGAATTACGATGGCGAATGGATGTACGACACCTTGCTCAAGGTTCCCGGCAGTCTCCCGATCGATTTGGGGTGGCTCCGCGCCATTCACCTGGGACACGAACGCATCCAGCAGGGGCTTCACCTGAATACTCCGGTGCTCGTGATGCACAGCGGCTGCAGCTATCGTGAAGATGACTGGAGCGAGGAGTACACCCGATGCGATGCCGTGCTGAATGTCGACGATATCCGCGAATACGGTGCCCATCTCGGTGAAAAAGTCCGCCTCGAGAGAATCGAAGGTGGCCTCCACGACTTGGTCCTTTCGCATGAACCCGCCCGCGACAATGTCTACAAGGCGATGTTCGATTTCCTGGACGACAGTCTCGCCACTTATCGCTAACGGCCTGCCGTTTTAGCGCCATCCTCGCGCAGGCTATTTCCTCCCGTCTACGATTCTCCCCTTCACGTCTATCTTGTGGTGGAGTTTTCGCATTTTCGGCTGAGCGGTTTGCCTTGCGGGCTTGATTCCCGTAGTTCCCGAAAGGTCCTTTACCTCGATTTCGTCGCTCAGGAGCCACGAATCGTTGCCCTCTTCCACTTTCACGAGCGCCCTGTACGTGCCCGTTTCAGAAATGGCGAGTGATGCCTTGTCGGCGCCTTCGATCAGTTTGCCGGCCTTGTACCAGCGGATTCCGTAGCTGTTTCCGTTCACCTGCAGAGTCGCCTGTTCCTGCTTGAGCGTGGGCTTTGCGAGGGTGATGTACTTGTTCACGATCTTGGCGAGTTCCTGGGCGCCCGAGGCGTTCGGGTGCACGCTGTCAGCTAGGAACCATGCGGGCGTCTGGAAAAGCGTGTGCAGGTCGATGATGTTCACGCCCTTCTTGACGGCGGTTTCCTTGATAATTGGGTTGATCTGGCTTACGATTGCCGTATCCATGATACCCCAGTCGCAGTTGTTGCTGTAGGGCTGCAGTGTCGCGAAAATTTCGGGGCTCGTGGGCAGGTGCGCGAAGGTATCGATTAGCGCCTCGTAATCGCTGTATAGCTGCGATTTTTCGCACTGGTTGTAAAGGTAGTTGTACCTTTCGGCACCCTCCCAGATGCATTTGTCCGTGAAGTACTTGCTGTCGTTGGTGCCGAGCTCGATGACGACGATATCCGGCGAAGAGGCGAGAGCCGCCTTGAATTTTTCGGTCTTCCAGTAACTGGAATTGTTGTCGCCGCCCTTGATGGTGGCGCCCGCGAAGGTCATTGAGGACACGCCGAAATTGCTGACGGCGTAGTCGCTGCCGAGCATTTCCTGCAGGTGGTCGGGGTATTTCTTGTCGGCCCAGATTCCGTAGCCCTCGGTGATGCTGTTGCCGACGCAGGCGACATTTGTCGCGTGCGCCATCGTTGCGAGCGCCAATATCGCGGCGTTAGTCGCGACACTGCGTGTAATGCGGTTTTTGAAGTTATTCCCAAACATTATAAACTCCTTTATATCAAAATATATAAAACGGGGACAGGACTGCGTACCTATAAAAACAAGTGGAAATAGGACTTTATAGGTAATTGGGGAATGCCTTTTGGGGAGCGTACCTATAAACATCTCGAATCTTGTGCTTTTATAGGTACATTTTGGGGAGCTTGACTGGCGTTGTGTACAAACTAATACCTAAATTACCTATAAAAATGGGGCTTATGCGATGTTTATAGGTACTCGTTTGGGGCAATTTTTCTAGCACCGTGATGGGTGCTTCTTTTTTTTACCTATAAAAATCACCTGTCGGCTTTGTTTATAGGTATGTTTCGCCAAAATGAGCGTTTTTCAAGCCTCTTTTGAGGTGAAAATGAGGCTCGCGCGCCTAAAAACTCTCTTGCGATGTCGTCGGTGTTGTAAACGAAAGTGATATGCTGCTGGAAAAGCAAAAAACCCGCGGGTTTTACCCGCGGGGCTTTTCTACTAAAAGCAATCAGCGATTATCTACCGGCGATTAGTACTTATCCTTCAGGGCCTGCGGGCATTCAACTTCCACGAAGTCCACTTCGGGGTTGTTGGCAGCGTCCATCCAGTTTGCAAGGAAGAGACAGCCGTTCTTCAGGCTTGTATTGTTTGCATATTCCTTGTTGCACATATTGATAAGGCAATCCTTCTTGTAATTGCAGGTGGTAAGGAATCCGCCGTACTGGGCGCCTGCACAGGAAATACCCATCTTGCCGCAGCCATTGAATGCACCGGGACCGCCGCCAGGAATCATCAGGTCGAACTGGTTGTGGCTAACGTCGTAGCCGATATTGCTAGACATGACGATCAGGTGCTTGCCCTTGATGGCCTTGTGGTGGCTATCGGTGGGAGTGCTTGTTGCAGAGGCGCCGGTGCCCTTGAAGGTGAGCATATAGCACTTACCGCAGTCGTTTCCACCACCGGGTGTTGCTGCGAATGCGTAGGCGATAGTGTCGTTCACGATTTGCGGAGTCTGGTCAAAGCAGGTGCCTGCATTTCCACCGTCACAAACAGAGCTTTCGCCGGAGCCGGCCTTGGTCACACCGTCGGCCTGGCAGGTTCTTGCCACGGGGCCACCCTTGCCTTCCCATGCGCAGTGCGGCTTGCAGCTATCCCAGTAACGGGTTGCGTAGCCGGATTTGGTCTGGGCGCCAGAAACGACCTTGGGAAGCAAGGAACCGCCCTGCTGTTGTTGTTGCTGGCTGCTCGAGGACTTTGCGCTGGAGCTGGACTTTGCAGAAGAGCTAGAAGACTTGGGCTGCTGTTGCTGCTGGCTGCTGGAAGACTTCACGCTGGAGCTGGACTTCGGCTGCTGAGAGGCGCTGCTTGCCGGTGCTGCACCGGAGATATTCTTGCAGTCTTTGCCATCGGGATCATGGTAGCAGTTCAATTTGCAGGTATTGTCATAGGCGTACTTTTCGCCCTTGGAACCAGTCTGTTCTGCATAGTAATCGACGCACTTGCCCGAAACGCTGTCGAAGCATTTTCCGTCGCAGTTGCCCGATACGGCGGCAGAGGATTTCGGCTGCTGCTGTTCGGCGGAGGAACTGACAGCCACGACCGTGGCGGAGCTGCTCAGTACGACCGGCGTCGTGAGGCTGCTGGAAGAAATCGCGGGAATCGTTGCGCTGGAGAGCACGGGAACTGTCGCGCTGGATGCCGGCGGCAGGGTAGTGGCAGAAGAAGTCGGAATCGCGGGAGCGACCTGTTCAAGAGTCACGACCTTGAGGTCTGCCGTATTGATTTCAAAAATGGGGGTGCCGTCAAAGCTCGTTGCGGTGCCGGTAAATGCACCGGTTTCGTCCTGGGTTAAAGTCACCTGGGCGATAGTCTGGCCGTTGATGTCGGTAATGATACCTGTGGGGTAAACCAGGTACTGGGCACCGTTTGCTTCCATGAGCCAGCAAGCTTCGCTAGGATCAACTGTTGCGCTTCCGCTTGCGCTGCTTGCAGGAATATTGGCGTCAGGGGTCAGGTTGCTGATTGCATCAGCGGCTTTGTCGTCGCAGTTCACGAGTGCGAGTGCTGCGCTAACGAGCAATACAGACTTCAGGAATTGTTTTTTCATAAGCATCCTCAAATAAATCCAACTAGGCTTTCTTTTGAAAGTCTCTCCAATTCCATCCGAACTTAAAGATAGTTTAATTGTCCTGAAAATTCACGTAAATTTTTGTAAGATATATATTTACGCGACGGCGGTCACATTCGCGCCGAAACAAAAAATCCCGGTCGAAACCGGGATTCCTTTTCAAATCTAATTCGGGTCAGGTTAGAACCTGTCGATCAGTTCCTGCGGACATTCCACTTCCTTGTAGGTAAGGAGCGGGTTGCCGGCGGCGTTCATCCAGTCGGCAAGGAAGAGGCAGCCTTCCTTCGCTTCGGGGTCCATGGAGAAGGATTTCTCGCACTTGGTCCTCAGGCACTTCTGGTAGTTCGCTGCGTAATAGTTGGTTTCCTTTTCGCACTCGTCGAGAAGGCCGCCGTACTGGGTACCTTGGGAACCCCAGCCCATCTTGGAGGAGCATCCGTCGAAGATGCCGAATCCGCCGCCCGGGATCATGACGTCGAACTGGCCGCCCGCCACGTCGTAGCCAACGTTGTTGGACATGACGATCAGGTGGTGACCCTTGATTTTCTTGTGGCGGTCGGTGGCGTATTTGCCTTCGCCGGTGAATACGAGGTCGAAGCACTTGCCGCAGTTGTTTTCGCCACCCGGCGTTGCCGCGAAGGCGAAGGCGAGCGTGTCGTTGACGGCGATGGGGAACTGGTTTCTGCAGATGCCTGCGTTGCCGCCGTCGCACATGCTCGTTGCGCTCTTGTCTTCAATTTTGTTGCCCTTGGCGTCGCAGGTGCTTGCCTTGCCGCCGTGTTCGGGCCATGCGCAGTGGGGCTTGCAGCAATCCCAGTAGCGGGTGGCGTAGCCGGAACCGCTCTTGCCGCCGCTCACGTACTTGATCTGGAATGCCGCGACCTGGCTGCTGGAAGATGCTTCCGAGCTGGAGGACTTTGCGGAACTGGAGGAGTTTGCTGAAGACGTGGGCTTGACCGAGGAGCTGGACTTGGGCGTTGCAGCCGAAGACGTTGCGATACCCGTCGAGGAGGCCGGCGTTGCCGCAGAGGATTTCGGGTTCAGGCTTGCGCTGCTTTCTGCAATCGGGTTGTCGTTTGTGGGAAGGATCACTTTCAGTGTTCCGAGGTCCACGTTCGTGAAGACGGGCGTTACGCCGTCAAGGGCGATGATGTTTCCGACGGTGGTCGGCAGCTGCGTTACCGGGTCAATGACGATGGTGCCGGTTGTCGGGTCGGTCATGTAGACGAAGATTCCGACGGGGTTGCCGTTTTCATCCGTCACGTTTCCGTCCGTGTAGATGACGTAAACCTGGTCGTTTGCCGCGAAGGCCCAGGCGGGGGCGGTCACGGTGGGCGGGTTGACCGCCTTGAGCGTGGCGATATCGATGTTACTTGCGAGGGCTGCACCGTTCAGGTCTACGATAATGCCCGCGTTGAGGTCCGCATTTCCGACGACATTGCCTTGGACGTCGGTGACGATTCCCGTGGTCTGTGAGATGATAAAGGTGTTGTCGCCTTCGACATAGACAAAGGAGGGCTCGGTTACCACGTAGGCCTGGGCGGGCACGTTCTTTACGTCTTGGCTAGAAGTCGTTTCTTCGCCACAGTTACAGATGAAGGCTATCGCGGCTGCAGAAAGTAATAGCGGAAGAATTCTTTTTTTCATTTATTCCTCGGTTTTCCCAAACAACGTGGATGACAAGATAGTTAAATATTCCAGGTTTCCAATGTAAAATTATATAGTCCTAACTGAAATCGTTCCTAGTCTGTTCGCGGAATCGTGGATGATTTTGCAACGGGATTTTTTTTGACTCGAAATGTAAAATCTTGTTTAGTAAAAATCTTTTTACAAAATAATTGTGGATAAGTCGGCGGACGTTTTGCCGGGGTGTTGATAAACGTGTTTAAAGTGTTGATAAACTGGATTTATCATCGCGCTAAATCATTGAAGTGCCTAAATTTAGCGAAAAACGCCATGTTTACAAAAGGAAAAATGGTGAAAAAAATAGGGGATTATCGGCTGGAAAACGCCTCTGTTTGGTCCGAAATCCGCGTTTTTGGGCGAAAAACAAAAAAATATGCTTGAAAAATTCCTTGAATTTGCTAAATTTGTTCGGCAAAATTCGCAAAGTACCGCTTCCTATGCTTTGCGAAATAACAGGAATATGCGTTTAACCCGCGCCGTTCCTAGGATTCGAAGCGATAAACCTTCTGCTGAAGAAGAGGA
>Ga0256406_1002679_pt1 | contig 24331 bp, 14 predicted proteins | sample RumenRJG_03DNA_FD_185986 | JGI IMG/M metagenome (GOLD analysis project Ga0256406, IMG submission 185986) | Bovine rumen microbial communities from Lethbridge, Alberta, Canada - RJG_03 | ecosystem: Host-associated > Mammals > Digestive system > Stomach > Rumen | place: Canada: Alberta | collected...
AAGGCAGTGAACCCTTTTACGAAACAATGGGATTTGCCAAAATCCCTAGTGATGATAGCGGTTCTGGTATGCAGCTTATGATTCGTTGACCTCTAAGGAATTGAGTACATGTTTTCAAACTTTTAGGTTGCTGATTGCCAGAATACTTCCCGTAAGAATAAACAGCGCGAAATAGGACATACAAAGAGCCGCTAACCCCTGTATAAGTCCAAGTGCAAACCAATGTAGCGGACGTAAAGACTTTTGATCCCGAAAATATAAATACAGAAGAAGTGCTATAGTCAGAAAACATGAGTACAGCTTGTAATAGCTAATTCCCATGATATTGCCGCGAGCACAGAACAAATACAACAATGCACAACAGAGAGCAGAAAAGCGATCTATTCGTTCGCGAAATGTGCGAAAAACTCCAATACTCAGAATAAAAGAAATTACGCAATAGACAAGACGTCCATACAGAATAATTCCTTGCATTGATCCAGTGATCGCAGTGAACAGAAACAGGATTGGACATAGCAAAACAGAATAAAACTGTGAAAGATTCCATTCATCAATGATCGGACAATCACCTTTAATAAATCTGAGTGGGATCGTGTAATAAAATGATTCGTCAGTCGGATCGAATCCAAAGAAGCATCGAATCACAAGAAGCGCAAGTGCAGTGCTCAGTATGGCGTAACACAAGATATCTTTTTTAACTTTAGTGAATTTCAGCATAAAATACTCCATAGATAAGCCTCTTTATACGGAACGCTGAAACATTCTTCGGTCCTGTGAGAAAAACCTCTGTCAAAGAAAATGAAAAATTGATGAAGCAGCAGAAAATTGCGACTATTGGATAGTCAATAATGGTGCATTGATTCTACATTGATTTTGGCCTCGTCTCTTAGGAAATGCATCATTCATCAGATAGTTTGTGGTTATTATCACCAATTTTCAAACTATCGAAATACAACATTCTTCTCTCCGTACTGCTCTTTCAATCCTTTCATCAGTGCAGCATCCACCCTGACGCCATATCCCGCTCCAAAGGTTTTCTTCATTCTCGGGTTTGCGATGTAAATTACAACCTGATCCCGTCCACCGTGATTATCAATCATATTCAGGATGTCCTGCTCTGCTGCAAGGTATTGGTCCTTTGTGTCGAAGCGGATCCACAGCTGACGGGGAACATCATCGAAAGACGTGACCTGCTGGCAGATCAGCTTGGCGTCCTTGTCTTCCTCGGCGCTGACACGTCCTTTGATGAAGACTTTGTTCTCTTCAGATAAAGCTGTCTGTGACACCTCGTAATCCCGTGGGAATACAATGACCTCAACGCTGCCGGTGAGATCTTCGAGCGTCACGAAGGCCATGACCTTGTCGTTCTTCGTGTACTTGATCTTGCAGTCGGTCACAAGGCCGCCGATAGTTTCTGTCGCACCGTCTTCTACATTGGTACGATTTGTTTCATCGTCCAGGACAAAGTCCACGGCGTGTCTTGTCACATGGGATTTCCAGAGGCCGATGTAATCATCCAGCGGATGGCCGCTGACATAGACGCCGATGACCTCCTTCTCGAAAGCCAGTTTCATCTCCTTCGGAAATTCGCCGACGTCCGGCATCGTAATGGCATACTGCTGCCGTACTTCCTGCGGAGCGAAGTCAAAGAGGCTCATCTGTCCTTCGAAATCATTCTTCTTCGAGCTGGCAAGACTGTCCAGAATACGGCCGTGAACACTCATGAGCTGCTTGCGGGTATTGCCGAAGCTGTCGAAAGCGCCGGCTTTGATGAGGTTTTCGATCACGCGCTTGTTGACATCCGTTGTAAGGGACATGATCCGCGTGCAGAAATCCTGAAAGTCAAGAAATCTTCCGCTCCTCCTTCTCTCTTCCACAATGGCATCAATGACATTCGTCCCGACGCCCTTCACAGCATTGAGTGCATAACGGATGGCAGGTCTGCCGTCTGCTCCCTCATAGGTCACAGAAAAGCCGCTTTCTCCTTCATTGATGTCCGGCGGCATCATACGGATTCCCATCTGTCTCGACGTAAGGATATACCCCGTGAGCTTCACCGGGTTGTCGATGACTGAGGTCATGAGTGCAGCCATGTACTCCGTCGGGAAATAATACTTCAGCCAGGCAGTCTCATAGGTGACCACCGCATAGCATGCAGCATGGGACTTATTGAAGGCATACTTTGCAAAGTCAATCATCGTGTCATAGATATGATTGGCCTTGTCCTCCGGAATGCCATTCTTAATACAGCCGGGAATATTCTGATCCTCGTTGCCGTAGATGAAGTTTTGACGTTCCTCCTCCATGACCTTGGCTTTCTTCTTGCTCATGGCACGGCGGACGAGGTCGGAACGGCCAAGAGAATAGCCGCCGAGATCGCGCACGATACGCATGACCTGCTCCTGATACACGATACAGCCATAGGTAGACTCGAGGATCGGCTTCAGTTCCGGTGTGTCATACGTCACCGAATCCGGATTCTTCTTGCCGGCGATATATTTCGGGATGAACTCCATCGGCCCCGGGCGATAGAGGGCGATGCCCGCGATGATGTCTTCGAAGCTCTCCGGCCTCAGTTCCTTCATGAAGTTCTGCATGCCCGCTGACTCGAGCTGAAAGACGCCATCCGTGCGGCCGGTCTGCAGGGACGCAAAAACCTCCTGGTCGTCGTAGGTGAGATGTTCGATGTCGATCTGGTCACGGCCCGGGTAATTTCTGAAATACCGTAGTAATTGAGAGGGGATCTTCTCTGCCTGAGCAGCTTCTCCTGCTGGTTGTTCAGAGTCCTGCTGTCCGTGAGCTTGATCTCCTGCCTTAGATCGTTCGCTGTATTGTCCTGTTCCGCCAGTTTGCCTCTCTATTCTGGCTTGCTTCTGTGTGGCAGGCAGTTCTTCTATTCCATCTTGTTTTTCTTCAGCATAATTCTCCCTGAATCTCCGAATCGACTGTTCCGCGAAGCGGACGGCATTCTGGATGACCGTCAGGGTGCGGAGACCGAGGAAGTCCATCTTGAGAAGGCCGAGGCGCTCGATGGTTGTCATGGTGAACTGCGTCGTCGGGGAGCCGTCCTGTGCGCGGGAAAGCGGGACGAGGTCCTCCGCCGGGCGCGAACAGATGACGACGCCGGCTGCATGCACGGAAGTATGGCGGGGCAGGCCCTCCAGGCGGCGGGCCATATCGATCAGTTTTTTCACACGGTCATCCGTCTCATAGGATTTGCGCATGTCTGGGTTCATCTTCAGTGCCTTGTCCAGTGTGATGCCAAGCTCATTCGGCACCATGCGGGAGATGGAATCACAGAAGCTGTAGGGAAGATCCATGACACGGCCAACGTCCCGGATGACGCCCTTCGCCTGCAGTGTGCCGAAAGTGATGATTTGCACCACACGGTCCGGACCATATTTCTGCGTGACATAGTTGATGACTTCCTGGCGGCGCTCGAAGGCAAAGTCAACATCAATATCCGGCATGGAGACACGTTCCGGATTGAGAAAGCGCTCGAAAATGAGATCATATTTGATCGGGTCAAGATTTGTGATATGTAGACAGTAGGAAACGACCGAACCCGCAGCGCTGCCGCGACCCGGTCCGACTCCGATGCCATGCTCGCGGGCGAAATTGATATAGTCCCAGACGATAAGGAAGTAATCGACATACCCCATCTTCCGGATGACTCCCAGCTCATAATTCAGCCGCTCGCGGACCTTTCCGCCGGTTTTCTCATCATCCGGATAGCGTTCCGCCATACCTTTCTCGCAGAGCATATTAAGATAGGTCCAGGAATCGTAACCTTCCGGGACATCATAGTGAGGGAGTTTCGTTTTTCCGAATTCAATCGTGACATTGCAGCGGTCGGCGATTTTCTGCGTATTCTCGATGGCTTCCGGTGCGTACGCGAAAATCGTGTGCATCTCATCCTCGCTCTTCACGTAGAATTGCCCGCCGGGATAGCGCATGCGGTTCTCATCGGAGAGTTTCTTGCCTGTCTGGATGCAGAGCAGGATATCATGAGCCTCTGCATCCTCTGCGTAGGTATAATGGCAGTCGTTTGTCGCGATTAACGGGATGCCGAGCTCCTTCGAGATGGACAGCAGCGCGGTATTAACCTTCTTCTGATCCGGATAACCATGATCCTGCAGCTCGAGAAAGAAATTGCCCTGCCCGAAGCAGTCATTGTATTTCAAAGCTGCTTTCTTTGCCGCATCAAGGTCGTCGCGCACGATATCACGGGCGATTTCGCCGGCGAGACAGGCCGAGCTTGCGATGATGCCCTCGTGATACTGGCGCAGAAGCTCCATATCGACACGCGGACGATAGTAATACCCCTCCAGGAAGGAATGACTCACGATTTTGGAGAGGTTCTCATAACCCTTGTTATTCTCTGCGATGAGAATGAGGTGATAATAGCGGTCGTCTCCCGCAGACGATTCCCGGTCGAACCGGGAACCCGGGGCGACATAGACCTCACAGCCGAGTACCGGTTTGATTCCCTGCGCAAGACACTCCTCGTAAAAATCGATGACGCCGTACATGACGCCGTGATCTGTGATCGCAGCCGCCGTCATGCCAAGCTCTTTCACGCGCTTTACATACTCTTTTACTTTATTGGAGCCGTCGAGAAGTGACCACTCGGTGTGTGTATGAAGATGACAGAAAGACATCGGGCGCCTCCCTTCTCATGTCAATTTCGCCCGGCTTCGGAGGAATACCTCCGCAACCAGCAAATCCTCGGGCGTTGTAATCTTAATGTTCTGATAGCCGGTATCGACCGGGCGGACCTTTGCGTCCGATGTGTATTCGACCACCATGGCATCATCGGTGATTTTCAGCGGAGCTCTGCCATTTTTCTGTCCGGATATCTGTGCTGCCGGCTCTGATTCTACATGATCTATACCGAATGCTGCCCCGGCCCCTGTACGGCTTGATTCTGTGACCTTGGTAGCGTCCGTTTCTGCAGCAGATACTCCGAGTATCTTCTCATAGGAGCTCTTCACAAGCTCATATTCAAAGCACTGGGGGGTCTGTATATTCCAGACATGCGAACGTTCCGGCGTCGAAGCGACGAATCCGCTGTCGTCCGTAATTTTGACTGTATCCTTCGAAGGGCATGCCGCGACAACTGCCTTGTACTGTTGTACAGCAGCGAGCAGTGTCTCCAGCATATCCTCCGTGATCAGCGGACGCGCGCCATCGTGAATAAAAACATAATGGCAAGGCCATTGAATAGCCTCAAGACCGTTATAGACAGAGTTATACCGCTCGGCGCCGCCGGGCACAAGCGCATGCACTTTTGCTGCGGAATCCGGAGGGAGCGGATCGATGAAGGAATGGCGGATGCGCTCCTGTTCTGCCCTGAACGGCACATCGGCATTGCTTCCGGCGGGTATGACAAGCACAATGTCAGTCACAACGGGACTCTGCACCAGTACATCAAGGGACCACGAAAGGACCGGCCGACCGGCAAGTTCCATGAACTGCTTTCGCTCGCGGGTCCCCATACGGGTTCCTCTTCCCGCCGCAAGAAGGATTGCCGTTACACGGGGTGGGCATTCTCTGTTTTCATCATTATCAATCGCCGTACTCATCCTGATGATAGATTCCTTTCGCATGAAAACATTGTCGGCAGGATCCCCGTCACCCTGTTTTCATTCGGATAGTTCCCTTCGCATGCAGTCATTGTAGCAGACTTCGCCCCGGTTTGAAGTGCCGACTGTCATGCTGACTTTTCCCGGGAGCTTTCATGGGACCAGATCGTCTGCTCTGTGGCTTGTCCCCCTGCTCACCCTTCCATGCAGAATAACCATCAGAACAATAACTGTCAGGGCCGACAGAAGTTCTGAGATTCTCCAGAGTGTTCCTTCCGAATAGCATACTTCGAGTGTTCCCTGATAGCCAGCAGGAAGCTCGATTCTGACTCTGCCTCCGCTGCCGGAGACTGCTATGAATTTCTGGTTTGTCTCAGCATCTCTTCCGATATAGCCAGGATAGTACAGGAACGGAACGTCAATATAACAACTGCTTTCGGAAATGTCGTTTCCATCATCGGCTGAACGGATTGTGACCCGATATGTTCCGCCATCCCGCGCTGCAGCTTCGATCGTCACACCTTCGCCCGGCACCGGTTCCTGCGTTGCAAACATGGAAGTATCTGCCCCGGCCGGCAGGTACTCTGCGCCTGCAATTCCCGTCGTATCCACGGCTGGTATCCCCGAGTAGTCCCGGACATTCGTCGACACTGTATAATCATGCAGCAGGAATAATCTGGATAGAAGGGCGGCTCCGGCAAGGGAGGCAGCCAGAACTCTGCCTGCAGTCACGGTTCCGCGCAATTCTTCTGCCAGCTCCACACTGGCGATCACCATGAAGACTCCGGCGATGCTCAGCATCCTCCACGGGAACTGAATATTCCGGACAATCTGGTTAAGAACCGGTGCTGCTGCCGCTATCGAATTCCACGGAAACCACACGGTGCTCATAAACGCACAGATAAGACCTGCCCCGGCTGAAATATCCCCCAGGGTTCTGGCCGCCACTCTGGTCGGGTCCTTCGCTGCTTCGTTTTCTTCTCCTGTTTCTATTCCTTGCTCATCCTTCTTTCGGATCAGCCGATATAGGATCCACAGAACAGTTCCGTACATCGCAGCCCCGGCCGAATATACTATATCCGATGTTCCATTCTGACGCGCTGCCGGCTCGTCTTCTGTTGAAATATTACCACCGGAAGATGAGGGGAAGAGATCCGCGATCTGCGAGAGGTATGTGCCATATTTTTCGATCGCGGCGGTTTGCTCAGTCTCATGCATAGTCCCGATGTCATTTTTCATCGAGTCTGCGAACGGTATGACAAACCAGGCGCACAGCGCAAATGTAAGGATAGCTGCCCCGGCCAGTCTCTTAAGAATGGACGGCTGCACTGTCCTGCGGATCAGAATCAACAATAGGATGGCCGTTGCAATTACCGTAAGGAAAGTCGTGATGACATGTGACAGGATCAGCCCGCTGAAGCCAAGAACAGCCGGCAGAAGCACGCGGATTTCCCCGCGCTCTGCGATTATTCCGTCTTTTCGGAAATTGCTGTTGTTTTCTGCCTTACCGTTATCTCCAGCCTTCCCGCTATTCTCTTCGTTGATTTCTGCTCCGGCAGTATTGCCTCCTCCTGCGTTTTTGTTCTCTCCTGCGATTCTGCCAATACTCGTGTTTCTCCTCAACGCAGTTCCCATCTGTGGGAGTGCTTTCGCATAAATCTGATAGATCCCTATTGCGGCCAGAGGGAGAAATGCCATCGCTGTGTATTCGCCAACCGCCGCACGGCGGTACAGACAGAGGATGCGATAGGGAAGGAAGGTATAGAGGATCGTCCCCAGTGCCGCATTCTTCCGGCTTGCGATCTTCCGGAAAGAGTACCAGCTGAGGGCGGCCGTCAGAACATTGATTGCAAAAAGATACTGTTTATATGCATTCTGCACACTCAGTCCGCCAATCCGCAGCAGCGCCGGAAAGAGAAGGAAGAAATCGCAATAATACAGCGATGAACCATATCCGTATCCATTGTTCCAGTAGGAGGATACCCGGACCGGAAACTGTCCGTTACGCAGTCCTGCTGCCAGTGCATCAATCCGAAGCAGATGATATTCGAGGTCATCTCCGGTTCCAAGATACACACTGAAGATCGGCAGACTTACAACGAAAGAAAGCCCGAGCAGGAAAATCAAAATTTCTCTCTTTTCTCCGCCACATTTACCATATCGCCGCCATAGAAAAGAGAGCAGATGCAGGATTGCAAAGAGCTCAATTCCGCAGAGGAGAAATGACCATGGGAACCCGGGAATTCGTGTAACCATCACTCTCGAGACAAAAATGTAGCCATTTCCCGGATAGTGGACGGTTATGGAAAGATCATCCATAGAGAAGAACGACCGGAGAAGGACCGATTCTGTCCGATCTTCTCCGACAGGAAGACTGATATACGCCTTATCGGCCGTCGAGAGCCAGCGTTTTTCGGATTGAACAGAAAGAAAATTGCCGCTGTCACCCGTGGAATAAACGACATCTACACGATAAACGCCTGGCATGAGGACGAGCGGCTGTGTTCTGACAGTCAGTTCCTTCTCCCCGTCATCCATAAGGGAGTTGTCCAGATAGATCCCCGAAAATGCAGAATAGGGAAATGTCTCCATCGGAACGCCCCTGCCGGCGTCCAGCGCAGAATAATCGAGCGAATAAACGGTCGAATCATCCGTCTGCCTCCAACGGACTGCCATGAGGATAACGAGGATAACAAAAATAAACTCGGCAGCGGCAAGAACCCGCGTGCTTTTCCCTCTGAACCACTCTGCCACTGATTGCCTCATCGATATTCTCCCCCGCCGTGAAAACCGTCGCTTATACCGCAGCACATGTTCTGTGCGGAGATTCTAAGCTTACCCTTTCCTGCTTCCGGACAGCGCACGCTCAGAGGAGATTTCCGCCTGTTTTCTCCTGAAACCTGTATATTGCTTCCGCACTGCCAGGATGATCAATCCGAGCAGGACGAGCAGGGACAGGACTTCGGAAAGGATCCACGAGACCGGATACTCATATGATACTGTGATCGTGCCGTCAAAACCGGCAGGCACGGTGATGCGGACGAGGTTGATGGTTCCCGGCGTGACTGCGAGTTCGTTTCCGTCTCCATCATACGCGTGGTACTGCTCATAGTACAGAAGCGGCAGCTCGATATAGCTTTCTTCCCCGGATGTATTTGCGCACCGGATCGTCGCAGTGATCCCCTTCTGGCTGAAATCTGCGTATGTCACGCCTTCGCCGGCTGTGATCTGTCCCGGCACATAATCGTACTGCGGGTCGACCTTGTGTGCCATGAAGTCCTCCGATGTATACTCCACATCCTTCTGATAGATGTATTCTGCCATCTGCGTATCCGTCCGACCCATCCATGCCGGGTCGTACATAGTCTTCGTTGGCAGACTGTCGATCTGCGGGTACACATTCACAAATGCGAGGATGGCGAGCGCAGCAGCGACGGTCCGGACTCCGGTGGGAGAAATTCCGGCCCCCGTTTCTGCCACAAGTCTCCTCAGATTCATAAGTGCGAAGCACAGAATAAACGGAGAAAGCACCTCTGTGACCGTAAGATACCGGTTCAGGAACTGCATGTTCGTGAATATCGTGGCATGACTTCCGAGCAGATCCGCGATATTATCCCAAGGAAAATACTGCGTGGACATAAGCAGTGCGAGTACTGCAAATACCCAGAAATACATTGCCGCGCGCGGGATAAGCTTCTTTCCCTCTGCCCGGTCCTTCACAGACAAAATGAAAAACAGCAGCAGAATCAGGGCCAGTACGACACCGGCGGTATAATCTACATCAAGAAAACCGACTTCCGTGCTCCCGGCGGTATCCGCCCCGAAATTCCATGAGAACAGTTCATTCCATGTAAGTCCTGTGTGCTGGATGCGGATGTTCTGCTTATATGGCTGCGTCAGCGCAAGATTATGATAAGAAAGGAGCAGTGGTACAAGGAACCATGCATTAAGCAGCAGTGTAAGAACCGCTGTCTTCACAAGCATGAAAAAACGCTTCTTCCGAAGGACTCTGCGGATATCGAAAAGAAACAGAAGGATCATGAACTGTGCACAGATCACGCAGGACAGCATATGGCTTTCGATGATGCCGGTGAAACCGACAACGGCGGGTATCCAGCTTTTCCTATACGGTTCGGTTTCCGTATCTTCCGAGAGAATGCGATAGAGGCCATAGGCGATCAGCGGCAGGAAAACCATGGCCTGCGCTTCTCCGAGTGCATTGCGGTAATAGATGCTGGCAAGGCTGTAGGGATTGAAAAGATACACCACGGCGCAGGCATACCCGATGAACCTGCTGCCGGAAATCTTCCTCGTGCAGTAATATGCAGACGCAGCGGTACCGAAATGAATCAGGAATAGAAAAGAGTTATAGGCAAACTGCTCTGTGAACCCGAAGAGCCTTAAAACCGCTGGAATGGAGAGAAATAAGTCCCCATAGAAAACGGACACCGCATATCCATATCCATACGCCCAGTTGGTCTGAAGCTTGCAGGGAATAATTCCGTCACTGAAGCTTTTCGCAAGGCCCTCAATCCGCAGCAGATGAAACATGATGTCATCGCCGTGCGTGACTCCGGCGAGATCCGGCCCCATCGCGGCAAACGCCGCCGCGAGCAGGAGCCACAACATGCGGCGTGCATACAGAAACTTCACGAAAGAGCCGAATCGGAAGGATTCCCACAGGACAAGGTCCAGAAGAAGAAACAGAAAAAAGGCGATTGCAAAGATCATCCGCTCCAACCTGTTCGTGCGGACGATCGTGATGTCCTTCACGATCAGATAGCCATCTCCCGTATAGTAATTATTCACCGAGAAATCATCTGTGTGATCGAAAAGCCACACCGTATACGTAAGAGCAGTGAGTTTTTGCGTTAATTTTGCATGATCCGCGAGGAGGGCATGATATGTATCTGTATCGGCGACAACGGTCGAATAGTTCTGCTCCGAGTCGGTCTTGTAATTGACGGTGATCTCGTAGACGCCCGCATCCATTGCCGTCTCCGGCGTGAAGACAAAGAGCCCGTCCTCCGGCAGCGGATAATCCGCATCTACGTACCAGCCTCCATCCTTCTCATCCATGTAGGTCGTCGCCGTAAAGTCAGAATGGGGAACCGTAACGGATGTGCGCGGCGCCCTGACGATCCGGACTGCAAGAATTGCCAGGATGATAAATTCAATAATCACACAGGAGAGAAGGATCTTCTTTTTCATTTGCTTGTCTTCTGAAGCGTGCTGAAGTCAAAGGTCGACATGTCAGTTCCTTCATCGATTGAATACCCCAGATTCCGGAGGATGATCCTTGCAAGGAACTGTGCATACAGCTCCCGCCCTTTGTGGTTCATATGAACACCATCCTGCAGATAATCGCTCGCGTTGGCAGCCGTGATATTCATCCACTGATAGGCATTAAAATAATCCAGGCTATGTGTCTGGGCATAGTTGTCCAGAGAAAGTGCGTAATCCACCAGCGGGCCGTACGTGTTGCTGAGCATGTTGCTGTCTCCGACATAATTTCCATTGCTGAAAAACTGCGCATAAGTCGGGTTGCAGAGGATGATCTTCGCATTGGGGCATGCGCTCTTCAGGAGTCCGACTCCTGCGTTGATCGCGCCGAGGTAGCTCTGCGTTCCGGAGCCGGAAATCGGTGAGTCCTGAAAATAATCGTTCACACCATATTCCACGACAATGACATCAACATCTGTCAGATCACAGCTCTTAAGGACCTGGTAAGCATAATGGTCTCCGCAGATTTTTTCCGCATCTCCCTGGCCGCTGGCTGCAATAGCCATGCCGAGGAAACAGTTGCTGTCCCAGTCCGAATAGTACCAGTGGGTATATCCCTGCGTCGGTGAGGCGCCCGTGCCGCCGATCGCACAGTTATAGACACGGCAATGAGAGAAACTGGCCACTTTCTGGGCAAGTCCGTCGTTTGAACGATCATTGTCGAACTGACTGTCGCCAAAGACAAGAACATGCGGCTGGTTCCCGGAAGCATCCTTTACATAGTCATCCGGTCCCGCTGTGCCCAGGTCGGGCCATACGTCCGATGAAGATGTCTCTGTCGAAGAAGCTTCCGAGGCATCGGAACTTCCCTGAGATGCCGGATCATCGATTTCCTTTGAAACATCGACCTTTTTCAGATCATCCGGGTTTGTGTGGACTTCATTTGCTGACAGATCTTCATCCGCGGCTGCTGCCGAGCTTGCCTCTCCGGACGCAGCGGTCGATGCACTCGAGGAGTTCTCTGCCGCTCCGGATGAATCCGTTGCAGCTGCCGCTGAAGTAGTCGCCGTCGAAGAGATCGCCTGAGCAGACGTGCTCCCCGAAGCTGCTGAGGTCGCTCCGGTATCCGACGATCCGCCCGCGCACCCGCTGACAGCTGCCGCCACTACACTCATAGCTGCGAGAATTCCAATAAGACTATAGTTTCGAAAATTTTTCATTTTCGCCTCTTTCAAAATGAATCAATAATTTCAATCGTTCTATCAATTGTTGCATAACCCCACAATGATGTCAAAAGCGCTGTGCCACTTTCATTGAAGGAAGGCTGCCGAAACTCCGGAATTCTGCAACTGTATTCTTGACATAAAGTTCTTTTTTACATAAGGTATCAACAGAAATGACCTCCTTCGGCAATCCCGGAATCTCAACAATGGTGTTTTTCAAAAAATAACGCTTTCTTCTTATGCATACAGACGGTATTTGGCATGAAGTACAATAAAAAAATCAACCTATCCGAATTTCTGCTCTTATTCCTGGTTTTCACATCCATTGTGTTTCTGCTTCTGGCTGGTACGGGGACCTTGTTCTCCGGTTTTCATTATGTGGATGATCACGAATTTGCTGAAACAGAATTTCTTCTGAAAAAAGAGCAATGGAGTATTGTCAGAACCATACGCTCCTGGATTGTCTTTGACCGCGGCAAGCGTTTCCGTCCACTTTATTATACTCTTCGGGTGTTGACGGTTGCGATATTTGGAGTAAATACCGTGGCAATATCCATTTTGCGGGGATTCATTGCCTCTATGTCCATGACCATCCTGTATTGTATCGGACGTATGACCGGCAGCAACAGGTTCTTCAGTTTTCTTTTCCCCCTTGTCTCCATCATTGGATATCAGATGGCCGCCGTCTGGAAAATGGGTCCGCAGGAAAATCTGGGGACTTTGCTTCTTGCCTGCACATTAGTGTTCTTATTGCAGTTTCTTGACAATCCAAGGCCTTTAAATGCTTTTCTTACAATATTATTTGCAATCAGCATGAGTTTCTATAAAGAGTCCTACATTTTGCTGTTGCCATTTTTCGTGTGTTACATACTATACAGCGGAAACCACGCATCTCTTATTAACCGAAATAATACAACGTCCAATCAGCCTGTAAGTCCGAGTATCCAGGACAAAACCATAAAAGCCAAAATCGGAAGACAGTGCATGATAGTATTCTTCTCTGTCCTCTTTTTCGCATCGCTGTTTCTGGTCTGGGTTACGGTCTACCAAAACAGACAATCCAGTGCTGGTTCCCTGTCTTTATCTGAACTGCTCAAAGAAATACTGAATTCATGTTCTACTGATCTGCGCTGGTTTATATTGTTTTCAGTTCTCCTGCTGTTTATCTTTTTCTCGTATTGGAATGAAGCAAGGCAATATTGGCGTGAATATCTGCTGTTTATCAGCTTTATTCTCCCCCAGATGCTTCTTTACATCCGAAATATGACGGAACGTTATATTCTTCCCTGGTCGGTGGGGTATGCCGCGATGTTTGTATTGTTCATCCCGCGAAGAATACTCCATTCCGGCAAAAGAAAAAATTTATACATCATTCTGTTAATCGGTCTTCTTGCTGCCAATCTTCGCGGGGCGATTGTAGAGGCGGATTATTATCAATTCAGCGGGAATAGTTTTACCGGAGCAATGGAGGCAATCGAAAAGGCTGCTGAAAATCAGGGCACGGACAGCGATGTTCGAATTATGACCTGCTTCAGCCCGGATGAAGAAGGAAATCTGATGATAAAATATTGGCTTCTTCTGAAGGGAATCGACGATGTTTATTACTGGCACCGTGATACACAGGAAATCAATAAGTCATTTTCATATGATCATTATAGTGAACTGTCCGGGACAGATGAAACGGACGTAAGCCTTGATTCCATCGATATCATTATTACTGCAAACAGAAGAGACCGTCATTTCATAGCCGATCCGGAGTTCGACCTGTCCGATTTCATCGAAGTTCCCTGCGGCTCCATGACCCTCTATTTCAGAAAAGGTACAGGAATTGAAATTCCGGAGATTAAAGAGCCATCTGCGATTTATTCCTGAACTGTATTGCATCCGATTATCTTTGTCGATGTCCCTGCGATATTCCAAAGATAGTCAGCTGCCAGTTCATGGCACCCCTCTGCGGCTCATCATTGGTCTTGATCGCAAGATTCGATACTTTCAATGATATACCTCGGACGTTGTTTGGATTCTATATAGTTTTTGCCTATATATTCCCCGATACACCCGGTTGCGATCAGCTGAAGACCTCCGAAAAGCCAGATGGATATGACAATTGTGGACCACCCGCTCACTGTATGCCCGCTGAAAAACACAATGAGTGTGTAAATGATATTGATAAGGCTTGCCGCCACAGCTATCACCCCCACGTTGAAAATGATCGTCATGGGTTTGATGCTGAACGAAGTAATACCGTCCGATGCGAGCCGCAGCATTTTTCGCAGTGTGTATTTGGACTTTCCTGCTTGTCTTTCATGTACATCAAAATACACAATAGAAGACGGAAATCCTAACGTCGGGATAAGTCCTCTCAGAAAAAGGTTATGCTCTTTGTATTCGGAAAGTGCGTGGAGAACTCTGTTGGATAGAAGCCGATAATCCGCATGGTTCGGTATAATCTCGCAGCCGAGTTTTTTCATCAGTCCGTAAAACATCTGACTTGAAACTTTTTTCCCAAAACCATCCGTATCTCTGGAATTGCGCACCCCATATACTATATCGATGCCTTTCTCATATTCATCAAGAAACCGGTCAATCGCATTGATATCCTGCTGAAGGTCGGCGTCGATTGAAATTACGGCATCACACCGGTCCATTGCATACAGATATCCCGCCAGTACGGCGCACTGATGCCCGAAGTTCCGTGAGAAATTGATGCAGATCACATTTTTCTTTGCTTCGTAAAGCCCGTGAATAAGCGTTGGCGTTTTGTCTTTCGAGCCGTCATTGACAAGGACTATACGGCTGGAACTGCTGATTCTTCCCCTGGTCTCAAGACCATTCAGTTTATTCTCAAGTTCGTCTACTGAAGATTCAATCACTTCCTCTTCGTTGTAGCAGGGTACTACAAGATATAAAACAGTATTACCAGCAGCCATAAATATATCCTCGTCTTTCACATTATACTGTCCCCGGCAAGTGTTTCCGAAGCCGAAGGATTGCTGCCGTACAGGTTCACTCCACCGTCACGGATTTCGCGAGGTTCCTCGGCTTGTCGACATCAAGGCCCTTCGCCACGGACAGGTAATAGCCCATCAGCTGGAGCGGGATGACCGCAAGGCTCGCCGTGAAGGGAGCTTCCGTCTTCGGGACATAGACCGCAAAGTTCACGGTGTCCTCAGTGCTGTAGTTTCCATAGTTTGTAAGGCCCATGAGATAAGCGCCGCGCGCCTTCACTTCGACCAGGTTGCTGCGCGTTTTCTCGTAGAGGTCGTTCTGCGTCATGACGCCGATGACCAGAGTGCCGTCCTCGATGAGGCTGATGGTGCCGTGCTTGAGTTCGCCGGCGGCATATGCTTCTGAATGGATGTAGCTGATCTCCTTCATCTTGAGGCTTCCCTCGAGACAGATCGCATAATCGAGGCCTCTTCCAATGAAGAATACGTCATGCGCGTTGGCATACTTTGAAGCAAACCACTGGATACGCTCCTTGTCCTCGAGAATCTTGGAGATCTGGTCCGGAAGCTTCTCCAGTGCATCAATATACTCTTTCTCCGTCTTCCCGTCGATTTTTTTCTTTGCGATGCCAAGAGCAATTCCGAGAATATAGGTGCAGATGAGCTGCGCGCTGTATGCCTTGGTCGTCGCAACCGCGATCTCCGGTCCGGCATAGGTGTACATGACATGATCCGCCTCTCTTGCGATCGAGGAGCCGATGACATTGACGATGGCAAGGGTCGGCACTCCCATTTCCTTTGCAAGCCGCATTGCGGCCAGGGAGTCCGCCGTCTCGCCGGACTGAGAGATGATAATGACCATGGAATTCGGCACGAGGATCGGGTCTCTGTAACGGAACTCAGAAGCAAGATCGACCTCGACCGGAACCCGGGTCATCTTCTCAATGGAATACTTTGCCGCCATACCGACGTGGTAAGCGGAACCGCAGGCGACAAAATACAGACGCTCGAGGCCGGCAAGGAAACCGGGCGCAAGATTCAGGGCCGAAAGATCTATGACTTTTGCAGTGGGTGCCTGTGCATCCTGCGCTGCTGTCGCGGAAACTGTATGTGCGGGAACTCCTGTCCCACCATCTCCGGCGGCTGCGCCATTGGCATCGGACGCCTCTGCCGGCTTCTCAGGATGAGCCTCCGTATCGCCGACCTTCGGGCTGGCATTTTTATCTGCGGAACCTTCGGATTCAGCTGTGTCACATGCATGGTAAATATCTGCTTCTCTGGCACCTGCCGATTTTGACGCCGCCGATTCGGTCTCATCCTTGATATAGGCATTGAGGGTATCCCGGACCGCCTTCGGCTGCTCGTGGATCTCCTTCATCATGAAATGCTCGAATCCGCCCTTTTCCGCGGAGGCCGCATCCCACTCAACAGTCGTGAGCTTCTTCTCGATGACGTCACCGTCAAGGTTGAAGAACGTGACTTCACCGTTCGCGAGCCGTCCGATTTCCATCTGTCCGATGTAATAGACATCGCGGGTGTACTTGAGAATCGCCGGAACGTCCGATGCCAGATACAGGTCTCCGTCCTTTGCTTTTCCGATGATCATCGGAGCGTCCTTGCGGGCGACGTAAATTTCTCCCGGATAGCTCTTGAACATCAGTGCAAAAGCATAGGTCCCGCGGATACGGACCATCGCGTGGTTGATCGCATCCACCGGAGTGTGCTCGTATTTCTTATAATAGTAATCGATCAGCTTGATGGCGACTTCCGTATCGGTATCGCTGTAAAACTTGTAGTTATGACGGAGAAGCTTCGCTTTCAGTTCCTGATAATTTTCAATGATCCCGTTGTGGACGCCGACGACGTTTCCGTCATCGGACATGTGCGGATGCGCATTGGTCTCGCTCGGTTCGCCGTGCGTTGCCCAGCGGGTATGGCCGATTCCGCAGGTCCCCGGGATCGCATTGCCGCCGTCCGTCTTGCGTGCGAGGCGCGACAGGCGCCCTTTCGCCTTTACAATGACAAAATCCTTATCGCCGTCGCGGACAGCAAGGCCCGCGGAATCATAGCCGCGGTACTCGAGCTTCGCAAGACTTTCAAGGAGAATAGGAGCCGCCTGTTTACTTCCGACATAACCGACTATTCCACACATAGAGTCACATGTCCTCCTCTGGTACATTCACTTCCACAATTGACATAAGTAAATTATTGCTATTTTATCACCAGAGAAAGGGGATTACAATTCGGCGATCTCTGTCCCCCTCCGCAGCCGTGTTCGAAAGAGGCTTTCCGCCGGGCATCTGCCCGGGAGAGAACAGGGAGAGGCGCTGCTTTTCTCCCTAAATCTGTCAGAGGCGTAACATTTTAAGCCACCGCAAAACGGATATAGTAAAATAGATCCGGGCAGTAATGAAATACAGCCGGAGTTTATTATAAGTTCATTGTAACAGGGGGTATCGAAGGTATGAAGCCATTTATGGATAGAGAGTTCTGTCTTGAGAACGAGACAGCAAAGCGTCTTTTTCACGACTATGCTGAGCATCTTCCCATCATTGATTATCATTGCCACATCAGTCCGAGGGAGATCTATGAGGACCGCCGCTACAACAATATCTCCGAGGTCTGGTTCGGCGGCCGCAATGCCGACGGAACCTATTTCGGAGACCACTATAAGTGGAGAGTCATGCGCGCAAACGGCGTTCCGGAGGAGAAGATCACAGGATCAGCCGACCCGTACGAGAAATTCGCCGCATTTGCGGAGGCTCTGGAGATGGCCATCGGCAATCCGATGTATCACTGGAGCAATCTCGAGCTTCACAAGTATTTCGGCATCACTGAACCGCTTACGGTAAAGAATGCGGAAAAGATCTGGGAAAAGACATGCTATATGCTCCAAAATGACCCTGATCTTTCTGTCCGCGGCATTATACGTCAGAGCGGGGTCTCGTATATTGGAACGACAGACGACCCAACGGACAGTCTTGAATGGCATGAAAAGCTTGCGGCCGAGAAAGATCTTGGCTTCCTGGTCTGCCCGAGTTTTCGCCCTGACAAGGCAATCAATATCCAGCGGCCCGGCTTTGCGGAATACATCTCGCGGCTCGCGGATGTGACAGGCCGCGCCGGAATCACGAAGGTGAGTGAGGTCATCTCTGCGCTTTACGAACGCATCGATTATTTCAAAGCACATGGCTGCCGTGCTTCCGATCACGGGATTGACTATATTCCATATCGCGAATGCACCGATGAGGAGGCGGACCGCATTCTCCTGAAGGCCACGGAGGGCGAACCCCTGTCCCGGGAAGAGGCCGAGAAATATCAGACAAAAATTCTTCTTGCTCTCGCGCGCAAATATGCGAAAGAAAACATCGTCATGGAGATTCACTTCGGCTGCTCGCGCAATGTCAATCAGAAGGCATTTGAAGCATATGGCCCTGACACCGGCTACGATATGATCGCAAAGACGTTCTGCTTCAATGAATTTGCGAAATTCTGCAGCAAGCTGTCCGAGACAGACGAGCTTCCGAAGATCATCGATTTCTCACTGGATTCGACCGATTTTAATCAGCTTGCCTCGCTCAATGCCGGTTTTCAGAGTGCGAAAGAGCCCGGCTGGATGCAGCTCGGCGCTGCATGGTGGTTTCTCGATACCCGTGACGGAATGGAGGCGCAGATGAAGGCACTTGCAAATAATGGCCTTCTCGGCAACTTCGTCGGCATGCTGACCGATTCGAGAAGCTTCCTTTCCTACAGCCGCCATGACTATTTCCGCCGGATTGCCTGCAGTCTGATTGGAAAATGGGTAGAAAACGGCGAATATCCGGATGATGAGGAAAGCCTTAAGAAAATTGTAGAAGGGATCTGTTATAAGAACGCGAAGAGATATTTCAGGCTCTGAGGAGTGATTTATTCCGGTGTCTTTCTGTTTGTCATCCTGCCAATCGCGCTGTCTTCGATGCGGGTATTGAAAATTTCTTCGGTACTTCCCGGATCGATATCAGACAGGCGCCCGATCTGGGAGTCCTGTGTGATGGGATAGCACTTGCCCGGCGGGATGACAAACCGCCCGCACGGCGTATCTGCCTCCATCGGCATCAGCCCGTTGTTGTGAATGTAGACTGTCCCGAGGTCACTCGTCCACTCTGTAAAGTCAATGCGGTTTCCGCTGTGCGGAATGTAGCAGAAGCGGATTTCGGAAAGAAGTCCCTCGTTCTCGCCGTACGTGTTCCCGACTTCCACCGAATTCTGCGTCTGGCCTACATGAACATTCCGTACTTCCGAAAACAGTTTTTCCTCTCCCCTCTTCACTTCAACCGCGCTGAAATAATATTCATCCTCCGAAGTAAGGTCGATGATGACAGCATTCTCCTCATTTGCGGAAATTCCGGAAAGAAGCGTCTCCTCATGCTTTCTTCTCGCCTCCCGGACCGAATACTCGAGGGAGCGCATGACCGCCTTTGCCTTCTCCGCGTCAAAACCCATCCGGGTGAGAAGTTCAAGCTCTTCAAATCCCTCTCCTGCATCACGGCTCCGTGTTTCGAAGCTGCAGTGATAGACACTGTTATGAGTGTGCATGAGAAATGCCTTTTCATCCGCCTCCACGCTTTCAATGCGCGATGTGTTGATGAAGAACCCTTCCTCAAATTTTGGATTGCCGTAAACATTGCCGGAAATGCCGATCCAATCGGTATAACTCTGCAGCTGCCAGTTTTTCAGTTCATACACCGGATTGTCCATGAAATTCACCTTCTGCCATGCTCCTGCTGTTTATCCTGATTGTCTTCCAGAATCATCCTCACCCCTGAGCTTTCTTCTCTTCTCCGCTGTCCTGTGTCTTCTTTCCTCTATTCGCCCGCGCCTCTTTGAAACTCAGAAGGAAATATTCTGTGTTCGTCACAAGATAACGGCTGAATAACCGCTTCGGATCCTGAAACAGACGATAAAGCCACTCCAGTCCGATTTTCTGGACTGCAGCCGGTGCCCTCCTGATGGTCCCGGCATAGAAGTCAAACCCCGCTCCGACTCCGAGACATACGCCATGCAGTTTTCCCTCATGCGCTGCCATCCACTTTTCCTGCTTCGGGGCCCCGAGTCCGATCCAAATGAGATCCGCCCCGGATTCATTGATTCTCGCGATGTCTGCTTCATCCTCTTCTTCTGTGAGCGGCCGGAACGGCGGCGAGTACAATCCTTTGATCACAATGCCGGGATATCTCTTCTGCAGCTGTTCCCCGAGCAGTTTTATTGTCGCCGGCGTGGAACCGTAGAAATAATGCGTTACCTTCCCGTCCATCGTGGACTTGAACATCGCATCCATGAAGTCGGGACCAGCCACACGCTTCGCGTCCGCGTATTCAAGTTTTCGCTGCCGTTTTGCAATTGGCGCACCGTCCGGAAAAATCAGTGCCGCACGGTTCTGCACCTTCCGGTAGTCCTCGTCTTTATTGCTCATCACCGTGGTATGGACATTGCAGAAGGTGATATATTTCCCGCGCAATGCATCGAGATGCCTCCGCACATAGAAGGCAGCTGCGCTCACCTCAGAAACTGCGAAATTCACTCCGAGCACCGGGCAGTGCCGCATGACAGGAATACTGACTGCCGCAAACGGTCCCGCCGCATCGGCCATGCCTTTCTCTGCCGGCATATCGCACATCGATACGATCCGGCTGACCCGGACCGCCCGCTCGCTTAGTTTTTCGATGGCTCTCTCGGCCCTCTTCCCGCTCTCGCCTTCGAAAGGAACCGGCTCATAAAGATATGCCCTCCGGCACGACATTTTTTCATTCAGTCTCTCGTCTTCGCGGTCCGTGAGAAGAAGCTCGATTGTCCCGCTCCCCGGCTCAAGCCGAAGACGGTTCTCGAGATATTCTGCATATTTACTCTCTGTGATGAGAAGGGTTCTTTTGGATTCGTTCAGAACCGACAGATACCAGAGCTTGCGCCGCCTGTAGACGAGACGGAATGCACTGTCAATGGTGCAGAAGAAAATGGCATTGAAGCCAAGCATCAGGCGGGAAAGATACTGCCCGTTCTGAGTTACGTACAGAACACCCACAACCGCAGCGAAAAGAATGATCGCATTCTTCAGAACATTTACAATATTCTCAATCGTATCGAGCTCTGTAATACACGGTTTCCGGCTGTCAGAAAGGAAGAATATGCAGATATAGATCAATATTTCCAGTACCAGCGTGATAAGATAAATATTGTTCTGCCAGCTGAACGGAGAAGTGATGTTTCCATAGCGGACCAGCATTCCGATCATATAGGACAGCAGCAGTGAGAAACTGTCAATAACAAACAGCCTTTTCCGGATTGTCTTCTTGAATTGCCTGTACATAAACGGCAGAGCCTTTCTCTTATCAGGATTTGTTTCAATGCAGGGCAGATTTTATTGGCAAATGGACTATGCCGGCAGCAAATACGATTCATTATGCTGTTTATTCTGAAGTATCTTTTTATTGAGAATACTTCTTCTTTCCCTTTTGTTACTATAGCACACGTATTAAAATACATTAAATCAATATCTCCGCGGCCGAATTCATCACTTAAGCCGATAAACCGATAATCGGACAATCAATAAACAGACAGACCTCATAGTAAAACCGGGCCATTTCTGGTCCGGTTTTTACTATGCACATCATTGCTGGTGTCAGTATCGTGCGCATCATTATTGGCATGAATCGTGTATAAAGAATATCTATGCACAGGCCTCTATTCTTCAGAGCTTCTGTGTGTCAGATCTCGTCCTTAATATCGATGTTCTCCCCTGTAAGCCCGATCCAGGCTCCGTTCTTTGCCTCTGCCGCATCTTTATGAGCAAGGAGCCATTTATTCGATGCGAAGAGAAGCCGGTCCTCGGATGACCCGCCGGCTGTCTTACAGGTTCCGACATTGGTTCCCTCAGGCAGTGCCACAAGGACGCGGAAGCCTTTATCCTTCGATGCCTGGCAGGGTGCGTAATGGAAGGTCGTCGCATAAACCTCTACAAGCGTCCCTGCGGGGACTTTGAATGCCTTTACAGCCTTCGTATCAAGTTTCCAGTCGGTCATATCGCTCTGCTTTGCGAGAAGAAGAATAAAGTCCTCTGTGCCGAGGTTAAACTCACTGTTGCGGTGATACTCAAGGCAGTTCAGCTTTGTGTTATGTCCGTTGCACCAGCCGAATTCCACCGGAATGCCGCCGAAAAGGGACGGTGCAATCTTCTTTGCTGCATCTAGATTCTGGATTGCAGGCTCTTCCGGGACATAACCGGTCCCTTCCTCCGGGCACGGTGTATTTTCAGCAAGCGCATCCATGATCGCCTTCTTCTCTGCCTCATAGCCGTCCGCCACATGGCCGTATTCCTTGAATTCCGGATCATTTACACTGTAGATTTTCATGTTCTGTTCCTCTCTCCCTGGAAAAATAAATATATTGTGTAGATCTATAGTTCAGATCTGACATGCAGATGTATGGTTTCATTCTGCCCTGCAGGTTTATTTATCGCACTCTCGATTGAGCCTGCCCGGACTGTTTTCTCAGATGGTCTGAATAAAATTCTCCGTGAACTTCCAGGCAGCGCCATACATCGCCGCCCGCGGATTAAATGACAACTTCACGAAACTTCCGTCCCCACCGAACGTGTCGAGTTTTGACACTCGTGACCGGAGGTCAGGCAGATAATCCTTCATATATTCGGTCGTGAAACCGCCCAAAATGACATCGCAGTCAAATGCCATACGAAGATTGATGATTCCGAGTGCCAGATGATCAAGTACATCCTCCCAGCATTCCCTGCATTTCTCATCTCCTTCACGCAGTTTCGTAAAGAACTCATCAATGGTCATTCCCATATCGCGCGTATAACGGAAAGCACTGACATAAGCCTCAAGGCATCCCCTCTGACCGCAGTTGCAAAGACGCCCGTCAGGAACAATCCGCATATGACCGAATTCAGCGCTTCTAAGATTCACGCCCTCATACTGCCTGCCGCCATAGAAAATTGCACCGCCTACACCGTTCTCCAGCGTCAGGCACACGAAATCACCTGACTTGCCATCCTCTCTTCTGTGAAGCAGCTCAGCAGCCCCGGCGCTGGTCGAATCATTCATGACAAGAACCGGGAAATCCGATTCCTCCATAAACTTCCTCATACTGATATTTTTCGCCTGCAGTGTGGGAGACAGCACGATCGTATCGCTCTTCTCGTCAAAGATTCCCGGTATTGTGACTCCAAGTCCGAGCATTCTTTCCGGGTCCAGATGATAATCCGAAAGGAATCTTCGAAGCTCATCCTTGATCTGCGCACCGCCGACGGTCTCCACATCGAAGTTGGTAACATTAATGCTTCTGTATGCTATCTCTTCCTGCTTCAGATTGCAGGCAAGAAACCTTAGATGATTCGCTGTAATCGAAGCGCCCACCGAGAACTTTACATCCGGGCAGATCTCGTAGCCGACGGGCGGCCTGCCGCCAGTAGACTGCTTTACAGTGCCGACACAGATCAGCCCTGCATCCATCAGCTCACTGATATTCTGGTGAACAGTCGGAAGGCTGTACCCAAGACTGTTTGCGATTTCCTGCTTACTAACAGGTTCTTTGCTGCGGAATATCAACTGATAAATCGAGTTTCTCGTCAGTCTTCTTCTCTCTGTAATGGTCGGTTCGAGCTCTTTCATAAACGCCTTCTTTTTGTTAAAGTCTTTTACAAAAGTAATATAAATAGATTATATACCGTTCTTTCCCAGTCCGCCACCAAAGAATTATTTGCAGAACAAAAAAACCGGAAGCTTTATGCTTCCGGTCTGATCGAGGTGTCGGCCGGATTTGAACCGGCGCATCGGAGTTTTGCAGACTCGTGCCTTACCACTTGGCTACGACACCTTACATATAAAGTTAGTGACCCCGACGGGATTCGGACCCATGTTACCGCCGTGAAAGGGCGATGTCTTAACCGCTTGACCACGGGGCCATTACCTTGTGGCAGCACCTCGGCCACCCTTTCGGCTACGTCCGGCCCATCCATCATCTTCTTTTCCAGGATGTTTCCAAACGAGCGCCCCAAACAGGGCTCGAACCTGTAACACCGCGGTTAACAGCCGCGTGCTCTACCATTGAGCTATTGGGGCAAAAGACAAGAAAATCGGAACTGAAAACAGTTCCGTCTTCTCATATAGTCTGTACCCTCAAAACCGAATCAGCGCAAGAAATCCGCAAAGCGAATTTTCTGCCAAAGCTTTTCTTCGCAAAGCTCAGGCACAGTAAACATGAATTTTTGCTTCTTAAGGATAAGCGTCCGACCGATTAGTACGTGTCAGCTCAATGCCTTACGGCACTTACACCTCACGCCTATCTACCTCATACTCTC
>Ga0256406_1002680_pt1 | contig 24308 bp, 19 predicted proteins | sample RumenRJG_03DNA_FD_185986 | JGI IMG/M metagenome (GOLD analysis project Ga0256406, IMG submission 185986) | Bovine rumen microbial communities from Lethbridge, Alberta, Canada - RJG_03 | ecosystem: Host-associated > Mammals > Digestive system > Stomach > Rumen | place: Canada: Alberta | collected...
CTGAGCAGATTGTTGGAGTTGACGTATCATGAATGAGCAAAATAGCTTGTTTTGATGTCGATATTTCAACTACTACTTATAGATTGTAATCAAAATTAAATGTTAAATATTTAAGTGGACACAAGTGTACTGCATTATTAATATAATAATAAATATAGTTAAAATACTATATTCGCTGAATATCACTCTTTCGCTTGAAAACATAAAATACAGGTTAGTACTCACTCAATGTGGGTACTCCCTTATTGTAGATGTAGAAAAGTAGAAAAGTAGACTTTTATAGTTAATCTGCTCAACCATCACTCTTAGAAAAACCTTAATGCAAGGTTTGCAAGGCGCAAGGTTTTGTCTTATCTTATTGTGAACTGTGAATTGTGAACGTGAACCTTCTATTCCTTAAGAAAAGTATTCTTTCATGAGCAGCTCACGGATTGACATTTGGCGGATGCCTTGATAGGTGTTACCCTGAAAGGCATCACGGGTAACAACAATCTTAGGATAGTTGTCTTGTATACTGAGAAGATTGCCGAACTCCCGTTCTATCGTAGCTTCATTATCAAGACGAAGAGACACTTGGACATAAAGTCGCTCATGATTCCTCTCCGCCACAAAATCTATCTCCTTCTGCTGCAAAAAACCTACCTTCGCTTGATAGCCAAGGAACAATAGATGGTTGTAGACGAGATTCTCCAAGAGTTTTCCTTCGTCATTGATACGATATCCTATGATATTATTGCGTAGCCCGAGATTCTCGAAGTAGTCTTTCTCCCCAATCTCAAACATCCGCTTGCCTACGAGGTCATAGCGCTCCACACGATGAATAAGGAAAGCATTAGCAAGATACTGGAGATAATTCTGAATCTGACTGACCGAAATCTTCACTTGCTGTGATTTAAGAAAGTCGCTCACCTTCTTAGCAGAGAACAGGTTACCGATATTCTCCGCTAAATATTCTATAAGACGCTCCAGAAAATCAACATTTCTGAGCTTATAACGCTCCACTATATCCCGGAATACTATCGTTGAATAAATACTGCTGAGATATTCATTCACAGTATCGTCATCAAGCTGAAGATTCATCAGATAAGGCAAGCCGCCATAACGTTCATAAAGCCGCAACGACTCATCGCTGTCTTTACGATGATGAAATTGCAGAAACTCCGTATACGACAAACTGTAAATAGGAAACTCCACATACCGTCCACTCAGATAGGTAGACAGTTCCGAGGAGAGCATCTTACTGTTGCTACCCGTAATATAAATATCATTATCATCGTCTGTGGACAATGATCTGACAACATCCTCCCAATGATCCACGTCCTGTATCTCATCCAAAAAGATATAATTCATCTCATTGTCATGGAGCAGACTTTTTATTCGAGCATATAAGCTTCCTGCATTCTTCAAAGAAATGTTTTCGAAGTCCTCCATATTCAGATAGATAATGTTAGCCTCCGGATTTTGTTCCATGACGAGATGAATGAGCTGGTAAAGAATATAGCTTTTTCCAACCCTTCGCTGCCCCGTAAGCACTTTCACCACATTGTGCCGCATATAAGGCTCTATTCGTTTGATATAATGATTCCTCTCAATGAGATTCTTTGGAAACTTAATATTCATATTTTATAATTATACTTGAAACTTTCCGCAAATATACAAAAAGTTTAATGTATACCTATAAACTTTTCCTGTTTTTTGCGAAAGTTTTAAGTATACTTGAAACTTTGTAATGACGAAAGAGTACTATTCACTAAGAAAAGTGTAGCTATCGGAGAATTATTCGCTAAGAAAAATGTTATTATAGATTGATTATTCGCTAAGAAAAGTGTAACTTTGCAACAGTAACCAAAGAAAGGAGCTGTATGGAAAGGACTATCATGAAGGATCTTGTAGCTTGGAAGAACAAGAGCGACCGCAAACCGCTGATTCTTCTCGGAGCAAGACAAGTTGGCAAGACCTGGATTCTCAAAACGTTCGGTCAGCGCTATTATGAGAATGTGGCTTATGTCAACTGTGACAACAACGTACAGGTGAAAGACCTGTTTGCTGAGGACTACGACATGGAGCGCATCATCATGACTATCAGTGCAGCCACGGGACAAACTATCAACCCAGGAAAGACATTGATTATTCTGGATGAGATTCAAGAGACAAGACGTGGGCTGGCCTCCTTAAAATATTTCTGCGAGAATGCACGCGAATATCATGTAGCAGTAGCCGGCAGTCTGCTCGGCATCCAGCTCCATGAAGGAGAGTCGTATCCTGCCGGCAAAGTGGATACCCTTACCATGCACCCGATGGATTTTGAGGAATTTCTGATGGCAAAGGGTGAAGAAGGTATCTTGAAGATACTCCAGTCGCTTGACTGGAAGAACATCGCAGGTCTAAGGAATCGTTTCGTTCAGCTGTTGCGTGAATATTATTTTGTAGGTGGCATGCCGGAAGCGGTGCAAAAGTTTGTAGATACCAAGGATCCGAATGCCGTGAGGAAAATTCAAACCGAGATTCTGCAAGCCTACGACCGCGATGTCTCCAAGCACGCTCCTGTCAATGAGACGGTAAGAATCAATCAGGTGTGGCACTCTGTACCTTCGCAACTTGCTAAAGAGAATAAAAAATTCATCTATGGCGTCATAAAGAAAGGTGCACGCGCCAAAGATTATGAGATAGCCATTCAGTGGCTCATTGACGCCGGACTGGTATATAAGATACCGAGAATCACAACACCTTCTATTCCGCTTAGTAATTATGAAGACGTATCGGCTTTCAAACTGTATTTGCTCGACTGCGGGTTATTAGGCGCTCTAAGCAACACCCCTGCTGTTTCTCTCTTGTTGCCCGGAGGCCTTAGTCAAAGTAAAGGCTCATTCACGGAGAACTTCGTCTGCACACAAATCGAGACGTTGGATAACATCACACTGACTTATTTTAGTCGTAGTGACTCCCAGCTTGAGATAGACTTTGTGCTTCAATTATCCGATCAAGTCATTCCTATCGAAGTGAAAGCAGAGGAGAATCTGAAATCTAAATCGCTGAAGACTTTCGTGGAAGAGCACACTGGCTTACATGGCCTCCGCTTCTCCATGTCCGATTATAAAGAACAGGAATGGCTTACCAATGTGCCACTCTATTGTGCAGGCTTGTACCTCAAAGACAAGAAGAAAAAGCGCGATGAAGAAATCAGAAAGATACTCTCGGAGGTGCTGTAGTAACCTTGCAGACCTTGCACCTTGCAAATCTTGCATTAAGCTTTTTCCAAGGACACCATCTACTACATTACTACATTTCTACATACTACATACTACAATAAGGTTGCTCTATCAGATTTCCCTTACCTTTTCACCCCCTTTTTACCCCTAAATCCAACTTTTTTGCGAATCGACGCGAAATGGAACAAAATGGAACAAGCGACATTGGAGAAAATCACTTATATTTGCAGATGATAATTTACAATCTTCCGCTGGGTATGCAGAGAAGGCTATCAGTCATCTCTCTCCAAAAGTAGCAAAGGCAATGTCCGATTATGATGATGGCATTGACGACGGAGGTGGTGCCAGTGCACCACAAATGTATCTACTTGGAGACCAAGGCGACTATGAGGGTGGCCCCAAGATTACATACAAGTATCTTGGTGACAATTGGTTCAAAGTGGACATCAGCGGAAACATAACGGTGAAGGTCCGCGTTGAGTCAGATCCCAACGATGATGAGAACTATATCATCACTGGCCTGGTGAATAAAACGTATAACATAAATGTGAAATGATTATGAGCAATTAATTGACAAAGTCAACTTACCGTGACAGAGCGGGATTTTATGACTTATATGGCCCTACACAAATTGTACAAATGATCAAAGCTGTTGGCGGCGTCCTTAGATATATATAATGCTATCTATGTTAGGAAAGGAAGAGTAATTGGCTGGAGATAACATTAAGTAAGGTTTGCCGACAAGTTGTCTCTTTTTGCCAAGTATTTCTAATATTTCATTTGCAGTGGCCGTGCCATAGTGCCGGCCACCAACACATGTTACCGCTTTTTTATGGTTCCGGTGTTTGCGAAAAACTTCGTTACGAAGTTTTTCGCATATAATCTCCATTATTATTCAATATCAGCGTCGTATTGAATAAAAAATACCATATTTTATTCAATACGATTGATTTATTGAATAAAAAAGACTATCTTTGCAGCAGTAACCCACATTATTGCTTACGTAAGAGCCATGCTGAAAGACGTTATCATCAATCAAAGAAAAGAGCGCGATATTCTCCTTTCGAGAAAGTATCTCAGAAGGAAGACAAAGTATGATGCCGACCTGTTATTAAAGAGTAGACAGATAAAACTCATTACCGGTCCACGCCGAGCTGGAAAGTCTACCGAAGCCTTGCTTATGTTGCAAGGCAAGAACTTTGCGTATCTCAACTTTGATAATGATCAGCTGATTCATCTATGGGATGAAGATGGCGTGATGCAATTTCTTCAAGAGGTTTATCCTGGCTACGAGTACTTGCTCTTGGATGAGATTCAGAACCTCGACAATTGGCATGCATGGGTCTCCAGACTCTACCGGTTAGGAGTAAATATGATTATCACCGGCAGCAATGCGAGAATGCTGAGCAGCGAGATAGGAACAATGCTCACTGGGCGCTATCTACCTATTGAGCTTCTCCCTTTCAGTCTCCATGAGGTTTTCGAATGGCAGCAGGATATCCCTGGTATGGAGAATGCCTCGAAAGAGGTGCTCTGCAATGATTACTTGCATTACGGTGGATTTCCAGAGACCTTAGAGGCCCGGCCACTGACGGAGAACTATCTCTCCACACTCTTCGATGCCATAGTCTGGAAAGATGTATCAAAAAGACATAAAGTGAGAAATACATCCGACTTGAACAATCTCGCTCTCTATCTCATCTCTAATATATGCAACCCGCTTAGCGCCAACCTTCTGACAGAAGAATTGAGTATGTCGAGCGTTGCCACAACCAGGAAATATATGACTTATCTCCAGGAGCCCTATCTCTTTTATTATCTCCCACGGTATAACAATAAGCTACGGCTGATGCAGAAAGCACCGCAAAAGATTTATGTGGTTGACAATGGGTTCATTGCGGCAAAGGCTTTCAGTGTGAGTGAGAATCTCGGCAGACTTCTTGAGAACCAAGTTTTTGTAGAGCTTGTTCGCCGGGGATATGATACGGAAAAGTCACTCTTCTATTATCGGTCAAGGAATGATAAGGAAGTTGACTTCGTTACCCGTAAAGGTCCACATATTGAGCAACTCATTCAAGTGTGCTACAACCTCGACAACGAGCGGACATTACGCCGCGAAGTGTCTGCCTTGACAGAGTGTGCAGGAGAACTTCACTGTGATAATCTCCTCATCCTAACGATGGGGGAGGAAAAGACTATAGAAAAAGACGGCTATCAGATAAAAGTTATACCCATTGATAAGTTCTAATCTATAGCTGTCCTGCCTCTACCTGTCTGACGATGCGCTCTGTGATGCGGTCGGCGCCATTGGGATCATAGTGCTTCTTCAGCGAGGCACCGAAGATCCAGGCAAACGACTGGTAGAATCCGGCACGGATAGGACCAAGGAACGCCTTGATGAGGTCATAGGAAGAGTTGTTGCACTCGCGGTCAATAAGTTTGATGAGAAGTTTACCCTGCGAATAGGTGAGCTTCTTCACACGTGGCGTATATTCCCGTTTGATGTCCTGCTCCACCTTCTTCATGTGAGCATCTTTCGCCTTCTTGTTCGGCAACATCTCGAGATACTCGCCTGTCTCAATAATGATCCGGTCACACTCCTTGGCGATAGGCAGCACGCGCTTGATATTATAAACCAAGCGGTTATAAGCAGTACGCTGAGCCGCATTCTTAAACACAGGCTGTGGATAGACCCAGATATTGTTCAGTTCTACATACTGGATAGAATCCCGTCCTTGCTTCACCTTGCCTATCTTCACCATCGGCACAAAGGTAGGGTTATCCATGTCAACGTCCAAGTCCTCGGGGTTGACTCCGTTGTTGCCGATATTCTGCGCCATGGCAATAAGCGGAAACACAAGTAACAATATGGTGATTAATCTTCTCACTTCTTTATAACAAATGCCTTAAATAGAATGCTTTATTCTAACGTTGCGCAAAGTTACAACCTATTTGCTGAAAGCGTGCAGAAAGACTATTAATAAAATGAAACGACATCGTTCGGCGAACGTCAAACGATTGTTCGGCGAACGACAAACGATTGTTCGGCGAACGACAAACAATTGACTGGCGAACGACAAACAATTGACTGGCGAACGACGAAAGATGATGAACAGTATGTTTTTTCAGTGACTTAAGGTGTTATTTCCAATATCTAAGCCGTTATTTCACAATATCTTTGTATCTTTGCACTTAAAATAAACAAGTTTAAAAAGACATGGACTACAATTTCAGAGAGATTGAGAAGAAATGGCAGAAGCAGTGGGTAGACGACAAGACCTACAAGGTCACTGAAGACCCCACGAGACCCAAATACTATGTGCTCAACATGTTCCCTTACCCCTCCGGTGCCGGACTCCATGTGGGCCATCCGCTTGGCTACATCGCTTCGGATATCTACGCACGCTATAAGCGCCTCAAGGGTTTCAATGTGTTGAACCCTATGGGCTACGATGCTTACGGCCTGCCTGCAGAGCAGTACGCCATCAAGACGGGTCAGCATCCTGCCATCACCACCAACGAGAACATCAACCACTATCGTGAGCAGCTCGACAAGATCGGCTTCTCCTTCGACTGGGACCGCGAGGTGAAGACCTGCGATCCTCATTATTATCACTGGACACAGTGGGCGTTCGAGAAGATGTTCAACTCCTACTATGACAATGACCTTCAGAAAGCTCAGCCTATCGACAAGCTCATCAAGCACTTCGAGGAGAAGGGCACCGAAGGCATCCATGTGGCTCAGACCGATGACACCATGCAGTTCACTGCTGCTGAGTGGAACGCCATGAGCGACAAGGAGAAGAGCGACACGCTGATGAACTACCGCATCGCCTTCAAGGGTGAGACGATGGTCAACTGGTGCGCCGGCCTCGGCACGGTGCTTGCCAATGATGAGGTCGTGGAAGGTGTGTCTATCCGTGGCGGCTTCCCCGTGGTTCAGAAGAAGATGAGCCAGTGGTGCCTCCGCACGTCGGCTTACGCCCAGCGTCTGCTCGACGGCCTCGACACTATCCAGTGGAGCGACAGCATCAAAGACACACAGCGCAACTGGATCGGCCGCTCTGAGGGTACCGAGGTGGAGTTCTCTGTGAAAGACTCTGACGTGAAGTTCACGATCTTCACGACACGTGCCGACACGATGTTCGGTGTCACATTCATGGTCCTGGCTCCTGAGAGCGAGTATGTTCAGCAGGTGACGACTGAGACTCAGAAGGCTGAGGTCGACAAATATCTCACCTATGTGAAGAGCCGCACGGAGCTCGACCGCATGAGCGACCACAAGGTCACGGGTGTGTTCAGTGGTTCTTATGCCATCAACCCGTTCACTGGTGATGAGATTCCAATCTGGATCTCCGAATATGTCCTTGCCGGCTACGGCACGGGCGCTATCATGGCTGTGCCTGCTCATGACAGCCGCGACTATGCTTTCGCCAAGCACTTCAACCTCCCTATCATCCCGCTTATCGAGGGTGCTGATGTGTCGGAGGAGAGCTTCGACGCCAAGGAAGGCATCGTGATGAACTCTCCGCGTGAGGGTCACAAGAGCATCGACGGATTCTCACTCAACGGCTGCACCGTGAAGGAGGCTATCGCCAAGACCAAGAAGTTTGTCACCGAGAAAGGTATCGGCCGCGTGAAGGTCAACTACCGTCTGCGCGACGCCATCTTCTCCCGCCAGCGCTACTGGGGTGAGCCGTTCCCGGTTTATTACGACAACGGCATCCCCAAGATGGTACCGGAGCAGTATCTCCCCGTGGAGCTGCCTGAGATCACGGAGTATAAACCTACCGACGACGGTGAGCCTCCATTGGGCAGAGCCAAGAAATGGGCATGGGATACGGTGAACAACCAGATTGTGGAGAACACGAAGATTGACAACAAGACCGTTTTCCCGCTCGACCTCTACACAATGCCGGGCTTCGCAGGAAGTTCTGCTTACTATCTCCGCTATATGGACCCGCACAACGACAAGGAGCTCGTCTCCAAGGCTGCCGACGAATACTGGCGCCATGTAGACCTCTATGTCGGAGGTACAGAGCACGCTACCGGTCACCTGATCTATTCGCGTTTCTGGAATAAGTTCCTCCACGACTACGGCGTGAGCTGTGAGGAAGAGCCGTTCCAGAAGCTCGTCAACCAGGGTATGATCCAGGGCCGCAGCAACTTCGTCTATCGTGCCAACGAACTGTCGACAGCCGACAAGCCTGTCTTCGTCAGCTTCGGTCAGCGCAAGAACTACAAGGATGTGACACCTATCCATGTGTGGATCAACCTTGTGAAGAATGATATTCTCGATGTCGAGGCCTTCAAGAAGTGGAGCCCCGAATATGCCAACGCTGAGTTCATCTTCGAGGATGGCAGCAAGTCAGCCGACGGCGCTACAGGCAAGTATCAGTGCGGCTGGGCCATTGAGAAGATGTCGAAGTCGATGTACAATGTCGTCAACCCTGATGATATCGTGCGCGACTACGGTGCCGACACGCTGCGTCTGTACGAGATGTTCCTTGGTCCTGTGGAGGCTTCGAAACCTTGGGATACCAATGGTATCGACGGTTGCTTCCGCTTCCTGAAGAAGCTGTGGGCACTGTTCTGGGACAACCGCACCGACAAGTTCCTCGTCGACGATGCTGAGCCGAGCAAGGACAGCCTGAAGAGCGTGCATAAGCTCATCAAGAAGGTGACACAGGACATCGAGGTGTTCTCTTACAACACGTCTATCTCTGCGTTCATGATCTGCGTCAACGAGCTTGGTCAGCAGAAGTGTCATAACCGCGAACTGCTCTCCGATCTCGTTGTGCTCATCGCTCCGTTTGCTCCGCATATCGCTGAGGAACTGTGGCATCAGCTCGGCAACACCACGACCGTATGCGATGCTAAGTGGCCGACATGGGATGAGAAATATCTCGTGGAGAACGAGATGCAGATGACAGTGAGTTTCAATGGCAAGGCCCGTTTCCAGAAGACGTTCGCTGCCGACGCCGACAAGGACACCATCGAGAAAGAGACCCTCGCCGACGACCGTTGCGCTAAGTATACCGACGGTAAGAAGATCATCAAGGTCATCGTCGTGCCAAAGCGTATCATCAATATCGTAGTGAAATAAAAATAACATCATATGACCATCAACCAGCGAGTAATATTCAACGAGGCTAAGGACTATGCAGGCATCACCTTTGGTGTATGCCTCTATGCCTTTGCTTTCACCCTTTTTCTTCTTCCTTACGAGATCGTGACAGGAGGAGTGACCGGTCTGTCGGCTGTTATCTATTACGCCACTGGTTTCCCTATTCAAAACACGTACCTCCTCATCAATGTAGCTTTGTTGATAGTGGGTCTGAAGGTCTTGGGTATCAAGTTCCTCATGAAGACCATCTACGCTATCATCCTGCTATATTTCATGTTATGGTTCGCCCAAAAACTCATGCCTGTGGACGCGGCGGGGCACTACGTCAAGATCCTCGGTGCCAACCAGGACTTCATGTCGTTGCTCATCGGCTGTACGCTCACGGGCTCGTCGCTCGCCATTGTGTTCCTCAACAACGGCTCCACAGGCGGCACGGATATCATCGCAGCCTCGGTCAACAAGTACTACAGTTTCTCGCTCGGTCAGGTGCTGCTGGCTATCGACCTCTGCATCATCGGCAGCTGTATGTTCTTCCCGCAGTTTGGCGACATCATAGGCCGTCTGCACAAGGTGATGTTTGGTCTCTGCACCATGGTCGTTGAGAACTTCATGCTCGACCACGTCATGAACATCCGTCAGGAGTCGGTACAGTTCATGATCTTCTCGAAGAAGAGTAAGGAGATCGCCGATGCCATCGGCACACAGCTCGAGCGTGGTGTGACAATCCTCGACGGTCACGGTTGGTACACGGGCCAGGACATCAAAGTGCTCTGCATCCTTGCGCGCAAGCGTGAGAGCACGCCTATCTTCCGTCTCATCAAGATGATAGACCCCAATGCTTTCGTGTCGCAGAGCTCCTGTATCGGTGTCTACGGCGAGGGCTTCGACCATGTGAAAGTGAAGGTACCAAAGAACAAAAAACAAATCTTAGAAGAGGATAAGAAAAATGAAGATAGTATTCGCAACCAACAACGCACACAAGTTACAGGAAATCCGTGAGATTCTCGGCCCGTCGTTTGAGATCGTGTCGCTCAACGACATCGGCTGTCATGAGGACATCCCCGAGACGGGGAACACGCTCGAGGCCAATGCCCATCAGAAAGCGGAATATATCTTTGACAATTATCATGTCGACTGCTTTGCGGATGACACGGGCTTGGAGGTCGATGCCCTCGACGGAGAGCCCGGTGTCCACTCCGCCCGCTATGCGGAAGGCACGGACCACGACAGTGAGGCTAACATGAAGAAACTGCTCACGAAGCTCGGCGACAATCCAAACCGCAAGGCACGTTTCCGCACCGTCATCTCGCTCATTCAGATGGAAGGCGGCAACCCCGTATGCTCCCGTGAGTATCGTTTCGAAGGTATCGTGGAAGGCCGCATCGCCTACGAGAAGCACGGCACGGAAGGCTTCGGCTATGATCCGATCTTCATTCCCGATGGATACGACAAAAGTTTCGCTGAGCTCGGAGAGGAAGTGAAGAACAAGATCAGCCACAGAGCAAAGGCAGTGAAGAAACTTGCAGACTGGCTAAACAACGAGGAATAACTTCTACTTTAAGTTTTCGAATAGAAGAGTGCCTCGGAGAGGCACAATCATCCATAACCCCAGACTAAAGGAGCGATAGCGACTGCAGTCTGGGGACTTTTAGACTGTATGCATATACATGATTTCCAGCCTCGGAGAGGCTGAATGTGCCGTAAGGCGCGCTATGTTGACGTATAATAAATCATTAAAGACATTACGCACTATCGTGCAGTCTGCCTCTCCGAGTAATGATGTAAAGTCGATTACAAATCGGTCAATAGGACAGCAGTGGTGTCAGTGCAGGGAAGGGTCCTGTGCCCTTCCACAAATAATGTCCCAACCGATAAATAGGTCGAACATTTTTTGAGGCGGGGGCACAGGACCCCACCCTGCACTATCACCCTTGTCCTATGATAGGCTGTTTCGCTTAATGTTATGTGTTACAATGTTATAATGTTACGTTTATGTGATAGCACAAGCATGCATGCAAGCAATATCAAGACAATTATATAATATTTCTTATCATTTCCCGTTATCTCATTGGACTTATATCGATATCGATGACAGGAAGACGAATACTTTTGTGCGCTTTGTTGTGGATAACTTTTCTTTGTGGAGCCTCGGCCCAGTGGAAAGCGTATCCAAGCTATTATGAGCCTACGGAGATAGAACAGACGAGCGATGGCATGCTCTATGTCCTCGCTTCGGGCGGACTGTTCAGCTACAATCCTCAGGATCAGGAAGTACAGACTTACGACAAGACCACGGTGCTCTCCGACTGTGGCATCTCACACATCGCCTGGTGCAAAGCAGCCAAGAAACTCGTCATCGTCTATAGCAATCAGAACATCGACCTGCTGTCTTCTAACGGCAATGTCCTCAATATGCCGGCTTACATGAACACATCCATGACTGTGGATAAGTCGGTGAACAGTGTGGATATCTCCGGAAGCTATGCTTATCTCTCTACGGGCTTCGGTATCGTAAAACTCAATGTATCAAACGGTTCATTCGCCGATACCTATCAGCTCGGCTTCCGTGTGGATTATAGTTATACAGATAATAACTATATCTATGCAGCCAGTTCCACGAATGGGCTATACCGCGCTTCACTCACTTCCAATCTCCTTAATCCCAATGAGTGGACACGCATCGGCGACTATGTGTCACGTCCTAAGACTATGGATGCAACACTGCTTGCTACCGTCAACAATATTAAGCCCGATGGACCAAAGTATAATCACTTCGGCTTTCTGAAGATGTACAACAGTAAACTCTATACCTGTGGAGGAGGATATGATGTCGTTTCTGATTTAAATTATCCTGGATGCATTCAAGTTCTTGATAATGATAAATGGACCATATACCAAGATAATCTTCAATCTCAGACAGGAATTTCTTATAGAGACGTTACATGCTTAGATGTTGATCCTCTGAATGATCAGCATGTGTTTGCAGGAGCCATTAATGGATTGTATGAATTCAACAACGGCTCATTCGTCAAGCATTATTCATATGACAACAGTTCACTTGCTCCTACATTCAGTAATAATAAAGAGTATGTAGTTGTATTTGGATTAAAATACAACACGAATGGCGACCTTTGGGTACTTAATTCTCTTAATAATGAGCAAAACATATTGCAATACACGAAAGACAGCCAATGGAATGCTTATTTCCAGAGCGATCTCAAGGGATTAGCAATGCTTTCTCAACCCACTATCGATAGTAGAGGATTATTATGGTTTGTGAACAATAACTGGCAAAAACCTTCATTCTATGTCTACCAACAGGAAGGTAATGTACTAAAAAGCTTTGTACTACCTTATATCAATGAGGATGGCACTGAGGTGAGCAACATCAATTATGTCCGGTGTATTGCTGAGGATAAAGACAACAACATGTGGATAGGTACAGACAGAGGTCCATTGATGCTCACATCAGACCAAATAACGGCAACCTCACCTATTTACACGCAAGTGAAGGTGCCTCGTAATGATGGCACCAACTATGCCGACTATCTACTCACAGGCGTGGATATCCGCTGTATTTATGTCGATAAGAACAACCGTAAGTGGTTCGGGACAACGGGCAACGGCCTCTATATCATTGACTCAGATAATATTACGACCTTAGCACATTTCACCAAAGACAACAGCAAGCTCTTTTCCGATGATATTCTGGCATTGGCAGCCAATGAATCAACGGGAGAAGTGTTCATAGGTACCGACAAAGGCCTGTGCTCGTATACTTCAAACTTTGCAGACAACAGCAACGGCATGACGAAAGACAACGTATGGGCTTACCCAAATCCCGTGCGCCCAGGCTATACAGGAGCAATCACAATCACCGGCCTCACAAGTGGAGCTACCGTCAAGATTGTTACCAGCAACGGTGCATTGGTCAACGAAGGCACTGCGTCCAATGGTGAGTATAAATGGTATGGCATTGACCGTAACGGCAAGCAGGTGGTAAGCGGTGTGTACATGGTAGAGGTAGCAACAAGCGAAGGTGACAAAGGTGTAGTATGCAAGATAGCTATCGTGAGATAAAGCTATTTGAGGCTATGCAAGAACAAATAAACGGTAACGACATATCGAAATATGTAATATCATAAGTTGAGGAGAATAAATCGTAATTTCCTGAACTTATCATGTTATAAGCAAAAGTTATCAACACTAATGCGAACAAAGCCAAACCGCTGTTAATCAAGTAGTAATAAACATTATCACGCCAAGAAAGCGCTAAGAGGACACAAAGTAATCCACATACTATCAGCACAGGTAAACTGCCTTGACGCGTCTGGAGCACGAAGGGATTATACTGAAAGAACAACAGCATATGATCATCCCATAAGAGCAATGGCAAGAATGTGAGTCCGAATACTATTAAGACAAGGACCGGGAACAGCAGTTGCTTACCGATTGGCATCTTGAGATAGGATGGCAAAAGGAAGATAAGCAAAGGTATGCCGACACTAAATCGGGTGCTGAGTAGCAACCCACATAAAACTGAAAAACATAAAATATGCTTCTCTAATTCTCTTCCTTCATTCCAAGTAAACAAAATGATGGACAGACAAATGAGAAAGTTCGTCATCAAATCACTTCGCACTAATGTCTCGTAAAGAAATGCAGGTGAAGCAAAAAGCAGAATCAATAATATACTTGCTTGCCGGATACCGAATCGGTGACGCATAGCAAAAAAGAAAAGCCATACAGCAAAAAACAATGATAACCCCACATTCTTCAGCGCATAAAAAGGAAGATGAAAGATTTGCCACACGGGAAAAGGGGAACCATAGCCGCCTAAATGAGTTCGTGCAGCGTAAGGATATCGGCCCTGAAGCAAATATGTAAGATTATTGTGTATCGCCGACCATCGGTCTACCTGAAGGTGATAAGGATTTATAGCATACTGAACAATAATGAGCGCTATAGTAGAAAGAATTGAAAATAATAAAAGATAAGAGGTTCTAATGAGCGGAATTCGTCTCGTCTTCATACAGTATTGCAATGAAAAGAAAAAAATGCCATAGACGACAGCCAATGCCACAGCAAGTGTGATATTTATCCTCGCGCCGTATTTCAGTATAAATAAGCTATTTATAATATAATACAATAAAAATGGTATTAACTTTATCATAGGACTGTTATACAACTATGTAAGTCTATTGTACCGCAAAATTTATTTCCTCAGCCACATGGCCATAAAACGATCGTAGACAATATAATACTTATGTTGCAGATCATGATAGACCAACTGATGGTCGACGAGAAAATCCAAGGCAAGCTTGATGCTGCTCTTTGACGGCAAAGGATGTTTCTGAATAAACTCCTTACCCAAAGGCTCACTGACTCTTTGCTCCTTAGCTATGGCGCGAAGAAGCAATGCCTGATTCTCCGACAAAGTATTGTAAATATACTGGAAAGCAGGTACCTGTTCGTCAATATATTCCCACATGCAATAGTGAATGAAATTGCTGTCTATCATATGTGTAGGATGCGAATAGAGCTTGTTCAATATAGCCTGAACAAAAAACGTCTGTCCGTCAACACTCGTATAGAGCTGATGAAAGTCGTTCTCCGAAATACTTCTGTTCTGCTTGGTAAAGAAGTCATTAGCAAAAGACAGATATTTCTTTTCATCGATCTCTTGCAAGCTCATTATCTGTGTACTACGATAGAATGGATGTGAGGCTGAGAGAAACATCTCCTGCATCATATGCTGACGACTCCCGGCAAAAATAAATCTCACGTTTGGCATAAACTGTACATAAGAGCGTATCATGCCCTCGACACCCTTCTCCGGATAATCCATGATCTGCTGAAACTCATCAATAGCAACATAGCATTGTTTACCGGAATCATTCAGATACTTGAATATCGATTCCAGTGAAGCCTGCGACTGCTGAGGAGTAATATCAAAAGAAAACGTAGGCTCTCCCGTTTGTCCGTCTAAACTCATTGTGGGGCGGAAGGCACTGAATATCTGGCTCACTGTCTTCACAGCCTTCTCCAACGGAGAGTCTAACTTGCCGACAATAGCATTGGCAAGAGCCTGTACTAAATCAGACAGGTTCTTAGTGGAATAGATATCCACATAAAAGCATCTGATATGTGTTGTAGACTCTATCTCATTGAAAGCATGATGTATGAGACCTGTCTTGCCTAACCTTCGTGGAGAGATAAGCGTGACATTCCAGCCATTCTTCAACGAAGATATAAGTTTTTTTGTCTCTTCCTTGCGGTCACAAAAGTATTTTGGCCCAAAATACCCCGTCACTACAAACGGATTATCCAATTCTATATGCTTCATATCTAATGAATTACAATCAGTTCATGTTTTATGGTCCATGTTTTATGAACTGCAAAATAACAAAGAAAAAGGGAGTCTACAAAAGGTTTTAATAATATAAATTATTAAATTAGCTTAATGGCTACTCATAAAAGCGCCTTGCCAGACAAATGATGCGATATAGATGGTAGAATGGTATAAAAGGATGATTACCAATGAGATTGTGCGTTATAAGCCGTCTTGTCCACCGACTTATCCACACCATTATCCACAACAGGTGCCAGTGTTGTAAACGGGTGACAAGCCGAAGCAAACCGGAGTAGCCTTGCAGTTCCTCACGGTAAGTATAGAGTGTCAGCATCGCTTCCTGGGTCTTATCCAAGAAGCGCTCGTTGCTCTCGAAGCGCACGAAATATAAGGGATTATCGATATGGAGGATGCTTACATGCTTGTCAGCCAGACTCTTTCCGAAGAGCGTGTCTTCATAGCCATAGGTCAATATCTCACTCCGGAAAGGATTGTCGAGCATCGTCTGCCGGCAAACCATGAAGTTGCCCGAATGGAAGTTCGTATAAGGACTAGCATTGCGCTTCTGTACGGATATACGATGCTCAGCCCGCAGCTCATTCTTACAACGGAGATTGGATAAGTCTATATGCTCTTTAGCCACTCTTATGCTTCCTACCACGACATCAGCCTTACCTATATGCCTCACGTAGGTGTCTATAAAATGCTCAGAAGGCATCATTCCTGCGTCTATATATATTATGGTGTCATAATGTGCTTGCTGTGCGAGAAAGTTCCTTATTCCGGCTCTACCGATGTTTTCCGGGTACTTGATAAGTCTGCAACCATCCATCTCCGCTACCTCATCGTTAAGAGAAGCCTTATCTATAGGCGATCCGTCATCAGCAACGACAATCTCCCAAGGCATCTGCAAGCCACGGCACTGTCGGCAGAGCACCTTCACTTGCTCTACGCACGAATCGCAATAGACGGGTATAAGTATCGACAGACCTTGCATAATTAAAATAATTGACTACCTTACAGGTTTCTCTTTATCCACAATGAAAAGAACTTGTCGTAGACCTCATAGACACCCAATGACTCGGTGATGAACTCTTTCTCCAACAACCCTTTTGTAGCAGACTGCACGAAGCTGGCCGAAGGTAAACGATAGCGACGAATGAACTTCTGCGAAAGCATGTTCTGCGCCTTGCCCGCATGAGCTATGGCAACAAGCAGCTCTTTTTGCTTGGCAGGCAACTGGAAAAGAAGAGACTGATAGTTGAATTCATTAAGGTGCAGAATATGATCTACAGCTATATCAATCATTGTTTTGGTGCATAGCTCCCCTTCACGCGTCATACCAAATAGCTCATTCATTACACGTTGCATATACCATGTGATGCCATCGAAACGATTGTAGACCTCTTCAACGACACCATTCTCCAGCCGTCTTCCATCTCTACAGAATAAGCGTTCTGCAAATGGAATATATTTTGTTTTGCTTAATGCATCAATATTCATAGTTGTTGAGCTCTGATAGAAAGGCCGCGCAGCAGAAAGAAACATCTCTGCCATCATCGAACGCTGAGAACCAGAAAAAATGAAATTGGCATTATGGCAGCGCTGGATATGTGTTCTGAGCAATGCTTCTGTTGTACGTTCCGGATAATCAGCAATGGTCTGAAATTCATCTATCGCCACGATACATGGTTTGTCTGCTTCTTCCAAATACCTGAAGATCTCATCCAAGGTAGTCTCCGGTGTATGAATTTCACCTATAGAAAGGTTGAACGACGGTGTACCTGTCTCATCGTAAGACAATCCAGGCTGGAGCGATTTCAAGTAACTGACAAAGATTCGCATGATTCTTTTCCCACGAGGTTGAAGCGAAGCAAGAATATCCTTACCCATTGACAAGACAAACTCCTGGAGATTCTTCGTGGCATAGATATCTATATGGAAAGTATAATAGTTCTTTTCCACTTCATCCTGGTGGAAGAGATGATCTATCAGTCCCGACTTGCCGATACGCCGTGGGGCAATAAGCGAAATGTTACGCCCATTTCTCAATGAGTCATAGAGTTCTTTCGTTTCTTGTTCTCGATCGCAGAAAAACTCCTCTGAAACATAACCATAAATAACAAAAGGATTAACTTCCATAGTCCCCTATTCTTTACTACTGCTGCAAAGTTAGGCAATTTTTTCCAATTATGATAATATCATTATGATAATATCATAATTTTTATACAACAGAACATTTATCCTTATTTGTCCACAACATCTTATTATTATCTATTCTATTTTCTAAAATTAAAAAATAAAATAAGAGTATGATTATAGGCTGTGGATATGTTGATACTGAAAAGACAGAATATTTGGTGTTTTAATTATCAACCTGTGAGTTCTCATTATCCTCAAGGCATTATCATATCAATATCCATGCCAACAGCCGGTTATGTGGTTTTCCACAAAAGAGGCACAGTGTGGATAACGCTAATTGGGATAACTTTCATGTTTGAAATATCGTTGAAAAGCCTTTGATACGCATGTTACAAGCCTGTGGATATCCTACGTTTGTGAGGATAAAAGAAAAGGCTGTGGAAAACGCAATGGTTATCCACAGCCTTCTACACATCTTTTCAACAGGTTATCAACATTACAAATTCTTCTCCACTCTCTCCGCAATCATCGCTGGCGTGATGTTGTAGAGGCAGGCATAGTCGCCACGACGGCAAGGCTTGTTACCGAAGATGGAGCAGGGGCGGCAGGGAAGAGGCACCTGCACAGCATTGTCTTCGCTCTGGTTCCATCCCATGAAGCCGGCATAGGGATGCGTGGCACCCCAGATGCTCACTACGGGCGTGTTGACAAGCGAGGCAAGGTGCATATTGGCAGAGTCCATGCTCACCATGACATCGAGATGACTCATGAGGATGAGCTCTTCGCGGAGGTTGTTGAGATAGTTGGCGACAATCGTGCAGTTTTTACTGTTCGAGGCCAATTCTGCCAACCGGTCTTTTTCATTTTTTCCACCGAAGAGGAAGATGCGGGCCGATGGATGTTTCTTGATGATGAGGTCCATCACATCTTTCATCTTATAAAGAGGATAGGCCTTGCCTTCATGCGCTGCAAACGGGGCGATGCCTATCCATTGCTGGAAGTCCTTTTTTTCACCGATAGCTGTTGGCAATTCCCTTAACGGACCTTGTCCGGTGGGGAAGATTGACTTGAAGTCGAGCTGATGGATAGGATAGCCCAGGGCTGCAAACACCTCTTTATAATTGTCGAAAGAAGTGGGGATAGGCTCCAGCACTTTGTTCCGCTTTGCCGTGAGCTTCAGCCTCAGGTCATGGTGCTTGTTGATATGCGCCACGTGGTTCTGGTCGAAGTTGAACCGCATACGCAGATAGCTCGACCTTAGCACGTTGTGCAGGTCGGCTACGGCCGTGAAATGCTTGGCTGCCAGGCGGCGATACAAGGCATTAAGCCCCTTGATGCCCTTATATTCCTCTTTGATGTCTGCCTCCATGAAACTGACGTTCGGAGCCAAATCTTCGAAGATCGGGCGTGCAAAGGGCTGCGAGAGCATGGTGATGCGCAGGGTAGGGTACTCTTTGGCGAGTCCGTACACGATCGGCACCGTCATGGCCACGTCGCCTAAGGCAGAGAAGCGAATGATGAGAATGTGATCAGTTTTCACTTCTTTTGATAGAGAATAGGATTGGTGCTCGGGTCGTTGTACATTTTCATCTGCCGGTACACCTTCATGTATTTCTTACCCTCCTTGATATCTTCCAGGAGCTGGTCGATAGCGAGGGAGAGGTCTTTCTGCTGCTCGAGCAGAACCTCCAGCTTGCCTTTACAGAGGGCACGATGCTCAGGTGTGGCATCTTCGCGCTCTGCCTGCTCCCGCATGTGGTAGATTTTCAGGGCGAGGATAGACAGGCGGTCTACGGCCCACGCGGGGCTCTCGGTGTTCAGACGGGCATCAGGCAGAGGAGTGACGTCAGAGAAATGCTGACGGAACCACGAGTCGATCTGCTCTACCAGATCGGTACGGTCCTGATTGGAGCGGTCGATGCGATGCTTGAGCTGCATGCCTTCCTGGGGATCGAGATGTGGGTCACGGATGATGTCTTCCATGTGCCACTGCACGCTGTCGATCCAGCATTTGAGATACAGCCGGTTCTCTATCGTGTCATGTCCATAGGGGTTGCTGATGGGCGTGTCGATATCGTCTTTGACGTGGTAATCCTCAATGGCCTTATTGAAGATCTCATTACATTTCTGTGTAAACGACATAGTTGAATTCTTAAATGAATACCCTGTTTTTTAGTTATGTGCAAAATTAATAAATTATTTCGAACTGACCAACCATTAAGGAATAAAAAAACATTGCGAAGGTGATATATATCAACAAAAGAGGCGAAAAAATGCACAATGTCATACTTGTTGTGCATTGAAAAGTCACTTTTTCAAGTTTTTATTTGCGTAATTCCTAAAAAGTTATTTACTTTGCACACGTTTTTGAGAAAAAATGATTTTCTTGCATAGGTTAAAAAGATAACATTAATATAATAATATTACAATTATGTCAGACATTGAATCAAAGGTAAAGGCAATTATCGTGGATAAACTTGGTGTGGATGAGGCAGACGTGAAGCCCGAAGCAAGCTTCACTAACGACCTCGGTGCAGACTCTCTCGACACCGTAGAGCTCATCATGGAGTTCGAGAAGGAGTTTGGTATCTCTATCCCTGACGACAAGGCTGAGACCATCCAGACTGTCCAGGATGCCATCAACTACATCAAGGAGAACGCTAAATAAATAATTTTGGCGTCATGCCCAGCGTTTAATGATTGCCATTAAACGCTTTTTTTGTATTAACGAAAGGTTTTTACTAAATGGAATTGAACAGAGTAGTAGTAACAGGTCTTGGTGCCCTCACACCGCTGGGAAACAGTGTCGATGAGACATGGAAGAATATTCTGGCCGGCAAGAGTGGTGCTGCTCCTATTACGCTTTTTGATCCTTCTAAGTTCCGCACACAGTTCGCCTGTGAGGTCAAGAACTTCAAGGCTACCGACTATATCGACCGCAAGGATGCCCGTAAGATGGATCGTTGCACGCAGCTCGGTATGGCAGCTGCCATGCAGGCTGTGGCTGATTCGAAGATGGATCTTGATACAGTAGACAAGAACCGCATCGGTGTCATTTATGGTATTGGCATTGGCGGTATCCAGACTTTCCAGGACGAGGTGATGTACTATGGACAACACTACGAGGAAGGCCCGAAGTTCAGCCCATTCTTTATCCCCAAGATGATTTCCGACATCACAGCGGGTCAGATCAGTATCCATTTCGGATTTCATGGTCCTAACTATGTGACGACGAGTGCCTGCGCTTCTTCTTCGCACGCCCTGGCCGATGCATTCAACCTGCTGCGTCTCGGTAAGGCGGATATCATCCTGGCCGGAGGTGCTGAGGCGGCCATCACGGATTGTGGTCTTGGTGGATTCTGCTCTATGAAGGCTTTGTCTACGCGCAATGATGATCCTGAGCATGCCAGCCGTCCGTTCAGTGGCAGCCGCGATGGCTTCGTCATGGGTGAAGGTGCTGCTTGTCTCATTCTTGAGACGCTGGAGCACGCTAAGGCTCGTGGTGCACATATCTATGCTGAGATGGTCGGCGAAGGCATGAGTGCTGATGCTTATCACATCACGGCTTCTCATCCTGAGGGCCTCGGTGCCAAGCTCGTCATGAAGGCAGCCCTTGAGGATGCCGGCATGAAGACTTCGGATATCGACTACATCAACGTGCACGGAACATCTACACACGTGGGTGACCTCTCTGAGGCTAAGGCTATCAAGGAGCTCTTCGGTGACGATGCTTACAAGTTGAACATCTCTTCTACAAAGTCGATGACAGGCCATATGCTGGGTGCTGCCGGTGCTGCTGAGGCTATGTTCAGCGTGCTGAGTGTGGTCAACGACATTGTGCCTCCTACCATCAACCATGAGGAAGGCGACGATGATCCCGAGCTCGACTACAAGCTGAACTTCACGTTCAACAAGCCGCAGAAACGTGAGGTGCGCGCTGCGCTCTCCAACACGTTCGGCTTCGGTGGTCACAACGCATGTGTTATCTTTAAAAAATATGCTGAATAACTTTATGTTAATCAACATAATAGACAGAATAAGGCTCCCCTTCCGTAAGGATAAGGAGCTTTATTCTTCATTATACTCCATCATCGGTTTCTATCCCCACAACATCACTTATTATAAGACGGCGCTGCTCCATAAGAGCATTCGGCACCGTAATAATAAGGGTAAACCCATCAACAACGAGCGGTTGGAGTTTTTAGGGGATGCAGTGCTCGACTGTGCCGTAGGCGACATTGTCTTCCGTCATTTCCCAGGCAAGCGTGAGGGATTCCTCACTAACACGCGCTCAAAGCTCGTACAGCGTGAGACGCTCAATAAACTGGCCAAGGAGATGGGAATCTGTGACTTGATTCTCTCCAGTGGACGCTCCAATACGCACAATAGTTACCTCGGCGGCAACGCTTTTGAGGCACTCGTAGGTGCATTGTATCTCGACCGTGGCTATGATGCCTGCATGACGTTCATCAAGAAGCGTATCCTCGCGAATATGATCAACATCGACAAGGTGGCTTACAAGGAGGTCAACTTCAAGTCGAAGCTCATCGAATGGACGCAGAAGAACAAGGTGAAGCTCGAGTTTAAGCTTATCAAGGGAGGCAAGGATAAGGACGGTAACCCCGTTTTCAGTTATCAGGTTCTCCTGGAAGGTGTCTGTGGCTGCTGTGGTGATGGCTTCTCGAAGAAAGAGAGCCAGCAGAAGGCTGCCAAAGATACGCTCGACAAGCTCAAACGTGAGCCACAGTTCATCGATGAAGTGTTCAAGGCTAAGGGTGAGCGCACGAAGATGGAGGAGGAGCCTGTCAATGCTATCCCTGATACGGATGAGACGCAGGCGTTCATGAAGCCTGCTGACAATACTTCCGTAGAGGATAACGACAAGCATGAGACAGCCTTCCGTGAACATGTCTTCTCGGAAGAGGAGAGTGCGGTAGAGGAAGAGCGGAATGATGCCCTTTCCGAAGGTACATCCTCTGAAAAGAAGGATGACCGCGAGGAAATCATCGCAGCGGCTGAAGCAGCAGCCTTCGAAGAAGAGCAAGAATAACTTAAATGTCATCGCGCCTCATATGTGACGCGTTACCGCCTCATATGTGTCGCGTTACCGCCCCATATGCGGCGCATTACCGCCCCATATGAGGCGCGATGATATTTCAACTTTTTGGATATATATAAAAAATCAAATCCCCAGCTCTGCGCTCAGAGTTGGGGATTTGTGTTAACCTAAAAACCAATCTTAATTTATTTACCAAAAACTAACTAAGACCTAATGAAAACCTAAAAACTAACTTTAAACCTAAAAACTAAAAACCTATATGAAACAATCTACTAATCCTAACTTATGAATGTCTTTATCGGAAAGGCTTCTCTCGAAGTGGAAGCCCGTTCAAATTTCTTTGTGAGCTCCTTTTTTCCTTTTGACACTGCAAAGGTAGGAAGAAAATGAAGACGCACAAAAAAAATAATGCTTTTCATTCGTTTTTCTCGCTTATTTTTGATATATGTCAACTTGATGTGTGCGCACACAACGCCAAATTGACTTAGGTCAATGAATATATCTATGCAATGATGCCCTATGAATGAAATATTCTTCGTACTTTTGCTAAACAATAAAACAAAAGAATATATCCATGCGAATCAATAATCCAGCTTTCGAGATTTGGGAGCAGCAGCCCGGTGTTGCCGGTGTATACAAGCAGATAGAGCGCGTAGGGCGCGTGTGCTATAAGAGTGAGGACCACACCACGGCCGACTCCGCACAGCCTTTTGTGGAGCGAATGATCAAGAATCAGCACTATGCCATGCTTGAGCACGGCACCGTCTATCTGATCTTCGATAAGAAAAAAGTAGAAGAGATAAGACAATCCAACAATAAATATTATGATCCTTATCCCTGGTATTTCTATGCTTCCAACAAGTTCTCCCAGGTGAACTTTGAGTTCGGCAACTATTATGTCACGACCAACCTGCGTGTCCTTGCTGAGAACAACCGTCTCCGTGACCTTGAAGAGTTCTGGAGCGAACCGTTAGTCTCTCATCCTAAGCGTGTGACGGTGCATTTCTCGACACAGATTGCTATCTCGCGTGAATTCAACCGTCATCGTGCTGATTCTATGGCGGAGCAGTCGACACGTTATTGCAACTACTCCAAGGCGAAGTTCGGCAACGAGATTACTGTCAACCTCCCTACCTGGATTAAGCAGGCTATGACGGGCACGGAATGGGCTGGAAACGTGAACAACGGCATTCTGAAGGTCAGTGGTCAGCAGTTCATGGAGCTGGCGCGTGAGGTGGCTGATGGCTCTGCTTCGGAGCTCGACAACTGGGTCTTTGCCAACCTTGCTGCGGAGAAGTCGTACATGAATCTTATCAATGCAGGCCGCAAGCCGCAGGAGGCGCGTGTCATCCTTCCGCTCGACACCGCTACAGAACTTGTTCATACGGCTTTCGTCTCCGACTGGAAGCATTTCTTCGA
>Ga0256406_1002681_pt1 | contig 24305 bp, 21 predicted proteins | sample RumenRJG_03DNA_FD_185986 | JGI IMG/M metagenome (GOLD analysis project Ga0256406, IMG submission 185986) | Bovine rumen microbial communities from Lethbridge, Alberta, Canada - RJG_03 | ecosystem: Host-associated > Mammals > Digestive system > Stomach > Rumen | place: Canada: Alberta | collected...
GCCTAAGTTCTTTAGGACATTTAACCAATAATGACCACAAAGTGCCTTTTCTGTGCACTGGATGTATGGATTTAAGAAAATTTACACATGAGAGCATGGACGGGCTGAGTGCATGCTGCAATGTGGGTTAGGTCCACTGACTCTGCTGATGAGCCGGTGGCGGACGGTTTATCTTCGGAGGATGACGAATGGTCCAATGCAGGGGCGGTGTTGAGGGGTCAACACTATGCTTCATGTGGGGTGAAAGTGGCGTCCTTGAGGGTCAAGGGGTTGGGGTGACCATATGGTAATCCTATAGAAAAAGAACGTTCACTAAGCAGCGAATGATAAAAAGCTACGCAGCGAACAATCGTTTGCCAGGCTGCAAAATCAAGTGATAAGTCATGCGCCCAAGTAAGATGACTGTTCCCCAGGGGCACTGGCCCCTTACTTGGTAGCAAATTACTTTTCCCGATAGTCTTAGTATATGACTCTACCAACAGTGACGCAGACTGGATGTGGTACGGGGCTGCTGCCTGCACATAGAGGCTCGTGATCACCGCAGATTTCAACGATTAATGCCTCAGTTGTATTCAGCCAAACATATGTTCTCCAAAAGTCTAACATATGTTTGACCATTAGGAAACCGCACTGTGAAGTGTCTGTGGATGTCCGTTGCAATAACACTCATGGAAAAAGAATCGGGGCCACAACCTGACGCATGAGCAACTAAAGGCAGAAAGAGGCAGCCTATCCACAGACCTTCGCATATGAATCTTCTTTGACTTCTTGCTGAATCGGCAGATGGCTTCTTTAGCGTGAGAAATGCTTCCTTGCTTCTTCCATATCCTGCACCGTCTCCATGGTTCCAACGTATTGACCTTGCGGGTCACGTACGGCATGGTAGGTAACCAGGGTGGCACGCTGGTTCTTTTCCATCCACACGGAGACACTGTCGCGTTTGCCAGCACGCAGGTCGGCGATGATGGCGCGAACCATGGGTTCTATCTTAGGAGGATGACACGAGAAGACTTCGCGTCCAAGAGCCGCCAGTGGGCGCTTGAAAGCCTTCTCGGAGAAAGGCTGATTGAAATAGCGGTTGATATTCTCGGCATCCACAAAGGTCACCTCCATGGGGAGGGTGTCGAGTAGGGCTGTGAGCTGGCTGAGGGTGAGTGAACCGCCCGGCATGTCTACCCGCAACTCGTCCGCTGCGTCGGTCACCGGTTGACTGCCTTTAAGCTTTTCCTCAGTGAGCAGCTTCTCACCTTCTTCCCAAATATCCATCGTTACGCCTAAGCATTCCGAGTAAGCCTTGCTGTCGACATAGATTTGTTGCCATTCCTCGTCTGTGAAGTTCGCGGTGCAGACAGGAAAGAGAATACGGTTCTCCTTGAACGTCATCTCGCGTGCCCGACCGATGAGGTCTTTCACTCGGTTCCTCCACTCGTCGTCCAATCCGTCTGCTTTAGTTGACAGTCTCAATAACGCGGAGAATTCCGACCGTATCTCGTCGTCGATAGTCCACATCACTTGCGACGGACCGTAGATGCCATGTCGCGTGTTGAGCAACGGATAGATGAGGTCACCTTTTTTAGCATAGTGCACAGCCAATCCACTGGCTTTACGCAATGCACTGGCCACATCGCCGTCGCCATCAAAAGCCCGCAGCACATTGTTGAGAGCACCGACAATGGCCTCGTTCTCGAGATAGAAGGTTTGAAGAGGATGACCGCCGATGGCCCGCAATTCGGCGGTCTTGTCACTGTTGTCAGCGGCCAGCCCCACCATCATCGCTTCCTGGTCGTGGTGAAGACCATGATGCAGATGCGGATGCACATCTTCATCGTTGTTCTTGCCGTGAAAAAGAGCAGAATGCACATCACACAGTTTCTTTACCTCATTGATCGACTGCCCCTCGCTGATGAGTTCCTGCTCAGCCCGCATGATGTCGTTGGCGGGTACATCCCGGAACTTGCTGACAAAGTCGGCGCGCACGCTCTCCAGAGATTCGCCTTGGTTGATACGTTGGAGCAACGCTTTGATTTGCCGGGTAGTGTCGGGTGTCGGAGTCTCCTGTATCTTGGAGGATGGCTCATCAGCCTGAGGATGATAGCCGGTGACAGTAAAGCCATTGGCTTTCAATGCCTTCGCCACGGCCTCCATGCTGATGCCTCTCATGGACGCTCCCTGACTGATAGTCATCAGCTTACCCACGGACAGCCGGATGGCTTTCTTTCTGATTTCACTGAACCCGAGCGAAGCCAGGATGTCAATGAGCTCCGGAAAGGCTTGGGTAAGCTGGTAAACGCTCTGTGTGACGTCAATCGTCTTCTCCATAGTCTTCTATAATTCGCTCTTGATACTTTCTGCCCAGCTCTTGATGCGGTTGTCAATGGCGTCCTCATCCTCGGAGCTGTCGATGGCCAAGCCCACAAACTTACCGTCGACAACCGACTCGGAGTCGTCATAGTTGTAGCTGTCGGCTGCCACCTGCCCGATGAGCTTTGCGCCGCTGTCCTTCACGGCATCGTAGAGAGCTGACATGCCACCGCAGAATGTGTCGCTGTAGCCGCTGGCATCACCACAGCCGAAGAGGGCGATGGTCTTGTCCTTGAGGTCGGCACTCTTCAGCATCTCCACGCCGTCGTACCAGTCATCCTGCAATTCACCGGCACCCCAGGTCGAGGTTCCAAGCAGCAGATTGTCGTACGTAGACAGCGTGTCGGCATCGACATCGGCTACATTCTTCACATCGCTCACGCCTAACTTCTGAGCTATCTTCTCAGCATATTCCTGGCAATTGCCTGTGGTGGATCCGTAAACTATAATTGTCTTTTTCATATTCCTGATTCCTTTCTTATTATATTGTTGTAATGAGCTCACCTCTCAATGAGTAGTTATCTTTTAATTTATGGGCAGGCCTAGGCCTGCCCTTGGGGTTTGTGTATACTTATTCTCCCTGTTGCTCCATCTGCAGGAATCCCGGGAAGATGAGGTTGTTCTCCAAAGAGATGTGCTCCTTAAGATCGAGGAAGAACTGCCGGAGCTGCTGGTTCATGAGATGATAGGATGCGCAGCCGTCGGATGGTGTCTCGAAGTTGTGTGTCAGTTCGGTGATATGCTCCCACATCTCGCCCGTGGCATCGTGCTCGAGCATCATCTGTCGTATGGGGTTGGCGATGGTTCCGCAATGGCAGGGAGCAGCGGGCCGACCCTCTTCTTGTGCATGATACATCTCGTAGAGCTGTGGGAAGAGAATGTTCTCCTCCTTGGCGAAATGGCTGTCGAGTTCCTCAAACGAAGCGGCTACAGCATCCCGCACTTCCTGGAGCTCGGGGTGACGGACACCATGTACGCTGGCAACCTTACTGACGAGTTGCATGAGCTCTTGGTGGTGAAGGTGGAAGTTGCGGTGATGCTTCTTCAGCACATAGTCGAGGAGCAGATCCAATGGCCAGTTGGCGAAGTCGGGAGCGCCTCCAGTCGCAACCTCTTTTCCGTCGAGCTTTGCCAGCACGTCGTCGGCGTTGAGTCCTCGCTTCTCGCAGGCTGTCTGCAGTGTGTCGGAGCCGTGGCAGCAGTAGTCAATACCCATCTGCTCAAGTGTCTGTGCGCGATTGAAATCCTCGGCTACAATGGAGCCGACCGTCATGTCCTTTGTCAGTTTACTGTTCATAGTCGTATATATTTTAATTGTTACTTGTCTTTATGACTTCACTGATACTGTTGCAAAGGAAGTGCCAAAATGGCATGTGCCAAGACATCTACGCTTGACGGTAACATTTGTGGCTTTCCCGCTGCTAAACAGTGCACATGAGTGACCAAAGAGTATCAATTGTGACCACATCATTAATAATAGAAAGACGGCATGATTTTTGTGGCTCAATAAGATAGAAGTGAAACCATAAATGTGCTGACAATGATGGGTGACAATGAAAAGAATGACTTGAGGAGTGCGACGATGAGAGCCAACATCCGAAGAGGCGAACGGACAAGGGTGGTCATCGTGGGATGTGGACTGGGCGGACTGAAGCTGGCTATGAGGTTGCGCCACTCGGGCTTTCAGGTGGTTGTCGTGGACAAGAACAACTACAACCAGTTTCCGCCACTCATCTATCAGGTGGCTTCGGCCGGACTGGAGCCCAGCAATATCGCGTTTCCTATCCGCCGGCTGTTCCAAGGCTATCCCCATTACTATTTCCGTATGGCCGATGTGAAGGCGATCGACGAGAACGAGAAAGCCATCCAGACCTCCATCGGCACTATCCACTACGACTACCTGGTGTTGGGCATGGGAGCGACGACGAATTTCTTTGGCAACGAGAAGGTCGAGCACAACGCTTTCCCGATGAAGACTGTTACCGACGCTATGGCGCTACGCAATCATATCCTCCGCAATCTGGAGCTGGCGGAAACTGAGACGGACGCAGACAAACGACAGAAATTTATGAATGTGGTCATCGTGGGCGGTGGTCCCTCCGGTGTGGAGATTGCAGGGGCGCTGGCAGAGATGAAGAAATACGTAGTACCGCGCGACTATCCCGACCTGGCTGACCGGATGCATATCTATCTCGTCAACTCCGGTGACCGACTGCTCAAGGCCATGGATAAGAAGTCGTCGGCTACGGCTGAGAAAGAACTGGTCCGCATGGGTGTCCATGTGCGCAACGGCTGGCGCGTGACTGACTATGACGGTCGTGTAGTGATGATGAACAATGGACAGACCATCGAGTCGGCCAATGTCATCTGGGTAAGCGGCGTGAGAGCCAACACCATAGCCGGCGTGCCCGATGAAGCTGTGGGGCATGCGGGCCGACTGCTCTGTGACCGTATGAACCGCGTGAAAGGCATGACTGACGTATTTGCCATTGGTGACCAAAGTCTTATCGAGGGCGATGCCGATTGGCCATTAGGGCACCCTCAGCTGGCACAAGTGGCGTTGCAGCAAGCCGAAAACGTGGCATGGAATATCCTTCGGAAAGAACATGGGCAGGACATGCAGCCTTTTGTCTACAAGAATCTCGGTACCATGGCCACCATAGGCCGTAAGGCTGCTGTGGCGGAGATAGGCCGATGGAAGTTCGGTGGTCTCACGGCCTGGCTGCTGTGGCTGGTGGTGCATCTGCGCTCGATTTTGGGTGTGAAGAATAAGTTCTTCGTGCTGCTCAACTGGCTGTGGAACTATGTCAACTACAAGCAGAGCCTGCGATTGATACTCAGAGCGGGAAGATAATGGCAGGGTGTGTTCCGGAAACTGGTAGGGTGGGTGAAGAGCCCATTCCCCGTTTCAATATGTCTTGCTGATGCTTTCAAGGTTCCTTCTCATTTGATGTATGAGATTCGTGTACTAAAGCACTTAAACTAAAGAGGTCTTCGTGTCGGCCTTCCGTTCCTCCAGGCAACACGAAGACCTCTTTAGTTTGGCATTTCCCAGGTACATTAGCTTCTGGGGTAGGCGTCGAGACGGAGTGTTAGCTAATCGTTGCTTGTAATATAGCAATTCTGCAAAAGTGCAAGGTTCATGTAATCAATACTAAAGGATGAAGACAACTAAATCATTTCTGATATTATGCTCGGCTGCGCGGAAGTCGCGTGGCCCGATGTGGCAAGTCATCAAAGTGTTGCTGGTTATCACCGTAGTGCTTGCTTTTCTTTATTACATTTTCGAGGGTATAGGACAACCGGAACATTATGGCGGTGCTCTTGGTCTTGTGAAGAGTTTCGTTTGGGCTTTCTTGCAATATATTGGTATGCTGGATGAGATAGCCGGCCCAGTTCCTGTTACTGCCGTGGGTAAGGTGATTGCTGTCATCATTGGTTTACTTAACATTCTGATTATTGCCATCCCTGCCGGTATGATCGGATCCAACTATGCCGATGCTATGGCTGAGGATCGTCAGAATGAGGAAATAGGCTCAGTGGAAAATAACCGTTGTTGGAGCTTCGAATGACTTCTGCGCACTTCGTGCTCGTGTGCCACACGGAGCTCTGTTGCTGTGGCAGTCCCCCGGTCTGCGCTCCCATCGTCGCTTGACTCCACCAAAAACGGCCGGCCGTCGTTAGTGACGAGAGCCCGTTCAATAAAAGGAAGCGTAAGCATGCTCTCCGACATTTTGCCCCCGTAGGTTCTCGCACAACCCGAATCTACAAAACAGCAGGAGCTGCCCACGCCATATATAAAGGATGGGCATCACTCGCTATCCATTGACTGATTCGTTTCACCTTGCGAGATTTACGTGAATCAAACGGCAACGTGATGCTTATCGTCTTAATCCTCAATGTCCGAAGACAGTCACTGACAGCTGCCTTTCCGATTGCAAACTTGCTAAGATTATCGATAGCATGCAACATTTTGAACAAGTTTTTTACCGTTCCTGCTGATGTTTGTTCTTTCATGGTTGCAAAGTTACAAAGCAAGTGTGCCAAATACTGTCAAAGACAGGATAAATTCTCTGTCCCGAGATGCAGCCTAACGTATACTACACACTCAGCTCGCACGTTTGGCGCCTCTCTCTCAAGCATCCTCACGGATAGAATCATTCCACCCGGATATGTGGGGAAACTGCACAGCGAGAAGCCCACTGATGACTCCAGGACATCAGCGGGCTCGGGGGAAAGAAGCTGCGTTGTTCGTTCTAAGGATAGCAGCGGGTACTATGAATCTCTGTCAGGCTTGTCTTGTAGGCGGGGTGGAGTTGTGAACTCCACTCCGCGTAAGAAAGTCGTTAGTTCTACACTTTGGTAGCGAAAGCCGTGAGCATCCAGACGGTCTTCTCTTGTGAGGTCAGATAGTCGCTCATCAGGGAGACGGTCACCTCGTCGCCGCCTTCGGAAGCTGCTGCAAGCACCTCACGCTCGTCGCTGATGAGAGTCTTCAAGCTCTCAAGGACATATCCGAGTCCTTCCTTGCCTGTCTCTACCACTTCGAGCTCCTTCACCTTCGACTGCTGGAGGTAGACCGAGAAGCGGTGATCGGGCTGACCGTCAAGCTGGAGGATGCGCTCTGCCACTTCATCGATTTTCGAGGCAACGTCGTTGTAGAGCTCTTCGTACTTCTCGTGCAGGATGAAAAATCCATGTCCCTTGACATTCCAGTGGAGGTTTCTAAGGTTGGTGTAGTGCACCTGAAGGTCAGCGAGGAGCTGCGAGAGCAGGTTGTTCACTGTGTTTGCATTGTTGGCGCTGAGGCCGGTAAAAGCTAAAGTCTTCATATTCGTAAGTATTTTAATCGTTTATATTCTTTGTTTCTTTTCTCTGATGCAAAGGTACTGACTTTACGGGCATCTTGCAACAGCCTTTTTCTATCGGGCAATAGACAGCATCTATATATCGACCCACAATACTGATTATCAACGAATTGTACAGAGAAGCTAACACATCATACGACTTAAAGTTGTCAACATCTCCCGATTAAACAGGCAAGAAATCGACTGCTGGATGGAAACGCTTAGTGTCACTATTCAGCGCTGGCTCGTTCAATCTCCTATCCAGATGGATTTCGGGTTCATCAATCATGTCTAAAAGCATAGTCATGGGACCAAGCTTGCGTTACCAGATCTTGGCAATACAATTGCCGGTCCTTGGTAATGGGGTTACCGGTTCTTGGTAATGCGATTACCAAAGCCTGGCAACAATAATGTAGGTACTTGGAAAATGATTTGGATAGTTGCCGTTTTGTTCTGCATACTAAACAAGGATTTTGACATACAGCATGAAAAGAGTAGGGCTGTCCCTTGCTTAAAAGGAGAATTATTCGTAAATTTGCGCTGCGTGAACTCGCAATGACTTTTCCTTCACTTCAATACCTGTCAAGATGAACTACAGAAACCTGTTCTCAATTGCACTGCTCTTGCTGCTGCCCATCTGCAACAGTGCATGTTCGGGCAAGAGCTCAAGCCAGGCCGGAAAGGCTGACACGGTGGTAGTAGAACCTATGTACAAGCTCTACCCTACCACGAACAACTGGAACTTTCTCAAACTTAACACAGCCGATGGCAGAATCTGGATCGTTCAGTATGCCATTAATGATGACAGCAAGCGTTTTGCCGTCGCACTCAACAAGACATCGCTATTGCCTTCCGGGACACGACCCTCAGCAGGGCGCTTCGCCTTGATTCCGACCTCAAACATATGGAATTTCATCCTCCTCGATCAGGTGGACGGACGCCAGTGGCAGGTACAATGGGGGCTCAAAGAAGAAGACGCTATGGTGCTGCCCATCCCTCAATCTGATTAACAACACAATGTTATGACACTACAACAACTTGAATATGTACTGGCCCTGGCCCGGTTCGGACACTTTGCGAAAGCTGCCGATTACTGTAAGGTGACTCAACCCACATTGAGTTCCATGATTCAGAAACTGGAAGAGGAGCTGGGAGCCAAGCTCTTCGACCGAAAACGACAACCTATCCAGCCTACACTGGCTGGAAAAGCCGTCATCCAGCATGCCCGCACAGTGCTCCATGAGGCTCGCCGCCTTCGTGATGCCGTTGAAGAAGAACGGCAATCGCTCAGCGGAACGTTCACTATCGGAGTACTCCCTACGATTGCTCCCTATCTGCTGCCCCTCTTCTTTCCACGTCTGCTTGATGAGCATACCGAGATGGACGTGCGCATCATCGAAATGAAGACGCGCGACATCAAGATTGCACTGCAACAGCAGTATATTGACGCAGCCATCCTGGCCAGAGTTGACGGACTCGAAGAGCTAAATCTCACTACCTTATATTATGAGCAGTTCTATGCCTACGTGGCAGCCAACGACCCGCTGGCAAGCAAGACCTCAGTAAAAGTGAACGACCTGCCTGAGGAATATCTATGGTTACTCGACGAGGGGCATTGCTTCCGCGATCAGCTCGTGAAGTTCTGCGAGCTGCCAGCCGCCTCACTGAGCAAGAAGACCTATCGGTTGGGCAGCATCGAGACTTTTATGCGAATGGTAGAAAGAGGCAAGGGAGTGACCTTCATCCCGGAATTGGCTGTACGCCAGCTGTGTGAGGAGCAACGAAGGCTGGTAAAGCCCTTCGCACTGCCGATACCTACGCGAGAAATCGTGATGGCTGTTACACCTGATTTCATAAGACAGGCTATCGCCCGCTTCCTTCGGGACTATATCTGCTCATCGATACCTCAGAACATGCTCAAGCCCCAGATGACTGCAAGAATAATTATCTGATTTCGGGCTGGCTGAAGGGAGCAAGGTCACTCCGGAGCAAAAGGTTTGGGTGGAAACAAGCATTGGTTCTTGAGATAATATAGCTGCGCCTATGCGCTGTCAACGCACTAAATGATTCGGGCACAAAGGGAACACCCATTTCCTTTGTGCCCAAGAACGGTAACAAGGCGTTCCGTCTTACCACAGCCCTTACGTCCGTGCTCTTCCCCAGAGTATTAGCAGGCCGAATAAGTGTATGGTATGGAACACCGTACGGAATAACAGAAAATTACACGAGCTCCAGCCTCTATATTGTGGGATTTTTAGTAACTTTGCAATCAAAAGTAAATAATCGGAGGCTGATGACAAGAGTGATCGATTTGCTTAAGAAGGACGCCGGGCAGCACCGCTTCTCGTTCGAAGTGCTGCCACCCTTAAAAGGAAATGGCACAGATGCCCTTTTCTCTACTTTAGATAAACTTGTGGAGTTTACTCCACTCTATATCAACATTACAACCCATCACAGCGAATATGTCTACCGTGAACTTGACAATGGCCAGTATGAGCGTCTTCGGCTACGCCGCCGACCGGGCACTGTGGCCATAGCCTCCGCCATCCAACAGCGTTATCATCTGCCCGTCATCCCCCATATCATCTGTAGTGGCGTCACGGCAGAAGATATCGAATACGAACTCATTGACCTGCAGTTCTTAGGTATCGACAATGTGCTTCTGCTACGTGGCGACAAAGCACGCGACGACCGCAGTTTCGTTCCCATGCCCGGTGGCCATGCCCATACTTCCGACCTCATTAAGCAAGTGAATCGTTTTAACGAAGGCTTTTTCAACGATGGCTCTCCCATCAAGCATCCCGGTCCGAAATTTCATTATGGGGTGGCAGCTTATCCCGAGAAGCATGAGGAGGCACCCAATCTCCAGATTGACATGCAATACCTGAAGCTCAAGCAGGACTTGGGAGCAGAGTATGCCGTGACCCAACTCTTCTACGACAACCGGAAATATTTCGACTTCGTGAGTAAAGCACGCGCCACAGGCATCGTCCTCCCCATCATACCCGGCATCAAACCTTTCACAAAGCTATCCCAACTCACCATCGTACCCAAGACCTTCCATTGCGACTTTCCGCAGGAGCTGGCCTCAGAAGCCTTAAAATGCAAGACCGATGAGGATGCACGGCAATTAGGCATAGAGTGGACTACGGCGCAATGCCGCGAGCTGTTCTCTAATGGCGTGAACAATATCCACTTCTACACAATGGCCGCCACCGATGTGGTGAGAGAGGTGTGCCGAAGGTTGTCCTAAAAGTAATTCCGACAAACATCCAATATAGCTCATGAAGTTCAGCGAAGTGATAGGCCAACAGGAAGTCCGGCAGTTGCTAATGCATCTTGTGGAAGAGGAACGTCTGCCCCATGCTCTCATGTTCAACGGACCTACGGGTGCCGGCAAGATGGCCCTTGCATTGGCATTTGCATCCTATCTGCTCGGCGAGGAAAACGAAGGCAAATCGCTGCTTAGTTCGCCTTCTTCGGTTCGCAACGCCGAGGCGATGCTCAAAGCATGGCAGCACCCGGACCTCATTTTTGCATACCCCGTCATCAAACCGGCAGGAGCATCCTCTGAATATCAGGCCTCGAGCGACGACTATGCTAAAGAGTGGCGTACCATGCTCTCCCACGGTCCTTACTTCACGATGGATGCATGGCTAACCGCCATGGGAGCTGCCAATCAGCAGGCTATCATCGGAGTCGGCGAGAGTACGGCACTCATCCGCAAGCTCAGCTTCAAAGCTAACCAGGGAGGATACAAGGTGGCTGTCATTTGGATGGCCGAACGCATGAATGCCAGTTGTGCCAATGCACTGCTGAAACTCATCGAAGAGCCCCCCGAGGGGACTGTATTCCTGTTAGTATGCGAAGAACCCGAGAAGCTGCTCCCTACTATCCGCTCACGTGTGCAGCAAATAGGCGTCAAGGCCATTGCTGAAGAAGACATCACTCAAGCGCTCATCCACAGACGGGGCATCACTCCCGACGACGCCCGGCATGTAGCCCGACTGGCAACCGGCAACTGGCTCCGTGCGTTGGAGATACTCAATCAGGACAATGAGAACAAGCTTTTCTTAGACAACTTCATTCAGCTCATGAGGCAGGCCTACAAACGCGACATCAGGGCTCTCAAAGACTGGAGTCTCACAATGGCTGACTACGGGCGCGAGCGCCAGCGCCGCATGTTAATCTATTTCGGTCACATGGTGCGCGAAAACTTCATGTACAACTTCAGGCAACCAGACCTCAACTATATGACTCAAGATGAAGAACGCTTCTCGCGCAACTTCGCAAGGTTTGTCAATGAGACGAATGTCATCCCATTAGCAGAGCTTTTCGACCGTGCATTCCGCGACATCGGACAGAATGCCAATGCCAAGATGGTGTTCTTCGACGTGGCATTGCAAACGATAATGCTATTGATTAGAAAGTAACAAAGATACATATGGACTATAAGAATATGAATTTCCAAATAGACCGCGGCTGCGACCGTGGTCTGTGCTGTCGCTCCTGCGGTCGCCAGAATAAGCAGCTCAACACTTATGACTGGCTGGCCGACGTTCCAGGCAACGCGCAGTCTACCGACCTCGTGGAGGTACAATTCAAGAACACGCGCAAGGGCTATTACCACAATGTGAACAACCTCGCTCTGAAGAAGGGAGACATCGTGGCAGTAGAGGCCAGCCCTGGCCACGACATCGGCGTGGTGACACTCACAGGCCGGTTGGTGGCTCTCCAAATACGTAAAGCCAATCTGAAATCAGCCGATGACATCAAGCGCATCTATCGCATTGCCAAGCCCGTGGACATGGAGAAATACGAGGAGGCTAAAAGCCGCGAGTACGACACCATGATACAAAGTCGTAAGATAGCCAAGGACCTGGGGCTGAAGATGAAGATTGGCGACGTTGAGTATCAGGGCGACGGCAACAAGGCCATCTTCTACTATATTGCCGATGAGCGTGTGGACTTCCGACAGCTCATCAAGGTTCTGGCTGACACCTTTCATGTGAGAATCGAGATGAAGCAGATTGGAGCCCGACAGGAGGCTGGACGTATCGGTGGCACGGGACCTTGCGGGCGAGAGCTCTGCTGCGCCACTTGGATGAAGAACTTCGTCAGTGTGAGCACTAATGTGGCACGTATTCAGGATATTTCGCTCAATCCGCAGAAGCTTGCCGGTATGTGTGCCAAGTTGAAATGCTGCCTCAACTACGAGGTTGACGACTACGTGGAGGCAAGTCGGAAAATGCCCAGCAAGGAGGTTGCCCTTCAGACTCTGGAAGGAGATTTCTATCTATTTAAGGTGGACACACTTGCCGGACTCGTCACCTACTCGTCTGACAAGAACCTGGCAGCCAACCTCGCAACTATTACAGCTGCACGGGCTAAGGAAATCATTGAGATGAACCGCCATGGGAAGAAGCCGGACTCTCTTCTTGCCGAAGACGACAAGGCAGAGCCACAGAAACCCATCGACCTGCTCGCTGAAGCCGACATCAGCAGGTTCGATAAGTCGAAGAAGAAGAAAAAGAAGAGTCCTCAGCGTGCGCGGGAGCTGGCGCGCGGCCCCAAGCCACAGCGTCAGACCAAAGGTAAGGGTGCTCCCCGTCCACAGCGCGGTCCTAAGGCCGAAGGGACACAAGAAGGCAAACCGGCCGGAAAGAAGCCATACAAGGCAAATCGTCCAGCTACTCCTGCTGGTGGCACCGCCCTAAACGACAAAGCGGAGGCCCCGAAGACCCAACCGGAAGCAACAACCAAAGACAGCCCAAAGCAATGAAGACGAAGATGGCTTGCCTGGTCATTCTCCTGCTTGGACTATTGGCGGGCTGCAACGATGGTAAGGTATACGATGAATACCGGCACACCCCTCTCATGGGATGGGAAAAGAACGACACCCTTTCCTTCGGAGTTGGCAGGGTGAAGCGTGCTGGCAATTTCGAAGCATCGCTGGGACTGCGCATCGACGGCTCATATCCATTCACGTCGCTCACACTGCTGGTGGAGTACGAGACATTACCTTCGCACGAGCACGGCATCGACACGCTGACCTGCGTGTTGGCCGACAAGAACGGGGTGCGGACAGGGCGCGGACTGAGCAATTACCAGTACGAATTCCGTATTCGCCAGTTCCACCTTGTCCCTCTCGACTCCATTCATTTCGAGGTGCGCCACGACATGAAGCGGGAGATTCTTCCCGGCATCAGCGATATTGGAATAGCAGTGCGTCAGGTGAGTTCCGACGCAGCTATTTAGGTCTCCCATCTATAAACTGCAAGGCAGCCACAAGGAGTATGAGCACTCATCCTTATGGCTGCCTTGCTCTATAATGAGCAGGCAAGGCACTCAGCTTCTCACGAGGTTGCGTCCGGCGTCAATTCTCAAGAAGATGAACAGCAGAATGGTGAATCCCCACAAAGAGGAGCCTCCATAGCTAAAAAAGGGCAACGGGATACCGATGACGGGAGTGAGTCCCAACACCATGCCCACATTGATGAACACATGGAAAAGGAAGATGCTCAACACGCAATAACCATAGATACGGCCGAATTTAAAGGGTTGTCGCTCAGCCAGATGGATGAGACGCAGGATGAGCGCCAAGAAAAGCAAGAGTACACCCGCGGAACCCAAGAAGCCTTCCTCCTCGCCCACCGTACAGAAGATGAAATCGGTGTCCTGCTCGGGTACGAACTTCAGCTTGGTCTGCGTACCGTTGAGGAATCCCTTGCCCTTCAGTCCGCCTGAGCCTATGGCAATTTTACTTTGGTGCACGTTGTATCCGGCGCCAGCCAAATCCTCATCGAGTCCAAGCAGCACATTGATTCTCACACGCTGGTGCGGCTCCAGCACATCATTAAGCACATAGTCGGCCGAGTAGAAAAAGGCTATAGAGCCCAATGCAAAAGCGAGGATATAGAAGTAGTGGGCAAACCGAGTGCGCAGTCCCTCATAGGTCAGGAAGCCAATAAGACCCGCACAGATAATGAGCTGCACCCACACCACATCGAAAGGAATCACAAACAGCGAGAAGAGCATGAACAGCAGGGTGATGCCTAAACTGTAAGCAATGATGGTAAAAGCCTGCTTCTTATTGTGGCAATAGTTGTAGACCAATCCGGCCGTGAACAACTGCACCAGCAGCAGCACCACCGACTTGCCCACCGATGTGTGCAGGTCCCACAGCATCACATCCTCATACTTGATACCCACCACGAAATAGATGACCATCGCCACCCCGGTGAACAGTATCCCGCCAGGCATGCCCTCACGATAGAACATCAGGAAGAAAGAGAGATAGACCAGTGCCGAGCCGGTCTCACGCTGGGCCACGATGAAGAGCATAGGAAGGAGCACGATGCTCAGAGCGGCAGCGAAATGCTTCCGGTTATGAATATTGAAACCGTAAGTACTCATCAGCTTCGCCACAGCAAGGGCTGTGGCAAACTTCGCAAACTCAGCAGGCTGCAACCTCAGCGGTCCCAACACGAGCCACGACCTTGAGCCGTGAATCTCATGAGGATTGAAAATGGTGACGAAAAGCAGCAGCAGGAAGGCTGCATAGATGATATATGCATAGGTGTCGAAGAAACGGTCGTCCACCATCATGATGACAAAGCCGATGGTGATGGCAGTGCCTATCCAGACGATCTGCATGCCCGAGCGTGCCGACAGACTGAAGATGTCGGTATCGCCATAATTATAGCTTGCGCCACACACGCTAACCCACCCAAAGATGAGCAGTGCCACATAGATGGCCACCGTCCACCAGTCGATGGAGCGTAGTATGCTGGGTTGTCTCTCGGAATCCATGTTGTCAGTTTTCTTATCCTATCTGTTAGCTTTCCCGTAGCCGATACGCCTCTTCTGCAAGGCTGTTGCCTCTTTCTCAGCCGATGGCGACAGCTTCCCTGTGATATACTGTTCCAACAGCACCTTGGCAATAGGCACAGCAAAGTCGGCACCGAAGCCACCATTCTCCACATACACGGCCAAGGCTATTTTCGGCTTGTCCATCGGAGCGAAGGTCATACACACGGAATGATCCTGACCGCGGTTCTGTGCCGTTCCGGTCTTGCCACAGGCGGTGAAAGGAAGATGGCCCAGTATCTTGCAGGTGCCCTTCAGGGCTGATGACCTCATACCAGCCACTACATAATCATAGGCCCGCCGCTTGGCACGTGTATAGTGCCGACGGGTGAAGGCTGTATCGAGTGGTTCTCCCTGCACCTTGCGCACCACGTGGGGCGTATAATAGTAACCCCTGTTGGCTATGGTGGAACAAAGATTGGCTATCTGGAGCGGAGTGAGGTTCACCTCGCCCTGACCGATGGAAATACTGATGACCGTGAGCCCGTTCCATGAGCCATGATAAGCTTTGTCGTAGAAATCGGCATTAGGGATGAGTCCGCGCTTCTCACCGGGAAGGTCGATGCCGAGCTTATAGCCCAGCCCCATACTCACCATATAGTCTCTCCACGTATTCATTGCTATTTGCACGTGAGGATACTTCCGGCGATTGCCCATCATGTAGTAGAGTCCCCAACAGAAGAAGCCGTTGCACGATGTCGATAAGGCCTCCACCACATTCAGTGGCGAGGCATGACCATGACAGCCCACATGCAGACCTCGGTAGGTAAAGCCATGATGACAAGGAAATGCCGTATACGGAGTGATGATGCCCTCACTGAGAAAGGTCAGTGCCTGAGTGGTCTTGAATGTAGAGCCGGGAGGATACTGTCCCATGATACTGCGGTTGAGCAGTGGCTTCCACACGTTGCGCGCCAGCTTGAGATGGTTCTTGCCTCTCTGCCGGCCTACCATGAGCCGCGGGTCGTAGGACGGTGACGAAGCCATGCAGAGCACCTCGCCCGTGGAAGGCTCTATGCCCACAATACTGCCTATCTTGCCCTCGAGCATACGCTCGGCAAGGGCCTGCAGGCGGATGTCGATACTCAGTGTGACATCTTTACCCGGAACGGGCTTGGTATCGAACTTTCCATTCTGATAACTGCCCTGAATACGTCCATGAGCATCGCGGAGCAGAATCTGTACGCCCTTCACGCCGCGCAGCTCCTTCTCGTACGATTTCTCCACCCCCAGCTTTCCGATATAGTCACCAGGCTGATAGTAATCGTCGTCTTCAATGTCGCTCTCGGATACCTCTCCCACGTCACCCAGCACATGAGCGGCATAAGGATACTCATATTGCCGGATACTTCGCTTCTGCACATAGAAGCCCGGAAAACGGAACATCTTTTCCTGGAACACGCTGAACTCCTTATCTGAGAGCTGCGTCATAAAAAGCTGTTGGGTGAAGCGCGAATAGCCGGGATTCTTATTGTAATCCTTAATCTCGTCCATGCGCTTGATGAAGTAGTCCTTCGTGATGCCCAAGGCATCGCAGAACTCAGCCGTATCGAGCCTCCCGCTCTCCTCGTTCATCACCACCATGATATCGTAGGCAGGCTGATTATAGACCAGCAGCTTGCCGTTCCGGTCACTGATGGCTCCACGCGAGGGATATTCTATCTTCTTAAGGAAGGCGTTACTGTCGGCATTCTTCTTATAGTCGTCACTTACGAGCTGGATCGAAAAGAGCCTGATAATGTAGACGCTGACAATGAAGATTGCCACCCCGCCAATGACAAGCCGTCGGTTTTCTAAGTTAAAATCCTTCACTTATCTCCCCCTTAAGTTCTCTATCACGATTACAAGAACGGTGGTGAGCAGCGTGCTGCCCACTACGCATGCCAGCCACTGTGGCCAATTGAAGAAGTTGAAACTCTCAAGGGTGAAAAAGACAAGGCAGTAGAGGGTCACCGACAGCAGTGTGTAGTAGCTGAACTTAGCCACACCCAGCATCTTCATCGAAGGCTCCATGTCGTCAGGACTATCGTGCTGGATAAAGAGATCCAGCAGATAAGGCTGCACCAATCCCAACAACGTCATCGACCCTGCTGCCAGCCCCGGCGTGTTGGAAAAGACGTCGACGCACAGTCCCATGGCGAACGACCACAGCAGTATGGCCCATCGCGGGTAGTTGCGGCGAAAAAGCAACACGAGGTAGACATAAAGCAAAGGCGTAGCATAGCCGAAGAGGTGAATATGGTTGAGCACCAACACCTGCACCAACAGCAGTATGAGGAACAATAAGAACTTCGTCAGAGAATCCCTGTTCATGATTACATTGCCTAAGCTTTAATTATCCTTCGTTTTAATAGAGTCCTGCGCGGCTCTCATTATCTGCATGCGCTCCTCCAAGACCGTGTTGTCGATGACATTCACGTCGCGGAGATTGGCAAAGTCGGTCGAGAGCTTCACCTTCAATCTGTACGAGAGACCATCGGCCGAGTTGTACACATGGAGCACCTTTCCCACCATGATGCCGGAGGGGAAAAGCGAGGAATAGCCACTTGTCACTACCCTGTCGCCGAGATAGAAATGCGCATGCCGCGGGATGTCCTCCAGATAGGCTTCATCCACAGCGCCGCCGGTCCAATGAAGATAGCCGAAATAGCCCCGCTTCTGAATCATGCAGCTGATGTGCGACTGGGAATTAAGCACAGGTATCACCACGGAATAGTGACTCGACACCAGATAGACGATGCCAACGACACCATTGCCGCAGGTCACTCCCATATCCTTCCGGATGCCGTCGGCCGATCCTTTGTCGATGGTGATGAGGTTGTCCGGCTTGTCGAGCGAATTGCTGATGACCTTGGCCGGTATCACTTTGAACTGGGCAAGCATCTGCAATTGCTGACGTTCCAGCCAGGTGGTGTCACCCGTCACTTCGCCCAGTCGGTCCTGCAGGGCTGCCACTTCGTGCTCGAGCCAGGCATTGCGCTGAGTGAGCTCCTTGTTGACTTGTGTGAGCGAGAAGAACTGCTCCACGGCCGAGTTCCACTCATACACTTTTCCCGCCACCGCATTGGCCGAAGAGAACCACACGCTCCCCTGGTAACTGTTGTACTGAAAGAGCAACACGAGACTGACGACTTCAAGCAATATGAAGACGAACCAATGGTTGTATCTAGCCAGGAATTCCAGTAGATTTCTCATATTCACAGTGCTTCTCTTCCGTTACCTTAAACGCGGGAACAGCCCTGAGCCATCTCATGGCAACGAAAGAGGATGAAGGAGTTGCTTATCTCATAAGGAATGAGAAGCGGTCAACGTTCTTCAGTGCGATACCTGCACCTTTGGCCACACTGTGGAGCGGGTCGTCAGCGATATGGAACGGAATGTTAATCTTGTCGGTCAGACGCTTGTCAAGACCACGCAGCAGTGCGCCTCCGCCACTGAGGTAGATGCCATTCTTCACGATGTCGGCATAGAGCTCAGGCGGAGTATTCTCCAATGCACTCAGCACGGCATTTTCAATCTTGGCCACCGTCTTGTCCAGGCAGTGAGCTATCTCCTGATAGCATACGGGAACCTCCATAGGCAGGGCCGTGATGCGGTTCGGCCCATGCACGATGTAGTCATCGGGAGCCTCGTCACCCAGGTCGGTCAGTGCAGAGCCCACATGAATCTTGATGCGCTCGGCCATGCGCTCACTCACCTTCACATTATGCTGACGGCTCATGTATTCCTGGATATCGGCTGTCAGGTCGTCGCCGGCAATGCGGATAGAATTGTTGCTCACGATGCCTCCCAGCGAAATCACTGCAATCTCGGTGCTGCCGCCGCCGATGTCGACAATCATGTTGCCTTCGGGGGCCTCCACGTCGATACCGATGCCGATGGCTGCTGCCATAGGCTCGAAGATGAGGTAGACGTCACGGCCGTCGGCATGCTCCGCACTGTCGCGCACGGCTCTCAGCTCCACTTCGGTAGAGCCCGAGGGCACGCCGATGACCATCTTCAGCGAGGGGGAGAAGAGGCGGCTACCCGTGTGAACCATCTTGATGAGTCCACGCATCATCTGCTCGCAGGCCGTGAAATCGGCTATCACGCCGTCGCGCAGCGGTCGGATGGTACGGATGTTGTCGTGCGTCTTCTCGTACATCATCTTGGCCTTCTCGCCCACCGCAATCATCTTGTCGGTTCGGCGGTCGAGGGCCACCACTGAGGGTTCGTCGACCACTATCTTGTCATCACTGATAATGATAGTGTTGGCAGTACCCAGGTCCATTGCGATCTCCTGAATAAATGAAAAGAATCCCATTTGTCTTGTTTTATTATAGCTATAATATAAGATGTTTCCTTTACAGCTGTCCGGACCGTGCAGAGCTCAGCCTCACTGCCGCCCTTCAGTCCGGTCAGCATTTCTGCTCTACGGCTCAGAGTGACTCAAACCAGGCGTGGATGGCCGTGTCATAGTGGCTGCTCACGCCGAAGGCACGCTCGGCCAGCTTGCGGCGATCCTCAAGGTCGGTCTCAGCACCTTTCTTGTTGAGAATGTCGAGCAACAATGGATATTCGGCCTTGCTCGGAACGATAACCACGTCGTTGAAGTTCTTGGCTGCAGCGCGTATGAGCGAGATACCGCCAATGTCAATCTTCTCAATGATGTCGGCTTCCGAGGCACCGCTCTTCACCGTCTCTTCAAAGGGATAGAGGTCCACGATGACGAGGTCGATAGCCGGAATGTCATACTGCTCCATCTGCTTCTGGTCCGACTCATTGTCCCGACGGGCCAGTATGCCACCGAAGATTTTGGGATGGAGGGTCTTCACCCTGCCTCCAAGTATTGAAGGATAGGTGGTCACGTCTTCCACTTTCTCGCAGGCATAGCCTTTCGACTCAATAAAACTCTGCGTACCGCCTGTAGAGAGCAGTTTCACTCCATTTGCACTGAGCTTGGCCAGGATATCCTCCAGGCCGTCCTTATGAAACACTGAGATGAGTGCCGTCCTTATTCTCTTCGTTGCTGCCATAACTATTATAGTCGTTTGATTTTATAGACTGCAAAGTTACGAAAAAGCATTGAATGCGCATTGGCTTTTGGCATAAATCTTCCTAATGATTACAGCAAATTAATCATTATCAAGCACTCGAAGAGTCCCGGGACCGTAAGTTCGCGATTTTAGGGCATATAAAAAGAGGCTTCTTTAGTGAAGTCTCTTCTTCTGACCTTTGCTGATGCCCGAGCTCATTGTATCTTCGGTCTCATACTTGGGAAGATGTTTTCCCGTCTTGCTCTTCTTGGGCTTCTTGTTGCCTGCTGCTCCCATAGTTGCTAACTTTTTAATCGTTCAACATATTATCGTTTCTGCGCCGGCACTCGCCAGCTCAGCCTCTTTTTCTTTCGGGATGCAAAAGTAGCATAAGTTAGCGTTGCTTAATTCGTGCGTTAGCTTTAATTATATGTTTTGTATGTTTTTTGCACATCGGTACAGCAACCTGTGTTCACTCGGCTTAGACACTTGGTACACAAGCTCTAAGACGCACAAAAAGAAACCCCTACAGACACATCTGCGAAGCGAGGGACTCCGGTAGCCGAATTCACGGAGTACACCGCTGAGATCAGCCCTCTTCAGTGCTTGCAGCCCAACATTTCATACTGCTGTCACGAACGTGAAATGCTACTGTCACGAACGTGAAATGCTGCTGTCACGAACGTGAAATGCTACTGCCACGAACGTGAAATGCTACTGTCACGAACGTGGCAGGTGCTTTCCCCAGTAGGTGCGAGCAGCAATACCCAACCCTCGGAACAAGATGAGTGAGGTTGACGATTACACAGAAAACGGCGGTCGGCATTCCCTCAGCGTCAAGGAAATGCCGACCGCCGCACAGCGGGTGAGGAGGCTGTGATGCTGCCTGGGCTTAAAGGTTGCGCAAGACGCGCAGTCGCTTTTTCAGCTTGCGAAGAGCCGCTTTACGTATCTGCCGTACCCGTTCTCGCTTCAATCCCATGACCGTCGCCGTTTCGGCGTAGGTCTTGCGCTCGCCCCCGAGTCCGGAGGTAGCTTCAACAATGGCGCGCTCACGTGGTGCCAGCACTTCGAGGGCCTGCCTTATTTCGTCCTTGGTGGCATCCTCGAGCACCTCTTCGGCTGGATTCTTGGCATTGGGGTCGCCTAATACATGAAGCAAGCTCACATTGGGATTGCTTGTCAGGGGTGCATCCACCGAGAAGGCTCTGCTGCCCCGGCTGTCGGCGGCATCCTTCGGCTCATGGGGCAGACGATAGATACCGGCCTGCTCCTGTATGGCATTCTCAATGCTGCGACGAATCCACCACACCGCATATTCCACGAAGCGCTGTCCCTTGGAAGCGTCGAAGCGCTGGGCGGCTTTGATGAGTCCGATGTTGCCCTCACTGATAAGGTCGGGCATGCCGAGTCCCTTGTCCTGGTATTGCTTGGCGATGTGCACCACGAAGCGCAGGTTGGACTCCGTGAGGCGGGCAACGGCCTTCTGACTGCCCTTCTTTATTTCTTCAGAAAGCCGGGCTTCCTCTTCGGCCGAGAGCAGACTGTTGCGTCCTATCTCCTGCAGATAGGTGTCGAGTGAGCGGCTCTCCTGCTCGGGCAGCGGCTTTCCGGTCTTGATTTCTTTCATTATCGTTACTTTTATGGTTAGTCGTTGAGCAACTGTTCCTTAGAGCAGCCCTCGCTGTTGAAATTCCATGTAAAGAGGCATTGCCAGCACCTTGGCGTCGGGATGGGGAGCGCCCGTAGTGCCAAGGGCACGGAGGTTGAAGAAATGCTTCCAGTCGGAGACAAAGGCTGTATGCACGAGCTCTGTGTTAACGTCGAGTGGCAGTACCACGCGCGCTTCCTGAGGCTTCCGTCCATGACTGACAAGCGTCATGTAGGCCAGTTCGGACGCGAGGTTGGCAAAGAGCCAGCAGTCGATGTCAGTCCAGTCGACGCTGCCCCGACCGTCGGCAATGTCACGGCAGAGGTCGGCGAGCTTATGCTCACCGGCTTCGATGCCACCAGCCGAAGCCTCCCTCACCCATGCGGGCTCGTTGACACTCATCTCCCCACCAAACTTATCCTTACTGTAGTTGCAGTAGCGTGTGCTCTGCTCGGCCATGGAGTTGGCTCTGTGGCGATTGAACTCACGGGTGATAGCCACCTGGGTCGTAAAGTGCACCGTCACGCGGCGCTCGTGCTCCGGCGTGGGCTCCCCGATGAGCTTCAGGTCGTCCATCCATCCATTCTCCACCAGCACTCTGAGGTTGGTGCTCACATAGATTTGACCATTATGACAACGGCAGTGGGTGAAACGGTTGTCCATATACTTCTTCAGTGGCCCATCCTCGTCACCTTGCAGATAGACCGTCGCATGCTCGAGCATAGCGGTGTGACTCGACTGAATCATGCGCTTCACGAAGGGCTCTGCCGAGTCGGCAGTCAGATGGTTCTCACTCTTGTAGCACACGCGTCCGGCTCTCTCCACCTGACGGTAGATGCCTTGGAGTCCTGGCTCCTGGAGCCATATTTCAAAACTTGGTTGCAGTATATTCATTACTTATTATTTGTCGATTTCAGACATTTCTTCAGTCCCTTGGCCATCTGCTCGTAGCCCTTTGCATTGGGGTGAGTGCCATCATTGAGGTAGAGGCTCCAGTCAACCTCGTCGCTGCTACCTTGCTTCAGCATGTAGGGACGAAGGTCGATGAGGTCGATGCCCTCGTTCTGCGGGAACTGGGCACGCAGCACCTCGTTGGTGGCCTTCACCTTGGCATCCAGGCTGCGACTGGGGATTATTTCTATCACATGGAGCTTAGCCTGGGGCTGGCGCTGGCGGATGAAGCGGGCCAGGCGAATAATACCGCCTGCCACGTCGGCCGGCTTGTCGCCCTTGCTCAGGTTGTTCACCCCTATCATGAGGAAGATTTGCCGGGGAGAGCATGCCTCGAATTCACCGTGGAAGATGCGCCAGTAGACGTTCTCTATGCGGTCCCAGCCGAATCCCATGTTCACCACCTTACGCTTGCCGAAGAGCTTTTTCCACGACGAGGCTCCATTGTCACGCCCCTGAGGCTGCCCGCCCCAGAAATGAGTAATCGAATTACCTATCATCAGGATGTCAGGATGAAGAGTGCGGTTCAGCCGAATCACCTCATTGTGGCGGGCAAACTGGTTGTAGGAGTTATCCCGGAAGTTCAGTATGGGCTTGAACTGTCTGTCGGCAGCATCTTCGGGCAGCATCTCGTGCAGCTTGCGCTCATAGGCATTGGCATACTCCCGGTTGCCGATGTCGTTGGGATGGGTGCCCTCTATCATAGCGTCTTCGGTGAGACCTATCTCCGCGCTTGACAGGTAGTAAAGATTCTTCACCCCCTCAGCTTTCAGCTGCTCGTAGGCCTTGCGGAAGAGCGCGTCGGCCCGGCGATAGCGATCGTAGGTGGTGCGGTTGAAGATGCTGTCGGGCTGATTGCAGCTCTCCACCATCAGGATGGGAGCATCGCTCTTCTGCCGCAGGATGTGAATGCCCTTCACGGCCCGCTCGGTGACATCGGAGAGCACGAAGCTGTTGGGCATGGGGTCGAGGATGAAAGCGCGCGCATCGATTTCGGCCAAAGCCTGAAACATTCCCGGCTCCATCTTCGCACTGCCGGAGAAACCGAGGTTGATGATGGGATAGCCCGTCTCGCGGCTCACAATATTAGTAATCATCAGTCCCGGACGGGAAGGTGAGGCACCATGAATTATAGAAGTTCCATAGACCACTACTGGGCGTTCGGCCGACGGCTCCACGAAGCAGAACTGAGCATTGGCGTCGACTCCCACCTCTAGACTCTTCAAACCATTGTAGGGAGGCAGATAGAGCTCATAGAGCATTCTGTGTCCGAAGCGCTTGTTGTTGGTGATGGGCTTATAGGTAATGGTCACCGAGTCGCCTTTTATTCGCCAACCCATGTGGTTGCCCACCCAGTGTGAGGTGCCGTCGGGCTCTGTGGCGTAGAGATCGACTCCGGAATGATTGAGCCAGGCCATATTGGGATGGTTGCCCCTGCCGGTCAGCACATAGCGCACTGCGATATGATTGGTGGTACTGAGAAACTTCACGCTCAAGCCTCCGCACTGCAGGGAGTTACCCCAAACGGCCTTCGACACCTGCTCTTTCAGCCGGTCGGGCAGTCGGTGGAAAGTCCTGCCTGTTTCAGCATTCCAGGCCCTCCCGCATATC
>Ga0256406_1002682_pt1 | contig 24288 bp, 18 predicted proteins | sample RumenRJG_03DNA_FD_185986 | JGI IMG/M metagenome (GOLD analysis project Ga0256406, IMG submission 185986) | Bovine rumen microbial communities from Lethbridge, Alberta, Canada - RJG_03 | ecosystem: Host-associated > Mammals > Digestive system > Stomach > Rumen | place: Canada: Alberta | collected...
CGCCATGCATAGCGCCAATGAACTTTGTGGCATCAAAGACGTGGCCGCTATGGTTCGTCTTCTTGAAGCGTACTATACGAGCGCTAAGGAACTCTTATGAAACCCATCCCACTTTGCCAAGGCAATTGTGCGAAATGCGACAAAGCGCATGGCTCCTTCTTAGAAGAACTTGAAGCGCCCGAACGGGAAGCCATCGATCAAAAGTTACGTGGCTTTTACGTGAAAAAAGGCGAAGTGCTTTTTCGTGAAGGCACACCTGCCGATTCGTTATGGATCATTCGGCAAGGGAGCGTAAAGCTTTGCACCTACGATTCCGAAGGCAGGGAACAGATCATTGCTATCTTCTCCGAAGGAGAAACCATTTGGGTTTCGATGTTCTTAGGCAAGAAAGAAACTGCTTATCCTTATAGCGCCATTTGCTTAAATGACGTCATCGTGTGCCAGATTTTGCGCCAAGATTTTGAAGCCACCATTCAAGATACCCATACCGCTTTGAAGATTGTCGGCTTATTAAGCAAAAAGCTCCATGACGCGAATGAACGGATTTTGATTCTTTCTGCCAGCGATCCACAAGCGAAGGTCGCTAGACTTTTCCTTTATCGCATCAATCATAGCGGCGGCAATCGCGTGACCATGAAATTAGAAGACATCGCCGCTCATGTTTCGCTTCGTCCCGAGACGGTATCCCGGAAATTAGGTGAATTATGCGACGAAGGCGTTTTACGCAAAGAAGGGCAATCCACTTTTGAGATCTTGGACTTCAATGCATTAGAAGATATCGCCCATCGTTAAAATTTGATTTTGCGCAAAGTTATTTCTTTGCTATCTTAGGATAATCATGTGCTGCGGCAAGGAGGATTATCCATGGACGGCAACATTCATTCCATTGAAACATTCGGTTCATTAGACGGGCCAGGCATTCGTTTTGTGATTTTTGTGCAAGGCTGCGCGATGCGTTGCTTATTTTGCCATAACCCCGATACTTGGAAATTAGAAGGTGGCACAAAACGAAGCCCTGATAGTCTAATTGAACAAGCACTCCGTTATCGGCCTTATTGGGGAGATGAAGGCGGCATCACCGTAAGTGGTGGTGAACCCTTGCTTCAAATTGATTTCTTATTAGAGCTTTTTCAAAAAGCCAAAGCCCATGGCATTTCTACCTGTATCGATACGGCTGGGCAACCATTCCGTTCGAGTGGCCCCTGGTTTGACCGTTTCCAAGAACTCATGAAAGTCACGGACTTGTTACTGATGGACATCAAACACATCAATCCCGCCATGCATAAAGAATTGACTGGGCATCCGAATGACAACATCATTGCTATGTTCCGTAATTTGGACGAAATCCATAAGCCAATTTGGATTCGGCACGTCTTGTTGCCTGGCTACACCGATAATGATGAGTATCTTAGGCAAACCCGCGCGTTTATCGATACTTTACATAACGTGAAGCATATTGATGTTCTTCCTTTCCACAAAATGGGAGAATTCAAGTGGAAGGAACTTGGCTACGACTACAAGCTTTGGGACACGAAATCGCCGACCCAAGAACGGGTACAAAATGCGATTCGTATCTTGAAAGCCGGGCCACAGCAATAAATTTGATTTCAATCAAGGTTATTCCCCTTCTGAATCTCTACATTTATTAATGCGCTTAAAGCGAGGAGGACATTTGATCATGTTAGACGAGTGGAACGGTTTCCATGACGGTCATTGGACCAAAGAAATTGACGTCCGGGACTTCATTCAAAACAATTACACCCCTTATGATGGGGACGCTTCGTTCTTAAAAGGACCGACGGCAGCAACGACGGAACTTTGGAACAAAGTACAAGCATTACAAAAAGAAGAACGCGCCAAAGGCGGCGTGCTCGATATGGAGACGAAAGTCGTTTCTTCGATTACGGCCTATGGTGCCGCTTATATCGATGATGCGACCAAAGGGGAAGAGAAAATCGTCGGCCTTCAAACGGATAAACCATTGAAACGTGCCTTTATGCCATATGGCGGCATCAAGATGGCCGAAGAAGCTTGCACGACCTACGGTTATCAGCCAGATCCAGAATTGCACAAGATTTTCACCGAATATCACAAAACCCATAACCAAGGGGTATTCGATGCCTATACGCCAGAAATGTTACGTTGCCGTCACGCCAAGATTTTGACGGGTTTACCCGATACCTATGGCCGTGGTCGTATTGTTGGCGACTATCGTCGTGTTGCTCTTTATGGCATTGACCGTTTGATTGAAGGCAAAAAAGAAGACTTTGCCAACTGCGGCGATGAAACGATGACCGATGACGTCATTCGTTTACGCGAAGAAATCACCGATCAAATCCGGGCATTGCAACAAATGAAAGTCATGGCCCAATCCTATGGCTATGACATCTCAAAACCAGCTAAGAATGCCCAAGAAGCGGTGCAATGGCTCTACTTCGGATATTTGGCTGCCATTAAGACACAAAACGGTGCCGCGATGTCGGTTGGCCGTGTCTCCACGTTCTTAGACATCTATATTGAACGTGATTTAGAAAACGGCACATTAACCGAAGAAGCCGCCCAAGAGCTCGTCGACCACTTTGTCATGAAACTCCGGATGGTCAAATTCGCCCGTATTCCTTCCTATAACCAACTCTTCTCTGGTGACCCAGTTTGGGCAACCTTGGAAGTTGCCGGTATGGGACAAGATGGCCGCTCGATGGTAACGAAGAACGATTTCCGTTTCTTGCACACCTTAGAGAACATGGGCCCAGCACCAGAACCGAACTTAACGGTGCTGTACTGCAAACGCTTGCCACTTCCCTTCCGCCAATATGCCGCCAAGATTTCGGTGGATACCTCCTCGATCCAATACGAAAACGACGACGTGATGCGTCCGATCTGGGGCGATGATTACTCGATTTGCTGCTGCGTTTCTGCGACGCAAACCGGTAAAGAGATGCAATTCTTCGGCGCTCGTGCGAACTTAGCCAAGTGCTTACTCTATGCCATCAATGGTGGTGTTGATGAACGGTTGCACCAACAAATTGGCCCAGCTTATACCCCCATCACTTCGGAATACCTCAACTATGACGAAGTCGTTGCCAAGTATGACAAGATGATGGATTGGTTAGCCGAAGTCTATGTGAACGTTCTCAATCTCATCCATTACATGCACGATAAGTATTACTATGAAGCGGCTGAAATGGCGCTCATTGATACGAATGTCCGCCGCACGTTCGCGACTGGCATTGCTGGTTTCTCACACGTTGTCGATAGCTTAAGCGCCATCAAATACGCGAAAGTCAAAACGATCCGTGATGAAACGGGCTTAGTCGTCGATTACCAAATCGAAGGTGACTTCCCCCGTTATGGCAACGATGATGATCGTGCCGATGATATCGCGGTTGAATTGCTCCGTACCTTCATCAACAAAGTGAAGAAACATCATACCTATCGTAACTCGGAACCGACGACATCGATCTTAACGATCACTTCGAATGTCGTTTATGGCAAAGCCACCGGCTCCATGCCTGATGGCCGTAAAGCGGGAGAACCGTTATCTCCTGGCGCCAATCCAGCCTATGGAGCCGAGAAGAATGGCTTACTCGCTTCACTTAATTCCGTTGCTAAGTTGCCATACGAATATGCGTTAGACGGCATCTCGAACACCCAAACGATTGCCCCGAATACGTTAGGGCATACCGAAGGTGAACGGGTGAAGACCTTAGTCAACGTCTTAGATGGCTACTTCTTAAAAGGCGCCCATCACTTGAACGTCAATGTCTTCGGCATTGAAAAACTCAAGGATGCCATGGCACACCCCGAAAAACCAGAATATGCGAACTTCACCATCCGTGTTTCTGGCTATGCTGTCAAGTTCATTGACTTAACGAAAGAGCAACAGCTCGACGTCATCGCGCGGAATGCGCACGAATCGCTTTAATTCGTAAGCCAAAGAAGTGGGCGGGATTTCCCGTCCACTTTTCGTTTATTCAAAGAAAAACCCTGACCAGTGCCAGGGTGATTAATGAACTGAATCAACGCTCCGGAATGTCGTATTCGGCGCCGCCTTTGCGTAACTAGGATCAAGATTGCCATTATACAAAACGACATCTACATCATCTAATCCGCAAGTGCGGTATAACGAAATCTTATCAAACTTGCTATGGTCAACCATCACGATGGAACGATCGGCATTCGCGATCATGATTTGTTTGATACGCGATTGATCCTCGACTTGTTCGGAGAAACCGAAGTTCTTATCGACGGCAGCCGTGGACATAATGGCAAAGTCGGCATGGTAGTTCCGTAACATTTCTTCGGCAAACGAACCTAATGTTGACTTCGTGCTGGGAAGAATGGTCCCACCCACCAAGGTGATATGATGTTTCGTTTTTAAGGCCAAATCATTCGCGATTAAGACACCGTTCGTGATGATGACTAGTCCTTTAAAGGCCGTCAACATCGAAACAATCTGTAACGAAGTGGTGGAACTATCTAAGAAAACCACTGCTTGATCATGAAGATAAGAGGCCGCCGCATGCGCAAGCATGCGTTTTTCTTTTAAGTTTTGTTTCTCGCGTAGGAAAATCGAGGTCTCTTGATTGGAAGGATCGCTATTGATGACCACCCCACCAAACGTTCGAGTAACTAACCCCTTTTGTTCCATCTTCGTCAAATCGCGGCGCATCGTGGATTCCGATACGTAAAGCGCTTGGGCTAAGCCATAGATGGTGCAATCGTGTCTTTCTTTCAGGATGGCTAAGATCTTTTCTTCGCGTGCTGAATCTAACATACGCGTCCATTATAAACAAAAATGACATTTTTGGGCACTGTAAGAAGTAATGTATTCCTCTTGCAACATACCCTATGGGGGTATATATTAGTGCACGTAATGATACCCCACCAGGGTATCTTAGGAGGACGTTATGGACGAAAACTGTGAGCAATGCCGTTCCCGTGCTACCCCACGTGATCCAAGTGAGTTAAAAGACCTGAATTGCCGTCTCAATCGGATCATCGGTCAATTAAACGGCATTCAGAAAATGCTGAACGAGAATCGTTATTGCGGCGATATTCTTACCCAAGTGGCCGCCGCGGAGAATGCCTTGCAGTCGCTCGGTTATCAATTGTTACAAACCCACATGAAAACCTGCATGTGCGATGACATCAAGGCGGGTAAAGAAGAAAGCGTAGATGAAGTGCTTTCCTTAATGAAGAAGTTAAAAGTATGAATGCCGTAGAAAATGAAAAATATGCCGTGAGCGGCATGACTTGTGCTTCTTGCTCGGCCCATGTCGAAAAAGCGGTGTCGAAAGTGCCAGGCGTCAAAGAAGTCAACGTCAATCTGATTACGAACTCCATGTTGGTGTCTTATGATGCGCCAGCGACTCCAGACACCATCATCGATGCCGTTAAAAATGCTGGATATGGCGCTTCTTTAGCCAATCCAACTAGCGTGAAAACTGCTCCTAAGACCGATGATTATAAAGACAAAGAAACACCGCGCTTACTTCGTCGTTTAGTCATCTCTTTGGTGTTATTAGTTCCTCTCTTCTATCTCTCGATGGGCTACATGATGAACTGGAACATCGGCGTGCTTCGAAGTGAGCCGTTGTTATTAGCCTTAGTCGAATTCTTGATTTCTTTGACGATTCTTATCGTGAACAAAGACTTCTTTGTTTCAGGTTTCCGTTCCCTGATCCATGGCGGTGCGAACATGGATACCTTGGTCGCGTTAGGCAGCGGTGTTGCCTTTGTATATGCCACGGGCGTCTTCATTGCGATGGCTACCAAAGTGCAATCGAGTGGTACCGATTGGGACCAATTGATGCATCTTTCGATGAGCTTGACCTTTGAAACCGCGGGCATGGTCCCAACGTTAATTACCATTGGAAAAACCTTAGAGTCTTTCTCCAAAGGCCGTACCACGAGTGCCATCCGTTCCTTGATGAACTTGGCACCAAAAGCAGCGCACGTCATTCGGGATGGCAAAGAAGTGACCATCCCCGCAGAAGACGTGCAAACCAAAGACACGTTTGTGGTCTATCCTGGCGAAGCGTTCCCCGTTGACGGGATTGTTTTAGAGGGCGTATCAAGCGTGAATGAATCCGCTTTAACGGGCGAAGCCATGCCCGTTGATAAAACGAAAGGATCGAAAGTGTCCGCTGCCACCATTAACCAAAATGGCGCGTTAACTTGCGAGGCTACCCATGTTGGTAACGAAACGGCCTTGCAACAAATTATCGCCATGGTGCAACAAGCCTCAGGCACGAAAACCAAAGCATCGGCCTTAGCTGACCGCATCTCAGGCATCTTTGTTCCAGTTGTGCTTGGTATTGCTTTGATTGTCTTTGTCTGTTGGTTAATTTTCGGCGGTGGTGTAGTAGCCACCTTGCCTTATGATACCCGTTTCTCTTATGCGTTAAGTCGCATGATTTCCGTGTTAGTCATCGCCTGCCCTTGCGCCTTAGGACTTGCCACTCCTGTGGCCATCATGGTCGGGGAAGGCAAAGGGGCGAAAAACGGCATTCTCTTTAAGAAAGCTTCTGTCCTAGAAGATGCCGGCAGCGTTGACTTTGTGGTGTTAGACAAAACCGGCACCATCACCAAAGGGACACCGAGTGTTCGTGGCAGTTATCCTGCCCTGAAAGAAGACGAGGACAAATTATGGCAAGTGGCTGCCTCTTTGGAAGCGAAATCCGAGCATCCGTTAGCGAAAGCCATTCGGGAAGCGGCCAAACAAAAGAATGTCACCCTCTTAGAAGCCGAAGCATTACAAGCGCTTCCTGGTGCTGGCATTGAGGGCACCATCAATGGCAAAAAAGCTGTTGGTGGTAATGCGCGTTACTTCGAAACAAATGGCTGGTTACCCGCGGAGGCAAAAACATTAGGGGAATCGTTAGCCGATCAAGGCCAAACCCCGCTCTATTTTGAAGAAGACGGGCACTATTTAGGCTTAATTGCTGTCAGCGATGTCTTGAAAGACGACTCGAAACAAGCCATTCAAGAATTCAAAGAAATGGGCATCATCCCGGTGATGTTGACAGGCGACAACGCCAGAACCGCGAAAGCCATGGCGAAAGAAGTCGGCATTGAACGTTACGTCTCGGATGTCTTGCCAGGTGGCAAGCTTGAAGTCATCGCGAAACTACAAGAATATGGCAAAGTCGCGATGATTGGAGATGGCATCAATGACGCCCCTGCCTTAACGAAAGCCGATGTCGGGATTGCGATCGGCGGGGGAACCGATGTGGCGATTGACTCGGCCGACATCGTCTTAATGAAATCCTCGTTACGCGATGCGACTGCCGCGATTCGTCTCTCGCGTCATACGTTCTTAAACGTCAAAGAAAACTTATTCTGGGCGTTCTTCTATAACCTCATCATGATCCCGATTGCCGCAGGCGCTCTTACCGGCGCAGGCCTAACCTCGTTAAAACCATGGTATGGCGCGGCCGCTATGGCGTTAAGCTCGGTGACGGTCTGCCTTAATGCCTTACGTATCAATCTCTATCCTTTATATAACGCGAAGAAAGACCGGCATCATAAGAAGAAAGAGTTACCGGATTCGGTATTCTCATCCTTCTCGACTTGCCCTGTCGAAGTCAAAGAAAACAAGAAAGGAGGAAATCCTATGACTACCAAAACTTATGCCGTCGAAGGCATGATGTGCCAAAACTGTGTGAAACACGTGACGAAAGCGCTCGAAGGTGTTGCTGGTGTTACGGCTGTCGAAGTCTCCTTAGAACATAAGGAAGCCAAAGTGACCGCGAATGACCAAGTGACGCTCGAAAGCCTACAAAAAGCCGTGGCAGGCGCTGGTTACGAATTAAAAGGCGAAAAGAAATAAGCCAGGCAAAAAGAAAAATCGCTCCTTCATCGAAGCGATTTTTTCGTTTGTTTTGTTCCTTAATGACGACGGACTAAGACAAGAATGCCGTCGACAATCATCAAGGCACCGGTGACGTAGAAGAAGATGTTCGTCACTTCATTGGCCCAATTTGTCCGTATGCCAATCGCGGTGATGAACAAAGCCAATCCAACGATGATATCAAGGATATTGACGATGACGGAAGTGTGATGATCCACCAACCCCGAAACGCCATTTACCAGCATCATAATGGCCAATATCAAGTAGGCGGCCCAGACGAATTGCCACGCGAAGCATATCATCAATATGCCTAACACCAGCTCTCCCACGCCATAGAAGATGGCGCCGAAGCAAAGGTTCACGATGCCAAATGCCAGCAAGATCACGCCCATGATCGTGACCATGATTTGACTGATGTTCGCGGCTGCTCCCGTTCCTCCCACAACGAGAAGGATGCCAATGACAATGGAGAAAATCGCATACCACCAGGAATTCATGCTACGACGAGTAACGCTCATAATGTTTCCCTCCTGTTCGGAGATAGTGTACTCTTTTTAGCAATTTTGGAAGCGCGAAAATAATATGTTTTAGAATGCTTTGTTTGCGCGGCGTATCGCTTCGACGCTAGCCTTTGGCTTTCGATCGGCCGTCACGAATCCATTTTGTTCTTGGTACGTATCGGCAAATTGCGTGACGCAATAACCGGCAAACCCTTCGGCTTTATAGGCTTTTAAGAGGGCACGGTATGTTTTGAGATAGGCTCGTACGGATTTTGCTTCGACGTAGCCCCAGCCTTTGCCCGTTTTCGTTTTGACTAAGCTAAGACCAAAGAATTCAGAGATGATTTTGGGTTGCCCCGAAAAGCGGTATCCCTCGGCAAAGACATACGTCGGAGCGTCGGGATAGGGGCGAGATGGTTCACCTCGTTCTAGACTTTCGGATTGATCTTCTAAGAATGGCTTTAAGACTTTGACATCGGATTCGTAATTATGAATGGCAACCATATCGGTCTTTGTCATTTCCCAGCCATCGTTAGAAATGACGGGCAATGTATCATCAATTCGTTTGGCCATCGCATAGGCTTCATTCATCGCGTCGATTTGTTCTTCGTCATGATGGATGTCTGGTACGCCCCAGCTTTCATTAAACGGCACGTAGGCACAAAGACTTGGGTGACCCACATGGTCACGCACCAAAATGCCCCAGTTATCTAAGGCTTCTTTGATGCCGCCTTTGCTATAGGCTTGTGCCGATGGCATTTCGACATCGGTATAAAGTCCTTCTCTGTCGCAAAGATAGTAGAAGACCTCGCTTTCGACTTTTTGATGGATGCGGAAGCCATTAAATCCCATTTGTTTGTTGAGCTTAATGTCTCGTAATGCTTCTTCTGGGGTGATGGTTAAGCCTGTTTTGGGGTCATATCCTTGATATAACGTAAAACGGGGATAACGTTTCTTGCCATTAAATGTCAGATATCCGTCTTTGATTTTCACTTGATTGATGCCGCAATAAGAAAGAACGCGGTCATGAATGACGCCATCCTTGCTGACGACGAATTCCACGTCATATAAGCAAGGGCTTCCTGGGAACCAGGCGTGGAAGTGGGCGTCGGGGATTTGGACAGCGGATTCGAGATAGGTTCCTGTGATCGGGAACGAGACCTGTTTTACGAAAGCACCATGATAACGGATGGTTAAATCGACTTGACCTCCGATGGCTTTATGGGTGAATAGCATCCGGAAATAGATGGATTTTGCATCGTAATAGCCGCGGGCGTCATAACCTTTCAAACGGACGCATGGCACGTTTTCAAGCCAGACATCCCCATAAATTCCTGTGGTAGGAGGATAGAAAATGCCGTTCGGCTTTGCTTCCCAACTTTGTTTGCCGAGCAATCGGGTTAAATCTTGGTTGTCTTCATAAACACGGACGACCAAGAGATTGTCTTTGGATTGCAAGAACGCACTGACTTCAAACGCAAAGGCATCATATCCTCCGACGTGGCGGCCTAAATAATGGCCATTCAGATAGACATCGGAGACATAGTCTACGCGTTCGAAATGAAGAAGTACTAATTCGGGAGCGTGTGGGGCATCAAAATGTTTGTAATACCAAAGCACTTTATGTGGTTTCTTGTCTTTGACTTTCGAAGCTGGCGTTTCATAACTAAACGGAACTTCAATCGTTTTGATGTTCTCTTGCGGTTCGACGTTTTGATAATTCTTTTCGAATCCTTCAATGGCATCATCAAAAATCAAATCCCATTTCCCATTCAAGACCTGATAGTCAGGACGATAAAACATCGGATTCGGGTGACCGGGATGATAGCTTGTGACATTACGACGCATGATATATCTCCTTTATGCGATAAAAAGAAAGGAGGACAAAGCCTCCGTCAATAAGAAAGGGAAAAACCAAAAATAAGGGGTTTATTTCTCGTTTTGGCTTTCTTCATGCCTTTATTATAACGAGTTTTCATGAGAGAAAAACAAGAAATATGCCGTTTTGAATTCGGTCTAATTTCACTTAGGGAATGGAGGAAATCCTGTATAATGATTTCATGTTAAAACGCTTGCAGGTGAATAACCTTGCGATTCTCGAAAATATTGATGTGACGTTCCAAAGCGGATTCACCGTATTAACGGGGGAAACCGGCGCGGGGAAAAGCTTGATTATCGATTCGTTGTCTTTGCTTTTGGGTGCCAGAGCTTCGAATGAACTAATCCGTCAAGGCGAAGACAAAGCCTTTATTAAAGGCACCTTTGATATTACGAATCCACGGTTAGAGGCGTTTTTGCGAGAAAAAGAAATCCCGTTTGAGGACCGTTTGTTAACGATTGAACGGGTCTTAAGCAAAACAAAAAGCAGCATTAAGGCCAATGGAATTCCTATTTCCTTAACGGATTTAAACCAAATCGCCCCTTATTTAGCCGATATCCATAGTCAATTTGATTTCACAAAGATTCTGAATCCCGAGAACTATCTTGCCATGATTGACGGCTATTCTTATTCCCTAATTAAGCCTTATCGTGAGGCCTATACGGCGTTATTAAAAGATTATCGGGACAAGAAAGCGGACTATGAAACCTGGTTGTCGAAGAAAAGGAAACTTGAAGAATCTCGTGATTTCTATGAATATCAGTACCAAGAATTAAAAGCAGCCCATTTAGAAGAAGGCGAAGAAGAATCCATCCAAGAACAATTGTCGTTGTTACGGAATCGCGACAAGATTTTTGCGTTAACCCAAGAAGCGGACGGCATCCTTCATGGTGATTTCTTAGATCAGTATTATCAATTGAACGAAGATTTAGCCAAGTTGTCCCAATTCCAACCACAATACCAAGAATTACATGACCAACTCGATAACAAGTATTACGAGATTGAAGACTTGTGTGAAACCTTAAAAGACAAATTCCGGAATTTCGATTACGATCCCGGCCAACTTGACGAATTAGAGCAACGTGATTCAGATTTATCCGCCTTAAAACGGAAATATCACCGCACCATCCCTGAATTAATCGCTTATCAAAAAGAATTAGATGGCCTTTTAGGAGAGAAATCTTCGTTAGACGACACGTTACAAGAGAAAAAACAAGCGGTAGAAGAAGCGTTCCACGCGGTTTACGACAAAGGAAAAGAACTTAGTCAAGTGCGGGAACGGGTAGCCAAGACAATTGAAAAAGAAGTGACCCGTTCTTTGAAAGATTTATTGCTAGAAGCGCATTTCGCGGTTGTTTTCTTCCCTACGGAAGAGAACGAAACGGCACTGCATGAAGATGGGATTGATGTGGTGGACTTCCTCATCGAAACAAACGTCGGCGAAGGCATGAAGAGCCTTTCGAAAGTCGTTTCGGGCGGTGAAGCATCGCGTATCATGCTGGCATTTAAGACCATTTTCTTGCAAGCCAACCGCATTCCCACGGTTGTCTTTGACGAAATCGATACGGGCATTTCAGGAAGAAGTGCCGAAGCCGTGGCCAAGAAGATGAAAGAAATTTCCTTAACCACCCAAGTGATTGCCATTACACATCTTCCCCAAGTGGCTGCCTTAGGTGACCATTCGATTTTGATTCGGAAAGAAGTGCGGGGAAATCGTACTTATTCGCAAATCAAAGAATTGACATTAGACGAAAAAATCGAACAAGTTGCGGATTTGATTTCCGGTGGCAAAATCACGGAAAAACAACGAGAATACGCGAAGGAATTAGTATTAGATCAACATGAATAATATGGCCAAGAAAGAAGAAACAAAATCACCGCTCCAGATTCGTTTTCGGAAAACGATTACTTTTTTAATTATCTATGCCGTTGTGGCAGCGTTTCCTTATGCCCGGGTTGGAATTCCGAATGGTTTATTGCCTTAGCGCCTGCCACCATCAAAATCATTTTGTTCTTGCTCGCCGAAGTGCAACTTCGCGAAGCCAAGTTCTATCGTCCTACCTTTTCGCGGCAACGGCTCTTTCTTTTCTTGCCATTCTTTTTGGCGGCATTTACCAATCTTGTTGTGTTGTTGCTGTCCTCTACCAATTGGGCATCGTTAAATGACACCACATTGACGTTATCTTGGATGAATGACCTTGCGACCGCTTTAGCCGAAAGCGCCATCATCGCCTGCCTTTTTGTCTCGTGGGCGAAAGAATCGTTTTCTTCTCACGCGTTAGCTATTTTGTTTGGTGCCTTATTATTTGGCATCATGCCGTTCTTTAAACTCATCAATAGCGGTGGCATTACCTGGGTCCTCATGGAAGCGGTCGCCATGTTTTTCTTAGGTTTAGCTTTTGGCTTTGGCTATCTTTTCGGAACGGGGCAAGTCTTTGTCATCCTGCTCCATTTCTTGTTCCACGCAATTAATATCTCGTTGTTTGGCTGCCTCTATCAGAGTAACTTAAACGATACCTTCTTTATCATGAATCTAGGTGTTGCCGGCATTTTATTGATTTACGGCATCGTCTTGTGCTTTGCGCTCGGTGTATTTCGTAAAACTTCTGAGATTCAAAAATAGTCACTTTTTGTCCTCTATTTTTGGACCTATGCTAAGATAAAATATGCACTAAAGAAGGATTCTTATGACGGAAGAAGAACGCATGCTACAAGGCATGATTTATGATCCAAACGAAACGAAGTTACTCACGTTACGCACCAAGGCCCATCGGCTTTGCCGCCTTTATAACCAATGTATCGAGGAAGATGACCCCAAACGGCAAGAGATTCTTCAAGAATTGTTCCCCGATGCCGAGAACTTAACGTTAACTGGCCCGATTTTCTTTGATTACGGCATCAATACTCATTTTGGGAAGGGCTGTTACGCGAATTTCAACTTAACGGTGCTCGATGTCTGCCCCGTTCATATCGGCGACCGTGTCTACATGGGACCGAACGTTTCTATCGTTACTCCCATGCATCCCTATCTTCCCGAAGAACGGGCGCCCTATATATCCCCAGCAGGTTACGCCACCGATTTAGAATATGGCAAGCCTATCGTGATTGAACATGACTGCTGGATTGCCTCGAATGTCGTGATCTGCGGCGGCGTTCGGATTGGGCATGGTTCCGTCATTGGAGCAGGTTCTGTCGTGACCCGGGACATTCCGCCCCATAGCCTTGCGGCGGGAAATCCAGCGCGGGTCATTCGCCCCATCACGGAAAAAGACTCCGTATTTTTGAAAAAAGATCTTTGGGAAAGTGATGATGACATCAAGGCCCATCAATCCTTTGTTAGAAAAGACTAAGCATATTTGGTGATATCTTGTCTCTTTCCGTCTATTCTATGGCTAGAAAGAAGGATTACTTATGGCATCCATTTATGATTTCACCGTCAAAAATCCCGATGGCAGCGATTTTGCCTTAAAAGAATACGAAGGCAAAGTCGTGATCATCGTCAATACGGCTACGGGTTGTGGTTTTACGCCACAATATGAGAACTTAGAAAAACTCTATGAGGCATATCACGACAAAGGCCTTGAGATTCTTGATATCCCTTGCAACCAATTTGCCGGGCAAGCACCGGGCACCGATGAAGAAATTCATTCTTACTGCACGCTCCATTACCACACGACATTCCCACAACGGAAAAAGTCTGATGTTAACGGAGTTAACGCATTACCGTTATATGGTTATCTAAAAGAACAGCAGAAGTTCAAAGGCTTAGGCAAAGGATTCAAAGCCAGAATGGTGTCTTTTGCCTATAAATCGAAAGGCAAAGTCACCGACAATCCCGATGATATCCATTGGAATTTCACGAAATTCTTAGTGGACCGCAAAGGCAATGTCGTTGCCCGCTACGAACCCACCCAGTCAATGGACGATTTCGAAAAAGCCGTCAAAGACTTAGTGGAAGAAAAATAACGTCGCAAAAAGAAAACGTCGGAATCAAATGGTTCCGACGTTTTTGCTTTACCGTTCCTCGCGGAAGTAGGGTAGCCCTAACGCTTCTGGCGGTTGAACGCCCTTCTTCCCGATGATCGAAGTCACAATCAAGACTAAGACGGTGACGACATAGGGCAAAAGGCTGAACGTTTCTTTGGCCACCAAAGATAAGCCTGCCACATAGTTCGGTAAGATGTAAAGCAAGCCAAAGATGATGGAACCAAGGATGGCTAATCCAGGTTTCCAGACGGTGAAGATAACCAACGCGATAGCTAACCAACCAAACGCTTGAATGGTGGAACTATTTTCCCAAGAACCACCCACATAGTTCATCACGTAGAAGAGACCACCGAATCCAGCGATGATAGAACCGATAACGATAGCGCAATACTTATAACGGGTAACGTTGATACCCGCGGCATCGGCCGTGCCAGGATTCTCCCCAACCGCCCGTAAGGAAAGGCCGACTTTGGTGTATTTTAGCACGATGGCCGTTCCGATCGCCAAAACGATCGCGAGGTAAACCAAGAAGCTATGCCCTAAGAAAATACGGCCAAACGCACCGCCCCAAGTATCGGGGAACGTAAGATGAGAAGATAATGTTTTTGAAGCAACCGCGAAGTGCGATTGATCGACTTGCGACATGAAATAATCGGCAAATCCGCCACCAAACGTCGTTAAGGCAAGACCCGTCACGTTCTGATTGCAACGAAGCGTCACCGTCAATAAGGCATAAATCAGCGCCCCAATCGAGGAGAAGATAGCACTAAATAACAAGGCCACAATCAGCAAGGCAGCAAAGTTTGGATTTTCATAATTGCCATGCATATAAATCGCGACACCAAGGCAACCGCCATATGTGCCTAAACACATGACACCAGGAATGCCTAAGTTCAAATGACCGGCTTTTTCCATGATGGTTTCGCCAAGGCAACCAAATAAGAATACGGTCGCGATAGAAATGGCGCTCGGTAAAATAACCCCAAAGAAATTCATGGTTATTTGCCTCCTTTCTCGGCGTTCACGCTAACATCTAACGTAGGATGATTGCGCCGGATACGGTAATTGATGAAGAATTCCACGGCAATGATGCAGAAATAAACGATGCCGATCACGATTTGGCCGATGGAGTTATTCGTGATGCCAAAGGCGCGCTGCACGCCAGAAGACATGCCGTTGTCTAAGAAAGCAATTAAGAAGGATGTGCCAAGCATCGCGAAAGGATCAAATTTGGCTAACCAAGCCACCATAATGGCAGTGAAGCCCATGTTTTGGGCAGAATCCGCCGTAATGGTGTAATCCATCGCACCAGCTAAAAGTAATCCAATCAAGCCACACAAAGCGCCGCTTAATGCCATGGTGCGAACCACGCTCCAACGCACATTGATACCGATATATTTCGCGGTATTCTCCGAATCGCCGACGACTTCTAATTCGTAGCCATGTTTTGAGAAGCGCAAATAAACGTAGATGAAGGCTAAGACAGCGGCAATGATGAGAATCACCAACAAATAATCGTTGCCCCCAATGGAGACGAAGTGGCCGGCTTCTTGCATTGGTAACGTGCCAGAGCCCGAAGTCACGACGGCACCTAAGAAGATGGTAACAAGACCAGCGGCAATGTAGTTCATCATTAAGGTGAACAACGATTCGTTCGTATTAAAGAATGCTTTAAAAATCGCAGGGATAACGCCCCAAATGGCGCCAGCTAAGATCGCCGAAGGAATCATCAATAAGATGATGGCCCAGTTTGGCCAACCGGCTGCCCCACAGAAGTACATGCACATGATGGCGGCTAAATCGCCCATTAAAATCTGGCCGTTGCCACCCAAATTCCAGAAACGCATGCGGAAAGCAGGGATCAAAGCAAGACCAACACCAAGTAATAACGCCATTTTCCGGAACGTGACCCAAGTCCGTCTTTGCGAGCCAAAACAACCAGAAACGAGATTGCTAAAGACGGCGGCTGGATTGGCGTTCACCATGATCCAAAGGACAAGACACATGAGTAACAAGCCAACGACAACGGCGCCCAAGCGGAACAATAAGGCTTGCCACCAACGCATGTCGTTTCGTTTCACCAAATGGAAGGGCGCACGAAAACGAAATAATTTATTTTTCTTAGGCATGGGCCGCTCCTTCCTGCTCCTCTTTCGGAGCCGATTGTTGTTTGGTCATCAAAAGACCAACTTCCGATTTATTGGTTTTCCGTGCATCTAAAATGCCACGGACTTCACCATCACCAAGCACTAAGATACGGTCAGAAAGAGCAAGCAATACATCCAAGTCTTCGCCGACATAAATGACGGCCGCACCGATTTTCTTTTGCTCGTTTAAAAGATGATAGATCATATAAGAAGAATTGATATCCAAGCCGCGGGTTGGATAGGCGACCATCAACACTTTTGGGCTGCTAGCAATTTCTCGGCCAACCAAAACCTTTTGGACGTTCCCGCCCGAAAGTTTACGGACAGAGGTGTGTAAAGAAGGGGTACTGACGTTAAGTTCTTTCACCACCTGATCGGCTAAAGCAGCAGGGGCATTTCGGTCAACAAATTGCGTTTTGCCTGAACGATAGGAACGAAGCATCATGTTGTCGATTAAGTCCATATCGCCGACAAGGCCCATGCCTAACCGGTCTTCAGGAACGAAAGCAAGACGAACGCCGAGATTCCGGATTTGGGCTGCGCTCTTGCTCTTTAAATCAATCCGTTCTTCGCTATCGTCATAATCGTTGTAATAAATATCGCCTTGGCTGGTGCGTTGCAAGCCAGCAATAGCTTCTAACAATTCTTTTTGACCAGAACCAGAAATCCCGGCAATGCCTAAGATTTCGCCACTATTGGCCGTGAAAGAGACTGAATGAAGGACTTCCCGGCCGAATTCATTGCGGCAGCAAAGGTTCTCCACTTCAAGACGCGGTGTTGGATGAATCGGTTCATCACGGTCAATCTTGAGTTCCACTTTCTTGCCGACCATCATTTCGGTTAAGGCAAGTTCATTGGTGTCTTTCGTGTTGACGCTCCCAATGCATTCGCCTTTGCGTAAGACGGCAACGCGGTCCGAAATGGCCATCACTTCATTTAATTTATGCGTGATGATAATGATGGATTTGCCATCGGCTTTCATATTCCGCATGACCTGGAATAAACGTTCGGTTTCTAATGGAGTCAAAACGGCAGTGGGCTCATCCAAAATCAAGATATCGGCGCCGCGATATAACGTTTTGACAATTTCTAAAGTTTGCTTTTCGGAAACTGCCATGTCATAGACTTTTTTGTCTAAATCGAGTTGAAAGCCGTATTTTTCGCAAATACGAGTGGCTAACTTTCTAGCGTCTTTCATGGACCCTTTGTCGTAAGAATCCGGGTCATTTTTATCTTTTTTATTATGGGGAACACCGAGGACGATGTTTTCAAGCGATGTGAAAACTTCGATGAGCTTAAAATGCTGATGAATCATGCCGATATGATATTTATAGGCATCTTTTGGCGAATAAATATTGGCCGGTTGGCCCGAGACAAAAATCGAACCGCTGTCTTGGCGATAAATGCCAGCAAGCATGTTCATTAATGTGGTTTTGCCACTGCCATTTTCTCCTAACAGCGCCAAAATCTCGCCGGGATAAACGGCTAAACTCACATCTTTGTTGGCTTGGACACTGCCAAAGGATTTCGAGATGTGATCCAACTCTAAATAAGGAAGACGCGTTTCGTTCATGGATTCTCCTTAAAAAGGCAAAGCCCAAGGGGAAGAAATTCCCCCTGGGCGACGTTCCAAAAGGAACTTATGACAGACGATCAGATTTTGGTGATGCCGTCGATGGTGAGATCAAAGTAAGGAGCAGAACGTTTTTCGCTTTCGGCGAAGTAGGTTTTGCCATCCTTCGTTTCAATGACTTCGGTGTCACCGGTATAGGCATCATCTGGATCGACGTCGGCTAAATAAGAAGTGACGTGGCCAGCTGCATCAACTTTGACGTTAGAAGTCACATTGCTGCCACTGACCGTGAAGGTAGAAGTATCAAAGACATGGAGTGTGCCAGCGCGGAGTTGAGCAGACACTTGGTTTAATTTGTCTTCCGTGCCTTCAACAGCGGCTTTTTTGCCAGGAGCAGAAAGCGCGACAGAGCCATCATAGAGCGTATCGCCGAGTTCGCCGACATAGTCGGTTTCAATGGTGCCTTTAGAGGCTAATTGATCGAAGCAGTATTCGAAATAAGGTTCCCAGTTGATTCGCGAAGAAATGAGATAGGTGTTCGGGCATTTCGATTCGGTGGAACCATTGTAGGTGACGTTTGGCTTGCCAGCCTCTTCGCAAGCGGTTGGGGCACCCCAAGAGTCAGCGTGTTGCGAAATGATTGAGCAGTTATATTTTTGAATTAAGTTTTGGGCGGAAGCCTTTTCTTTAGCTTCATCGTACCAAGCATTGGTGAAGGTAACGGTCATCGTGACATCGGAGACGATGGAACGAACACCTAAATAGTAAGAAGTATAGCCAGAGATGACTTCGGCATAGGGGAAAGCACCAACATAGCCAATGTTTTTCGAAGTGGTGGCATCGGCAGCAATCATGGCTTGTAATTTCAAACCAGCAGCGACACCGGCAAGATAACGGCCTTCATAAATGGAAGCAAAGGTGTTATGGAAGTTGGCTAATTTAACGGTGTGGGCTTGTTGGCCAGAGGCATGGGCGAATTGCACGTTCGGGAATTCACGAGCGGCACGGATCATATGGTCTTCATGACCGAAAGAGTCCGCAAAAACAAAATTGCACCCATGATCCGCCATATCGGCAGCTTGAGTGTAGCATTCGTTCCCTTCTGGAACACGGGTTTGAATGACGGGGGTCACGCCTTTCTTTGCGCAAGCGGCTTTGAACGCGTCAATGAAGTTTTTGTCATAGGTCGAATTTTCGTCATGTAAGGTGATAAGGCCAGCCTTTAAGGTGGTGGAAGCAGCGGAATCTCCCGAAGAAGAACCAGTGTTGTTGCAGCCAGCTAAAGTAGCGGCGGCCAAGACGAGGACGACGAAGTTGAGATGCTTTTTCATGTTTACTCCTTTTTGCCCGTAACCTTGTTTGAGAATTGAAGCGGGTTTCTGGAATGGAAAAAGCAAAAACGATTTTTTCCATTGCCCATAGTGTTGGATTATGGTCCAACGTAGAGACTCGCCGCCAATCCGGCAATTATACGAACAATGTCTTTTCGACGTTTCTATTATCAAGGCACTGCCAGAAAAATAAAAGAGCGACTTTTCTTGAAAACGTTTTCAGGAAGCAAAAAGGTAACTCGTGATGGTATTTTCCGTCAAAAGGAAGTAAGGTTAAATAACCAAGTGTTTTTTAAGAGGGGTTGATCCATGCACGAAATCGTGATGACATCCGAAGAAATTGAAGCCTGCTATCAAAAAGTAGGTGAAGAAATCACGGAAGCTTTGAAGAATGAAACAAAACGGCCGATTTTGCTTTGCGTCATGAAAGGGGCAATGACGTTCTTAATCGGCATGATGAAATACGTCAAATTACCAGTGATTGTCGATTACATTCATATTTCTTCTTATGAAGGAACATCGACGACTGGCAAAGTCAATTTGTTAAAAGACATGAGCTTCGATCCAGAAGGAAGAACGATTGTCATCGTGGAAGACGTTGTGGATACGGGTATCTCCATGCAGTATCTAGAACAATACCTTTGGACGAAGAAACCAAAGGATGTCAAAGTTGCTGTCTTTGTGGATAAACCGGCAAGACGCCAAGTGGAAGTGAAATTGGACTTCGTCGGCAAAGTCATCAAAGAAAACAAATATTTGGTTGGGAATGGCTTTGACTATAATGAAATTGGCCGCAATATTCCTTACGTCTTCACTCCTTCCAAAGAAGATTTCGCGGAATGGGATGCCCTTCTTGCCAAAGATCCGTTATCGAAGAATCATCCGGAATCCGTTACGAAATAACGAATCTCGTTTCTTTGCCTCCGTGCTTCGGAGGCTTTTTTGATTCCCACATGAAAGGCTATAATATCAAGCGAGTTAGGATATCCCTATGAAAGAAAATGAAATGCGATTGTTCTATCGTTCCCCTGCAGCAGATTCTTTAGAAGGCTGGGAGCGTTATTCGTTGCCGATTGGAAATGGCAAATTCGGTGCGTCTGTCTTTGGCGGCGTAGAAAAAGAACGCGTGATATTCGCGACCAATGAATTCGCGAATAATTTTCCCCATGGCGGTCTCTCTGAATTTTCTGAGATTCATTTGTTGTTTGATGAGAAAGACGTCAAAAACTATGAACGTTCCCTGTCATTGGAGACAGGGGTTGTTGCTTCTTCGTTTGAAGCCGATGGTAACTCCATTCATCGCGAATGCTTTTGTAGTTATCCCGATCAAGTTTTTGTTTATCGCTGGGACGCCAAGAAACTTTGTTCGTTCCAAGCAAAGTTGGTGATTCCGTTTTTAGGCGCAAGAACCCCAGAAGAAGGGGGACGTACGGGGAAAGTCTATGCCGAAGGCGAGACGTTAATCATGCGTGGCACGCTTCCGCTTCGTGATTTGATTTATGAAGGTCGTCTTTCTTACGAAACGGATGGGGAATGCCATATCGAAGGAGATTCTTTCTTCTTTGACCATGCAAAAACCGTGATTTTGTATTACACCGCCGGCACCTCTTATCGTTTATGCCCCGAAGCGTTTATGACGCACAAAGCGTTAGGAGAAGACCCTGAAAAATCAGTGAAATCCTTATTAAAAAACGCAAAATCCCTAGGATATCCCGCCTTAAAGGAACGCCATATCCAGGATTATCAATCTTGGATGGGGCGCGTCACGTTCTTGCTTTCTTCTTATGATCCGCGTCCCACCGATGAATTATTGAAAGCTTATCAAGCAGGGGAGAACGTCCCTTATTTAGAAATGCTTTATTTCCAATTCGGACGCCATTTATTGTTGTCTTCCTCTCGTCCAGGCACGCTTCCCGCTTCGTTACAAGGGGTATGGACCGCTTATGACAAGTCACCATGGGGCAGTGGTTTCTGGCACAACATCAACGTCCAAATGAACTATTGGCCTGCCTTTGTGGCGAATTTGGATGACACATTCGTTGCTTATCGCGATTTCTTCAAAGCGTATTTGCCAGCGGCCGAAAAGAATGCCCAAAAATGGTTCCATGAAACTTATCCCGACAAACCCGTTCCTGAAGATGCCGGGTGGATCGTTGGCACGGGTGTCTTTGCCTATGAAGTAGAAGGGCTTTCTCCTAAGAGTCATTCAGGGCCCGGTACAGGAGCATTAACTTCGGCCTTATTCTATGATGCCTATGCCTTCACAGAAGACCTTGCTTGGGCCCAAGCGGCTTATGAAGCCGTCCACGGTATGGAAAAATTCTTATTGTTATCCGTTAAGAAATACGATGATGCTTATCTTTGTTCTTGCTCGGCTTCTCCTGAACAAATTCTAAGTGGCCATTGGGAACTCAATCGTCCGGATCAACAGTATTACCGCACGATTGGTTGTGCGTTTGATGAACAAGGCTTGGAACAAAATGCGCGTTATGATCTTGTTCTAGCGAATGCCTTTCATCAGCACGATGCTGCCATCGAACAAGAAAAGAAAGAATTAGGACATTATCAAGCGGTGGAAATTGGTTACTCTGGTCAAATCAAAGAATATGGCGAAGAACATTTCTATGGCGAGATTGGTGAATATCATCACCGTCATTTATCGCAACTTGTCGGCTTAATGCCCGGGAATATCGTTAATCATCAAACCCCGGCTTGGTTGGATGCGGCTCGTTTAACGTTGACTTATCGCGGTGACTTCTCTACGGGTTGGGCTTTGGCCCATCGTCTGTGCGCCTGGGCACGCGTAGGAGATGGCGACCATGCCTATCTATTGCTTCGTACATTGCTTTCAAAGAAAACACACCCAAATCTATGGGATGTGCACCCGCCATTCCAAATCGATGGCAATTTTGGCGCATTGACGGGCATCTGCGAGATGTTATTACAAAGCCACGAAGGCTATCTTTCTTTATTGCCGGCATTGCCTTCTTCCTGGAAAGACGTCGACTATCATGGATTAAAGGCAAGAGGTTGCTTTGAAATATCGTTAAGTTATCACGACCATCGCATTCAATCCGTGACACTCACCTCATTAAAAGGGAATCCGGTTCGTTTATGCGCCCCAGGATTAAATCAAAAGGTAGAAGTGCTCCATCAGGGAACTCCTGTTGCTACGCATTGGGAAGACGGATTTTTATGCTTTGAAACCAAAATTGGGGAGACGTATACGTTAAATGGCTTTGAAGAAAACAAAGCCGTTATGGTGCCAACTGGATTCAAAGCCGAATACGAAACGGATGGTGTGCGTCTCTCATGGGATCCCAATCAAGGAGTGTGCCATCTTTATCGCGCCACCGACAGCGAAGCCCATTACAAAGACCTTGGCTTAGTCCAAACCAATTCTTTTGTAGATCCTTGCTTCTCTTTGTCTCACAAAGGCCGAATCACTTATAAATTAGTGCTGGGTGATCAAACAGAGAAAGTGGTGGGCGCCTTAGCGGTTTTATCGCCGGCCTCAGAATTAGAATATGAACGTTACCAACTACGTTTGAAGGTTAATAATCTCATGGCCGAAAAAATCGGCTGGAGCGAATAAAAATAAGGCCTAGAGGAACCGAGACCAAGACCTATCATCTAGAGGATGTCTGGAAAGGATCTATCCTTATCTTGCTGAGTGTCTTAACTCACGAATCGTGGGTTAGGCACTTTTCGTCCTCTGCCACAAGAGCATGAGGAGAATAGCAGGTCAGCGTTTTGGCTTAGGACAAGTAATTTTTTAAAAATAATGGTTCATTTTGCTTTTTTGAATAGAAGAACCAGCTAAAGCGCGAAACAAAAAGGGAACGCACGCTGCTACGTTCCCTGTTTTTGTCTAGAAGATTATTTGCTTTCGACGTTCACGCCTTCACTCTTTTCGGCGTTCGCAATGTTGGTGGCGTCTTGCACAATCGGAGTCGTCCTGGTTTCCACACCGTCGACCCGAGGTTCCCCTTTATAAAGTGCTTTGAGACAAATCGGGGTGATAAAGCTAGAAACCAAGATGAGCAAGAGACAGAATGGCATAATGTTCGGAGAAACAAGGCCGGCCTCTACGCCTTTTTGCGCACAAACGATGACGACTTCAGCTCGTGCCATCATGCCAAAGCCAATGCGTAAGGAGTCTTTGAAACGGAAGTGGAAGGCTAAACCGGCGCCCCCACAGCCAATGATTTTGCCTAATAAGCCAACGACAATCCAAAGTAAGCCAAACGTCAGGAATTGCACAAACTGTTGGGCATCGAAGCTGGTGTAAAGTCCCATGGCAATGCTGCCAAAGAAGATTGGACCAAAGAGATAATTAGACGTCGTTTCAGCACGATGATCGATATAACCATGGCTGACGGTGCTTGAAAGCACTAAGCCCATCAAATAAGCACCTGTAATATCGGCAATGTTGAAGAGTTCAGCTAAATAAGCCCACAAGAAGCAGAATCCTAACGAGAGAATGACGATGCGGATGTGATGGGGATATTTCTTGCCCAACCAGTTAAAGAGCTTACGGATGTAACGTCCTGCAAAGATGGTGATGGCAAAGAAGACGGCCATAAATAAGATGATAATAAAGATGTTCATCGCCGGATTTTTTCCGACGTCGCCCATGGCGCCGAGCGTCAAAGAAGCCAAATCTGTAAAGCCTTTGGCATCGCCCCCAGCGTTTTTGACGCCGGAAAGCGAGATGGTTAAAGAAAGAACAATAATGCCAAGAACGTCATCAATAATCGAGGCAGAAGTCAAGACGGTTCCGACTTTGGAGGTTAATTGACCGACTTCTTTTAAGACGGCCACGGTGATCGAAACAGAAGTGGCGGTCAAAATGACGCCATAATAGAGTTCCGTGTAATAAATGCTGACGCCTTCAATATGTAAATCCAAAGAGTTATTCGTTAAGATGTCGTAGACACGGGCTAACCCGAACGCCAATAACATCGGCGTGATAACCCCGATTAAGGCGATGATAAAGGAAGGTAAACCGACTGA
>Ga0256406_1002683_pt1 | contig 24284 bp, 19 predicted proteins | sample RumenRJG_03DNA_FD_185986 | JGI IMG/M metagenome (GOLD analysis project Ga0256406, IMG submission 185986) | Bovine rumen microbial communities from Lethbridge, Alberta, Canada - RJG_03 | ecosystem: Host-associated > Mammals > Digestive system > Stomach > Rumen | place: Canada: Alberta | collected...
TCGAGTGGATTGTACTTCACGTTTTGTGCTGTTTAATTGTGCAAAGTTAGTGAATAGTCGTATCTCGACAAAATAATGAGGCCAAAAACTGAGCAATGTAGAGTCAAGTGGCAAGTGCAAAATTAGCTAATCTTTCAACTGGCAAGTGCAAAATTAGCGATTTGCCGGAAGAAAACATTCTTTGGGCAGTTGAAATTCAGTGTTGATTGACTGCACCCCACTATCGAGGCGATAACTTTTCTCGGAGTCCTTCTTTGCAGTAAGGCGAAAATTTGCGACCTTTGCTGCGAGGTTAATTGATAATACATATAGCAACACAAAGTTAGTTAATCTCGGGGAGACTTCGGTCTCCTTTTTTTGTATTGCTGGTTGAAAGTTACATTTTGCGCGACGTAATAACGGATTGTGGAGGGGCTGGGGGCATGTGAAGCCCCATCCCCAATCCGCCATTAAGTCTCGAACGACAAAAATGTGTGTAGGGCCATTCAGAACGAAATTTTGCACTTCGTTATTGAATATGGTGAAAAAATAAATCTGCCCGAGGTTATCACGATGGCTCGCTGGTGGGGCCATTTTCTTCGATGGTGGCTTGGTAGTCGCGATGGAGTTTTTCCTCTATATGTTTAGGGATGGGTAACCACTTAAAAACCTCGCGATGTGGAGGTGAATCGCTAGTTTGAATATGGGTATTAAAGATCTTCAAAATGCAGTTGTGTATTTTTCCTTTACCAGTAAGGATGGTGGTGAGTATGCTTATCTCTACATGATTGTCAATCACAAATTCTACTGGATTGATGAGAATTATAACGTAGCAGAACCGCTATCACAAGATACTATTGATTCATTCATCCAAAGTATTGAAAATGGTGAATATGACGAACAATATGACCTTGACTCCTATGACTCTATTGATGTTTTCTTGGAAGAATTTGGCAATGAGAAGAAAGAATTAGTGAAAGAAGAGGCTTTCGAATGCCCCGATTATCCGTCAGAAAATGGTAAATATGTAATTACCGTTTTTGTAGGTGAAGATAAGGTTTGCGAAAAGGTTATCTAACAGCATGTCTCTTGCATCGGTTCCCGCCGCATAGTGCCATCGATGCACCGAGCGGCGGGATTCTTGTTAAATGCCAGAGAGCAGGAATTGGAAGAGTCCCATGAAACGGATGCCCTTATTGTCGGTATATGTGGCAATATCGCTGCCTGTGATGACAATCTTCTGAAAACTGTCGTCGACTTTGAGGAGCGACCTTAGTTCTTGCTGTCGCTTCTCTTCGCTGTCTAAAGAGAATGCCGACTGAATGTAGTATTTGTCTCTCCCATTGCTGGCAATGAAATCTATCTCATACTGGATATACTCAGACTTGCCATTTCGCATCTCGCGAGCCTCCACCACACCGACATCCACAGCAAAACCTCGCATCCGGAGCTCGTTGTAGATGACGTTCTCCATGATGTGAGTGATCTCCTGTTGCCGGAAATTAAGTTTGGCATTGCGCAATCCCACATCCACTGAATAGTATTTCTTGATGCTCTCGAAATACTTGTTGCCTTTTATGTTGTAGCGCTTGGCGCCTTCAAATAGGAAAGCTTCTTCCAAATAGCCTATGTAATTGGAGACAGTCTCAGAATCAATCTTGGTGTTTTGCACACTTCTCATCACATTGCTGATGCGGTTGGGATTGGTCAGCGAACCTACAGATGAGCATAGCGCGTCGACAAGAGCAGAAAGAGCCTCGCGATTCTTTACCTTGTGACGTTCTACCACGTCATCGAGGTAGGTTTTGTTCCACAACCGTTGCAGATAGGCCACCTTCTGTTCTGACGTGCGTTGGCGAAGCAGTCCTGGCATGCCACCGTAAGTGTAATACTCCTTCCACAATTCACTGACGGGCTCAGTCCTGTCGGTGCAGAACTCACGGAAGGAGAAAGGCCATACCTTCACCTCATCGCCCCGTCCGCGAAAAATGGTCTTGATGTCGGAAGAAAGAAAATGAGAGTTACTGCCGGTAATGTAAACGTCCACATTGTCTCTGGCGTTCAGGCCATTGACTAACTTCTCGAACCCCTCCACTTCCTGCACCTCGTCGAGAATAATGTAATAAGGTGTCGTGTCGTCAGTGATGCGGCTATATAGATAGGACTTCAGTGTCTGACGGTCAGTCAGGTCGCCGGTCTCCTCATCGTCGTCCATGTCGAAGGAGACAATAATAATATTGTCTTCTGCTACACCCTGTTCGAGCAAATAATCCTTGAATATTCTGTTGAGCAACCATGACTTGCCCGAACGTCTGGGACCAGTGATGATTTTCACCTCGCCGTTTCCCATCCTGTCCATCAGTTGACGGAGATAAGTCTCTCTTTGAATGTAACGCCCCATGCTTATTCGGATTTTGCTGCAAAATTACAATAAATTCCGAATAGGACCAAGCTGTTAGCCGGATTTTTCTGCAATATTACAGTAAAATCCGATATCCTACGGTTTAGTAAAGCTACAATTTATATCGTTTAACAATATTTAAGGGGTGAGTAACACTTGTTTGCAATCAAACCGCTAACTTTACAAAAAACAAATTCCATAACCACTTAAAAACCTCGCGATGTGAAGGGCAATCGTTTAGTTTAATTATGACACAGATTAAATTATTTAAGGATAAAACTCCTAATATGGAGAAGTTTGAATCAACAGTAAATGAATTTCTCAAAGAAAATGAAGATAAAATAATAGTTAGAGATATTAAATACACATCAGAAAAACCAAATCCCCACAATTCAGCGTGGGATATTTGGACAGTTATGATAATTTATGATCTTAAACCTGAATAATATAAATTAGGGGAGCTGCTTTTTTCCAATACTGAGTGGAGGAGTGTGAACGATGTCATGCTCCTCCACTTTTGTTTCAGCTTGGGCAGTGCTGATTATCTTAGAATAGTTCTCGTTTCTATTGTTTTCCATGAAACTCTGGAATCTCGTCGTCGATGTCGGTGTTTATAGTCAAGCATAGGTAATAGTTAATGCTAATTCAACAACATGACAGAAAAAAAAGTCGTTTTCTTCCCATTTATCACAATCACCTACTCTCAAGTGGCAAGTGCAAAATTAGCGAGTTGCCGGAAGAAAACATTCTTTGGGCAGTCGAAATTCAGTTTTTTACGAGGTCTTCGATTGATTTTATACTGAATTTTGCGGATTAATGCACTGGATATGGTAGAAAAATCGGTGCCTTTTGGGGATATCCCCACTATCGAGGCGATAACTTTTCCCGGAGTCTTTCTTTGCAGTAAGGCGAAAATTTGCGACCTTTGCTGCGAGGTTAGTTGATAATACATATTGCAATACAAAGTTGGTTAATCTCGGGGAGACTTCGGTCTCCTTTTTTTGTATTGCTAGTTGAAAGTTACATTTTGCACTTCGTTATTGAATATGGGAAATGCAGCATAGCGGGCAGAGAAGATGCCTCTGCACGGCACAAGCTGTAGCAATCAATCGCCGGCAGGAGGCGAAATGCGCAAATCACGTGCCATGCGCCTGCCCAGTGCTGCCCAGTGCGGTATCTTCTTCATGGTGCTACGCAAGGGCTGCACGTCGTAGAGCAACACGAGCAGCAAGAAGAAACAACCCAGCAGGCACGTCACGCCATAGAGCTGCTTGATGCTCACCAGCACCGACTGCAGGGGGGCACTGGACGCCGTGCGGGCTATGTTGTCGGCCACCTTGTAGCGCAAAAAGAAAGCTGACGTGAAACTTTAAAGAAAAGGGGCCGCAACCACGATGTGTCACGGCCTCTTCGTTGTTGTAAAGAGCTATAGTATCGTTTTTTTCGGCCCTATTTGGCGGCATGCAGCTTGTCGTAGACGTTGGCATCGATCACGGCCATTGCCGTGAGATTGACGATGTCGCGCACGGGGGCATCGATGCTGGTGAAGTGGATGGGACGGTTCAAGCCAATCTGGATGGGGCCGATGGCCTCGGCGGCGCCAGCCTTGGCCAGCATTTGATAGACGGTATTGGCCGCACTCAAGTTGGGGAAGATGAGGGTGTTCACGTCCTTGCCCTTGAGTGTGTTGAAGGGGAATGAACGGTCGCGCAACTCACGATCGAGCGCATACTGCACCTGCATTTCGCCGTCGACAGTGATCTCGGGATAGTCGCGGTGCAGGATGTCGATGGCACGATGCAGCTCGATGGGGCCGTGCTCGGGGTTGGAGCCAAAGTTGCTATAGGATATCATCGCCATCACAGGGTAGTGAGCATAGTTTTTCACTGCCTGGTGAGTGAGGCGAGTGATGTCGACAAGCGTCGGGGTGTCGTTCTCGTGATTGATCGAGGTGTCGGCGATAAAGAGAGCTCCATGCCGGGTGTTGAGGATGTGCATGGTTGCAAAGTGGGAATAGCCGGGCATTATGCCCACCACTTCCTTGGCAATCTTCACGGTGTTGCCACCACCGGCATACATGCCTGTGATGAAGGCGTCGGCCTCGTTGTTCTCGACCATCATCATGCCGAAGTAGTTGCGATCGAGCATTTTCTCCTCGGCCTCGGCCAGGTTGATGCCATTGCGCTGGTTTTTCTCCATGTGCTTGGTGGCATAGAGGTGGCGGCGATCGGCTTGGTTGTCGTGACGGGGATTCACAATCTCGATACCGTCGATGCTGATGTTGAGCCGCTTGGCGCGCTTGGTGATCATCTCCTTGTTGCCCAACAGGATAGGAATGCATATACCGTTTTCCTTGGCCTGCACGGCAGCTTGGAGCATATTGTCGGTGTTGGCTTGGGCAAACACCACCCGCTTGGGAGAGCGCTGAGCCTCCTCGATGAAGCGGCGCATGAGCTTGTTGTCGTATCCCATGAGTTGCCGCAGTTCCTTCTTGTAGGCATCATAGTCGTCGATGGGCCGTTTGGCCACACCCGACTCGGCAGCAGCCTTGGCCACAGCGATCGACACCTCGGTAATCAAGCGCGGGTCCATGGCCTTGGGCAGAATATACTTGGGGCCGTACTTGATTTTGTTCATGTGATAGGCGGCATTGACGATGGGAGGCACATTTTTGCGTGCGAGCTCGGCAATGGCATGCACGGCAGCAAGCTCCATGGAAACATTGATCTCGGTGGCCGAGCAGTCGATAGCGCCACGGAAGATGTAGGGGAAGCCGAGCACGTTGTTGATTTGGTTGGGATAGTCACTGCGGCCTGTGGCATAGATGAGGTCTTTGCGCGACTTCATAGCCTTGTCGTAGGAAATTTCGGGATTAGGATTGGCCAGGGCAAAGACGATGGGCTTGTCGGCCATCGACTGCACCATCTCGGGAGTGACCACATCGGCAACCGAGAGGCCCAGGAAGACGTCGGCCCCCTTCATGGCCTCGGCCAGGGTTGTGATATCGCGTGTGGTGGCAAACTCCTGCTTCTGCGGGTTGAGGTTGGAGCGACGTGTTGTGATGACGCCCTTGCTGTCGCACATCACGATGTTTTCCTTCTTCACGCCCAGTTGCATGTAGAGACGGGTGCAGCATATTGCTGCGGCGCCAGCACCGTTTACCACGAGCTTGATGTCGCTTGCTTTCTTGCCTTGGATATCGAGAGCGTTGATGAGGCCTGCACCTGAGATGATGGCAGTGCCGTGCTGGTCGTCGTGCATGACGGGGATGTCGCACTCGGCCTTGAGGCGGCGCTCGATCTCGAAGCACTCGGGAGCCTTGATATCCTCAAGATTGATGCCGCCGAAGGTGGGAGAAATGGCCTTGACGGCAGCAATGAATTTCTCGGGGTCTTTCTCGTCGACCTCGATATCAAAGCTGTCGAGACCTGCAAATATCTTGAACAGCAACGCCTTGCCCTCCATCACTGGCTTGCCGGCCATGGCGCCGATATTGCCCAAGCCAAGCACTGCTGTGCCGTTGCTCACGACCCCCACAAGGTTGCCCTTGTTGGTATACTTGAACACATCTTCGGGATGGGCCTGGATCTCGAGGCAAGGATAAGCCACGCCTGGGGAATAAGCCAGCGAGAGATCCTCGGAGGTCTGATAGGGCTTGGTAGGCGTTACACTGATTTTGCCCGGCTTGTCATCGAGATGATGATAGTCGAGAGCCATCTTTTTGGTTACTTTAGTCGTCATTGTTGATATAGAATTGTTACACGTAGTATATACTATTAAACTGCCTCACAAAGTTACTAATTCTTTTCCCAAAGCGGTGTAGCAGGTTGCACATTAACGCAAATTAACGTCACGCAACGTCATTTGCTCTCCCCCACTGCGCGGCAGGTGAAACCACTCGACAGGAGCCGATTCAAGAGAAAGAAAAAAAAGCGCTGATTGCAGGATTGCGCAATCAACGCTTTGTGGTGTTGTAAAAAGGTAGAGAACTTTAAGCCTCGGCAGGAGCGTCCTCGGCAGCAGGAGCCTGCTCGTCTTGCTTAGCAGCCTCGGCAGCTTCTTGGGCAGCCTTGGCAGCCTCGGCCTCGGCAGCTGCCTTGGCGGCTGCAATCTCGGCTTTCTTCTTAGCCACGGCCTCGGCCTTGGCCTCGTTCTTCTTGGATTCCTCGTCAAGACGTTTCTTGTTGTCGGCCTTCTTGGCCTCAATAGCTTGGTTCTTCACTGCCGAAATCTTGGCATCTTTTTGAGCTTTCCAAGCCTCGAAACGCTTTTGAGCCTCTGCCTCGTCGAAGGCGCCTTTCTTCACGCCGCCCTGGAGATGCTTCATGAGCATGACACCCTCGCGCGAGAGGATGTTGCGCACAGTGTCGGTGGGGATTGCGCCGCAGTTGACCCAGTAGAGAGCTCTCTCGAAATTTAAACTTATTGTAGCAGGATTAGTGTTAGGGTTATAAGAACCAATCCTCTCAATAAATCTACCATCTCGTGGTGCCCTGCTATCGGCTACGACAATTGGATAGAACGCATAGTCCTTGTGGCCATGACGTTGTAATCTGATTTTAGTTGCCATTGTAAAAAATAAAATTAAGTTTAAATTGTTGTTTTAAAATAAAAAGTGACCACACGCGTTGTAGCCACTTTCATGTTGTTGTCCTGGAAGGATTCGAACCCTCGCAAGCGGAACCAGAATCCGATGTGCTACCATTACACCACAGGACAATTCCCAAATGCGTTGCAAAGGTAACGCTTTTTTTGATACCTGCAAAAATTATGGCTCATTTTTTTCAGATTTATTTTTGACAGATGCTATGACAACGAGCAGAGCATCATGCACAACGAGCAGCAACCCGGCAGTCATTTTGCAGGTTTGCAACACGTTGCAAGCTTGGGTGCAATGTCGGCAGTGAGCGAGGGCAGGACTTCTTCCTTGATGAGTTTTTCCTCCAGTTTGCTGGTTTGCATCAACAAGTCGTTGTCAATCTCAATGCCTAAATCCCTCATGTTTTGAAGGGCTTGGTATAGCATTTCAAGTTTTGTCATAATTTCTATCTATATTATGGTGCAAATAAAGGATTTCACTGCATCGACTTGGGGAGGTCGGCGTGAATGATGTCGTAGCACTCCTGGGCAAGAGCCTTGGCGTCGAGCTGGCTGCTGCCTGGCACGATGGGCTCGTGCATGGTGAGCACGATGGTGCCGGGCGTGACGTTGAAGGTGGAACGGGGCATCACCTGGTAGCTGCCGTCGATGGTGATGGGCACCACGGGCAGGTTGAACTCGGCCGCGAGCTTGAAGGCGCCGCTCTTGAAGCGGCCCATCTTGCCAGTATCGGTGCGCCGGCCCTCGGGAAAGACCACGAGCGAGAAGCCGTCGGCCAGTCGCTTCTCGGCATCGGCCATTGTCTTTTTAAGGGCGGTGTTGTTGTGGTGGTCGACCATGATGTGGCCGGCAGCCTCGCACGCCCACCCCACAAGTGGAATGTTGGTGAGGCCCTTGCGCATCATCCACCTGAAGTTGTGCCCCAGGAATCCATAGATAGAGAAGATGTCGTAGGCTCCCTGATGGTTGGCCACAAAGATGTAGCTGGTGTTGCGGTCGATTTTCTCACGTCCGCGCACCTCGACCTTGACAAAAAGCAGCCAGCACCACAGCCGCGCCCACCACTTGGGGACGTAGTAGCCAAAATAGGTCTTGTCGAAAGGTGCCAGGATGAGCGTGCCTATGGCCGTGAGCAACGTGGCAACAATGATAATGGGGCAAGCTATGCACCACTGATAGATACCAAAGAGGATTTTCATTTTTCTTAGTTGAATGTAATAATTGGCATTAAGAAATGATCCTATTTTTCTTGCAATAGTACAAAGGTAAAAAAAAATCGTGACAACCCAACAATGTTGCCACGATTAAAAAACATGTAACTGCCGCGCTGTCGCACGCAAAATACGGGACCAAATGACTTTTTACTGAGCCTCGGCCTCGGGTGCGATGAGCTTGTAGCCCTTGCCGTGGATGTTGATGATCTCGATGCTGGGATCGGCCTTGAGGTGCTTGCGCAGCTTGGTGATGTAGACGTCCATCGAACGGGCGTTGAAATAGTTGTCGTCGATCCAGATGGTCTTGAGGGCAAAGTTGCGCTCGAGAATCTCGTTGACGTGGGCGCACAGCAGGCTCAGCAGCTCGCTCTCCTTGGTGGTGAGCTTAGTGGGCTTATCGTCGGCAATGAGCACCTGCTTCTGGGTGTCGAAGGTGAACTTGCCAATCTTGTACATGGTGATTTCCTTGCCCTTCTTGCCCTTGACACGGCGCAGGATGGCTTCGATGCGCATCACGAGCTCCTCCATGCTGAAGGGCTTGGTGATGTAGTCGTCGGCGCCAATCTTGAAGCCCTCGAGGATGTCTTCCTTGAGCGACTTGGCAGTCAAGAAGATGATGGGCACCTCGCTGTTGACAGTGCGTATTTCCTGAGCCAGCTGGAAGCCGTCTTTCTTGGGCATCATGATGTCGAGCACACATATGTCGTACTTGCCTTTCAGGAAGGCCTTGTAGCCACTCTCACCATCGGCAAACAAGTCGGCGTTGTAGCCCTTTGCCTGCAGATATTCCCGCAGAAGCATGCCGAGGTTCTCGTCATCTTCGCACAGCAGAATTCTTAATTTCTCTTCCATAATTTTATTATTTTAATAGTGGTAATGTTATTACAAATGTTGACCCCTTGTTGACCTCGCTCTCAACCTTGATCGAGCCCTTGAAGAGGGATATCATCTTGCTCACATAGGCGAGTCCCAGCCCGAAGCCCTTCACGTCGTGCCGGTTGCCGGTCGAAACACGGTAGAATTTCTCAAAGATGCGTTTCAAGTCCTCCTTGCGTATGCCGATGCCGTTGTCGGCTATCTTTATTTCCAGCGTGTCGTCGCCTATATTGCGCGTCGACACGCTCAACTCGGGCTCCACGTCCTCACGCCGGTACTTGATGGCATTGTCGAGCAAGTTGAAAATGACGTTGGTGAAGTGCATCTCGTCGACATTTACAATGGAGTCCTCGGCATCGAGATTGGCAGCGATGTGGCCGCCGAATTTTTCCACCTTAATCTTATAGGTGCTCACAACGCCGTCGATCACGGCATTGGCGTCGACCTCACCGAGACGCATGGTGGCACTCTTGCGGTCGAACATCGACATTTGCAGCACCTTCTCGACCTGGAAGCGCAGTCGCTTGGTCTCGTCGTTGATGACGGTGCTCACGTGCTTGAGCATGGCAGGGCTCTTGAGCACGCTGTCGTCTTTGAGCATCTGGGCGGCAAGCGATATTGTCGATATCGGGGTCTTGAACTCGTGTGTCATGTTGTTGATGAAGTCGTTCTTTATCTCACTCAGCTTTTTCTGCTTGAATGCCATCACAATGGTGTAGATAAAGATAAACATCAAGATGAATGTGAACGCAAACGAGGGAATCATGAACCTGATCGACGAGAAGATGTAGTCGCTCTTGTTGGGGAAGGTGACCTTGAGCACGTGCTGCTTGCTGGGCGGGTCATTGGGGAAGAGGACCTGGCTGTAGACGTCGGCCACGTTGCCACCGCTGTAACCCGCGCTCTTGTACACCACGCCGCCGGTGGCACTCACCAGGGCGTATTCATATTTCAGCCTGAGCCCGTTGCTATGCAGCTCCTGCCTGATGTAGCTGTTGACCGTGGCCGAGTCGGCACGCTCGGTGATGGGGCGGTCGCTGGCCTGGTTGAGGATGGAAAGTATCACCTCGTTGAGCAGCCCCTTTTGATAAAGGTACTGGCCCTTGAGTATGTTTTGCTTCTTCTTGTACTGAGCATCAAAGTCGAGCGACTTGTTGCCTGCGGGTGCTGCCGAGGCCGAGACGTTGAGCTTGGTGGTGCCCAGCTTGGGCACTGCCGTGTTGCTGTCGATGCTGTAGTTGCCGTTCTGGCCAAAGGCGGCTTGACCTTGCGCAGGCGTGCCCGAGAACATCGACATCTCGCTCTCGCTGATGTCGCGATCGAGATAGTAGCGCGTTTCGTCCTGCTCAAGCGACGACGAGACGTCGTAGAGGCTGCGCTTCACCGTTTCGCCAAACTGGTCGTTGCGCATCTTGACCATGTTTTCCATATACATGATCTGCACATAGAGCAGTCCCATGATGGTGCCTGCCATCACGATGGTCAATAGCCATATTGTGGATTTTTTCATACGCCTTAACTATAAATACCCATATTCAAAATAACAACAGACACTCGAAGGCGTCTAAACATCGCAACGTCGTGCCGCCGCAGGATGAGCAACGACTCGTGCGTTTTAACATTAGGATGCAAAATTAACAATTAAATGTGAAAACAAAAAATTTCAGGCATAATTTATTTAAAAAAATTTCAGATGAGATTTAACACTTGCCGAGAACGGCAGGCTATGACCAGCACAGCAGTGGCCGGCAGCACTCAATCGGGTGTATCCCACATGAGCTCGGTGGTGATGGCATCGGCAACCATGATGCGCGACTCGGGAATGCGGTAGCGGGTGCCATCGCCCACAATCGATGTGCCCAGCAGGGGTTGCACCTTGCCAAGGAAATAGGCCACAAAACGCGGTTCAAACCTGGCCTTCATGTCGTCGACACACAAGCCGGCGGCAGTGCGCAAGCGCAGCATCACATACTCGTCGTAGCGTTGCCAGTCGGTCTCGCTCTCGGTGACGAAGACGCACTTGCCCTCGTGCAAGTTGTGCAAGTAGGACTTGAGGCGGGGCGGGTTGTAGCGACGCACATGGCCATCGTAGCTGTGGGCAGCCGGACCGAGCCCGAGATAGGGGGTGAGGTCCCAGTAGCTGGAGTTGTGGCGAGAGCAATAGCCGGGCAGGGCGAAATTGGAGATCTCGTAGTGGCCGTAGCCCGCAAGGTGCAAGCGAGAGACGAGGAGGTCGTACATTGCAACACACGTGTCGTCGTCGACCTCGGCCACTTTGCCGGTTTGGCGCATCACCCACAGTCGCGTGCCTTGCTCATACATGAGGCTATAGGCCGAGATGTGCTCCACGCCCAGGGCTACAGCCTGGTCGACGGTGCGCGACCAGGAGTCGAGCGTCTGGCCAGGAATGCCATAGATGAGATCGATACTCACATTGTGCACGCCAGCCTGCCTGATGGCCCGCACGGCCTCGAGGGCCTGTCTTGCCGTGTGGCGGCGGTTGATGAAGCGCAAGTCGCGGTCGTCGAAACTCTGCACCCCCATGCTGATGCGGTTCACCCCCAGCTCCTTCAAGCCGGCAATATAGCCTGCAGTGACGTCGTCGGGGTTAACCTCGACCGTGAACTCCTCCACACTGTCCAGCGGCACCACACGGTCCACGGCGTCGACAAGCCTGGCAAACTGGCCCAACGGGAGCAGCGACGGCGTGCCGCCTCCCACATACAGGGTCCTGAGCGGCTCGGCGAGCTCACGGTGCCTGAGTTTGAGCTCGGCCACGAGGGCATCGACATATTGCCCTGTGTCGTGCGAGCTGCCGGCCAGGGAGTAGAAGTCGCAGTAGATGCACTTGGATGCACAAAACGGGATGTGAATATAAAGTCCAGCCATAGGTGTGATGCAAAAATAAGGCAAAAGTGCCAATTGTGACGACAAAGGCGAGGCCAAAAGTGATTTTTTTTTAAAAACCTTAGAAAATTTGGCGAATTATATTAAATTTGTGGTCGGAAAGGTCGAATTCAAAGCAAGTCGATTGCATTGAACTTTCCAAATATTAACTAACATTTTGTACATTAACAGATTCAAAATTCACTAATACATGAAGGTTTATAAAACGAATGAGATTAAAAACATCTCACTTTTAGGCAGCAAAGGCTCCGGAAAAACCACACTCGCCGAAGCTATGCTTTACGAGTGTGGAGTAATTAACCGTTGTGGAACTGTAGAGAACGGCAACACCGTGTGCGACTACTTCCCAGTCGAGAAGGAGTATGGCTACTCGGTATTCTCCACAGTTTTTTATGCTGAGTTCAACAACAAGAAGCTCAATGTGATAGACTGCCCAGGCATGGACGATTTTGTGGGCAATGCCATCACAGCGCTCAACGTGACCGATTGCGGCGTGATTGTAGTCAACAGCCAGTATGGCGTGGAAGTGGGCACACAAAACATCTACCGCACTGCAAGCAAGATCAACAAGCCCATCATCTTTGCGCTCAACAAGATGGATGCCGAGAATGTGGACTACGACAATGTTGTGAACCAGCTCAAAGAGGCCTTTGGCAACAAAGTGATACCTATACAATTTCCCACACAGACGGGTGCGGGCTTCAACTCGGTGGTTGATGTACTCATCATGAAGCAGCTCACTTGGGGGCCTCAAGGCGGCGCACCCACAGTGAGCGATATTGCTCCCGAATATCTCGACAAGGCACAAGAAATGAACCAAGCGCTGGTGGAGATGGCCGCCGAAAACGACGAGACGCTCATGGACAAGTTCTTTGAGCAAGGCGCTCTCACCGAGGACGAGATGCGCGAAGGCATACGCAAGGGTCTCATCGACCGCAGCATCTGCCCCGTGTTTTGCGTGAGCGCCCTCAAGGACATGGGCGTGCGCCGCATGATGGAATTTCTGGGCAATGTGGTGCCCTTTGTCAACGAGGTGCCTGCACCCAAAAACACTGCAGGCGAGGAGGTGAAGCCCGATGCCAACGGCCCGCTCAGCCTCTATTTCTTCAAGACCACGGTAGAGCCGCACATTGGCGAGGTTTCTTATTTCAAAGTGATGTCGGGCACATTGCACGCCGGCCAAGACCTCAACAACCAAAACCGCGGCTCAAAGGAACGCATGGCACAAATATCGGCCGTGTGCGGGCAAATCAAGACTCCTGTCAACGAGATAGAAGCCGGCGACATAGGCGCAGCCGTGAAACTGAAAGATGTGCGCACTGGCAACACACTGAACGACAAGGGTGTGGACTGGACATTTGACTTCATCAAGTATCCTGCGCCCAAGTATCAGCGCGCAATACGCCCCGAGAATGAGAGCGAAATTGAAAAGCTGGGCGCCATACTCAACCGCATGCACGAGGAAGACCCAACATGGGTGATTGAGCAATCCAAGGAGCTGAAGCAAACGATAGTATCGGGCCAGGGCGAGTTCCACCTGCGCACATTGAAGTGGCGCATCGAGAACAACGAGAAGCTGAAAATCGTGTATGAGGAGCCCAAGATTCCTTACCGCGAGACCATCACCAAGGCAGCCCGTGCCGACTACCGCCACAAGAAGCAATCGGGCGGATCGGGTCAGTTTGGCGAGGTGCACCTCATTGTAGAGCCTTACAAGGAGGGAATGCCTGAGCCCGACACCTACAAGTTTGGCAACCAAGAGTTCAAGATGAACGTGAGGGACAAGCAAGAGATTCCGCTGGAATGGGGTGGCAAGCTCATCATCTACAACTGCATCGTGGGCGGTGCCATCGATGCACGCTTCATTCCCGCCATCGTGAAGGGCATCATGGACCGCATGACCGAGGGGCCCCTCACGGGCAGCTATGCACGCGACGTGCGTGTGTGCATCTACGACGGAAAGATGCACCCTGTCGACAGCAACGAGATTTCGTTCCGCCTGGCTGCACGTCACGCCTTCAGCGATGCCTTCAAGAATGCCAACCCCAAGGTGCTCGAGCCCATCTACGACGTAGAGGTGCTGATGCCGTCGGAGTGCATGGGCGACGTGATGAGCGACCTGCAGGGCCGCCGTGCCATCATCATGGGCATGGAAGAGGCCAGCGGGCTCCAGAAGATCAACGCCAAGGTGCCACTGAAGGAAATGTCGAGCTACTCGACCGCACTGAGTTCGATCACAGGCGGACGCGCCTCGTTCACGATGAAGTTTGCAAGCTATGAGCTCGTGCCTGGCGACGTGCAGACCAAGTTGCTGCAGGAGTACGAGGCAAGCAAGGCCGAAGAAGAATAAAGCCCGTTTTTTACCGTCACACTTATTTCCAGGAGCTGCACTCATGCTTGCAGCTCCTGTTTTTTTATTGGCGAAGCGGATTGTGCCGCCCTCAAGCTGCGGATGGTCTAAAATGGAAACAATAAAAAGGATGAAGATTGCAGGCAAGAGCTAAATTTTAGTTATCTTTGTAATCATGAAATTCAGCGACGTCATTGGAAACGAAGCGGCTGCCAGCCGCATCAGGCGCATGGTTGACGAGGACCGGTTTCCTCATGCGCTGCTCATTCACGGCCAGGCTGGCGTGCCCAAGCTGGCACTGGCGCAGGCCACGGCTCAATACATACATTGCACCAACCGCACCCCCGACGGCGAGCCGTGCGGCCAGTGCCCCTCGTGTCTCCAGCACCAAAGTTTCAACCATGCCGACACTTTCTTCTCCTACCCTATCGTGAAGAAAGACAGCAACGACAAGACACCCACGAGCGATGAGTGGATAGCGACATGGCAGAAGTTTCTGAGCGAAGACACGGTAGAGGATTACCAGAAGTGGGTCACGCTACTGGGGAAAGACAATGCACAACCCATAATATACCAAAGTGAGAGCGACAAAATCATACGCGAGATGAGTTTTGCCGCCTACACGTCAAAGTACAAGGTGCTCATCATGTGGCTTCCCGAGAAGATGAACGAGGCCTGTGCCAACAAACTGTTGAAGATGATAGAGGAGCCTGCGCCCGACTGCATTTTCCTGCTTGTGAGCGACGATGCCCAAAGCATCCTGCCCACCATCTACTCGCGGTGCCAGCGCATCGAGCTGAAGCGGCCATCTACCCAGGAGATTGCGAGATATATCGTCTCAAAATACGGGGTCGACTATCAAGACGCGCTTGCAGTGTCGGCTCCGGCCGACGGCAATGTGGTGCAAGCCGTGCGCAACATGCAACTCGACAGCGAGACCAAGCAATTCCATGCCGACTTTGTGAAGCTGATGCGGCTGTCCTACATGCGCGACCTCAAGTCGCTCAAGGACTGGAGCGAGCATGTGGCCGACTACAAGCGAGAGAAGACGCGCCGGTTTCTCACCTACTGCGCGCGCATGGTGAGAGAGAATTTCATCTACAACCTGCACGTGAGGGAGCTCAACTACGAGACTCGCGAGGAGGAGCAATTCAGCACCCGCTTTGCCCCCTACATCAACGAGGACAACGTGGAACGCATGCTCTATGAGTTCGGCCGGGCCGAGAAAGACATACGCATGAACGGCAATGCCAAGATCGTGCTCTTTGACCTGGCCATAAAAACCACCATCTTGATAAAAGTGTAATACCTAAGCCAACATTACAATTCATCACAATACAACAACAATACATTGTCAACAATTTAAATCCACACAACCATGACATCGAGCGAGAGAAAGCACACTCCGTTTCTGGAACAGGTGGCCACGCACTACTTAAACAAAGACATTGACCTGAGCAACTACTGCTTTGTGTTTCCCAACCGGCGTAGCGGCCAGTTTTTCAAAGACTATTTCACCCGGTCGACCAGCGCTGCGACAACAATGCTGCCCGAGGTTGAAACCATAACCGAACTGGTGGCAGAAATCACAGGCGACACCCTGGCCACGCCCATCGAGGCGATTTCAATCTTGTACAACGCCTACAAGGAGATAGCCGACGACAATAGCCTTCAAGAATTTGACAAATTCATCTTCTGGGGCAACACCATACTGCGCGACTTCAACGATGTAGACATGTATATGGTAGATCCCGAGCAGATTTTCAGGAACGTGAAGGAGTTGAAGGAAATAGGCACCGACTACCTCACGCCTGAGCTTAAACAGGCTATTGAAAACATCTTCAAGGTGCACATCGACAGCCAGGACAGCGACACACTATGGAAAAGTGTGGAAGGCCGGTACGTCAAGCTGTGGGAGCAACTGCACTCGCTGTATGTGACATTCAACAAGCTGCTCGACCAAGAAGAGCTGTCCTACAACGGCAGGTCGCTGAAAAAAGCTGTGCAGTGCGTTGACAAGGCCACGGCCCAGGAGTTGGCACATGACAAATACATCTTTGCGGGCTTCAACGTGCTCTCGAAGTGCGAGCAAGAGATTTTCAAGAAACTCAAGCAGAAAGGGCTGGCCGAATTCTGCTGGGACTACAACTCGCGAGCGTTTCGCGACGACAAGACCAATCAAGCGACAAAATTCATAAGCACCTATATCAAGGATTTTCCCAACGCCATCGACGAGACCGAGATTAATGACTTTCCCGACATCACCGTAATAGGCATACCCTCTAATGTGGGGCAGGCCAAATATGCATTTCAAGTGGTAGACGAGCTTGTCGAGAGCAAGAAGATTGCCGATGTGAACAATGCCATCGACACGGCCATCGTGCTGCCCGACGAGAGCCTTTTCATCCCGCTGCTCAACTCGGTGAGCGACAAGGTGCCCAATATCAACGTCACCCTGGGCTACCCGCTGCGGGGCAGCAGCATCGTCTCGCTCATGCGCATTGTGGCCCAGATGCACAGCCGAGGCCGGCGCGAGGGCGGGAAGCGAGACTTCGCCTTCTTGAAAGAAGATGTGAAGTGCGTGCTCTCCCACCCTGTCATCAAGTCGCACTACGGCCCCGAGGCAACTCGGCTGACCAGCGAGATTGACAACAGCAACGCCTACACCATCACCGAAAAGCAATTTTCCGGCTATGGCTTTGCCGACCTGTTTGAGACCATACACGACGTGAAAGACGAGGAGGAGATCGAGTGCTATATCGAGCGTATCAAGCATTTTGTAGAGAAAACGTGCCTGGCTACAGGCCAGCAGTGCAATGCCGCAGCCCCCGACCCCGATGCCGAAGATGAGCCCATGAGCTTGCAGGCGGCCTTTGCACGCCAGTACCTCGATGTGCTCAACGAGACGCAAGACGTCATCTCGCATTACGGCATACCCATGTGCGAATGCTCGATTTTCTATCTCATCGACCGCTTGACCTCGCTCTACACCATCCCCTTCCAGGGCGAGCCCCTGGCCGGGCTGCAGGTGATGGGCATGCTGGAAACCAGGTGCCTCGACTTCAAGAATCTCATCATGCTGTCGATGTCGGAACGCATCTTTCCCCGCAAGTATTTCTCGAGCAGCTTTATTCCGGTCAACATGCGCCGGCACTACCAAATGTCGACCATCGAGCATCAAGAGTCGATGACCGCCTATTACTTCTACCGGCTCATCAGCCGTGCCGAGAATGTGTATCTGCTCTACGACACCACCACCCAATCGCTCGGCTCGGGCGAGCACTCTCGATTTATCGACCAACTCGAGAAAATATATGGCGTGAAAATGCACTTCAGGCAGCTCAACATGAAGATAAAGCCTGCAAGCAGCCTCGCAATAAGCATCGACAAGGACGAGGCGACTTGGAAGGCAATCGAGGCCTACAGGCAAGAGGCCTCGGGGCAATACCTGTCGGCAAGCAGCATCAAGGAATTGATAAGGTGTCCACTCAAGTTCTACTTTCATCACATCCAGAAGCTGAACGAAGATAACGACGACTCAGAGTTTATGGACGCCTCCACCTTTGGCAGCATTGTGCACGACACCCTGCAGCAATTGTACTACCCTGCCGAGTTGAATGGCACCGGCAAGCACAATATAGTGAACAAGGACGCCATCGAAGGGTTCATCAAGAAAAGGCTCGAGAACTGTGTGGTGAGCAACACCAACAGCCTGTATCTGCACAAAAAGGAGGCCGAGCTCGACGACCCGCTCACTGGCGATGCCTTGATAGTGAAGGACGCCCTGATAATCTTTGTAAAAAAGGTGCTGACCCACGACCTGGACCTGCTCAAGAAGCACGGAACCGACTACTTTGAGATATATGAGTGCGAGCAGCAACACGAGCTCACGCTCAAGCTTCCAGGCGCAAAACAGCAATTCAACTTCATGTACCGCATCGACCGCGCCGACAAGATAGGCGGCAAGGGGCCGTTGAGAATAATCGACTACAAGACAGGCGGCGACGAGACAAAATTTTCATATACCGCCGACCTCGTCGACCCGACCAAAAGCAAACAGCAAGCCATCATGCAGCTGTTTCTGTATTGCAATGCCTATGCACAGGAGCACCCTGGCGAGAAGGAAATACAGCCTGTGATCTACAAGCTGAAGGACATGGACAAGTCGGGCATCTTCTATGGCACCAACGAGATTGCCGACTTCAAGGCAGAATATGCAGGCGCGAGCCCTGAAAAGGAGAAGCACAACGTCAACGCTGAGTTTGTTGACGCAATCGACATGGTCATGAGCAATTTCTTCGATCGAGAGGTCAAACTGAAGCAATGCGATGCCACCCAGCAGGCGCCCCCGTGCAGCTACTGCAAGTTTGTGGAATTTTGCCGGCGATGAGCCACAACGGGTATCGGTGTGAGGGCTATGCGCTTGATTTTGACTTGAAAAAAAGTCAAAAATATTGCTAACTCGAAAATAATGAGTATCTTTGCACTCGGTTTGGCGGGAACGAATCTGTCAAACGCAATTAACTAATTTTATTAACTATTTTAAATGAGCGAAGAATTAAAAAATTCTCCAATCGAGGATTTCGATTGGGAAGCCTTTGAAAAAGGCGACACTCAAGGCGAGAAATCTCGCGAAGAACTGGAAAAAACCTACGACAAGTCGATGGGTTCGTTCAAGGACCACGAAGTGACCGAAGGTACTGTCATCTCTATCAACAAGCGCGAGGTGGTGGTTAACATCGGTGCTAAGTCGGACGGCATCATTCCCTACAACGAGTTCCGCTACAATCCCGACCTCAAGGTGGGCGACACCGTAGAAGTCTATGTGGAGTCGCAGGAGGATCGCAAGGGCCAGCTTGTGCTCTCACACAAGAAAGCCCGTGCATCCAAGAGCTGGGAACGCGTTAACCAAGCGCTTGCTAACGACGAAGTCATCAAGGGCTACATCAAGTGCCGCACCAAGGGTGGCATGATTGTAGACGTGTTTGGCATCGAGGCCTTCCTGCCCGGCAGCCAGATCGACGTGAAGCCCATACGCGACTACGATGTCTTCGTTGGCAAAACGATGGAGTTCAAGGTTGTGAAGATCAACCAAGAGTTCAAGAATGTTGTGGTATCGCACAAAGCTCTCATCGAGGCAGAGCTTGAGCAGCAACGCAAAGAAATCATTTCTCATCTCGAGAAAGGCCAAGTGCTCGAGGGCACAGTCAAGAACATCACCCCCTATGGTGTGTTTATCGACCTGGGTGGCGTCGACGGCCTCATTCACATCACCGACCTCTCGTGGGGCCGCGTGAACAACCCTGCCGACATTGTTCAACCCGACCAGAAGCTGAATGTGGTGATTCTCGACTTTGACGAGGAGAAGAAGCGCATAGCACTGGGCCTGAAGCAACTGCAGCCACACCCGTGGGACAAGCTGGATCCCAACTTGAAGGTGGGCGACCGCGTGAAGGGCAAGGTTGTGGTCATGACCGACTACGGTGCATTTGTAGAGATTGCTCCCGGTGTCGAGGGCTTGATCCACGTGAGCGAGATGAGCTGGTCGCAGCACCTGCGCAGCGCTCAAGACTTCATGAAGGTGGGCGACGAGGTAGAGGCCCAAATCCTCACTCTCGACCGCGAGGAGCGCAAGATGTCGCTCGGCATCAAGCAGCTCAAGCCCGATCCATGGGAGAATATCGAAGAGAAATATCCTGTAGGCAGCAAGCACACTGCCAAGGTGCGCAACTTCACCAACTTCGGCGTGTTTGTCGAGCTTGAAGAGGGTGTCGACGGTCTGATTCACATCAGCGACCTGAGCTGGACCAAGAAGATCAAGCACCCGAGCGAGTTCACTCAAATAGGTGCCGACATCGACGTGATGGTTCTGGAGATCGACAAGGAGAACCGCCGCCTGAGCTTGAGCCACAAGCAGCTCGAAGAGAATCCCTGGGATGTGTTTGAGACCATCTTCAAGGTGGGCAGCATCCACGAGGGCACTATCACCGAGATGCTCGACAAGGGCGCAGTCATCAGCCTGCCCTATGGCGTCGAGGGCTTTGCCACTCCCAAGCACCTGGTGAAGGAAGACGGCACTCAGGCCAAGAAAGACGAGAAACTGCCCTTCAAGGTGATTGAGTTCAACAAGGATGCCAAGCGCATCATTCTCTCGCACAGCCGCATCTTCGAGGACAAGCAGAAAGATGAGAACCGCAAGGCTCACAAGGGCAACAAGCGCGAGGAAGAGCCAATGATCAACAACACCATCGAGAAGACCACCCTGGGCGACATCAGCCAGCTGGCTGAGCTCAAGGCCAAGCTCGAGAAGGGTGAGCAGAAGTAATCTCTGTCTCGCTACAGGACACGACCAGAATTTTTTTTCTGAACACAAATAGCGCAAGCGGCAACCGCAACAGGGGGTTGCCGCTTGCTTTTTTTATTTGTATCATTCGCCAAAAAGTATTACATTTGCAACGCATTTAGAGAAAACCCGATGAAACGCGTTGCGTTGCTCATATTATCCACGCTGGCAACGGCAGTGACGATGCTCACCAGTTGCACACCCGACACCGGCAAGCCGCACGACGACAGCAGCCAGGCGGGCAGCGAGGCGCAACAAGCGGGCAGGCAAGAGGTCACGACGCCAGGCACCCCGAAAGCCGACACGCTGACGGGCGTGGCCATAGGCGGTGCCCACTCGAGCATAGAGCTGCAAGATGCACGCGGGGGCGAGCATGAGTTCTCCTACCCCGATATCGATCCCAGCAAGGTCGACACCTGGGTTGAAGGCGACACCATGGTGGTGACCTACATCCACAACAGCGACCCCGAGGTGGGCGACAGCGTGCTATCGCTCAGGCAAAGCAATCGTGCCAAGGCCGATGAGTATTAGGGCCTGAGGCATCTCTCTCTAAAGCTTAACGCGAGAAACGCGGTAGTAGCTCAGTTGGTAGAGCGGCGGCTTCCCAAGCCGCAGGTCGCGGGTTCGAGCCCCGTCTACCGCTCAACACGTGTTGCCACGGCACAGTGCAAAGCTCAAAACCCATAGCTATGGGTTTTGAGCTTTTTGCGTGTGTAGTGGCACAACTGCTTTTTAACCATTGTTGTACTTGCTGGGCAAGTTATTGGCACTTTTACCTTCTATTTTTGCAATAGTAAAAAGAAATGGAGGTAAATGATGAATGCCAATACACTGACAACAACCGACCACGTGATTGCTTCGATCGAGGTGAACGGCCGCATACTGGCCTCGGTGAGCAAGAGCAATTTTTCGAGTCTGCAAGAGGTTGCAAAATTCCTGATAGCAATGGCGGGCAAGTACATAGGCCTTGCCAAGCTCACGATAAGAAACAAGACCCAGGGATGGACGACCACGATGGCCTATGCCATGCGCAACAACACGCCAGCTGCCATGGGCGCCATGGGCCTCAAGGGGGGCACGCCTCGCGACGGGCTGCAGTACCGCCTGTGGTGACACGGCAACTGCCCGGCGACCAGTGCCGCGCCCACATGTTGCAAGTGTGAAATATAGTGGTTAATTTTGCAGGCAGAAAAAGAAACAATCGCCAGCAAAAGAGAAAAATGAAGAATACACTCATTGCCATCACGGCCGTCATTGCCCTCGCAGCGACCTCGTGCGGCCACAGCGGGCAAGCCACACGGGCCAGCCAGCCCGACACCCTCGCCCAAGACTTGCAAGACACGGCCACCTTGTGCGGCACGTGGCTCGCCACGACGGCCGCAAGCCAGGACTCGGCCGCGGGCTTCAGGCTCGACGACGGCGGCAAGGCCTCGAGCATCAACAACCGGCAGGTAGCCATCGAGGCATGGAGTGCAAGCGAGCACCCCGACTCTATCACGCTGATTGCCACAGTGCAGGTCAAGAAGCTGGCAAGGCGCGACACCATGAAATATGCCTACCGGTTTATAAAGCCCGACAGCCTGCTCCTGTACTCGGGCGGCAAGCTCTGGGCGGCCTACGCGCGAAAGAAAAAGAAATAGCCCACCCAGCCGCAGGCAGCACCAGAGAGCTGCCCCATCGCTCGCGGCCCGGGAGGATGCCGCGGGGCTGGGCCGATTTCTAAAAAACATTAAATAATCACGGGCCATAACGGCAGATAGCGCTTTTATTAGTAACTTTACAACCCAGAAATGTATAGGGTTGATTTCGGCTAATGTTAAGATCAGGAATATACAACTAATTCACAAGATATAAGAAAACTTAATAGTACTATTTAAAAACGAACTGAAAATGGTTTATTCACAAGAAGTACAGAACATGTGCTGCGTAGCTAAGGGTGCTAACCACCCTTCTGCTCCAATTCCAGAGGAGGGAAAATGGGTTAGGTCGAAAGAAATAAAAGACGTTTCGGGCTTCTCTCACGGCATCGGGTGGTGCGCTCCTCAGCAAGGAGCCTGCAAGCTCTCGCTCAACGTGAAAGAGGGCGTGATCGAGGAGTGCCTGATCGAGACCATAGGCTGCTCGGGCATGACCCACAGTGCTGCCATGGCTGCCGAGATACTGCCTGGCAAGACCATACTCGAGGCGCTCAACACCGACCTGGTGTGCGATGCCATCAACACGGCAATGCGCGAGCTCTTCTTGCAGATTGTGTATGGCCGCACCCAGTCGGCCTTCTCCGAGGGCGGCCTGGTCGTGGGCGCATCGCTCGAAGACCTGGGCAAGGGCCTGCGCAGCCAGGTGGGCACCATGTTTGGCACCAAGGCCAAGGGTGTGCGCTATCTTGAGATGACCGAGGGCTACGTGACCCGCATGGCACTCGACAAGAACAACGAGGTGATAGGCTACGAGTTCCTGAGCCTGGGCAAGTTTACCGATGCCTTGAAGAAGGGCAAGACCCCCGAGGAGGCGCTTGCAGGGGCCAAGGGCCACTACGGACGTTTTGAGAATGCAGCTAAATATATTGACCCACGTAAAGAATAATAAGGAGGAGGATACAAAATTATGATGAGAAAAGTTAACTACGAGTCACAAGACCGTCGCGAGAAGCAAGTGCTCGCTGCACTCAATGCCGCAGGCATCAAAGACGTGGAAGAGGCCAACGCCATCTGCGACAAGTATGGTATCGATCCTTATAAGACTTGCGAAGAGACCCAGCAGATATGCTTTGAGAACGCCAAGTGGGCCTATGTGGTGGGCGCAGCTATCGCGCTCAAGAAAGGCTGCAAGAACGCTGCCGACGCTGCCGAGGCCATTGGCCTGGGCCTGCAGGCCTTCTGCATTCCCGGCTCGGTGGCCGACGACCGCAAGGTGGGCCTGGGCCACGGCAACCTGGCTGCACGCCTGCTGCGCGACGAGACCAAGTGCTTTGCCTTCCTGGCCGGCCACGAGTCGTTTGCCGCTGCCGAGGGTGCCATCAAGATTGCCGGCGCTGCCAACAAAGTGCGCAAAGAGCCTCTGCGCGTGATACTGAACGGCCTGGGCAAGGATGCCGCCAAGATCATAAGCCGCATCAACGGTTTCACCTATGTGCGCACCGAGTTTGACTACTTCACCGGCGAGCTCAAGGTGGTGGAGGAGACTCCCTACAGCGACGGCGAGCGTGCCAAGGTGAAATGCTATGGCGCCGACGACGTGCGCGAGGGCGTAGCCATCATGTGGAAAGAGGGCGTCGACGTGTCGATCACCGGCAACTCGACCAACCCCACCCGCTTCCAGCACCCCGTGGCAGGCACCTACAAGAAGGAGCGCCTGGCAGCAGGCAAGCCCTACTTCAGCGTGGCATCGGGCGGCGGCACAGGCCGCACACTGCACCCCGACAACATGGCTGCCGGCCCGGCTTCCTATGGCATGACCGACACCATGGGCCGCATGCACAGCGACGCCCAGTTTGCCGGCTCGAGCTCGGTTCCGGCCCACGTTGAGATGATGGGCTACCTGGGCATGGGCAACAACCCCATGGTGGGCTGCACCGTGGCTGTGGCCGTCGACGTGGCTCAAGCGCTCGCAAAATAA
>Ga0256406_1002684_pt1 | contig 24282 bp, 32 predicted proteins | sample RumenRJG_03DNA_FD_185986 | JGI IMG/M metagenome (GOLD analysis project Ga0256406, IMG submission 185986) | Bovine rumen microbial communities from Lethbridge, Alberta, Canada - RJG_03 | ecosystem: Host-associated > Mammals > Digestive system > Stomach > Rumen | place: Canada: Alberta | collected...
AATGCTCTCCCATACAATCATGTCTTTCTGAGATATGCAGCACGCTACCGCGTGCTGCTACAGGGTTTCAGGTTTCAGGGATCAGGGATTCAGGCAAGGGAGCGAGGGCGCGAGCCATAGTACATGCCCGCGTCGCCGCGCGGGTTGCCCGCATACACAAAGCCAAGGCCAGTGTTGCTGGTGTTGTAGTAACTGCCGCCACGTCGCGGGAAGAACTCACCCTTTGTGAAGTTAATCCCGTAGCCTCCCTGAGTCTTATCATCGGATCCAGTCGGGAAAAGTCCAAGTTCCTTCATGATAGACGGGACATATGGAAGGTGCGAAGTATTGGCTACGAGTCCTGCGAAGCTCTGCCACACTCCTCCTTTCGTGAAATTGTCGCACTGAGTATCGAGTGTAATCTTGTCATTCAAGAAATTCCAATGGAGAGTTCCTGATGTTCCTGGCGTCACAAGAGAATAACCATCGTTTGCTTTGTTCGGAAGAATTGCCTTCCATGCAGCCGAGGAAGCGGAGAGGTCCGCATCCGGATCTGCTGCATTGTTATTCTCAAGAATCTGGATTTCTCCGTCAACGATACGATATCCGGCGTTCAGTTCGAGAGAAGATCCGATCAGGTCGGACATGTTTCCGGGATCGCTGCCGAGATACCAGTCAAGAGGTCCGGACCCGTTCAGGGTCTTATACCCGGTCTGCTTGCCCCCATCTTTTGCTCCTGACGGCTCGTAAGATGTTCCGCCTACCTGTTTTCCCTTCTTCCAGTAGTTCGGTGCAATGTCCGGCCGCAGCTCTGCCGCGCATGTATGCGCAATCAGACATGTGTAAAGGAATCCTTCGAAGGTCCTTATCGTGTCCTTTGAAACGGACTGTCCATTTGTCCAGGAAGATCCGTCTCTGTAGTCACTGCCCCAGTCATTATTCCCGTGCGGGGTCCATCCTTCTTTCTGAGCAAGCAGTTTGATAAAGCCTGCATCGGCAACAGTCATTCCGGTAATGCCAGGGCCAGCCTTTTTCATTCCGGCCATGAGCTGATCTGCTCCCATGCTTGCAACAGGTGGGATGTTAGGGAGGCTGAGAAGTCTTCCGTCTGATGCTCCTGCCGTTCCTGCCTTATACTTTCCGAGCAGAATATAGTCCTGCTCTACCCCGTTGATGATAAAAGCTGGATGCGTATGCTCCGGCAGTCCAGCAACAAGGTCAGATGATTTCCGCTTGTCAAAGCGGACGAAAATTCCAGCTACGTTTCCTTCTTTGTCGTATTTCACGACATTTCCGTACTTCTTAGCAAGGAATTCAAGCGGTGAATTCGTCATGCCTTACCTCCATCCTCTGTGCTGGATCCGTCCCCGGATGTGTTCATCATCTCAACAAGTTCCTGATATTCTTCGGTCGTAATGCGATCCGCAAGTAGAAAAACATCGAGTTTCTGCATCATGGATTCCTTATCATAGTTTCCTCTTGAAATGATCCTCTTCAAAAGTTTGTAAGTCATGCTTTCGGTCTCCTCCATTTCTCTGAGAATTTTGTTATATCTCCGGTCAATTACTCGGCTGGCGATCTTGTCCAGGATATTCATTTCACGAGCCCTGCAAGTTCCTTGTACTGATCCGTCGTAAGGCGGTCAGTTGCAAGAAACGCGTCGAGCTTGTCCATAACAGCTTCCTTGTCATAGTCTCCGCGTTCAATGATCCTCTTCATCAGCTTATATGCCATAGTTATTTATCCCCTTCCACGTCCTTAAGAGAAATCTCATACATCAGTTCTGCAAGGCAGTCATCGTGTTCTGCGATGACTGCCGTGTTCTGCTTTCTTTCTGCTGCCGCTGCCTTAAACGGTGCAAGTTCCGCTTCTGCTACCGCTTTTCTCTCTGCGTCAAGCTTTGCAATATCCTCGTCCGTCATCTGCGGTCCTTCCGGCATGGTAGTGTTCATTTCTTCCGCCATTGCTCATCCTCCTCATCAAGACAGAGCATTTACTTTTGCTTCAAGCTTCTCCACGCGGTTGAGTGCGTCTCTAAGAAGTGCCTGGTCAATCGTTGACTGCATGTCAAATGCAATCGCGCTCGCCTCCAAGCCTTCCTCCGCATGGTTGAAGTTTGTTGCTGACTGCGGTGTGCCCTGCTGCAATACTTCACCAGGCGCATCTTTCAGCGTCACGCTTCCATCGGAATTTTCCACCTTGGTGAAGGTTTTCGGCCTCTGAACAACGTGGTCTTTCCAGTTGGTTCTCGTGTATGCCACCTTAATACCTCCTTACACTGCATCATAGTTTCCGGTCTTTCCGGTATTTTCTGCTACCTGGAAGAGAGAAAAGCGGCAGGTATAGAAGATTCCTTCTACGGTATCTGCACGCGTAATGGAAACATTTCTGCTTCCGATTCTCTTTCCGTTTCTGTCATAGAGTTCAATGGCCGTCACGGTAATGTTTCCGCTTACGGTATGGTCTATGACAAAAGACGCCTCGATCCGCCCGTCGCTCAGTGTCTTGACGTCCTCAATCTTCGCGTTATACCAGGTATTGCCTACCTTATAGCGCGCGCTCGTGATGTCATTTTTGATCTCATCCCGCTTTGCCGCGAGATAGGCGCTGTCGAGTCTAAAAACTTCCGCCATTGATGTGCTCCTCCTTTTCTTCAGATTTCATCCTGACCGCAGATCTTGTAAACAATGGCTGCATATGTATCATCCGCTTTTGCGGCTTGGATGCTCTTGTCGGATCCTCCGAAGATCGTATTTCCATCCGGCACAGTTCCGGCATTTAAGTCGGCAGACGTCATCTGGTAAGGATATTTCTGCTCCACGATAGAGGCTTCTGCTGCCGCAGATGCGCTATCAATTGAACCGATATGAGCCAGTCCGGGAATCGTGCCAGTCTCGGTGTATGGGAAGTTTGTTCCTTCTCCTGATGCGTCTGCTGCAAGTCCGGGCTTGTCGATTACTCCGATGTGTGCAGCATTTGGCCATGTTCCGGTCTTCTGACTGTCCCCGGTCATCGGATAAGAGAACTTTGTCCAGGTTCCCGGTTCTGCCATGATCGCTATAGAGCAATGGCACCCGGCCCGCAGGGAATCAAGTACGCTTCGAACATTCTTTGCCCGCTCGATTGCCTTTCTTGCCCACTCTTCATTTGACGGGTTCCATTCTCCTTCCACGGTCACGCGAAAATGGAATGGTTCTCCTCCATAGTTCCAGTTTTCCTCAACTTCAACCGAATCAAAATAGCCATTTAGAAACTGCTTGATCGCGTTCGGTGTCCCGTAGATTCTGTAATATGGGATCGCGTTTTTGATCCATATCCGTTTGGACTCAATATCCGTGTCATAGTCATACAGGCAATCGAGTTCTTCCGCCAGCTCATCGAGTCTCCATTCCGGCATTTCATCGACGTAAAGAAGGACTCCTACAGCCTTTCTTATGTTGGCGTTCATGGAGTTGAGGGCCGCTTCGATTGCTTTTGCGAGCGCGTACCCGTTTTTATCGTTCAGTATGAATTTCGGGACCCATCTTTCTATGTCTACTCGAAACATGTCTCACCGCCTATCCTGTGATCCTGCTGAGAGTAATCGTCCCCTGGCAGTTTTTATTCTCTGCTATCTCGGTATATTCCGGTTTACCGGTACCATTGAAGGAGCTGGAAGATCCAAAAAACGCTCTTGTCGCTCCTGCCTGATAGATCAGTGCAAGCAGCTTGTCCGGGTTGAAAGCTCTCCCGATCTCTTTATCCTGCCATGTCTGGTACTCTGATACAGCGGATTTTATTGCTGCTTCTGTCTCTGAACGGCCATCTGATACATAATTCAGGTCGATGGTGTATGGAATCTTTTCTGACTCGTAAACCATCACATGGTCATTCAGTGGCCGGACGTCTCCCGGGCTGAGCGCATCGCTTACAGACTGTATGATCGCGGCTTTTCCTGTGTCATTCAGGAATGTCAGATAGATATTGACGATTCCTCCTCCGCCATTCAGTGCTTTTGCATCCTTGATCTCGCTTGATACTTCAAGGGCCTTTTCTTCGTACTGCTTTTCTGGCCCGGTCGTAATAGCCGACAGACCAGCCTGTCCGATCCTCTCCCGGTAAGCTTCGTCCTCTTCTTCGTCCCTTCCTCCGCTTGCGCTCTCCGCGCATACGATGGAGTTTATTGCTGAGTTTGTTGCCGCAAGAGTAAGTTCCTGGCCTTTTACAAGTCCGTTTCCTTCTGCCCCTTCCCGGTCAGCTACAACTTCGGCAGTCTGTGTCTCTGCATATCCGGAATATTCAAAGTCCTCAATGAGCAGATAGAAAAGCTCTCCATCTGCCGTCATGGATGTTCCTGCTGGAAGTGTACCGGCTTTACCGGTTGCATTGGTCTTGATCGTAACTTTTGCCGTTGCGTTCTGTGCCTTGATTCTCTCGCAGGAACGGGCTTCCCCGTAAAGGTCCAGATAATCTCCTACCGCATACCGTCTTGTCTGCATCCGAAGAGCGTTATCTACTGCTGCGTAGATCTGCACAATATCCGCCTGGACGGACCTAAGAAGCATTTCTTTCTCGTCCCCCGGATAGAGGATATCCCCGCCCGCCATTACATAATTCGTTATCATCTCATCCCAGATCGCGTCCGGGTCATACGTGAGATAGTGTGTTTCAGTATTATCCATGTCCCCTCCTTAATCTGAGTTCTCGAATTGAACATCTACGATTGCTTTGATATATGTGCTTCCGTCTTCGAGAAGTGTTGCTTCTGCGTCCACCACCTCGATGTCTGGTTCCCACTCCATAATCCGGTCGAGTTCTGGAAGGAGCTCATCATTCATGTCCATTATCGGAAGATCATATAGTGTCCGGTCAAATCCTCTGTACCGGTCGTATGGAACTTCCCCCATATAGCACATGAGAAGATTTTTCGCGTTTTGAAGGGTCCTTGCCAGGATATCCGATTCCTGAAAATCGATTGGAGAAGCAACGTTGTCGATCTGATATTCTGCCATCACTGCCACCCCATTTCTCTCTTCATATTCGGTCTCTTAAGTGTTTCCGTTCCTCTCTTAGCGTTCCGGACATTCCGTCTGATTTCAGAGTTAGCAGCTCCGACTTTCCCCTTTATTTTAACTTTTGTGTTTTTTGCAGTGCCGTAAGATCCGCTTCCTCCGCTGGATGAGGATGATCCTCCTCCGCCCCTGGCCGATTTCTTGTTGCTCCCCCCAGAGCTTCTCGATGACCCGGAAACAGATTTTCCACCTTTTCCATTCTGTTTCAATGTAAGCTGAACATTTGCCGATTTCATTCCTCCTCCCGGAAGGAATGTCACATTTTTTACGGTTGCCGCAGTCAGGATCAGCTTGCATTTCACAAGTTTCTTACGCGCTATGTAAAAATAGTCTTTGGCGCCTGACTGCGATTCAGAAACGAATAGCAGCGCCTCATCCCGCACTTTGCATCCGGTCGCTTCCATGAGTGTTACGGTCAGTGAAATTTCAAGCGGCTGCCCATTTTTCCGTGCGACGTAGTTCTGTTTCTTTTTCGTCTTTGCATCCGTGTCGATTCCTCCTTTGATGGAGAGATCTTCCATGCCTCGTATCAGCTTGCTCGAAACGATAAAACGATGTCCGTTCCAGCGGCCAATTTCCCCGCTCGTTTTCTTTGAGCTGGATTTTGCAGGAGCATTGCTGCTCTTTTTCAATACACTTTTGACCTTCTTTACGACTTTCTTTTTCTTTTTCTTTGCCATGCTGCATCACTCCTTCCATGGAGCAGCTGCGGGCATTGCGCTTGTCTCGTCAGCTTCGTCCTCTTCGTCTTCCTGTTCTGATATTTCAACGACCGGAACATCCAGGTATTCCCCGCCTTTGAAGATTGGAATTGTGCAAAGATCAGGGTTCGCGTTGAGAAGTTCGCAGGCGTACTTCTCATCTCCATACAGCTCAAGGGCTATGCTGTCGAAGGTTTCTCCTGCTGTACACTGATACACTTCATTGCTCAGGATCATGCGTACACCTCCATGGAGTCATGCATCTGTTTGTTTCGGTACCACTCATCGAGCCTGTCTTTGTCATCTTTCAACACCCTGTCTACTCCGTCCGCGTTCTCTGCATGAATCGTCGGGCTATAGATCAGAGTTCCATTTGATGCCCCGGATGGGTCTGCGTTTAGTCCTCCAAACCTGCTGATGATCTCACCCCAGGAGAAGCCGGATGCCGCCCTTGCTGCGTCAAGAAGTGCTGCGGTATTCTTGTCATGCTTTTCTGGAATCGCCCACTCAGGTCCAGCCTCACCAAATACAGACGCTTCTGTTGCACGGCCGCCGGACGCAAAAAGTTTTCTTCCGAGGATGTTTACAGTGATGACTTTCCCGTTATAAGAATTGATAATGCGTGCGAGTGATGATGCATCACCTGTCACATTCTCTCTGAGAGTTTTTCCGTCCTGGTCTGATATCGACATTGATAGATTTGTTGCATCGCCGTCGACATATTCCAAAAGCTGCTGTCCGTTCTGACCGTCTATCTTTGCTTCGATCTGCTGCGTATCTCCATCGACGTCTACCTTTACGCCCTGGTTCTGAAGCTGAGTTACTTTGTCGAATCCTTCCACTGGTGCCTGGATAAAAGAAACAGGCTGAGCCGCAGCTTCGAGCTGAGCGAGTGCAGGGATCTCGATTGGGTCTCCCTCGTAAGAAACATCAGATTTCTGAAGAGTTACATTTCCTGATATTTCCGATTCTGCTGTTTCTGTCTGAGTAGTATTCGTTGCTGGTTGCTGTGGCGCTTTTACTTCCGGAGTTGTTGTGTTTCCAGCTGGCGCCGGCGCCTGCTGCTGAGTTACCCCGGCCATGCTCTGTGCCTGTGACGTTATATTTGCATTCGGGAAGAGCTTCCCCCACGCGCCAAGGTAAGCATTATTCAGTCCATTATATAGACCGGTTGCATCGCCTCCAAATGCTGAATCTATCCATGCCGGGAGGTCTTTTATCCCCTTCAGGTCCTTCGTTTCTGGTGTTTCTATTACAGCAAGATGGTTATTCAGGGCATCCATCATCAGCATACGAGTAAGCTGAGATGCTGTCTCTGTGTCTCCGCTTTTGTTCAGTGTTTGGATGTCTGCCGCAACTGCCGCAGCTCCTCCCATATCGCTGATTGCCTGAGATAAAGTGTCGGATATTCTTGATCTGTCAGAGTTTGGATTCTGCTCTTCGTCAACTTTTGAGTGATAGTTTGACCCATACTGGCTTTGCAGCCGGCTGTATGCCTCGTCAAAACCAAGTTTTCCACTCATGACCTGATCTGCCAGAGTTCCGAGCCCTTTATATGTGTCCCCGTAGTCGCTTCCAAGAAGTGCCTGGTCCCACATGGTAGAAAGGGCGCGATCAAAAGTAGATCTTGTCTGTGACTGTTGTGTATTGTATCGGTCCGTTACATCCTGAAGAAGCTGTTTTGCATCTGCATCTGTCGGTACGCGTCCAAGTGATTCCAGTACCGTTCCATTCTTCTGAGCCTGCTGGATGTCGTCCTGAAGTTTTGCATACTCTGAATAATATGCATCTTCCTGTTTCGTGATCTGTTCATCGCGCGTACCAATGATCTGGTCCGCTGTTTCTTCTACTGAATCAAGGCTTGCGTTCTGAGCCTTCAGAAGAGCTTTGTTGGTTTCAACCCTTAGCTGCCTATCCTGTTCTTCCTGGGAAGCCTGCGAGATTGCGTCATTATATGCTCTGATATAATTCTGAATATTCGCATATTCTTCGTCGCTGATCGTACCATCTTTGAAGGCATCCGCTAAAGCGTTCCGAAGGTCCTTCCCAATCTGCTCACAGTTGCTAATAGCCTGCTCATAAGAACTGTTTTTCAGCTCCGTGATCGTGTTGTAATCAGGGCTAAGTTCTGCGGCTCCTTCCCCTCCGAAAAGGAGCTCGAAGTAGTCCATGGATCCAGCTGTGTCCTGCTCAATTCCGCTTTTGACAGCTTTCCCCATCTCATTTCCGAGATTCATAAGATTTTCCTGATCTTCCGGGCTGAGTGTTGCCCCTGTAATCAGGTTTGTAAGGAGCTCCGAATTGAACTTTGATGATGCGGTTTCGTATGCGCTCTGAGCATCTTCCACTCCCTGCCGGAACTGATCGATCTTCTGCCAAGCCTGGTCATATCCGTCTGCTATCCGGCCGGTATAGTTTGCTATTTCCTGCTGGTCGATCTGATTTGTTCCGAAGGCAGATTCGTATTCTGCTTCGTTGAGAGCTTGCAGTGCGTTATATGCTGACACTGCTGCTACAGTCAGCATGCCGAGTCCAACTGCCGGATTCGCCACAACATGCCCAATCATTCGCATGGCAGTTGAAGCAATCCCAAGTGCAGGTCCAGTAAGAGCAATCGTTTCAAGGCCGGAAACAAGTGCGTTCATGTTTCCTTCGTCCAGACCCGCAATTTTGTCGATAAAGTCTCCGCCGACTTCCATCAGAGTCGAAAGCTGAGGATCAATCGACTTTCCTACTACCTGCTTCAAGCGTTCGACCTTTGACTTGAAGATCTCGATACGGCCGTTCAGCGTGTCCATCATGGTTTCGGATGCGTATTCTCCGTATCCTTTTGCCTCACCGTTTGCCATCTTCTCGTAGAGTCCGCCATAGTTGTCCTCTACGCCTTGCAGCATGGCCAGCGCTTCTGTTATTGTTCTCGTCGGGAAGATCTGATAAAGGATCTCAAGTGCATCTTTGTTCTTTGCGATATTGTCATATCCGCCGGCAATATTTCCAAGAGCAACATAAAGGTCCCTGTAATCGTCCAGGATTGGCTTCAGATTTCCCTGCTCGTCGTATGCAGAGAATCCGGCAGCTTCAAGTCTCGCATTTGCGGCCGCAAGAGCTTCGTCATCCATAAGGCCGGCAGCTTCATCGCTCGTTGCTCCGAGTTCTGCCATGGCCTTTTTTGCCTTCTTTGTAGGCGCGATGAGTCTGAGCATGGAGTTACGGATCATTGTTCCGGCTTCCTGGCCAACACTTCCTGCATCAGCTGTCGTGGCCAGCATGGTCATGAGCTCTTTTGTATCGCCAGCAAACTTCATGGTTCCGCCCATGCGAAGCATGGCGTCACCAAATTCCTGAATGTTTGATGCAGATGAGTTTGACGCAAAGGCCCATTCGTCTACAAAATCTCCCAGATCCTCGAAGCTGACTCCTGCCGCCGTAGTCGCCTTTACGATGTAATTGACAGAATCCGACAGGTCAAGTCCTCCGGCTTCTGCGAGCTGCATAGCCGCTGGAATACCTGCCATGATCTGCTGAGCGTCCCAACCGGCATGTGCCGCCTCCGAAATTGCATCTGCGACATCGTTGGTATGAAAGATTGTTGTTGCGGCCCACTCTGTAGCAGCGTCTCCGAGCTGGTTCATAACCCCCTGAAGATCTGCTGAGTTTTTGCCGTAAGTCGTTGAGAGTGCGACTTCCGCGCTGCTCATTGACTTCTCGTAATTCCGATATACTTCGACGGAATCTTTGCCGAAATCAATAAGTTTCTGGCTCCATCCATCTACCATGCTGCCAAGTTCAGCAAGTGTAGCTCCTACCTGGCTGAATCCATTACCGGTCTTCGCATTTATGGCGATTACGGTTTCAAGCGTCTGGGCCATTTCTTAACCATCCTTCCGTCTGTTACATGCTGCACAAAATTCTTCCGGTTCCGTCAGGGAAGCTGAAATAATAAACTTTCTCTTCCAGTTCATATGTCCTGTCGTCTACAGACCGCATTTCCGGTATTATGATCCCGTTTCTGTCGAGGGACTGCACTCTATACAGAATGGCTCCTTTTGCTATATCGTCATACTTCGATATAACTTGCCCCCGTTCGATCCTTCCGTAATTTTCGTACACGTACATGGTCCCTCACTGAACTGTAACAATGCATCTTCTGAGTGTTGCTTTGGTTCTGCTATTAACTAGATCGTGCTGTACATCATCAATGATCCATTCACCGTCCGCATCCGTTCCACCCTGGATATCTACTCTAGACATCGCAGTGAAGTATGGATCAAACGACATCGAAGCGTTGACGCACTCGCATTTTCGGTTTTCGTCGATCAGTTTTCCCCTGGCCCACCTTCCAGCCTGAATATCATTCAGAACTGGAAGCGGGACCGTGTTTTCATCACCAGATAATACGGATTTGTCCTCCGCTCTGGCTTTCCCGTAAGGCGAGTAAACCGTGATAGCTTTCTGCCTCATGCCTCCTCGTGTATAAGTCACACCTTCCTGATTTGCAGATACGGTCATGGTTCTTACAGGATCGAGATTCTGCGCATACAAAATTCCGATGGCAGTGAACATCCCGTTTATGCATTTGAGCTTTGCTCCTTCGAGTGTGAGGACCCTGCTCAGAAATGCCGCGCAACCTTCCATGTCCCTTTCGATGTATGGTATATTGGTCGTTTTCTCAATTCCAAAAACCTGATATCCCATTCCGGTCTTTGCGCTGCACTGTCTCAGGATCTCTTCGATTGTCTTGTTGCCAAAGCTCTTGAATTCTTTCTGTCTTGCTCCAACTGGAAGCGATGTAGCCATAATGCGGAACCTCCCGTTTTCCGGAAGGATCGTGTTTACAAACATCGCTCCGCTGTCATATGCCCCGGAAGTAACTTTGATTATGTCGTCCTTCTTCGGCCCCCATCGATACCACCCGGCAGCATTTTCGAAAACGATCTCTATGCTATCGCACCGGTCTCCGCATGTGTCACGCACGATACATTCTTTTGCCTGAACCATGTCTGTAATATCGGTGCCCTGGTAGTAAATGTTCATCCTAGTCCTCTCTGCTTTTGTTGAGAACACGGATGGTCGCAGAATATACCATGGCGAACTGTCCTGTCGTGAGTTTCAGAAGATCCGTCACAGATGATCGAGTTACCATACCGGTCTCAATTACTTTTTCGAGATACGCAGCCGCCCCGCCCTTGTCGAGGCGGTGAAAAAAATCGTTGCTAGCTGGACTGCTTCAATCGCGTCCGTTACTCCGATGCGTTCAATGATGTCTTTATTATCCAGTGATGCGACTTCCTTTGCCGCTGCTGTTGCAAACAAAGAAAGCGCCTGTCTGTATGTAATGCGATAGATCTGAATGTTGGTCGTATCAGAGTCCATAGCCGCGATATATTCCAGGCCCGTCATTTTCGTAAAGTCAAACGGGAGCTGGCTGATCTCTTCCTTTCCTTCCTTGATTGGAGTTTCAAGGTTGAGAATTCCTTTTCCCTGGGAAATTGCTTCGTTCGCAATCCTGCTTTTTTCTCTCCGCTCATTCAGTTCTTTCTGAAGGGCTTCGATTGCTTCTTTCTGGTCCAGTTTCTTTGAATTTTCCGGCTTTTCGCCTTCTGTGCCTTCCGGCTTGATATTGTTTTTATTCTCTTCCATGAATGGTCCTCATAAAATAAGTGCCAGGGAATGATCCCCGGCACTCTGTTCTTTTGCTTTGGTGCTCTTACTTAAGCATGTTCTGTACGGAATCCGTAAAGGACTTCCCGTTGTACTTGATGACGCCGGACATAGCGTCAATCACGGTCGTCTCTACACCGTTGACGATCTCTTCATATCTCAGGAGAGAATACTTGTCTGTGGATCCATACGGGTTTCCGGTCTCAATATCTCCCTTCTCGGTCGATACATGCACTCCGGTCAGTCTGTACTTGACAGACTCATGTTCAATTTCGCCCTTCGCCACGTTGTATCTCTGGCGGACAGTACGGAATTCGTGTGTGTGCTTCCCCGGAGTAGCAAGCAGGTTGCAGTTTGCACCATTGTTGTGGGTAATGGAGTAGTCCATTGCTTCCATGTGGCTAGTATCTGGCATGTCCACGTCAACTGCCATTCCGGCAGCCTTGATCGTGGTGGTCGTATGCTTGATAGTCGGAAGGCCAACTTTGGTGACATCTTCGACGGTTACTCCTCCGTCGAGAAGCCGATGGTCTTCAACGTTGTTATAAACCTTAGACGGCATGTCTTTTCCTCCTTATCTCTTATCAGTCAAAGTAAGTTACGAAGCCATCGTCCGTCCAGTTGACGTAAGCGGTGAGGCTCTTTGCAAGCGGAGTCGTGGTCACATTGAACGTGAACGCGTAATCCCCGTTGATGAGGTCGCTCTTGGCATCTGCATCAGCCTTGAGCTCAGCCTTTCCATAAGTCAGGGCACCCATAGAAACAAGTGCGTCAAGTCTTGCCTGCTCTTCTGCGACAATCGCCTTGATGTCGTTCGGGCTCAGCGGCTTATCTACGTCGGCGGACCTTCTTGCCTGGAAATCATTCGAGATGTAGAACAGCATCATGCGAGTGGTCTCAGCAACATTGATCTGAGTAGCATTGCTCTGATCGTAATCAGCAGCATGAGCTCCCCAGATTACCCATCTTCCGGAAACATATGCCGCGGATGCAATGCCGTTCTTGCAAAGCTTTTCATTGATGAGTTTGTCATCATAGACGCGGTTCTTATATGCTTCTCCGAGATACAGGTTCTCAATCAGGCTTGCCTCCGTATTGGATGCACTCATATACGGAATCCCGTCATTGTTGTTCAGAAGTTCCTGGAAATTCGCTGCTCTCAGGACAGACAGATGATACTTCTTTCCGTCAGTTCCGGAAACGATCGGGAAGGAAGTAGTCTCGTTCTGTTTCGTGCATCCGATCTTCTGCTTTGCGGACTTGGCATCGGAAAGTTCTACCGGCTTGCTGTCGGTCGTGATCGGGAGGTCAGAGAAGATCCAGGCGTCCCAGTGTCCGTTGACCTTTACGGAATTTTCGTAAAGTGCGTCATGAACTTCCTTGCTGGAAGAGAATCCCGGTGCTGCAAGATAAGCCGGGATATATCCGGTAAGCGGATATACGTTCCTTACGGCATAGATTCCGGTGTACAGGCCATTGTCGTCAGATGCGCCGATGATGTCCTCTTCTGTTACCTTGGATGGGTCAACGGTATCGTAAGTGATCGTCAGTGCTTCCGTCCCAAGAGATCCGCTCTTTGCCTCGGCGATGGTAATGGTTTCCTTGTCGGAGCTGTAGGAGACTGTGTAATCCGTTCCCTTTGTCTTTGCGGCAGTGCCGGACTTGATTACAATAGAATCAAGAATCACATTGCCGGCGGACGGAATCGTGATTCTTCCGTTCTCCGGAGTCTTCGAAAGGTTCCCCTTCTCGGATCCCTTATGTTTCGCCGGATCCAGGACATTGATGAAGACAAGCGGGCCGACTCCCTTTGCGTCAAAATGCACATGCATTGCCTCGCAAAGAGTATAGCTTGCAAAATCATCCGAATATCCAAAATACTTTCTTGCTTCTGCGATGTTGTTTACAACAATCGGCTTGTTGATGCTGTCTGCGCCCTCGGCTGCGGTGTGGACCGGTGCGGTACCAATGTAGACAATGGCACCAGTTCCGGCGGTCGTCACCTTGTCGCCAACAGCGCTGATCTGGCCATACGCGCCATGCAGATATTCCGCCATGATGTTATTTCCTCCTCGTTATAAAAGATTGTTCATTTCCTCATTCACTCCGTGGTTTGCATAGCACTGGAATGAAGCGTTGATAAAACCGTAGTAGATCGGCCGTCTGTCAACGACATAGCTCTGGTCGGTGTACAGACTGTACTGCATCGTCTCGTCCTCCAAGAAGAGATCCGAGTCTGGAATGAACTGGTCCCGGATCATTGCCTCAAGGCAGTCATCCATCCAGTCCATCAGAGTGAATAGTCCTTCTTCTGTGCCCTCTTTGATAAGGGTCATGTCAAGTCCTTTTCCGTTTTCATCCGCAGAATCTACAAAGCCTGGAAGTCTTATTCCAGGCTCGTAAACAGTAAACAGAATTGATACTGCAAGATGCTGTCCGAGTTCCTGCGGACGATGAACGTTGTTGTACCGGTCAAATCGCTTTTCCTCTACGTACTTGGCGTTTGACTGTGATGGCATGATGATGATTCCTGGACATGTACTTAACGTATCTTCCTTGAGGTTCCCTGTCTTGTCCATCCGGTTCGGCGCCCAGGCAAGAAATACTTTGGGCTCTGTGCGGACGATCTTAGTAACGTCCATGTTCTCTCCCGGCGCTTTCATCATTCTGCCTTCGCAGAGATTTTTATAGCACCAGTTTTTCAGGGCGGTCAGTCTTTCGGTCGTCCGCATTACATCATCTCCCTTGGATCGAGTGCAATGAGTTCAATATCGAGCATGCCCATATTGTTTGTCACGCTGAGAATCTTGCATGGATGCTTGTCATACATGATCTGCGTGTTGGGCTCAGGCTCCCGGCCTCCCGGAAACCCTTCAAGCGGTGTATGGAGAAGAACATTCCGCGTATTGTTATCCCAGGAGATATCATTGACGTTGTTGTTCTTTCTCTTGATCGCTTCTTCGTCGTCCGGCACGCATACGATTTCATGTCCATTCCAGTAATGGGTCTCCCCGAAATGGTCAAGCCGCATGAAGCACCGGCCGATGTCATCCTTTATGCGTTCTCTCAGTGACATTCAATCAGCCTTTCTTTGCTGCGGGCTTTTCAGCTTCCTTCTTTGCTTCTTCCTGAAGAATCGCCTTTCCCTGCTCGATCAGGCGAGAAGCATAGCTGCTGTTGATATCTTCGACTTTTCCGGTTTTTAAGATCTTTACCTTCACTGTCTTTTCCTCCTAGCGCGAGTTTTCTTTGGAGCGACGATTCCTGCCATTGCATCGATTTCCGGTGCTTCTCCGGCTTCATCCGCTTCGTCCTCCGGTTCCGGCTTCGGCATGCCTATATCTGGTCCATCATCGCTTGAAGGCTCTTCCTCGGCCTTTTCAGGTCCTTCAGCGGTCTCTGATACTGCGCCCGAGCTGATTAGCCAGTCTTTCTTGATGTCCGGAATGTCATCCGGAATCTGTTCGCCGCGCATATATACCTCGCCATTGACTTTGACGTAGTAGTTTGCTACGAGCATGTCTGCCTCCTTTGTGATTACATCACCTTTCCGACTGCCCATGCATCGACGTTGAACGGTACGATAGTCGGCCTGGAAGTCAGGCGGTTCTTTACTGCGTTGGTCTCAGTGGAGCCATAGCGCAGCGGAACCTGCTTCTTGATATAGGTCTTGTACTGTGCCTCATTGCCGCTTCCTTCTACCTGAGTGACCGGTCCGAAGTATGCGTTCAGGACGTCCGCGGATCCTGCGATGAGCTGTCCGGCAGGGATAAGCGGCTTGACTACTCCGTCATCGTCAACGTAGGTCCCGGAAAGGCTGTAGAGCTCTGATCCATCTGCATTGATTCCGAGATAGCGAAGCCCCTGCCCCTTGTACTGTGCATTGATCTTTCCGGCGTTTTCGTTCTTTCTGTCGAGATGTTTCATGAACTTCTCATTCCCGAGAAGGGCCGCAGCAACGTCCGGGGCAAACACGATCCTGTCTACATAGCCTGAGCCGTCGTAAACCAGATCGAAGATCCTCTCCATATCGCCCTCAATGTCTGCGCCAGCATCGCTCCACTTTGTATCGGGAGTGTAGAAGTTGGTGAAGCCATAGTCTGCAATCATGACCGGGTTGATTCCTCTTCCCTCGTTGGTATAGTTGAATACCTGAAGCTTTCCGGTGGTAAGGACCTGCATTGCCATCCATTCGTAACGTCTCTGGCTTGCTCTGCGCATGTCAACGAGGTCACGAGCCTGGATCTTCTTCGCTCTCTCTGCCGGAGTCATTGCTCCAAGGACCTTTTCTCCAAAGATCCTGTCCTTAAGGTTCTGAGACTCGACGATTCTTTCCGGGGCTACCGTGCAGAATCCGATTTCGCGGGTCTCGAATCCATCACGGTCCATAAGGACTCCGCCTGCACCCTGGCGCACGGTCGGTGCCATCTTCCTGCTTCCCTTCTTGTAATCGTAAATTGCCTTATCATCCTCGATAGGACCTCTGTCCTTTACGAACAGATCAAACAGTGCAGAATATTCACGCGGCATCTGCTCGATTGCTGCCAGCTGCGCACGGGTAGAATAAATATCCATTTTCAGTCTCCTTTCGTTGCTCTCTTATGCGCCCTTGACGGTGTTGTCAAAAGTCTCTGTTGATACCTGCTGGTCAAATACGATTCCCTGCTTTCTCAGGATCACTTTTGCCGCTGCGGTCGGGGTTGTTCCATCTGCCAGAACAACTGCTCCATCTACAAAGCATCCGGACCGGTATGCTTTTGCGTCTGCTGCTGTTGCGGTCTCTCCTGATCCGGCTGCCTCGCCAGACTCAACATTCTCTCCTGCAACGACCAGATATGCCGTTTCTGTCACATCTGCTGCCTTTGCCGGCGCGTAAAGCCCTGCTTCGCTGCGTGCAAGAAGAGTTCCGATTGCAATCGTCCCGTTTCCGGGAGCTACGGGGACACTGATTACATCCGCTCTTTCTGGATCGGAAAGAAGCTGCTTGTAAGTCCTGGTCCCAACGGTTCCGTAAAGTTCACTCATTTCGCTGTCCTCCTTTGCAGATTAAAACATTGCGCCGTCTGTGCTGCCTGCGTACTCTTTCGCGTACTCAGCCATAGATCCGGCGTACTCATTGATCTCCTCATCCTCGGATGCGGCGTTGCTTGCCGGCTCTCCGCCTCTCACATCCTGTGCAGGTTTTGTCTCCTCGGTCCTCTGATCCAGAAAGTTCTTTCCCTTCTGTTTCATCGCGGAAACTACCTGCTTCTGGAAGTCAACCGCACTTGTTCCATCTGCCTTTGCTTTCTCGGCCATGTCCTCATAGCCTGGGATGGTCAGCGCGTCGATGTCCTCAAGGCGGGTGCGCTCTGCTTTTACAGCTTCCTGACGGACGCTATCAAGCAGATCCGGTCTTTCGGATGCAAGCTGCTCCATAGTAATGTCTTTCAGTTCCATGTTGTTTTCCTCCTTTTTGGAATTATCTATTCTAGTGAGGCACCCGCCCTTCGAGGTGCCATTACTAGCATCATCATTGACGGAATTTTCATTCTTCCCGTCTTCCGGCACTGCTTCATCGCTGATCCGTATTCCTTCTGGTATCGCGTGATACATGCCTTTCATTGCCGTCATAAACTGTGACGATACGCTTGCGGCTGCCGGCTCTTCCTTGGATTCGTCTATTACTTCATCGGCAAACCCTTCCTTCACGGCATTTTCAGCGGATAACCATGTCTCCGCGTCCATCATCTTCTTGATTTCTTCATCCGGTTTCCCGGTTCTCTTCGTGTACATCGTGCGGATATTGCTCTCGATGTTGCGAAGATGTACAACGGTCTTCTCAATATCATCCGCATTGCCCCAGGCAACTGTGGAAGGATTGTGGATCATGAATTCGCTCCCTTCCGTGATTGCCACATGGCATCCTGGAAGAGTAGCTATGATCGTTGCAGCGCTAGCGCACCATCCTTCGATACGAATGTTGATTGACTCAAATCCTGCATTTGCAAGGATGGACCGCATTGCAACTGCCTCGTTTACAATCCCTCCCGGTGAATTGATGCGGAGAAGTAGTTTCTTCGCGCCGTCTTCTTTCAGTTTCTTGACTGCCTTGTCAAAGTCCTCGGCGCTTTTGTCCTGGTCATCGTATTTCCATGTGTCCGGCATGTTTGAGATGATCTGGCCGTAAAGCTTGATCTCTCCTGTGTCTTTGTCCTCGGCCGACATGCTGCACGAAAATCCGATCTTGAAGAGATCCGGCCTTGTGCTCATCATGACAATGTTTGCCTTGTGGCTCATGTTTTTCCTCCTTGATTCTGTGTCTGACCTGCCTGCGCTATATTTATCAATTCTGTCTGTGCTGCCACCTCTTTCTTTCTCTGAAGAAAGTTCGCGGCCCAGTCATTGCCGTTGTACTCGGACGCTTCCTGTTCCTGAGTGGAAATGTTGTTCCGAATCCTGGCTTCCGCGGCATTGACTTCCTTGAGCGGGTCCACATGTCCCATGGAAGCCCCCATCCAGATGCACTCACACCATGCCTGGCGGATGATTGGATCATCAAAAAAGCCAGGCGCGTCAATGCGTCCGGCTGCTACTGCTTCGGAAAGCCACTGTTCATATATCGGCTGGCAGAACTGGTTTACAAATGACGTTCTGTAAACTCGTACAGAGCGCCAGAAGTCCAGCAGGGCCGCCCTTGCTGCGGTGTAGTTGCTCTCGTACTTCTTGAGGATCACTTCTTTCGGAATCCCCATGGAAGCAGCTATCATCGTGATCGTTGTATTTACGAAGCTCTCAAACTGTGCGTTTGACCTGAGCGGATTTACTTCCTTTATATCCTTTCCCGGAGGAAGGGAGTAGATTGCGCCCGGTGCAAGTTCGAGATTCAGATCATCGTCCGAAACCTTATCTTCCTCGTTTACGGCGTCTTCCATCCCGAAGTGTCCGTCATCTTCCTGAGACGTGATAAAGCATGTCAACATGGCTGATACAACGTTGGCAGCAAGCTCAGAATTCATATACCTTGAAAACTGCTTAAGCGATTCTATCTCAGCTGATACAAACGGCACTCCTCTTCTCTGCTCTGGTCTCTCATACGTCATGATGTGGAGCATGTTCGGAAGTCCCGTATTTGATCCAAATGCATCTATGGCCGTCCATGTCAGCTCGCTTCCATCCGTACTTGCAAGCGGGCTTCTTGACGATACATGATACCTGACTACTTCGCCTTCTTTATTGATTTCAACGCCGTCAATGATCCGTCCCCCGTTGTCGAGGTCCTGGCTTATGCTGTCTCCTGATGAATCCGGAGTGCAGATCCGGTCTGACTCAAGAAGTCTCACAGTCGTCTGATAAGGTGTCCGCTTATTCGGCTTCATTCCGAACAGAGCAAACACATCGCCCGACATAAGCATGGACAGAAATGCGAGCTGCTGTAGTCCGTAAAAGTTCTGCTGCCGCTCCGCGTCGCACATAGAATTGTTTGCCCAAAGCTTGAATTCCCTGGCGATCTGTCTTTCGGCTTCCTCCTTTTTCTGCTCCGTCATCTTCAGCACTTCGCCGTCGATCTTCGGTTTTGGAATGATCCCCCATGCCACAACGGATGTTTTGAGGGTTTGCGGCCCGCTTCTGGCAAGTCCTCCGCCTTCATACAGGTCTCTTGCCCGCTTTCGCAGTGTAGACGAGTAAAGATCTATGCTGTCTTCCGCGTTTCCTGGATCCGTGATCCATCCAACAAGAGCATTGAGTGTTGAGGATGCTCCATGGCTCCCATAGCTGTCCATGATAGGACCGTTTTTCCCATTAGCCGGTGTCCCGGAAGCCTGCTTCTCCCTTTCCATTCGCCGTGAATATGCTTCGTTTCCCCTCTTCGGTGAGAAAAGGTAGATCATCCGTTCTCTTATGTTTGGATTTCTGCTCATGTCTCACGCTCCTTATAAGTCTCGCGGTATCACGCGTGCTACGCGTTTGGATCTTGCGCTGCCGGACAGTGCTTCTACCAGGTTGGAGAAATAGACAATCTGCTTCATCAGGTCTTCCGTGTTGAGTGATGTGTATTCTCTGGTACCTACCCGGTAGCTCTTTGCCTGTCCGCTTACGATCTCTCTGTAAGCAGTCTTGCAAAGGGTCAGCATCTCTGTTGCTTCCTGAAGCGTATATGCATGTATCGCTGCCATTTACTGTCTCCTTAAATCCTTATCCCGCGGTTGACTACGTGATTGCTTCGCTTTCTTCTCTTTTCATCCGTTGTTACGATCTTCGGTTCTTCCGGGATCCCGCTTATCACTCGCTCTATGTCGTCGAACCGCCAGTTGAAATACTTGTAAGCAGCTCTGGCATAGTTCCGGCAGTCAAGAGGCTCGTTTCTCTCGTGAACCTTTTCCCATGCGATCACGCTCTTTCCATTCCTGCGATGAACTACCATGGTCTCTGAAATCAGACCCTTGAAATATTCCGAATCGTAGCCTTTTCTGTAGTCGATGGGGAAATGCATGTAACTCGGACCCGGCTCTTCTACACCAGCCTCATACATGATTCCTGATTTTCCTTCATCAACGGCGATGATGAACTTCATGCCTTCTGCTTTTCCGGGGTTCCGCTTCATCGGTCTGCAATACTGCTTTCCTTCTCCGCCTTCACCCTTGATCGGCCATATTCTCTTTGTCTGCCGTTTTGCGCACTCTCTGTAAACTTCCTGCGTATAATGGCCGCCAGAGTCAATGAACGTTGCAAGGATCTTCATCTTCATTCCGTTTTTCAATGACCATTCTTTGTCCAGAAGTCCGTCTATTTCTTCCCATACTCCCGGTGCATCAGCGCGACCAGGAATAACACCGCGTTCAATGCCCCAGCTCTGTCCGTTTCTGTCCCATCCGACAACTTCATACTCAAGGCGGTTGTCCTGCGTATCGACTCCCATCGTTAGGACCAATACTCCGTCCGGGACTTCCGCGTCATAATGCTCGCGCCTGTCATAAAGAGATTCCGAAAGTCCGCTTTTCACATGCACTTCCCAAACTTCGCCCAGGATCGTATTGTAAAAAACTCTGAGCAGGTCCGGATCGTCTTTTGACTTCAGGAACTTATGACATATATCGCGCCAATCAGACCACGGAGACATAAAAGCATTGAGTCGGAATGACCGTACTCCGTTCTGAAGTGCCTTCGGATTTTTGCTTACCCACTTTGCAGGACACCTTTTTGTCTTATGCTCCGGAATCTCCCTCTTGCATACTGGGCAGCACCATGACACTTTCTTGATATGCCAATCTACATCTCCGTCTTCATTGTGGAATTCCTCTTTTTCAAACTTGATATCTGCAAACTTTATATAGCTATATGTATGGCAGTACGGACATTCCGTGTGCCATTCTTCCTGTGTGCCGCTCATATAGCTTCTCTCAATCTGGCTCCTCCCTTTTACAGTTGGGGTCGATGTCTTGACGATCTTCCGATTGTGGCGGAATGTTTCGGTACGTCGTTCCGCAAGCTCTATCGGGTCTCCTTCTGTTCCGGCTGATCTTGGGAAGCGGTCTATCTCATCCATGAAAATGTACCGAACCGGCTTCGATGCAAGATCCGCGGGAGCATTTGCCCCGATGATCGCAAGGGACCCGCCAGGGAATGTTTTCATGTTGATCGTATTTGCTGCGTCTCTGCTTCGTGCCTTGAACACTTTCTTTCTCAGTGTCGGGCATGCACTTATCATTGGTGCTATACGTCTTTTTGAATAGTCCTGGGCTACGCTGTCGGTAGGCTGGATGTAGAGCATTGGTCCTGGATCGTTGTCTATTGCCTCGCCCATCATGTTAAGCTCAATCTCGGATTTTCCTACCTGTGCCGACGCCATGATTACGATCTGCCATATTCCCGGCTGCGTAAAGCAATCCATGATCTCGCGCTGATACGGCGCTCTGTCTGTCTTCCATTGTCCCGGTTCAGCTGATGACTCCGATACAAGGACTCTGTTCTGGTCCGCCCATTCTGATACTGTCTGTTTTCTTGGCGGACGGAACATCGAAAAAGTGTAAAGGGCAAGATCTTTCAAGGCGCCCATATATTACACCTCCTCTTCTTCGTCCTCCGTTTCGTCTGTATCTTCATCATCCTCTACATAGTCAGGAAGTGGAGTATCTGCTATTCCATCCAGGGTCGTTCTTATCTCTTCGCTTATGATATCCGCAATTTCTTCCGTGTTGTCCCGCATAATCAGCTGCGGAGCAAGTTTGTCAGGCAGATGGATCATGTTCTGCATGACAGTGTTTGCAATGTCTGCCCATAGTTTCTTGACGTCGGCCACGTCGATCAGCTGGCCTCTCATGCGGTCTACTTCAAGCTGTGTCTTTTCCGCTTTGATAACCTCATGGCGTGCTTTTACTTCATCGAGATCGTAGCTTGTCTCTGTCTGATGCAGGGCTACATTGTATTCGACCCACCTTTGTACAAAAAGAGCAAGGTCATACTTCGATGAATCCTTGCCCTGTACAAAAAGTTTTCTGTTGTCCGGAAGATCCCTGTCTATGTCATACAGCCGTCTGTAAGTATATCCGGCAATATTGGCCAGTTCTTTCTTTGTAAGCTCCATGCGTTACTTTCCTGCGATCAAACGCTGAATCTCATGCTCCATGCGCTTGTACATGTAGTCCCTGATGTCCTTTTCGACGCCCTTCCTTGACCTGTTGAGCGGCATCTGCGGAACCGCGATATCAACAACTGACTGGATCGGAAGTCTTTTCTTTGTGAGTCGCTTAAATACCTTGTGTGTCGGTATCTTCGTAGCGGAAAAATTCTGAAATGGCGGATATCCGGTCTTCATCCTTTCGGGAAGTGTAGACTGGCCGGCTGTCACGATCCTGGCTTTCACTCTATATTTTCCATTTTTCCTGAGTGTATTCCAGCCTCTTCTTCCTCCGGTCGAAGCAAATCCGCCTTGCCCGACCACGATCCTCTTTCCTCGTATCGGGATAATGCATCCGGCTCCGCTCCCGCTATATGTAACGTGTGCGCCTGATATGGATTCCCTTACCTGTCCAGTCTTTACAACATAATGCTTCCGGAATTCCCTTGGCAGCGTGCTTCTCATGTGCCCTGGCACCCTGCGGAATATTCTTGCCATGCAGCGCTCGATCTGTTCCGGAGTAAGGACGCCTTCGAGCCGCTTCAGCTCTCTAAGAAGGTCAGACGCGTCAACTTCTAAGAGAATTCCTCCCGCCATCGTCGCGCCTCCTTCCGTTCTTTGGCTTCTCTGCATGAAAAAAGGACGAGTGCTATAGCTCTCGTCCTTCCACTTCTTCCGATATTATCAAATTAGCACACCCGATTTTCCCTTTCAACCCGTTTTTAGGATTTTTGTGCAAATTTTATGAATTATTGCAGAATATATTTCTCCGGCCACCTCACATCGGCCATACTTGGAGCAGTTTCCACAGCGTCACGTGCGCGATAGAATCCTCTCTTTGACATTCCTATTTGCCGTCTGATCTCTACGTCAGATATTCCCATTACATAGCGCATGTTTACAAATGTTCTCATGCTCTGCGTCTGAATTGAATTTATGATCCTTTTCGCTGCCTTGATCTGGCTTACATACTCCTGGCATTTTTGAGCGTGTTCTTGCTCGATATCCATCATCCTGATGATAGCATCTTCGGTCTTCTGTCCGTTTCCGCTTCCATGAGGCATGCCGGACAAATGCTGCGTAATGTTCGTCACGCGCGTATATTCCCATAATCTCCGTTCTTCGATGTTTTGAATCTCGACCATTATGTATTTCAAGTTGGCCAGGACAGGAATGTCGCGATTCTTTACGACAATGCTCCCCTCGTAGTCCTGTTCTTTCTCTCCCTGGTTCATGTTTAGTCCTCGCTAAAAAACTGCATTGGAATATCTTCTGCTCTCATCGGTCTAAAATAAAAAGCATACCGGTTCCACGCTGCTTTTGCCTGTTCTATGGTCTTTACCATTCCAGAGGAAAAGCTGTTTGTTCTCACTCTGCATCTTGGGCAATACGCTACCCATGTTTTTCCATGGCTTGTATTGATCTCCGCATAATGAGGCTTAATCGACGCTCCGTCTTCTCTCAGGCAATAAGGACAGCTTCTCATTTCTTCTTTCATCCGTTTCGCTCCTTATATGGATTCGGAAAAGGCATCCATGCCTGCACTGTTCTGGTTCCGTATATCGCCCCTTCTGATCGCCATACATCGACTTTTTCGTCAAAATAAGACGCCACAACTTTTCCGAATGTAGTAATCAGAACATAATTTCCATCTTCAGGCAACCTCTCACTGCACGGAATCCACTGCACAGGCTGTGCGGAGGGCAGATTTCTCAAATCTTTTCGTAATAACAAAATCTCTGTCGTCTGCTCCATTGGTATAGAGTCAAACCTTTTATCGAGTGCATCAATCGCCGCCTGTCTGCTGATCAAATCACTCATCCTGTTCTCCTCTCATATCAGCCCCGCAGTTCGGGCAGAAATTTGTATCGTTTGTATGTAATTCGTAATCACACAACGAGCAATATGCAACTCCATGCACGTGAGGCTTTTTAACCCACCGCCCTCTAATGCGTTCTGGCTGTGCGGGACGCATCTTCTCAAAGTTTTCTCTGCTGACCGCTATATTCGGCAGTTCATAAAAACGATAAAACTCTGACAGCCTGAACGGATCTTCAACGTCTGGATCATTGCCATACCCTTTTATGACTTCAGCCAGTTCAATGATGAATAAATCATGTATCTTTGCCATCTTTCTCACCCTCCTCTTGGTATAGTTCTGGCAGTGGCATCCATGCTATTATTCTGCTTGTAGTAAATTCGCTATGCACTGTGGTTTCAAGCACAATCGGTCTTTTTTCGCCCACGCTGTCGCAAATTTCAAAAACAGGATAACCGCTATTTCCGTCCTCAC
>Ga0256406_1002685_pt1 | contig 24278 bp, 15 predicted proteins | sample RumenRJG_03DNA_FD_185986 | JGI IMG/M metagenome (GOLD analysis project Ga0256406, IMG submission 185986) | Bovine rumen microbial communities from Lethbridge, Alberta, Canada - RJG_03 | ecosystem: Host-associated > Mammals > Digestive system > Stomach > Rumen | place: Canada: Alberta | collected...
GAGTGAGGGGCTGCTAGGAAATGTAGTGCGGTTGGTAGCCTTTAAAATCTAGGGCCTTAAGGCCGAGGCAGGTAATGCGGCTTATAGCCGCAGATCAAACTACCCGTTATACGGGTAGTTTTGATTATTATGCAGCCCTCCGGGCGACCCGGGTCACGTCCCTCACGGGCCGTCCCTGCGCAGAGCGAACCCACCACCATTGCGCAGGGCGCAACGGTCCCCCGCCCTTGAAAAGGGCGGATATCCCTGTTGACGAAAGTTGAGGCTGCTGTCAGTCCAACTTTCTTGAAAGGGGGGTATCCTTTGTCCTTCCCTGGAAGGGAAGGGGGACCGTTGCGCATTTGCGCAATGGTGGATAGGTCCAGCATAGACAAACGATTTCCCCTCTATGTGAGACCTCCTGCGTGCAAAAAATCTTTTTCCAACCACTCCCCACCAACCACTCCCCACCAGCCACTGAAAAGGGGTCACATCATTTTTCCACACTTCTTTTTCCATGGTATAATAGAACCAGTATTGACAGAATAGTATTTTTTATAGGAGAACTTTCATGAAAGAAATGGAAAATACCATCCGTTTGTGGGAATGCATCCAGGAAGCCATGGCAACGCCGGCCTTCTGCAGGTCCCTGGGCCTTGCTCCGGAGCAGATGCGCCAGCAGCTCAGGGACTGGGAGATGGAGAAAGCCTGCGCCCTGCTGGAAAGCGCCGCCGACCCCCAGGGCCGGTTTCCCGGGGCCGCCGTGCTGGAAATCCTCCGGGGATTTTTGCCGGTCCTGGCCGATGAACCGCCCCAGGGCTGGCTGAAGGACTGTTACCAGGCTCTGCTGCGGAACCTTTTCCCGGAAACCACGGAACCGGAACCATCCCCGGAGGCAGACCGGTATGGAACCGGACAGCGGATCCTGCTGCAGATCCTCCGGGGCCTGTACCATTATGAAAAGCTTCGCTGCCCCTTTGATCCCCGGAGGAATATCGCCCTCCTGCCGGTGAAGGAAATCCGGAAGGAACATTATACCCGGGAGTACCTGCGGTTCTGCACCCTGGTCCGGGACCGGTATCTGTATGAATTCATGCGCCTGGGGACGGAAGTGACCCCCTTCAATACCCTGGGCCATATTGGCGGGGTGGCCTATGTGGCAGTGTTCATGGCCCGGCAGCTGCACGACCGGGGCGTTCCGGTGGATGTGGCCCTGATCGCCGGAGCGGCGGCCATCCACGATATCGGGAAGTACGGCTGCCGGAAGGGGGAAGAGAAGCGGGTCCCCTATCTCCATTATTATTACACGGACCTTTTCTGTGAACGGGAAGGGCTTCCCCAGATGGGACACATTGCCGCCAACCATTCGGTGTGGGATCTGGAACTGGAGAATCTGTCCGTGGAATCCCTGCTGCTGATTTATGCGGATTTCCGGGTGAAAAGCACCCGGGACCGGCAGGGCAGGGAAGTGATCCACTTCTACACCCTGGAGGAGGCTTTCGATGTGATCCTCCAGAAATTGGACCAGGTGGATGGAGCCAAACGGAAACGCTACCAGAAGGTCTACCGGAAACTGGCGGATTTCGAAGCCTATATGGAGGAACTGGGGGTCACCCTGGAGCTGCCGGAAGATTTCTCCCCTGTGCCAAGCCAGCAGCGGGTCCGCCCTGCCCGGGAATACGCCCTGCTGGAGGGACAGGAGGTGGTCCGGCAGCTGAAATACGCCGCCATCGCCCACAACATCCGGCTCATGAGCCTTTTCCGCAGTGAAAGGGATTTCGGCAATCTGATCGAAGGGGCCCGCAGCCAGACAAACTGGAAGAATCTCCGGGCATACATCAGCATCTTCGAAGAATATTCCACCTATATGACGGAGCGGCAGAAGCTGATGACCCTTCAGTTCCTGTACGAACAGCTGAGCCACCAGGAAGAGGATATCCGGGTCCAGGCGGCCGCCCTGATGGGGAAGATCACCGCCAATTTCAATGAACGGTATACCAAGGAACTGCCCAGGGGGGTGCGGCTGCCCCGGAAGAAAATTACCAACCAGATCCTGTTCCGGCACTATCTGGAGATGATCATCGAGCCGGAACGGCGCTACACCCAGCAGCATAAGAACCGGATCGGGGCCTGTCTGGGGCCTTTTCTCCGGGCGGTGCTGTCCACCCGGTACCAGCGGGTGGGGACGGCTCTGGCCAATATTGCGGAGGAACGGCATCCCACCGCCCTGTATCTGGAAATCCTCCGAACCTGGTACGGAAAACCGGACCTGACGGCCGAGCAGCGGATGATCCTGCTCCAGGCCCTCCTGTATCTGCGGCCGGAGGACCTGACCGAAACGTTCTGCCAGCAGGTGGGGCGGACCCTGGAAAAGATGGGAGGGGATGACCGTCTCATTGTGCGGATCGGCGCCCTGTATGCCACCCACCATCTCTTTGGGGAGAAGGAGGGGAAAGAGGCCCTGTTCAGCCGGCTGCGCCGGACCATGGAACTGCCGGAAGCGCCGGGGGAATTTGCGGAAAAAGAAAGCAGCCTGTTCCTGGAGGACCTGAAATCCGGGGTCCACTGGATCATCAAAATGGCCAACATCCATCTCATGTGCTATGCCCTGCTGCAGGGCCGGGAACGGGGCAATGTCATGCATCTGGGGATGCACCTGTGCAATCTGGTGAAGGTCAGTGAGTATCTGGCCGTGCGCCAGACCGCCGGGGAGGCGCTTCTGGACATCGCCGATTCCATGACCTATGCCCAGCGAAACGAGATGGCGGTGGAACTGTTCAACGGCCTGGAAATCGGAGACCAGCAGATCACCAAATACGTACCGGAATATTTGGGCCGGATGATCCTGAAACTGCTGCCGGAGGAACTGGATGAATTCCTGAATTCCCTGCAGGAAGACATGGACTCCACCAATTTTCAGCTGGCCGGTGCGGCGGTGGACACCATGGGCGTGGTGCTGGAAAATTTCCAGGATTTTGCCCGGCGGTTTCCTGAACAAGATAAACAGAACGGGGAACGCCAGCTCCGGCTGCTGTACGCCATCCTCCGGGCCTTTGCCCATTACAACCGGGAGCTGAGCCGGGATGCCTTCCGCAGCCTGGCTGCCTACGTGTTTCACAGTTCCCAGATGCCGGAAGCACAGAAGGAGTTCCTGTTCCTCCACAGCTGCAAGAAGATCTGGGTGCTGCTCCAGGAAAACACGGAATCCAAACTGGACTTTTACAGCAATGCGGCGGTGCTGAACCACATCTACCGGTACATCAGCCAGGTGGAAGCCGCTGCCGGCGGCTTTGCCTTTCCCCGGAAGCAGAAAGTCTGTTTCTATCCCGGCACCTTCGATCCCTTCAGCAGCGGACACAAGGCGGTGGCCCGGCGGATCCGGGACATGGGATTCGTGGTATACCTGGCCCTGGATGAATTTTCCTGGTCCAAGCACACCCAGCCCCGGCTCATGCGCCGGAAGATCATGAACATGTCCGTGGCGGATCTGGAGGACATCTATCCCTTCTCGGAAAACCTGCCGGTGAACATTGCCAATCCGGAGGATATCCGGAAACTGCGGAACATCTTCCGGGACAAGGAACTGTACCTGGCCGTGGGATCCGATGTGGTGGAGAATGCCTCGGCGTACCGGCTGGCGCCGGCCGAAGATTCCATCCATTCTCTCAACCACATCATCTTTGAACGGGAGACCCGGGAGAACAGCAACTGGTATACGGATGCACCGGCCGGGAAGGAGAAGGAACGGACGGCGGAAAAGCAGATCCGGGGGAAGATCCTCCATTTGAAGCTGGATAAATTCTACGAAGATGTAAGCTCCACCCGGATCCGGGAAAACATTGACCAGAACCGGGATGTTTCTGCCCTGATGGATCCGGTGGCCCAGAATTTCATCTATGCCAACAATCTGTACCTGCGGGAACCGGCCTATAAACATGTGCTGGAAGCCCGGGAAATCGGCATCGGGGAGTTCCGGCCCCGGAAATGGACCGACCTGCCCCAGCTGCGGTCCCTGCTGGAGGAACAGGGGGAGGGGTCCCTGCTGGTGCAACGGTACCTGGCCTGGGAAAGGGAAGATGGACGGCCCCGGGTCTTCACCCAATATGTGGACGGGGGAGAAAAGGGAGGCCATCTGGCAGCTTTTGGCGCCGTCCACCAGGTCCCGGTCCAGGATCTCCTGATGGAATTCCGGGATCCCCGGGTGGCAGAGCATGTACGGGAGGAAGCCTCCGGAAGGATCGCGGCCCTGGGCTGTTTTGCCGTCAGCGGGAACAGCTCCATTTCCCATCCGGGGCAGATCCTTCTCACCGAAATCATGACAGAACTGATCAACCGGGATTTCACCTATGTGGTCTACCATCCGGTGGATCCATCCGGGTACCGGGAAGATACGGTGGAAATCCTGATCCGGCAGGGATTTGTGGATATTGCGCCGGAAGGGGCACCCCATCCGGTCTATGCGGTCCAGATCAAATCCCCGGTGGTGCTGTTCCGGGATGTGGAGACCACCATCAAGAATCCCTTCAACAAGAACCGCCGTGTCCGCAGTGCCCTGGACCGGGCCCACAACAATCTGCTGCGGGTGCTCCGGCAGCTCTATCCCGGAAAGCTGCTCCTCTGTTTCAATCCCAGTGCCATGCATTACCGGATCATCCAGAAAGTGGCCCGGCTGAATGGGGTGTCCACCCTGGAAGATCCCAAAAAGCGCCGGGGGCCCTATATGTCCGTTCCTTTTGGGAAGGCCCTCAGTGATGTGCTGGTCCCCAATACGGTGACCAAGGCCCTCCATATCGAAAAGTATTTCAACCGGTCCGTGAAGGGATTCACCCTGGCGGAAGCCCACCACTATGCCACGGTGGACAACCAGGTGAAGACCATCCGCTCTTTTGGCCGGCCGGTGATCCTCATTGACGACCTTCTGGAAAAAGGCCACCGGATGCGGATGTTGACCCCTTATCTGAAAAAAAACGATGTACCGGTCCTGGAAGTACTGGTGGGGGTCATGACGGGCTGCGGCATGGATTTGATGGCCCAGCAGGGATTCCGGTGCCAGTGTGCCTATTTCCTGCCCTCTCTGGAGCTGTGGCTCAACGAACGGGACTGCTACCCCTTCATCGGCGGGGACAGCATCGACAATGCCAACAACTACAGCGGCTACGACAGGAATCCTTCTGTGAACCTGATCCTGCCCTATGTGAAACCGGAATTCATCTGCCAGGGCAATGGAGACGCGGCCTACCTGTATTCGCTCACCTGTCTCCAGAATGCCAAACTGATCATGGAGACCCTGCAGGATGAATACCAGGCCCTGTACGAAAAACGGCTGACCCTGAAACGGTTGGGAGAAGTGATTTCCGTCCTGCGGATCCCGGATGTGGACATCGGGGTGAAATTCGATTCCAATATGGATCCCACCCGTTTCATTGAAAATGATATGGAACGACTGATCCGGCTGCGCTGGGGAGAAGCAGGCCCCCGGCTGTATGACCGGAACCGGGGCGGCGAGTGAGCCGTCCCCTGGAAAGGAGAACTGCATTATGGAAAACAACTGGCTTCATCTCAGTGATCTGCCCCGGGAAGCAGGGGTAACCAGACCTTTGTCCCTGGCCGGACGGCCGGCCCTCCGGGAAAAGAACCGGGTCCATATCCTGGCCCTGGGGGATGTGGGACGGACCATGCTCATCGGGCTCCGGCTCCTGGGAGCGGATTCCATTGCCTCCCTGGGACTGTGTGACCTGAACCGGAAGAACCTGGAACGGCTGGAAATCGAGATCAACCAGATCCGGTATCCTTTTCCCAAGGGAGACCAGGTGCTGCCGCCGGTGGATCTGGTGGACGAGGACCATCTCTTTGCCTGTGATGTGTTCATTTTCTGTGCCACCAAAGGAACGCCGCCCATAGGGGCCAAAGGGGACATGCGGATGGTCCAGCTGGAAGCCAACCGGGAACTGGTCCGCCATTTCGGGGAACTGGCCCGGAAGGCGAAGTTCCGGGGTCTGGCCTGCATCGTTTCCGATCCGGTGGACAACCTGTGCCGGGCCTTCTTGGAAAGTTCCGGCCTTGCTCCCTGGCAGGTCCAGGGCTATGGGCTGGGCGTCATGCATGCCCGGGCCTGCTACTATGCGGAAAAAGATCCCCGGCTGGTCCATTACCTGACAGAGGGACGGGCTTTCGGCCCCCATGGCCAGGATCTGGTGATCGCCGACAGCCTGGACCATTACGACGATGCCCTGTCCCGGGAATTGACCCGGAAAACCGTCACCTGCAATCTGGCGGTGCGGGAACTGGGCTACAAACCGTACCTGGCGCCGGCCCTTTCCAGCGCGGCCCTGTCCATCCTGCTGACTCTCCGGGGGGAGTGGCACTACGGGTCCCTGTACCTGGGGGACGAAACAGAGGGCGCTTTCCTGGGAATGAAGAACCGCCTCACGGAACAGGGATTCGAATATGAGGACGCGGCGCTTTGTCCGGAACTGTACGACCGGGTCCGCCACGCCTATCTGAATCTGTGCCGGATGAAGTAACCGGCCAGGCAGAGAAGGGATGGATGATGTTTTACGTAATTAAAATGGGCTGGCAGGAAGAGGGAGCCATCCGGCGGGTGGACGGGGCACTGGCCTGTGCCCTGGCAGGCCATCCCCATCAGGTGGTGGACCGGTTCAGTGAGTTCGTCCGGCTGTTTCCGGAAACCGGTCCCCTGGAGCCCGGTCCCCATCGGCTGCTGTTTGCCGTGAACCTGTCCCGGGGCGGCATCAGCGTGGGGTTTGCCCGGGTCATCGCCTATATTTCCCTCCATCTCCACTGTCTGGAAAACTGTGTCGGCAGCGTGGTGGTGGACGGGGAGGATGAGCTGTTCACCAAAAAGGCCGGCCGGGAAATGATCTTCATTGCCAACCGGTCAGGCTGTGCCTTTCCGGGGGCGCCCCTGGTGGAAGCCACCGGCTCTCTGTACAACTTCAACATCCAGGCCCGGATCCAGGGCATCAGCAATCCGGAGGCCTACAAAAAGGCCCTGGCCCGCCTGGTGGACCAGCTGCTGTCTTTTCCCGGTACCCCGGAAACAGGCAGCCGCCGGATCGCCCTGTTCCATGCCAGCAGCCGGGAGACCTCCAATACCCTGCTGCTGTGGAACCTGATCCGAAAGGACCTGGAGGGCCGGGCCCGGATCCGGGAAGTGAACCTGCGGAACGGGACTTTGGTGGATTGCCGGGGGTGCAGCTACGAAGCCTGTCTCCATTTTGGGGAACAGGGGGATTGTTTTTATGGCGGGGTGATGGTGGAAGAAGGGTATCCGGCCATCCGGGAAAGTGATACCCTGGTCTTTGCCTGTCCCAACTACAATGATGCAGTCAGCGCCAATCTCATGGCCTTTTTCAACCGGATGACGGCCCTGTACCGGACCGACTTCCGGGAATTCGCCAAAAAGCGGATCTTTGCGCTGGTGGTCAGCGGGTACAGTGGAGGAGACATTGTGGCAGAGCAGGTGATCGATGCCCTGAACTGCAACAAGCATTTCCTCCTGCCCCCTCATTTTGCCCTGATGGAGACGGCCAATGATCCGGGGAGCATCCTGAGGAATCCGGGACTGGAAGCGCGGGCGGCGGAAATGGCCGGCAGGATCCTGGGAGAGGAAATATAAATTTTTCTCTTTTTAAAACAATTTAGATGTTGTACAATAAGAAGCTGTAACCGACTGTTGCGAAAAGGCTTCTTTTTGTCTATTCCGCGACAGATACTTTTCCAGAAAGAAGGCTTTCCACCGTGACCCTTTCCAAAAAATGGCAACAACTGATTTTCTGCGGCATCCTGGGTGCACTGTTTTTCCTGGTGCCGCCTCCGGGCGACCTGGCACCTGCAGGCTGGCACGTTTTTGGCGTCTTTGCCGCCACCATCCTGGGCCTGATCCTGAAACCCATGCCCATGGGGGTCATGGCCCTTTTGGGCATGGTGAGCCTGTGCCTGACCCGGACCCTGACCCTGAAAGAGGCCCTTACCGGCTTCAGCATTCCCACCATCTGGCTGGTGGTGGTGGCTTTTTTTATTTCCCGGGGCATCGTGAAGACCGGGCTGGGGGAGCGCATCGCCTATCTGTTCGTGCAGCGGTTCGGCAAAAAGCCGCTGTTTCTGGCCTATTCCCTGGTGGCCAGTGACCTGGTCATCGCGCCGGCCATGCCCAGCAACACCGCCCGGGCGGGGGGCATCCTGGCGCCCATCGTCCAATCCCTGAACCTGACGTTCGGCTCCGACCCCAAAGACGGTACGGAGAAGAAACTGGGCAGCTTCCTGATCCCGGTGGTGTTCCAGTGCGACGTGGTGATCTCCGCCGTGTTCCTCACCTCCATGGCCGCCAACCCCATGGCCGTCAGCTTCGCCAATGAACTGCTGGGGGTGACCATGACCTGGGGCGGCTGGCTGGTGGCGTCCTGCGTTCCGGCGGTCATTTCCCTGATCCTGTACCCGCTGGTGATCTACAAGCTGAACCCGCCGGAATTGAAGGAAACGCCGGAGGCACCGGCGCTGGCCCGGCAGAAACTGGAGACCATGGGGCCCATGAAACGGTCCGAGAAGGCCATGGCGGCCATTTTCTTCCTGCTGATCGTGCTGTGGGCCGGGGGCCGGTACATCGGCCTTGCGGAAACCCTGACGGCGTTCATCGGCCTGTGCCTGCTGCTGCTCACCGGCGTGCTCACCTGGGACGATGTGAAAAGCGAAAAAGGGGCCTGGGATACCCTGGTCTGGTTCGCCGTGCTGGTGATGATGGCCAATTTCCTGAACACGAAGGGCATGATCCCCTGGTTCAGCAAGGAAATGGGCAGCCTGGTGGCCGGGGACAACGGAATCATGGCCATGGGCATCCTGGCGGTGGTGTATTTCTATTCCCATTACCTGTTCGCCAGCAGCACGGCCCATGTCAGCGCCATGTACGCGGCTTTCCTGGGCATCATGGCCACGGCCGGGGCACCGCCCACCATGGCGGCCTACGTGCTGGCCTGGTTCAGCAGCCTGTTCGGCTGCCTGACCCATTACGGCTCCGGTCCGGCACCCATCTTCTTCGGGGCCGGGTACGTTTCCCAGAACCGGTGGTGGGAGATCGGCTTTATCCTGTCGGTACTGTCCATCCTGATCTGGGGCGGCGTGGGCTGCCTGTGGGGCAAGGTGCTGGGCATGTGGTAAAATGGATGATAAAATAAAATTTTCCGAAAACAGCCCTTTTGTGGTAGAATAGAAGGCAAATATAGTACCTGGAAAGGCGGAGAGCAATGAAACAATTTGATGCACGGAATCTGTCCATGGTTTTCGACCTGTATGAAATGACGATGGCCAATGGGTATTTCGAAGACAAGGAACGGGACCAGGACGATTACGTGTCCTTTGATGTATTTTATCGGAACAACCCGGACGGCGGCGGTTTTGCCATTTTCGCCGGTCTGGAACAGGTGCTGGATTACCTGGAGAACATGCACTTCTCCACGGAAGACATCTCGTACCTGCGCAGCCTGCACGTGTTCAGTGAACCGTTCCTGCAGTGGCTGGAAACGTACCAGTTCCGGGGCAATGTGTACGCCATGCCGGAAGGCAGCGTCATCTACCCGGATGAACCGCTGTTGACGGTATATGCGCCCCTGATCGACGCCCAGCTGGTGGAAACCGCCATCCTGTGCGAGATCAATCACCAGTCCCTGATTGCCACCAAGGCCCAGCGGATCGTGAAAGCGGCCCAGGGCAGAGGGGTGTCCGACTTCGGTGCCCGCCGGGCCCACAACATGGACGCGGCTGTGTACGGCGCCCGGGCCGCCTATATCGGCGGGGCCGACAGCACGGCCACCGTATTGGCCGGCCAGATGTTCAACATCCCGGTAAGCGGCACCATGGCCCACAGCTGGGTGATGTACTATGACGATGAATATACGGCGTTCAAGCGGTTCGCCGAGATCTATCCGGACAACGCCATCCTGCTGGTGGATACGTACGATGTGCTGGATTCCGGCGTGCCCAATGCCATCCGGGTGGCCAAGGAAGTGCTGGAACCCATGGGCAAACGGCTGAAGGGTATCCGCATCGACTCCGGCGACCTGGCCTACCTGTCCAAGAAGGCCCGGAAGATGCTGGACGATGCCGGGCTGACCGATGCCATCATCGTCATGAGCAACTCCCTGGACGAATACACCATCAGCTCCATCCTGGAACAGGGCGGCTGCGTGGATTCCTTCGGGGTCGGGGAACGGCTGATCACGGCCAAGAGCGACCCGGTATTCGGTGCCGTGTACAAACTGGTGGCCGTGCATAAGGACAAGGCCATCATCCCCAAGATCAAGATTTCCGAGACTTTCGAGAAGATCACGAACCCGGGCCGGAAACGGGCCTGGAGAGTGTACGACAAGACGGGCCACGCCATTGCGGACCTGTTGACCATGCTGGACGAAGACCCCCGCAGGGAAGCGGAATTCCCGTTCGTGGATACCCAGCGGCCCTGGAAGAAGATGAGCTTCAAGGACTGCACGTTCCGGGAACTGCAGGAACTGGTGCTGGAAAAGGGCAAACGGGTCCATCCGTCTCCTTCTCTGGAAGAAATCCGCCGCTATGTGCGCAAGCAGCTGGATAACGAAATCTGGCCGGAAGAGCAGCGGTTCAGCAACCCCCATACCCATTTCCTGGATATGAGCCCCAAGTACTACGCCATGAAGATGCAGCTGCTGGAGGATGCGAAGAAAGGATTGTGAGTAAGTGATTAGTGGCTAGTGGGTAGTGATTAGTGGTTAGTGGATAGAACCCGCCCTGATGATGGGGCGGGTTCTTTTGATTTTGAAAAAGTCTGTTCATTGTCTTGTCACAGTTTCCGAAAAGTGCTACAATGAATTTGCAGTTATTTTTAAATATTCAGAGGAGGGGTTTTCAATGCAATGGAAGAAACTGGCTGTGCTGTTGACTCTGGGAGCTACGCTGCTGACGGGGACGGCTTTTGCCGCCGGATCTCCGGCATCTCCTTTCAAAGAGGGAGAACAGGTCTATCCCAAAGGGGAACTGTTCACCTATGATAAGCAGGATGTAGCCAAGGGCAAGGGGACGGCCTATGGCAAGTTCGCTTTTGCCCGGGATAAAGCCACCCCGGATTCCGCCATCAAGGAAATGTGCTATCTGACCCTGAAGAAGGGGGCCTCCATCGGCACCCATAAACATGCTTTCAACGAAGATGCCTACATCATCATCTCCGGCGAAGGGATCTTTACGGACGGAACCGGCAAGGAAACCGTGGTGAAGGCAGGGGATATCACCATTGCCCGTCCGGGCCAGTCCCATGGGCTGAAAAACGTGAAGAAGACGCCCCTGGTGTTCCTGGATATCATTGCCCAGAACGACACCTTCCTGAAGAACCATCCGGAAGCCGCACCCAAGAAATGAGATCAGTAGGAAAAAGGACTGAGCTGACCCCCAATTGTTAGACCAAAAATCTAACAATTGGGGGTCAGTTTTTTATGGCAAAACACAACTATGAATTTAAGAAAAAAATAGTACTGGAATACTTGAACAGTGACGAAGGGTGTATTTCTATTTCACGTAAATATGGGATGGCAAGTAGCAGCCAGCTGCTAAAGTGGGTTGCTGCTTACAAGGCATTTGGTGATAATGGACTGAAGAGATCCCGCTCTCAAAAAATATACTCTTTCAAAGAAAAACTTTCTGTGGTAGAGTCTTACTTAACAAACGAAATCTCGTATCAGGAATTGGCAATTCAAGTAGGAATCAATAATCCATCCATGATTTCCAGATGGGTCAATGAATTTAAAATTGCGGGGCCGGAAGCGTTACGGCCACATAAAAAAGGCAGGAAGAGAACTTTGAACAAATCTCAAACCAAAAAAACAGATCCCCAGGTTCAGCAGCCGATGGTCGACATCAGTGTGGAACATGTCCAGGAGTTAGAGGATGAACTCCTTAAACTCCGTATAGAGAATGCTTTTTTAAAAGAACTGAGGAGACTGCGTTTAGAGGACGAAGCAAAAATGAGAGAGTTGCGAAAATCATCTCCAGTCTCCGAAGATCATTCAAATTGAAAGACCTTCTCTCCTATACTCAAATGCCCAAAGCGACCTATATGTACTGGCAGAAACGGTTTGACCGTGTGAATCCAGACCAGGAAGTAGAGGACAAAATACAGGAAATCCGCAGCCAGCATAAAGATTATGGATATCGGCGCATGACCGGTGAGCTGAAGAATCAAGGGATTTGCGTGAACAAGAAGAAAGTTCAACGTATCATGCAGAAACTGAGCCTTCAGGTAACATCCTTTACCCGGAAAAGCCGTAAATACAGTTCCTATAAGGGTAAGGTAGGGACCATTGCTCCGAATAGAATACATCGTCGTTTTGAGACGAATATCCCACATCAGAAGATTACGACCGATACTTCAGAATTCAAATATTATGAAGTAGATACACAGGGACATCTGACCCTGCACAAGCTTTATCTGGATCCTTTCCTGGACATGTTCGATGATGAAATCATCAGCTATGGAATAGCCAAACGTCCTTCGGCTGAAAGCATACTGAAAGCTCAAGCTGAAGCAATCGAAATTACTGCTGATTGTCCATATCGAAGAACGTTTCACTCCGATCAGGGCTGGGCATACCAAATGAAGGCCTATACCAGGAAACTAAAAAAAGAACGAATTTTTCAGAGCATGTCTCGAAAGGGTAACTGTCATGATAACGCTGTAATGGAAAACTTTTTCGGCTTAATGAAACAGGAAATGTATTATGGAGTGATCTACTACAGCTACGAAGAGCTAAAAGCCGCTATCGAACGATACATCAAATACTATAACGAGCAAAGGATCAAGGAAAAACTGGGCTGGAAAAGTCCTGTTCAATACAGGCTTTCTTTGCTGGCAGCATAAAAAAGTAACGAGACAGTAAAAACCATCTCGTTACTAAGGTCTAACTTTTTGGGGTCACATCACTTCGCTGAGCACCTCTTTTTTTTGCATTTGTCTTTCCCTGAAAGGGAAGGGGGACCGTCCGTATGGACGGTGGATAGGTCTTACACCCAATGTGAGACCTCCTACCCGCAAGCGGGTCCTTCCCCCTTTCAGGGGGATACTGGTTTGTGCATGGTACTAAAAATCCCCTCGGGTTTAACCCGAGGGGATTTTTCATCACTGTTTCGGCGGCCGTACCGGCGGAGGCGTGGAGCTCTTGCCGGAGGAGCGGGGCGGCTGGGGTACATTGCCATCGCCCGGCAAGGCATCGTTCTTGCTCTTGCTGCTCTTCTTGGTGTCAGCGGCTTTCTTGCTGCTGGAACTGCTGGACGATTTCTTGGGCGCTTCATATTTCGGCGCCGGCATCTTGAAGCCATCGGGCTTGTCGAAGTCCGAGGCGGGCGTATCGGCCAGGGCGTTACTCATGAACGTACGCCACAGGGTAGCGGGTTCGCCACCACCGGTCATGCCGCCCAGGGATTCGTTGTTGTCGTCCCCGATCCAGACGGCGCAGGCCAGGTCGGGGGTGAAGCCCACGAACCAGGCGTCATGGTAATTGTCAGTGGTCCCGGATTTCCCGGCGCAGGGCCGGCTGATGGCGGCACCACGGCCGGTGCCCCGGGTCATGACGTCTTCCATCATGGAGATCATCATATAGGCGCTTTCCGGTTTCACAGCCTGGGTGGGGTTGGCTTTGTGTTCATAGAGCACCTTGCCGTTCCGGTCCAGGATCTTGATGATGGGGGTGGGCTTATTGAATTTGCCCATATTGGCGATGCCCGCATAGGCACCGGCCATCTCCAGAGGCGTCACCCCATGGGTCAGGCCCCCTACAGCCATGGCCGGATTGTCGTCATCCTCCACCAGGGTGCTGATGCCCAGGCGCTTGGCCAGCTTCAGGGTCTTTTCCGTTCCGTACTTCATGGCCACCTTGATGGCGGGCACATTGTAGGAATAGGTGAGGGCCGTCCGGTAGCTGACGGTGCCGTGGAAGCTCCGGTCATAGTTCTGGGGGTTCCAGTCACCCGGGATGGGGGAATCCTGCACCGTATCGCTGGGGGTGGCACCCTGTTCCAGGGCGTTCAGGTACACAAAGGGTTTCATGGAGGAACCGGGCTGCCGTTCCGCCATGACGGCACGGTTGAACTGGTCGGTACCCCGGCCCCCGATCATAGCCTTAATGTAGCCGGTCTTGGGATCTACGGCCACGATGGCGCTCTGGGGCTGTTTCAGCTTGTTGCTGTCGGTGTAATAGGTGGGCGTCTGGGCTGCGGCCTTTTCCGCCGCCTTCTGCATATCGGGATCCAGGGTGGTGTAGACCTTCAGACCCTGCTTGTATACGGCGTCAGGTCCGAATTTGTCCACCAGCAGTTGGATGACATAATCGATGAAGTATTTCTTGGAGCCGGGAGATTCATTGAGGCTCTTGTAGGTCAGAGGCTCTGCATAGGCTTCGTCCGCCTGTTCCTTGGTGATGAACCCGTACTTGGCCATCTGTTCCAGCACCGTCTTCTGCCGTTCCTTGGCAGCCTTGGGGTTGGACAGAGGGGAGTAGTAGTTGGGGCTCTTGGGGATGCCGGCGATCATGGCACACTGAGCCAGGTCCAGATCCTGCACGTGCTTGCCGAAATACGTATTGGCGGCGGTCTCCACACCGTAGGAACCCTGGCCGAAGTAGATCTGGTTCATGTACATTTCCAGGATTTCGTTCTTGGTGTACTTCTGCTCGATCTGCAGGGCGATGAAGGCTTCGTGCAGCTTCCGGCTCAGGGTCTGTTCCTGGGTCAGGAAGTAGTTCTTGGCCAGCTGCTGGGTAATGGTACTGCCGCCCTGGACCTCGCCCCACCGGATGTAGGTGTAGATGGCACGGCCGATGCCCCGGAAGTCGATGCCACCGTGTTCATAGAAACGGATGTCTTCGGCTGCCAGGAAGGCATGCTGCAGGTTCTTCGGGGTCTTGTCGATGGTCACCGGGATCCGGTCTTCCTCCGAATCCACCGTAGTGATCAGGTTGCCCTTGGCATCGAAGAATTGCGAAGACGCCATGGGAGCCATGTCCTTGGTCAGGATCTTGGCTGTGGTGAACTTGGCCAGGGCGAAGAAGGCGGCCACCGAAAGGAAGCCCACCAGGATCAGGGCCAGCACAGCCGAGAAAATCGTGCCTCCCAATTTTTTATGTTTGTGAGGCGAAGGGGAACCAAAGACATTTCTCCAGTTCTTGTTCTTATTGCTTGTCATCACGTCAGCTCCTATATAGTTGAAAAATAGAGTGGGAACATAAGTTACTGGATATTATACCACATTTGGACGGTTCCGTGTATACCGGTGTCCTAATGAGGCGGGCGCACCGGGCGATATTTTGCCTGCGGCAAACACTTCGGTCAAGGGTTACGTTTCCAGGCGGGCGCACCGGGCCATATTTTGCCTTCGGCAAAAATCTTGGTGCGCCCCTACGATAACCCTACGATACCCTACGACAACTACGAATTCCATCTGACTTCCGATTTGGCTCCGTAGGGGTTTACCAAGGGTCGCGCAGCGATCCCGCCCGGTAAACCCGCTCTTCAACTCGTTTCCTAATATAATATAACCGTAACGGCGTCAGCAGCATTGACAAATATCCGGCTGCAATCTATAATTTACAAGATACGGTAATTGTCAAAAAGCCTTATAAAGGAGTCGTGAAACATGGCTGAACAAACGATTTTGACCGAAGAAGGTCTCAAAAAGTTAGAAGACGAACTGGATTACCTCCGTTCTGAAAAACGGCAGCAGGTCGCTGAACGGTTGAAGGTAGCTATTTCTTATGGTGATATCAGCGAAAACTCCGAGTACGATGATGCCAAGAACGAACAGGCCTTCGTAGAAGGACGGATCCTGACCCTGGAAAACATGATCCGCAATGCCAAAGTCATCAAAGACAGCGACATTACGAAGAACGTGGTTTCCCTGGGCTGCAAAGTGAAAATCGAAGACATGGAGACCCATGACCAGGAAGAATACACCGTCGTCGGCACCACCGAAGCCGACCCCATGGCTGATCCTCCCCGGATTTCCAACGAATCCCCTGTGGGCAAGGCCATCCTGAACCAGAAAGTGGGTTCTGTGGTGAAGGTCCGCACCCCGGTGGGCGAACTGGACTACAAGATCGTGGCTGTCAGCCGCCCGACCGGCAAGAAAAAGGCTGCTGCCAAAGAAAGCAAGTAATCAAGCAAGAGAATCAGGAGGGTTTTCATGTCCGACGAAAAGAAGAACCAACCGGACGTAGAGAAAGAAGCATTGGCGGACGAAGACGTCAATGAACAGATGCAGGTCCGTCTGGACAAGATGCATAAGCTGGAAGAAAAGGGCATCCTGCCTTTCGGCCATGCTTACCAGTGGACCCATCATACGAAGGAAGTCCATGATAACGTAGATGCCATGGAAGCCGCCGGCACGGTGGTGAAGGTGGCAGGGCGCCTTTTGGCCATCCGCGGCCACGGCAAGACCTGCTTCATGGATCTGCAGGACAAGACCGGCAAGATCCAGCTGTATGTCCGCAAGGACGAACTGGGCGAAGACGCCTACAGCGTGGTGAAACTGCTGGATATCGGCGATATCGTGGGTGTGGAAGGCACCGTTTTCAAGACCCATATGGGCGAACCGTCCATCCGGGTGCAGAAACTGGAATTTCTGTCCAAGGCCCTGAAACCCCTGCCGGAAAAATGGCACGGGCTGAAGGATAAAGAAATCCGCTACCGGCAGCGCTACGTGGATCTGATTGTGAACCCCGAAGTGCGGGACGTGTTCGTGAAACGGACCCAGATCATCAAATGCATCCGGCAGGTGCTGGACGACCAGGGGTACCTGGAAGTGGAAACGCCGGTACTGAACACCATCTCCGGTGGTGCCCAGGCCCGTCCGTTCATTACTCACCACAATGCCCTGGACATCGACCTGTATCTGCGGATCGCCACCGAACTGAACCTGAAGCGCCTGATCGTAGGCGGTCTGGAACGGGTATATGAACTCGGCCGTGTGTTCCGCAACGAAGGCATGGACATCAAACACAACCCGGAATTCACCACCCTGGAATGTTATGAAGCCTTCGGCGACTTCAACACCATGATGGACCTGACCGAAAAGATCGTGACCACCTGTGCCGAAAAGGTACTGGGGACTCTGAAGATCCAGTATGAAGGCACGGAAATCGACCTGACCGGACCCTGGCCCCGGATGACCATGATCGATGCCGTGAAGAAATACAGCGGCAAAGACTTCAACGGCGTCAAGGACGTGGAAGTGGCCCGCCAGATGGCCAAAGAAGCCGGCGTGGCTGTGGAACCCGCCTGGGGCGTGGGCAAGATCATCAATGCGTTCTTCGATGAATTCGTGGAAAAGAACCTGATCCAGCCCATCTTCATCACCGGGCATCCCAAAGAAATCTCTCCTCTGGCCAAGAGCAGCGTGGCTGACCCTGAAATCACCGACCGTTTCGAAGGCTATATCTTCGGCCGGGAACTGTGCAACGGCTTCACCGAACTGAACGATCCTCTGGACCAGAAGGAACGGTTTGAAAAGCAGGTGGAAGAACGGAACGCCGGGGACGACGAAGCCGGCATGATGGACGAAGACTTCATCAATGCCCTGATGCATGGCCTGCCGCCTACGGGTGGTCTGGGCATCGGCATCGACCGTCTGGTCATGTTCCTGACGGGCGCTGTGTCCATCCGCGACGTGCTGCTGTTCCCGACCATGAAACCGCTGGATAACGGCAAGAACGAAGCCAAACCGGCTGCGGCTGCTGCGGCTCCGGCTGCGGAAGCGGCGGCTGCCCCGGCTTTCGAAACCGTGGCTCCGGAAAAGATCGACTTCTCCAACGTGACCATTGAACCCCTGTTCAAAGATTACGTGGACTTCGACAACTTCGCCGCCTGCGATTTCCGGGTGGTGAAGGTGAAGGACTGCTTCGCCGTGCCCAAGAGCAAGAAACTGCTGCAGTTCACCCTGGACGATGGCACCGGTACCGACCGGACCATCCTGAGCGGGATCAAGGCGTTCTACAATCCGGAAGACCTGGTGGGCAAGACCCTGGTGGCCATTGTGAACCTGCCGCCCCGGAAGATGATGGGCGTGGAATCCTGCGGCATGCTGCTGAGTGCAGAACATATGGAAGGGGAAGAACGGAAACTGCATCTGCTGATGCTGGATCCCCATATCCCTGCCGGCGCGAAACTGTGCTGATTTGTTAAATTGAAATGAAATGAAGGGGACTGTGAAAACACCATTCACAGCCCCCTTATTTTGCCAGCGTAAGCTGGCTTCCATCGGCTAGTGACTAGTGACTAGTGACTGGATGTGAAAGAAAAGGAGAACCATGCAAAAAGAGATGACCCGGGGCCCCATCCTGCCCCTGATCCTTCAGTTCCTGTTCCCTCTGTTTGTGGGCAATGTATTCCAGCAGCTGTACAACATGGCGGACATGATCATCGTGGGCCGGTATGTGGGGCCCGGCGCCCTGGCGGCTGTGGGTTCCACCGGGACGCTCATGTTCCTGATCCTGGGCTTCGCCCTGGGCATTACGGCGGGCTTCGGCATTTTGACATCCCAGCGGTTCGGGGCCCGGGACGAAGCCGGGGTCAAGCGCAGTGTGGCCAACGGGACGCTTCTGGCCGTGCTGCTCAGTGTGGTCATGACGGTGGTGAGCGTGGCCGCCGTACCCTGGCTGCTGACCATGATGAACACACCGGAAGACTTCCTGGGGGATGCGACCACGTATATCACCATCATCTTCCAGGGCATCTTTGCCAATGTCTTCTACAACATGGGCTCCGTGTTCCTGCGTTCGGTGGGGAACAGCAAGGCGCCCCTGTTCTTCCTGGTGTTCTCTGCCTGCCTGAATGTAGGGCTGGACCTTTTGTGCATCCTGGTGTTCCAGCTGGGGGTGGCCGGGGCGGCTCTTGCCACGGTGGTGAGCCAGGCCGTTTCCGCCCTGCTGTGTGCCGTCTACATCTGGCGGTCCGTGCACGTGCTGGTGCCGGAGCGGAAGCAGTGGAAACTGTACCGGTATGAAACGGTTGAACAGCTGCGCATGGGCATCCCCATGGCCCTGCAGTTTTCCATCACTGCGTCGGGGATCATGATCGCCCAGGCGGCAGTGAACCTGTTCGGCTCCCTGGCTGTGGCGGCTTATACGGCGGCTTCCAAGGTCTCCATGTTGCTGACCCAGGGGTGTCTGTCCATGGGGCAGACCATGGCTACGTATGCGGGCCAGAATTTCGGCAAGGGCGCTCTGGGACGGATCCGGGAAGGGGTGAAGAAGGCCTTCCAGGTCATGATCGGGTATTCCCTGCTGGCGGCCGTGGTGCTCCACTATCTGCTGCCGTTCCTGGTGCAGTTCTTCTTCCCGGACCATATGTCCATTGCGGACCTGCTGCCCTGGGCCCGGACCTATGGGGACATTGCCATGTGGTTCTATCTGCCCCTGAGCATGATCTTCATTTACCGGAATGTGATGCAGGGGGTGGGGTATGCCCTGGCGCCCACCCTGTGCGGGGTGTTCGAACTGGCGGCCCGAGGCGCGACGGCTTTTGTGGGAATGCGGACCCACAGCTACGCCATTTCCGCAGCCTGCGACCCCATGGCCTGGCTGGTGGCCGGGATCTTTTCCTGGTGCGCCTACCGGTGGGTGATGGGGAATATCGAGAAGAAGCAGAGGGTGTGAAAGGATTTCACACCCGGTCATACGTCATACGTCATAGGTCATATGCCGAAGGTGGCCAGCTGACGCTGGCGTTGAATCAATAGGCCCGCTGGGCGACCTGGGAACGGTCTCCCCTTACGGGTAGACCCTACGCACCAGCATGCCCTCCGGGAAGCCTTGGAAGGGCTTACCGGGCGACACGGCTGCGCCGGTCTTGGTAAGCCCCTACGGTGCAGCAACGAACAACCGCTATAACTCCGTAGGGGCGCACCAAGGGTCGCGGAGCGATCCCGCCCGGTGCGCCCGCCAAGAAACGTAGACCTCGACCGAAGTGTGCAAGGCAGGCAAAATATCGCCCGGTAGCCCCTTCCCAGGTCTGGAGGTTTTTCACTAACCACTAACCACTACCCACTGAAAAAGGCACTGTGAATGATTTTTCACAGTGCCTTTTTCTTGTGCTCCTCATCATTTTATGGTTTAATGGAAACTATATACAGGAGGGGATTGCTATGATACAAATTATGGATATATTGCAAACCATTGCCCATTACGGAAGACAACCGGATGGTTCCTATACACGGCGGCTCTACAGCCCGGAATTCTTCCAGGCCGTGGACGCGTCCGAAAAACTCATGCACCAGGCCGGGCTCACCACCAGCCGGGATGCGGCGGGGAACCTGCACGGGGTGCTAACCGGTACGGAACCTGGCCTGAAGCACATCCTGCTGGGATCCCATCTGGACACGGTCCCTTCCGGCGGGCTCTATGACGGGGCCTACGGGGTGGCGGCGGCCCTGGGCTGCGTGCTGCGGCTGAAAGAGGAGGGCAGACGCCTGCACCATACGGTGGAAGTGTATGCCTTCAACGGGGAGGAGGCCAGCCCCCTGGGGGGCACCTTCGGCAGCCGGGCTCTGGCCGGGCTTACGGACCCTGACCAGCCTCTTCTGAAGGAGACCCTGGCCGGCTTCGGCCATACCGTGGAAGAAATCCTGGCCGTGAAACGGGATTTTTCGGACGCGGCCTGCTACCTGGAGACCCACATCGAACAGGGTGGCCAGCTGGAAAAGAAGGGGCTGCAGCTGGGCATCGTCAGCGGCATCTCCAACATCGTCCGCTATCTGGTGACGGCGGAGGGCCAGAGCAACCACGGGGGTACCACGCCCATGGCGGACCGACAGGATGCCATGGTGGCCATGGCCAAGCTGATCGTGGCCGGGGACGCCGCCTGCCGGGCCATCGGCCACAACACGGTATTCACCGCCGGCAAGATCCAGTGCTGGCCCAACGCCTCCAATGTGGTGCCGGGCAGGGTGGAGTGCACCTTCGAGATGCGCAACATCGACGACCAATACACGGATGCCCTGATTACCGACATCCGGAAGGTGGCGGAGGCCATCCCCGATGCGAAATTCACCATCCAGCTGCTGATCCACAAGGACAGTGCCATTTGCGATGACCGGCTCATGAAAAACTTCGAACAGGCGGCGGACGCGGCCGGGGCCACCTGGCAGGTCATGCCCAGCGGGGCGGGCCACGACGCGGATTCCATCGCTCATCGGATCCCCGTGGGCATGTTGTTCATCCCCAGCCATCTGGGCATCAGCCACAGCGGGAAGGAATTCACTCCGCCGGAAGATGTGGAGCGGGGCGGCGATGTGTTCTACCGGGCTTTGCTGGGCCTGGATGAAAAGGGGCTGGAATGATGGCCGGCAACACCATTACCACCTACACCGGGCTGGAGTTCGACCCCCTGGACCCCCGGCCGGACACGATCCGCATCGAGGACATCGCCCATGCCCTGTCCCTGCTGTGCCGGGGGAACGGCCACTGCCGGACGTTCTATTCCGTGGGCCAGCACTGCATCGCCGCGGCCCGGGAGGCCCTGGCGAGAGGGTATGACAGGCGTACGGCCCTGGGGGCGCTGCTCCACGACGCCACGGAATGTTACCTGTCGGACGTGCCCCATCCCTATAAGGTGAATATGCCCCGGTACCGGGAGCTGGAGGACCAGCTGCTGGCGGTGATCTTCCGGAAGTTTTTGGGCGGGCCCCTGCCGCAGCAGGACGAGCAGAACATCCGGCAGATCGACCGGGCGCTGATGTACAGCGACCTGCACCACCTGATGGACCACCCGGAAAACAAAGAAATGGAACGGACGCTGGTTCGGAACGTGGACCATACCGTGCGCCCGTTCCAGGACGTGGAGCAGGAGTATCTGGAGTTGTTTGAGGAATTGTGTCCCCATGAAAGGGGGAAAGGACCCGCTTGGCGGGTAGGGGGTCCCACACCCGGTGTGTGACCCCACCACCATTGCGCAGATGCGCAACGGTCCCCCTCCCCTTTCAGGGGAGGACATAGCAGGAACAGGAGGAAAATGATGGATATCCAGCAAATCGCAACACTGTGTGAAAGCCGCCGGGACGTGCTCTGCGCCATGGCGGACAAGATCTTTGATTACGCCGAAGTGGGGCTGAAGGAAGTGAAGTCTTCTGCCCTTCTGGAAGACTACCTGGAGCAGCAGGGGTTCACCGTGGAAAAAGGGGTGGGGACCCTGCCCACTGCGTTCCGGGCCACCTGGAAACAGGGGGAGGGCGGCCCCCGTCTGGGGCTTCTGTGTGAATACGATGCCCTGGAAGGCATGGGCCACGGCTGCGGCCACCATATGCAGGGGCCTTCCATCATCGGGGCGGCCCTGGCAGTACGGGACCTGTTCCAGGGAAAGGACGTTCCCTTCAGCATTGTGATCTACGGTACCCCGGCGGAGGAGACCATCGGCGGCAAGACCGTCATGCTGGAAAACGGCTGCTTCCAGGACATCGATCTGGCCCTGATGATGCACGCCGCGCCCACCACCTGTGTGGACGTGCGGTGTATGGCGGACATGAGCTACCTGGTGGAATTCCACGGCAAGAGTGCCCATGCGGCCATGAATCCGGAAAAGGGACGCAGTGCCTTCGATGCGGCCATCCTCAGCTTCAACGCCATCGAGTTCCTGCGGGAGCATGTGGAGGACGATACCCGGATGCACTACACCGTGCGGGACGCCGGCGGCCCGGCCAATGTGGTGCCCGATAAAACCGTGGCCCAGTACGAACTGCGGAGCTACAATACCGATTACCTGCGGAGCCTGGAACCCCGGTTCATGGATATTTTGAAGGGGGCCGCGCTCATGACGGGGACCACGTACACCATACCGGAAACCCATGAATTCTACGCCAAGATCCCCTGCCTGACCCTGAACGACCTGGTCATGGAACAGGCCCGGGCCTTCCAGGCGCCCCAGCTGGCAGAGCCCCGGAAGAAGACCGGGTCCACGGATTTCGGCATCGTCATGTACCATATGCCCGGCACCTGCATCCGCACGGCGTTCGTACCGGAAGGGACGGCAGCCCATTCCGCGGAATACATCAAAGCCGGCAAGACCCAGGCGGCCCACGACGCCATCCTGTACGGCAGCAAGATCCTGGCCGCCACCTGTGCCCGGATCCTGGAGAATCCCAGCCTGCTGGAGGCCATGTGGAAAGAGTTCCGGGAACGGAAAGCAGGGAAACAATAAGGGTCACGAGTCGCGACAAAAAAAGCAGCCCACGAGGCTGCTTTTTTCTTATATCGTAACTTTATTGATCCACCGTTTCGAATGGTACTCGTAATAACTGATTGCCCAGTTGGCGCTCCAGCCCACCGGCTCAGCCATCCACACCATCTGGATGCCATAGATGGGGGCCAGGGTCAGGGAAATCAAAATCCGCAGGCCCAGATTCGTCAGGTTGGCGATGGTGAACAGCTTCATGTCGCCGGCACCCCGCAACACTCCGTCCGTAGCCATCTTGAATCCGATGATACTGATGAAGAAGCCCACGAATTTCAGGAACGACGTGCCCGTCTCCAGAGCCACGGCCGACGCCCGGTCACCCAGGAAGAACCGGATGATGGGCTCATTGCAGGTTTCCAGTACCACCAGGATGATTACCGCGTACAGCACCACCAGTTTGTTGGAGGCATGGTAGCCTTCGATGACCCGGTCCACCTTTTTCGCTCCCAGGTTCTGGCCCGTATAGGGGCTCATGGCGTTGCCGATGGCGTTCATGGGCACGGTGCACACGTACTGGATCCGCAGAGCGGAGGAGTAGCCGGCCAGGGCCGCGGCCCCGAAGCTGTTCACCACGCCCTGTACCAGCATCATGCCGATGGATACAATGGATTGCTGCAGGATGGAGGGCAGGGCGATGGACGTCATTTTGCCCAGCTGGGTCCTGCTGAAGTACCCTGGGGCGCTGCCCATTTCCCGGATGAGATGCATGAACACTACGAAGGATAATATGGCCGAGATGCCCTGGCTGATCAGGGTGGCCCAGGCGGCTCCGGCCACACCCCAGCCCAGGTTCCGGACCATGTAGATATCCAGGAACACGTTCAGCAGGGAGGAGAAGATCAGGAAGTACAGGGGATACCGGGATTTGCCCAGGGCGTTGAACGTGGCGGTGAGGATGTTGTACATGAACAGGAAGGGCAGCCCCAAAAAGTAGATCTGCAGGTATACCTCCGCCATGACCAGACTGTCTGCCGGTGTCTTCAGCCAGGTCATGATCTGGCCGCTGGCCGCGTAACCAAAGGCACCCAGGGCCGTGCTCAGTCCCAGGA
>Ga0256406_1002686_pt1 | contig 24273 bp, 20 predicted proteins | sample RumenRJG_03DNA_FD_185986 | JGI IMG/M metagenome (GOLD analysis project Ga0256406, IMG submission 185986) | Bovine rumen microbial communities from Lethbridge, Alberta, Canada - RJG_03 | ecosystem: Host-associated > Mammals > Digestive system > Stomach > Rumen | place: Canada: Alberta | collected...
TCACCGGCAATCTGCTCCATGATGGCGGTCTTTCCAATGCCAGGAGGGCCAACGAGAAAAATGGGGCGCTGGCGCTCCACCGGAATCTCAAATTCCCCGGTCAGCTCGTCCCGCGCCAGATAGACAGAGACGGCATTCTTGATTTGTTCTTTTGCACGGCTAATATCCATAAATATACCCTTAAGTCAGTTCATTGATGTCCCGATTGCGAAGCACCAGACGGATGGCCCACGGGGGCACATCCGGATTGGTGGAATAATCGTCAAGATAGACGAAGGCAGTCCGGTAAGCCGGAGGCTTTTCTGGGAAAGTTCCATATCCGTCGGTAAAATAGATTAGTCCCTTTAGATTGTTGAACTCATGTGTAGCAATGAGGTCGTCCACATATTGGAAAACGGGACGGAAGTCTGTGCCGCCAAACCCATGAAGCTGCATTTGATCCAGATAGGAGTCCAGTTCCTCTTCCGAGGTGATCTTATGGTCCTCCTGGATATCTGCGTCACACTGGATGATGTGGACATTGATCTTGTGGAAGAAATTTTCCTGGCTACGCAATACCGTGACCGTATGGCGGATAAATTTTTGCACGATATCTCCCATAACTGAGCCGGAGGTATCAACGGCAATGACGAAGTCCCGGATCTTCTTCATTTCCTTATACTCCAAGGGCTCAATAAGAGGCATGTTCTCATAGAGCCGAAGGCCGTAAGTGTAGAAGATGTTGTCAAATTCCTCGTCGTTGGTGGTGATTTCCTCCCCGTATCCGCTGAACTTTTTCAGAAAATTCCCATAATCATACCGTTCGCGATTTACCTCTTCCAGATTATAGACCATATCCCCGGCGCTGATACCCTTCTGTGCGCCAAAAGTCTCAAGGTCCGTCTGCATGTCGCGGGCAATTTTTTCCCACTCTTTCTCGAGTTTCTGGTTAGCCCGGAGAGAAAACAGCTCCTCGTCATCCTCGAGATTGTCGTCCTCAAATTCCGTCCCGTCAAAATGCGGCATATCTTCCGCGGTCTCCTCTGAGCCGCCGTAGATTCCGTCCTCTGGATTCCGGTTTTTTTCCGTTTCCCCTTTTTCCGGGTTTGCACCTGAATTTCCAGATTTGCTTTTTCGGTCGGAACTCCTCTCCCCGTTCTGATCGGCCAATTTGGGGAACCACTCTTCCGGATCATCCACAGAGAAGAGCTCGGAGAGCTCTTCCAAATATTCAATATCTTCTGAGCGATCCAGAAGATAATCATAGATACATTCTGCAGTCAGGTAGCGGACCTGTTCCCCAATCTGGTCCAGCACTTCCCCCTCTTTCTGTTCCAGTTCCGGACAGGAAGTACTCTTTAGCTCAAGGGAACGGATAATATTCTCCACACTGATATCTGCAGCAATGCTCCAACACCGGTGATCCACCTTGGGAGAGACAAACTCATGACGAAATACGCAGTGCAGAACCATATGGAGGTAGCTGCGTGTCACAAGATTTCGGTTCTCTTGAAACTGTTTCAGAACGTGGCGGGAATTATACCGGATGGACTTTCCGTCTACACGGTATGTGTCTGTTTCTTTCTCATCCGGCAGCAGATCAAAACGGAATAACGCATTTTCCATGAAGCGGAGATTCACCATAAGGGTGTTGCGGGAGAGGGTCAGGACCTGTCGGCCCAGATCCTGCATGGTCTCGGATTCTGCCAAATGGAACCTCCTTTCTGTGTAGGAGCAGAAAGGGACCGCGCCGATACCCGGTGCGATCCCTCCCGAATGAAGATTTTCAGTTGATGTTACGACTTAGAAGAATCTCTTAATGAGCTCCTTGGAGTAGGTTGCGGTCTCCTCCATGTCGCCGAAGGACATGATCTCACCGGCATAGTAGGTATTGTTGGTGCCCTGCATGGCCTCAACTTTGTCATACCAGCCGTCTGCATAATCCTCGGAGAATACATGCGGGAAATAATACCAAGCCTTCTCGAGAAGGATCTTGTCGATGGGGCTGTCGCAGATCTTCATATCTTCAATGACGTTCTGCTTGCAGGTCTCATACGGTACATCCGGCTCATCCTTGTGGTTCTGGAGAACGTAGGTAACGATGGGCTGTTTGTCGTCGTCGGTCCATCTCTTGAAGTAGAGCATGCAGTGACCACGGCGGTCATTCTCCATGTTGTCGAAGATGTAGTAGGACTCGTCCGGAACATCCTCAGGTTTCATGGTTACGCCCATGGTGTTGTAGCGGGAGTAGTCGATCTTGCTGAAGAGGTCTTTCTCCTGCTCGGTAGCGTCAGCATAATTCGGGAAATACTGAAGCGGAGCGGTGACAATGAGCTTGTCAAACGTCTCGACCTCACCGTTTACGGTAATGTAGACCTTGTTGTCCTTACGCTCGACCTTGGTGATGTCAGCGTTGAGGACAGCCGGGTTCTTCAGTTTCTCATTGACGCACTCATAGATGTGCTGAGTGCCCTGTTCCCAGGTCCAGAGGTCGAGGCTCAGGAAGTCCATAAGGGTCTCAAAGTCGAGATACTTGAGGACATAGGCAGCCGGGATCTCATCAAAATAACCATAACCGAAGGAGGTGTACGGTCCGATCCAGGCGTCTTTGCAGAGCTCAACATGGTTCTTTTTCAGGAACTCAGAGAACGGAAGGGCAAGATCCTTGAGGTTCGGGTTGTCGAGATCATATTTCTCGTTCTTGGCGTCGTTGCTGTAGCCGTCAGCCTTACCATAGGCTACGCCGCGGTGACCGTTGATTTCATAACCCTTATACTTGGTCTCAAGAAGGTTACCGAGCTTTTTGACCTGATTCTTCATTTTGAGAAGTTTCGGGATCTTAAGCGGGTTCTTCTTCGGGTTGAACGGGTCAACCTCTTTGCCCTCTTTGGACTTCATCTTACGGTTGAGGGGCGGGCCGTCATGGGTGTAGCCGCCGAAGTCCTCGAGCTCTTTAACGGTGTAATAAGTCGGGCAGCCGAGAACAGCACCCATCTCATACCGTTTGCCGTCAAAGCCCATGGGGGAATGGCACTTACCGCCGACTTCTCCCTCTTTCTCGTAGACGACATAGTTGTTGTAGCCGGCCTTCTCAAGATAGACCGCAGCTGCCATTCCGGCAGGGCCTCCGCCGATGATGGCGATTCTGCTGTTTTTGTCCATAACAAAAACTCCTTTTCCCATAATTTTACAAAAATACCTTTGTTAGCGGGTTCACAATTCCTTGAGGGGACATTGGAACTCACATCGATAAGTATTATAGCACATTGGCATAATAATGAAACACTTGAAAAAAAATATTAGCTATTATTGTTATTCTTTTTGCTCTGCACTCTACTATATATTATAATGTTAGTTGATTTCAAGCTGTTATTCTTTGTGAAAGGATTTGCAAATTTTCCTATCTTACGTTCAAAAAATAAACAGCAGAAAGGCAGATATATTATGGGAATCATCAGTCGTCATACCACATTTGACGAACTGCTCCGCGCCGGAATGGAGATCAGCGGGAATGGGACCGCGGTCTTCTATGAGGAAAACGGGCAGAAAAAGTCAATGTCATATCAGGAATTGCTGGACGCCATCAACCAGGTAAAAGTACCTGACGGTTCCAGTATTGGAATACTCTGTGACGGCGGGCTCTCCACCGTTCTCAACATTTTTGCCGCTGCCAAGGCGGAAAAGCAAATTGTTATTCTGGAGCCCTCCGTACCGGAAAAAGCGCTCCAAATGCTCATTAGAGCCACGGACTGTGACGCTCTCATGGGAGAGGATAAAGACAGTCCCGCCCTGCAGGCTGCTCTTGGCAGCGGCGTTGCGACACCGAGCCACAGTATCTTATATTTCACGTCAGGAACGACTTCCATGAATAAGGCCGTAGAATTGACAGAGAGTTCTTTCTGCGCCAGCGCATATAACGGAAGTTCCTGTGACCCGCTCCATCCAGGAGACATCCTTCTTGGCCTTCTCCCATATAGCCATGTGTACGGGTTCGTTTGTTGCCTGCTCTGGGCCTGGGAGTGCGGTGCCGCAGTTGCCCTCGGCCGCGGGCGCCGTCATTTTGTGGATGACTGCGCATTCTATCAACCAACTGCCCTGACCGTTGTACCTGCTCTTGTCGGTTTTCTCTTCCAGCACAAACTGTTGAACCCGGAGCTCAAACAAATTCTGATTGGTGCAGGCGGCTGCCCTCCCCAGCTCATGCAGGCCATTAAGGGTATGGGAATTGACGTGAGCTTCGGCTACGGGTTGACCGAGACCTCCTCCGGTGTCGCCATCAGCACCGGAAATCCGGACCCGAGCCAAATGACCATCTGTCCTGACTTTACCGTTAATCTTGCCGACGACGGGGAAATCCTGATCCACTCCGACTACTGTATGATGAAGGGGTATTACAAGAACCCGGAAGCCACGGCAGAAGTTCTCATTGACGGCTGGCTCCACACCGGAGACCTCGGCAAGTTTGATGACGCCGGAAAGCTCCACATCATTGGAAGGAAGAAGGAAGTCCTCGTGCTTTCCAGCGGGACAAAAATCTTCCTGCCGGAATATGAAATGCAGCTGTCTGCAGCGCTTGGAGAACAAGATCTCTGCGTCATGCTGGACTCCCATGAGAGGGTCATCGCAGTCATCTCCTCCGAGGATAAAAAGCCCACGGATTATCAGGAGGCTCTTAACGCATTCAACAGCACCCGGGAGCGCAGTGAACAGATCACAAGAATTGAGGTCCGCAGAGACCCCCTGCCCCGTACAGCAACTGGAAAGCTCAAGCGTTGGATGATCGTCAGCGCCAGCTGATTTTCCACATCCACATTGGGAATTGACAGGAAAAAGCACACAGCTACAATAATGTTGTGGTTTTATTTTGATATATTATGGTTAAAGGAGTATTTATTATGGCAAAGAAATACACAAAGGAAGAAATTGCCGCCAAGGTCAAAGAGGTTATTGGAGATTACTGCCCGCAGATCGATCTCACCACGCTCAAAGGCGACACCACTCTCGGCAATGTCGGTGAAATGGACTCCATGAATATCCTCCTCATCATCACCAAGCTGGAGGCATTCTACGGTGTGGAAATCCCGGACCGCAAATGGAAGCGGCTTCAGACCTTTGATGACGTCGTTGACGCCTTCTATGATGAAATCTGAGTATGGAAACCCCATCCGTCTTTGAAAAGGAAATCAAGATCCTTGCAGAACATGTCACGCTGACCAGACAGCTTCGGCCGTCCGTGTTGCTCCGTTTTCTGCAGGAAGCGTCCATCGCCCATACGGAGGCATTGGGGGCTGGAAGGGACAAGACACTGGACCGCGGTTATCTCTGGGTCATTATGAACCAGCATATTGAGGTAAAGCGCATGCCGGTCTATGATGACCACATTCTCCTGGAATCGTGGCCGGGGCCGACCCAGCACATTCTCTTTCCCCGCCACTATCGAATTTCGGACAAGAGTACCGGCGAAGAAATGGTTCGTGGTGCCGCAACCTGGATCATTATTGACGCGGTGAATCGCAAAATGATTTTCCCAGAGGCAAAGGGAATTTCGGTGCCCGGAATCCATCGGGACGGAGAATTGGAGATTCCGCCCTCCATTCCGGTTCCGGAGCTTTCCAATTCGGTGGAGCGGAAGGCCTCCTATAGTCTGACGGACATCAATGGTCACATGAACAACACCGCCTATCTGGACCTGGCAGAGGACCTCATTCCGGTGTCGGTTCTGCAGGAGAAAGAGCTCCGCACTATTGATATATCCTACAAGGAAGAAATCCGCTCGGAAGAGCCCTTCACTATTTCGTACGGTCAGGAGGGAAGCAGCTGGTATTTCCTCGGGGAGCCGAAGAAGTTCACGCTGCGTCTGCAGTACGACGAATAGACAAAAAAACAAGCATGCTGTAAACCGAGGAAGTTTGCAGCATGCTTATTTTTATTGGATTGGAATGGGATCCCAGGCGTAGTCCTCATAGGCTGTAACCGGGAGGCCGTTTTCCGTTACGTATTGTTTTATAAATTTCTTGCGGATTTCTGCAGTGGGGTTCACACTGATGTCGCCGTTCAGGGTTTGGAACTGATGGTAGAGAGTGCGGTCATCTCCGCAGATTTTCTTCAGAGATTTTGCCATGTTCTCCCCCTCTGCCGCAAGGCGGAAGGATGTGACCTCATAGCCGTTCTCATTTCTCTCAAGAGTCATCATTCCCGGGAACTCGCCGCCCGACTCGTTGAACAGGATAGTGCCCCGGAGGGAGTAATTCATGATCCAGAATTCGCCCCAGATTCGGACCCGAGCCGGATTTGAGACATCCTTTTTCAGAATGACCGGTATGGGTACCATAACGGTGTCCTGTGCCGAGCCAAAATTTTCTGTGCCCAGAGAGGTCAGATAGTTGCAAATGGGCTCCAGATATGGGTCCTTCCCCACATACCTGTATTCTGGGAGAAGCGGCAGCTGCTGAGTGAATAGCATAACTGCCCGTTTCCGACTAAGCGAGGCATAGCTTGGAATGTCCTCATCGGAGAGTACAGACCACACGTTCTGCCCCTCTGTGACATCTTCCACCTGCTTCAGTTCCGTGCGGTGATAGGCGCCATCTGAAATGCGGGCAACCAGGACATTCTTTCCGTTGAAGTTGAGATAGGTGACCTTGGGTCTGCCCTCATTATCCACCGTGACAATATCCAAAGAGTCCGCCGCATTGTTTTGGCAGTTGTTATAGAACTCCATCCAGTAGCGGTAGCTCTCCCCCACCGATTTTCCATTTTCATTGACGTAGACGCCGTTCTTTGCAAGCTTGTTTCGGGCAGAGGGAGTCAGCCGCTCCGGGGTGTACCAGCGCAGATGCGCCTCCACCCTCTTATCAGAACGGCCCTGATACTGTGAGGCATCCTTGGGACCGCCACAGCCGGCAAGGGTCAGGAGTAGAGTGAGGACGAGAAATGTCGCAAGAAATGCTGGGTATTTGCGTTGCATTCTCGAAATTACAGGCGTTTGATGATTTCTTCCGTGACCTGGTCGGTGCCAAGAGGCGTGCCGGTGCTGTCGCCAATGAGATCCGCGGTGCGAAGTCCGTCATCCAGGAAACTGTTGACCGCAGCGTCAATGGCGTCTGCCTCCTCCTGCAGGGAGAAGGAGTAGCGGAGCATCATGGATGCAGAGAGGATAGTGGCCAGCGGGTTGGCAATTCCTTTACCGGCAATGTCAGGTGCCGAGCCGTGGATGGGCTCATACATGCCGCGGGTCGTCTCATTCAGAGAGGCCGACGGGAGCATGCCGATGGAACCGGTGACCTGAGAGGCCTCATCCGAGAGGATATCTCCGAACATGTTAGAGCAGAGAACGACATCGAACTGGGACGGGTTGCGGACGATCTGCATGGCTGCGTTGTCGACCAGGACGTCCCGGACTTCGACCTCAGGGTAATCTTCGGCCACTTCGTGGACCGTTTTTCTCCAAAGGCGGGAGGACTCCAGTACGTTTGCCTTGTCTATGCTCGCCACACGCTTGCTGCGCTTCATGGCAGTTTCAAATGCGACCCGGGCGATTCGCTCAATTTCATACCGGGAGTAGCACTCGGTGTCATAGGCCTCGGTGCCGTATTTTCCCTCGCGGTATCCCCGATCTCCGAAGTAGATTCCGCCGGTGAGCTCACGGACGATCATGATGTCAAAGCCGTCCTTGATAAGATCCGTACGAAGGGGGCTGGCGTCGCTGAGGGCCGGATAGAGTTTTGCCGGTCTTAAGTTTGTAAAGAGACCCAGAGCGGAACGGATTCCGAGAAGGGCCTTCTCCGGCCGTTTTTCTGCCGGAAGCTTATCATATTTGGGGCCGCCGACTGCGCCGAGCAGGACACTGTCCGAGTTCAGGCAGCCGTCCACCGTCTCCTTGGGAAGAGGTTCCCCGGTCTCATCATAGGCACAGCCACCGATGAGATAAGGGGTGAAGTGGAACGTGTGGCCGAATTTCTTGCCGGTCTCCTCGAGCACGGCGACAGCGCTGTCCACAATTTCCGGGCCAATGCCGTCTCCGCGGAGGAGTGCAATATTATACTCCATGGGTAAAGGACTCCTTATTTGATGATTCCAGATTTCACCGACTCCACAAGGCCGCCGGCGGTGATGATATCCTGAACGAATGCCGGGAAGGGCTCCGTCTGGAACTCTTTTCCAGTGGTGAGGTCCGTAATGACGCCCTTGTCCAAATCCACAGAGACTTTGTCTCCGTCAGAGATGGCATCCACCGCCTCCGGGCACTCAATGATGGGAAGACCGATGTTGATAGAGTTGCGGTAGAAGATACGAGCAAAGCTCTTGGCAATGACGATAGAGATACCGCTGGCTTTGATGGAAATAGGAGCATGCTCACGGGAAGAGCCGCAGCCAAAGTTCCATCCAGCGACGATGATGTCGCCTTCCTTTGCACGGTCATGGAATGTGGGATCCAGATCCTCCATGCAATGGAGGGAGAGTTCCTTCGGGTCTCCGGTCGTAAGGTAACGGGCCGGAATGATAACGTCAGTGTCGACGTTGTCTTTGTATTTGATGACGTCGCCAGTCTTGATCATCCAACTACCTCCTCGGGAGAAGAAATTTTACCGGTCAGTGCCGAGGCCGCGGCGACAGCCGGGCTGGCAAGGTAGACCTCCGACTTCGGGTCGCCCATACGGCCGACGAAGTTACGGTTCGTTGTGGTGACAGCTCTCTCCCCTGCTGCCAGAATTCCCATATAGCCGCCAAGGCAGGGTCCGCAGGTCGGGGTGGAGACGACGCATCCGGCCTCAATGAAGTCCCGGATAAAGCCGGCCTCGAGGCACTGGAGATAGATTTCCTGGGTCGCCGGAATGACGATGACGCGGAGTCCATCTGCCACCTTGTGGCCACGGATGATCTCATCTGCCTCTTTCATATCCTGGAAGCGGCCATTGGTGCAGGATCCGATGACGACCTGGTCAATCTTCACGTCTCCGCACTCGTCGATAGTCTTCGTGTTCTCCGGAAGATGTGGGAATGAAACCGTAGACTTGAGCTGTGAGAGGTCAATTTCAATGGTCTTTTCATACTCGGCATCCTCATCTGCTTTGAAGATGACGGGCTGGCGGTCTGCATGCTCTTTCTCATAGGCAAGAGTCACATCGTCCACCTCAAAGATGCCGTTCTTAGCACCGGCCTCAATGGCCATGTTGGCAATGGTAAGGCGGTCGTCCATGGAAAGGTTCTTCAGGCCAGGGCCCGTGAACTCCATGGATTTGTAGAGAGCACCGTCCACGCCAATCATTCCGATGATATGGAGAATGAGGTCTTTGCCGCTGACATACTTCGGCATTTCGCCGGTCAGGACAAAGCGGATGGCGGAAGGTACCTTGAGCCATGCCTTTCCGGTGGCCATTCCGCAGGCCATATCCGTAGAACCGACACCGGTGGAGAAGGCACCAAGTGCACCATAGGTGCAGGTGTGGGAGTCGGCTCCGATGACCAGGTCACCGGGGACAACAAGTCCCTGCTCCGGAAGGAGGGCGTGTTCAATGCCCATTTTTCCGGCGTCATAGAAGTTCGGGATGTCGAGTTCATTGCAGAAGTCACGGCAGGTCTTGGCCTGGATGGCGGCCTTGATGTCCTTGTTCGGAACAAAGTGGTCCATTACCATGATGACCTTTTCCTTGTCGAAAACGTCGTCCTTGCCCATTTTATTGAATTCGCGGATGGCGACGGGCGATGTAACGTCGTTGCCGAGCACCCGGTCCAGGTCCACAAGGACGAGCTGGCCCGCCGAGACAGAGTCGAGCCCTGCGTGTGCCGCAAGGATCTTCTGTGTCATAGTCATGCCCATAAAAGTTTCCCTCGTTTCTCAGTCTTTGATATTGACAATGGCTCCTCTGTCTGCAGAGGATACCAGTTTGGAGTAGCGTTTGAGATATCCGGTGATGTTCTTTTCCGGAGCCTTGGCACCGGCAGCTCTTCTGCGGGCAATCTCCTCGTCGGAGACCTCGAGATGGATGCTGTAATTCGGGATATCAATGGAGATCATGTCCCCTTCCTCAACATAGGCGATGAGGCCGTCGGAAGCTGCTTCCGGAGAGACGTGACCAATGGCTGCGCCACGGGTGGCACCGGAGAAGCGGCCGTCCGTGATAAGGGCAACTTCCTTGTCGAGGCCGGCACCGGCGATGGCAGAGGTCGGGTTCAGCATTTCACGCATGCCCGGGCCGCCTGCAGGGCCCTCGTAGCGGATAACTACAACGTCACCCGGATGGATACCACCGTCGTAGATGACCTTGATGGCCTCCTCTTCGCTGTTGAAGACACGGGCCGGTCCTCTGTGGGTCAGCATTTCGGGAGCAACAGCGGAGCGTTTTACTACGCAGCCGTTGGGCGCCAGATTACCGAAGAGGATGGCAATTCCGCCGGTCTTTGTAAACGGATTGTCCAGATCACGAATGATTTCCGAGTCAAGTTTCTTATGACCCTGAAGGTTCTCTGCCATAGTTTTTCCGGTGCAGGTCATGACGTCGGTGTCAATAAGACCTGCCTCGGCGAGTTCATTCAGAACACCGTAGATGCCGCCGGCCTCATTGAGGTCCTCCATATAGGTGCGGCCTGCTGGTGCCAGATGGCAGATGTTCGGCGTATGCTCGCTGATTTCATTGATGCGCTTTAAGTCAAAGTGGACATCAATTTCATTGGCAATAGCCGGGAGATGCAGGATGGTGTTCGTGGAACATCCAAGAGCCATATCCGTGGTGATGGCGTTATAGATGGCCTCCTCAGTGAGGACGTCGCGGGCACGGATATTTTTCTTAACCAGTTCCATGACCTGCATGCCGGCATGTTTGGCCAGTACAAGGCGAGCGGAGTAAGGAGCCGGGATGGTACCGTTTCCGCTGAGGCCCATGCCCATGACCTCGGTAAGGCAGTTCATGGAGTTGGCCGTGTACATTCCGGAGCAGGAGCCGCAGGACGGGCAGGTCTTCTCCTCATACTCGGTGAGTTTCTCCTCTGTGATTTTGCCGGCGGCATAGGAGCCAACGGCTTCAAACATGCTGGAGAGACTGGTCTTATGGCCATCCACATGGCCGGCGAGCATGGGACCACCGCTGACAAAGATGGTCGGCAGGTTCAGTCTGGCCGCTGCCATAAGAAGGCCGGGTACGTTTTTGTCACAGTTTGGAATCATAACGAGGCCGTCAAAGCCATGGGCCTTGACCATGCACTCGGTGGAGTCAGCAATAAGATCACGGGTGACGAGGGAATACTTCATGCCCTCATGGCCCATGGCAATACCGTCACAGACCGCAATTGCCGGGAAGACAATGGGGGTGCCGCCTGCCTCGGCTACGCCGATGCGGACTGCCTCCGTGATTTTATCAAGATTCATGTGGCCCGGGACAATCTCATTATAGGAGCTGACGATACCGATCAGCGGACGGCTCAACTCTTCCTTGGTGAGACCCAGGGCATTGTAGAGAGAACGGTGCGGTGCATTGTTAAAACCGTTTACAACAGTGTCTTTGATCATAATTATTTTCTCCTCATAGCAAAAGAAAAATAAAGGGCGCCGCCCCCGCAGGAAGGGGCTCGCCGGGAAACGGCCCCGGCAGGCCTGCCTTTCTATGGGAGTCTGCACCCTTAACACGCAGGCATTAAAAGCCTGAAATCATCAGTTGTTGATGAGCTTGTCCTCGTCGTTCCAGCTGTAGAGAGCACGGATCTCCTTACCGATGACCTCGGACGGATGTGCAGCAGCCTTGTCACGGAGAGCACGGAAGTGAACCTGACCGCCGGCCTCGGACATGTCGAGGAGGAAGTCCTTGGCGAAGGTGCCGTCCTGAATGTCGGACAGAACTTCTTTCATAGCCTTCTTGGTGTCCTCAGTAACGATCTTCGGACCAGTGATGTAGTCGCCGTACTCAGCGGTGTTGGAGATAGAGTATCTCATTCCGGAGAAGCCGCTCTCATAGATGAGGTCGACGATGAGTTTCATCTCATGGATGCACTCAAAGTAAGCGTTTCTCGGGTCATAACCTGCTTCGCAGAGGGTCTCGAAACCAGCCTGCATGAGGGCGCATACGCCGCCGCAGAGGACAGCCTGCTCACCGAAGAGGTCGGTCTCAGTCTCAGTCTTGAAAGTGGTCTCAAGAACGCCGGCACGTGCGCCGCCAATGGCAGCAGCATAAGCAAGACCAACGTCCCAGGTGTCGCCGGAAGCGTCCTGCTCAACAGCGATGAGCATGGGGGTACCCTTGCCAGCCTGATACTCGGAGCGGACGGTGTGACCCGGAGCCTTCGGAGCAATCATCATAACATTGACATCTGCGGGCGGTTTGATGAGACCGTAGCGGATATTGAAACCATGGGCAAATGCGAGAGTGTCGCCTGCTTTGAGGTTCGGAGCGATGTCTTTCTTGTACATTGCAGCCTGCTTCTCATCGTTGATGAGGATCATGATGATGTCAGCGCGCTTTGCAGCTTCGGCAGTGGTATAGACCTTGAGGCCCTGGTCCTCTGCCTTCTTCCAGCTCTTGGAACCCTCATAGAGGCCGACGATGACGTCAACGCCGGAGTCCTTCAGGTTCAGTGCATGGGCATGACCCTGAGAACCATAACCAATGATGGCGACAGTCTTGCCGTCAAGCTTGGATACGTCGCAGTCCTTCTCATAGAAGATTCTGTTTTCTTTTGCCATGATAAAGATCTCCTTACATAAATTAATAGAGAAACATTTATTGAATAAATACATTAAAGATTATATGTATTTGTTCCTATATATACATGTGAGAAAAATTTTAGCACCTTTTCTCACTGAGTGCAAGTCTCTGGCATGGATAAAAACTATCTATTTTTGACTTGCAGAATTTGTCAGTAAATATCGGGCTTTTCCAGAAGCGAGCCGCTGCCCTTGCTGAGGGCGACAACGCCGGTGCGGCAGCTTTCTATTATACCTACTGGCCTTACCATCTCTATAAACGCGTCGATCTTGTCACTGGAGCCCGTGACTTCCAAGCTGAAGGAGTCGACGGAATAGTCGATGATTTTTGCTTTAAAAATGTCGATAGATGACAGTAAAAGCTGATGAAGTTTCTGGTTGTTCTGCACTTTGATGAGCAGCAGTTCCCGCTCAATGGAGTCATTTTCGTCGAGAATCTCAACTTTTTTGACATTGTAGAGCTTGCGGAGCTGATTGATCATCTGAGCTCGGGCATACCCGTCCCCGCTCATGCTGATAGTGATGCGGGAATAGTCCGGAGACTCCGTGACCCCAACAGTGAGGGCGTCAATGTTGAAGCCGCGACGGGTGAACATGCTGGTAACACGGGTCAGGACGCCGAACTTGTTGTCGACATAAATGGCCAGAACAAAGTTGTTTTCTTTCTTGTTTCCCATTAGATTTCCGCCCCTTTCTCCGTGATCATGTCCTCAATGGCCCCTCCAGGAGGAAGCATGGGAAGTACGAACTCATCCTTGTCAATGCGGCAGTCAATAATTGTGACGTCACCGCTGTTGTAGGCCTCTGTAAAAGCATCACGGAATGCGTCAACAGTCAGCGTGACCACGCCCTTGGCACCATAAGCTTCCGCGAGCTTGACATAGTCGATGGGTCGACCGGTGAGAACGGTATTGGAGTACCGCTTGCCATAGAACAGCGTCTGCCACTGGCGTACCATTCCGAGTACCCCGTTGTTCAAAACAACAATGGTAAGAGGAAGTTTATTCTCCACTGCAACAATAACTTCATTCATATTCATGGAGAACGAACCGTCTCCTGTGATGAGAACGGTGGGTTTCTTCGTACCTACAGCAGCTCCGATAGCAGCGCCGACACCAAATCCCATTGTGCCAAGACCGCCGCTGGTAATAAATGTGCGGGGCTTACTGAACTTCAGATACTGGGCGGCCCACATCTGATGCTGGCCGACATCGGTGGCAACCGGGCTGTCGGATTTGCGGACATCATTGATGACATCCATGACAGCGTGGGGTGTCATGTTGGTGGCCTTCGGCTCCAGAGCACGCTCTTTCCGCTTCAGTTCGTTGACATGGGCGATCCACTCCGGATGTTTGCGCTCCTCGACCTGGTCAATGAGTTCCGGAAGCGTAAGAGAGATGTCGCCGCGAATTCCCACGTCGGTCTGAACATTTTTATTGATTTCTGCGAAGTCCACATCCATGTGGATGATAGAGGCACGTTTTGCAAATTTTTTGGTGTTGCCGGTGGCGCGGTCGCTGAACCGCGTACCAATTGCAATGAGGCAGTCTGCGTCGTTCTGGGCCATGGAGGAGGCAAAATGGCCGTGCATACCCTCCATGCCAAGAAAACGGTTATAGTCCGTATCCATGGCGGAGATTCCCATAAGGGAAGTTCCGATGACAGCGTCGATTTTCTCTGCAAACTCCTTGACCTCGTCATAGATGCCCGACGAGATGACACCGCCGCCGATATAGATATATGGCCGTCTGCAACGGTTGATGAGCTCTGCAGCCTCTTCAATTCGATTCTGGCTCGGGGCGATCTTTCCAAAGGGGCGGACCAGGCCTTTGGGCTGGAAATTGCCAATCTGGTTCTGGACGTCTTTGGGGATGTCGATGAGCACCGGACCCGGACGACCGGACTTGGCAATCTTGAATGCCTCACGGACAACTTCTTCCAGCTGGTCAATGTCATTGACAAAATAGTTGTGTTTCGTGATGGGCAGTGTGATTCCGGTGATATCAACCTCCTGGAAACTGTCCTTTCCGATCATAGCTCTTCCGACGTTGCCGGTGATGGCCACAATGGGGACAGAGTCCAGCATGGCAGTAGCAATACCAGTGACAAGGTTCGTGGAACCAGGGCCGGAAGTGGCAAGGACAACACCCACCTTTCCGGTGGCGCGGGCGTATCCGTCTGCCGCATGACATGCGTGCTGCTCATGGGAGGCCAGGACATGGTGGATACGATCCTGGCGGTTGTAGATGGCATCATAGATATCCAGCACTGTTCCTCCGGGATATCCGAAGATGTCAGTGACTCCCTGGTCGATCAGGGTCTCTATGAGGATTTCTGAGCCTTTCATTTTCATAACAGTACCTCTATTTGAAAGATTTATTCCAGCTCGTTATTGATGGCACTGGCAAGTGCCTTGACGGACGCATTGATGATGTCGTGGTTCGTGCCGACGCCCCAATATTTGTTTCCATTCTTGTCGACTATACCGACATAGGCAGCGGCGGTATCGTCGGACTGCTTTCTCTCAATGGAGTGCTCATTATAGCTGTCCAACGTGAAGATATTGCCTGTTACCGTCTTGATTGCGTTGCTGACAGCATCCAGACGTCCGTTGCCCTTTGCCTCCACAGTAGTGAGGTGTCCGTTGTAATCCAAGGTGACGGTGGCGCCGATCACGCCGCCCTTTTCCTGGACGAAATGATATTCTACAATTTTGAGCCACTTCGTCTTGTTGACGAAGGTGTCCTCAAAGATCTTAAAGATTTCATCCGCCTTGAGCTCGCGGTGTTCATGGTCGGAGATCTCTTTGATCTGATAACTGAAGTCTCCACGCATAGCCTTCGGAAGGTCATACTTGTACTGGGACTCGAGAATGTAACCGATGCCGCCCCGACCGGACTGGGAGTTGACGCGGATGACGTCGGAGTCGTAGTCACGGCCGACGTCGGTGGGATCAAGAGGAAGATACGGAACTGTCCAGGTGTCGAGACCTTTCTCCTCCCGGTATTTCATACCTTTGGCGATTGCGTCCTGGTGAGAACCGCTGAACGCAGAGAATACCAACTGGCCGCAGTATGGAGAACGCGGAGGAACCGTCATACGGGTGACTTTCTCATAGACCTCCTGGATCTTCGGAAGATTGGAGAAGTCCAGTTCCGGATCCACACCCTGCGAATACATGTTCATGCCGATAGTGACGATGTCAGCATTTCCGGTCCTCTCTCCGTTACCGAAGAGCGTGCCCTCAACGCGGTCTGCGCCGGCAAGAAGTCCCATTTCCGTATCCGCTACGCCGCAGCCGCGGTCATTGTGGGGATGGAGAGAGAGAATGATATTCTCCCGGTAATTGAGGTTCTTGGACATGTATTCGATCTGGTTCGCATAGACATGGGGCATGGAGAGCTCTACAGTGACCGGAAGATTGTAGATGACTTTGTCGTCCGGACTGGGTTTCCAGACCTCGGACACCGCATTGCAGACCTCAAGAGCATACTCCGGCTCCGTGCCGGTGAAGCTCTCCGGGGAGTACTCAAAGCGGAAGTTGCCCTCGGTCTCGGCGCGATAGTATTTACACATTTCTGCGCCGTCAACAGCCAGTTTCTTGATTTGATCCTTGTCCTTGTGGAAAACCTGCTCCCTCTGCGCAACAGAAGTGGAGTTGTAGAGATGGACGATGGCATTTTTGCAGCCGTCCAGGGCCTCAAATGTCTTTTTGACAATGTGCTCCCTAGCCTGAGTCAAAACCTGAATAGTCACGTCATCCGGGATAAGGTCGTTGTCGATAAGAGTCCGGCAGAACTCATACTCGGTCTCGCTGGCTGCCGGGAAGCCGACCTCGATCTCTTTAAAGCCCACCTTGAGTAGAGTCTTATAGAACTCGATTTTCTCGTCGAGACTCATGGGGATAATGAGGGCCTGGTTGCCGTCACGAAGGTCGACGCTGCACCAGATGGGTGCCTTTTCAATATGATCCTTCTTAGCCCAGTCCATGGTAACCACGGGGGGATTATAAAACTGTGTTGTATATTTTTCGTAGCCTTTCATAGCGGTTCCTTTCCTTTTTCGGGTATAAAAAAACTCTTCTACCCGGAACTGCAAAATCTGCAGACCGAATAAAAGAGACGAAATTTCAAATTCCGCGGTACCACTCTTATTGGTATGATATACCCACTCAGCTCATGTCTGACAACATGACTCTCTGTAACGGGAGAACCCGGACACACCTATTAGCCTCTTGTCAAGGCCTTTTCAGCAGCCAGCTCCAGGACGAGTTATTCCCTCAGGTCCGCTGCTGCCTTCCACATAACCGGCAGCTCTCTGTAAACTTCAGCTGAGGCTTTGTTCCCTTCAATGCCTTTGGTTGTTCTAATTTATGCAATTAGGATATTACTACATCACAATCTTTCGGTCAAGGTCTTTTTTCAAAACTTTCTCGTTCTTTTCCGGGGTGAGTGAACTTTTACCATTGTAAATCTTTTGCCATTCTGCTAAAATTCTGAATGTTGTCATATGGAGACGTCAATTTTCATCCAGAAAGGCAGGAACCAGCATTGGACAAGCGCTCAAGGAAAACCCAAGAAGCTATTGTCAGAGCCTATGAGGAGTTGACCAGAGAAAAGGGCAGTATCCGGGAAGTATCGGTCCAGGATATCGCTAAGCGTGCGGGAATCTCACGAAGCACATTTTATTCCCATTTCCGGGACCTGACGGAACTGTCCCGCAAAATGGAGGAGGAGTTTGCCGATCATCTTGCGGATATCATCCGCACCCAGCTCCAGGCCGGTGGCTATTCGATGAATGATGAAATACTGGAGAATCTGTTCTTAGCAGTTATCCATTATATATTAAGTCAAGATATTTTTGCCCGCGAAATCCTTCTCAACGATATTACCGACATAGTGGCAGATACCCTCGCCGAAAAAATCAGCAATCAGCTTTCTCTATGCTGCACACCGGAGCATGCGGAAAAGAACCAGCCTGCCCTAAAGAACATCTCCATGTTTTTGACCTGCGGCACAGCGGGAATTATGAAGCGTTGGTTCTCGGCCAAGCACCCGGTCTCGCCGGAGGATCTCGCTCTCTCCCTTGCAGAAATGGCTGCTCCTGTTTTATATACCTATATTAAATAATATTATCTCTGCAAAAAAAATATCATTATTTATTATTCGCACAGTGAATTTCCTTTCGCTGTGCGATTTTTCTATCCCTATTTTCCGAAATTCCTGACGCATGTTAATTATCAGACAGCGTGTTTCTGCTTTACATGTGCAATATGTCTATAAAATAACATCTAGACGATTGACATTTTATTGGAAATGTTTACGTTCTCTAAAATTTTCTGTATAATACTTTGGTAAAGTTTCCTTCGGGAAATAACAAGACATGTAAAGAATACGGAAGGAGTAGTATTTTCATGGTGTACGATATCGCAATCATCGGCGCCGGCGTTGTGGGAACGCAGATCGCACGCACCCTCTCCAAATATCAGCTGAAAAACGTGCTGCTGGAGAAGACATCCGATGTTGCCCAAGGAACCACCAAAGCCAACAGTGGCATTGTCCATGCAGGCTTTGACTGCAAGCCCGGCACAAAAATGGCGGAACTTAACGTCAGAGGCTGCCGTCTCATGGAGGATCTCTGTAAGACCCTCTATGTCCCCTATGAGAGAAACGGTTCTCTCGTGGTCGCTCTGAACAACGAGGAAATGCCGACCCTGCAGGATCTCTATGACCGCGGCCGCAAGAACGGTCTGACGGAAAAGGAAATCTCTATTATTGACCGCGAGACCCTGCTGGAAATGGAGCCGAACCTCTCAGAGAATGTCGTCGGTGCCCTCTATGCTCCGACGGCCGGCATTGTAAGCCCTTACGAGCTCTCCATCGCCGCTGCAGAGTGTGCCATTGCCAACGGCACGGACTTCCTGCGGAACTTCAACGTAGGCGGCATTATCGAGGAAGATGGCACTTTCATCATCGGCGCCAAAGACGGACGGCTTGTCCGCTCCAAGATGGTTATCAATGCAGCCGGCCTTTTTGCAAACATCATTGCCAACCAGTTCGACGGTGAGCGCTTCAAAGTTGTTCCCCGCCTCGGTGAGTACGGCCTTATGGATCGCAACATCTATCCGCTGGTTAAGCACACCATATTCCAGTGCCCCAGTGACATGGGCAAAGGAATCCTTGTCTCCCCCACGACCCATCACAACATCTTTGTAGGCCCCACCGCACTCAACCGTGAGGCCACTGTTGAGGGTCGTCACGACACCTCTATCCGTGTCGGCGCCCTGCGGCAGACCTATTCAACAGCCCGTCGTTCTGTACCCAAGGTCGCAGCACGTGACCAGATCACTTCTTTCGCCGGTCTTCGCGCCCACTGGGTTGAACACGACTTCTATATCCACTACTCCACCCGGACCAATCAGTTCATCAACCTCATTGGAATTGAGTCCCCGGGTCTCGCCTCCTCCCCCGCCATTGCAGAAGAGGTCGAGAAGCTTGTCCTGAATGCCATGGAGAAGAAGCCGGAGCTGAATCCGGACTACAATCCGTCCCGGAAAAAACCGGTCCGTTTCCGTGACTGCACAACAGAGGAACGTGCCGCTCTCATCGAACAGAATCCGGAATATGCACACATCATCTGCCGCTGTGAAACGGTCACAGAGGGAGAAATTCGGGACGCTATCCGCGCTCCGGGCGGAGCCATTGACATCGACGGCGTAAAACGGCGCACCCGTGCCGGAATGGGACGCTGTCAAGGTGGCTTCTGTGGTTCAAAAGTTATGGAGATCCTTGCGGAAGAGCTCAATGAGCCCATCAGTGACATCACAAAGTTCGGCGGCGACTCCAAGATCATCTACGAAAGGACGAAATAAGCCATGAATGAAATTCTGAACTACGATCTTGTCGTGGTCGGCGGCGGCCCGGCCGGCATGGCAGCTGCCCTTTCCGCCCGTGACAACGGCATTGAAGAGGATAAAATCATCATCCTGGAGCGTGCTGAACGGCTTGGCGGCATCCTGGAGCAGTGCATCCACACCGGATTTGGTCTCACCTACTTCGGCGAGGAGCTCTCCGGCCCAGAGTATGCAGACCGCTTCGTAAAGCAAGTTGCAGAAACCAATATTGCAGTCAAACTCAACACCATGGTCCTGAATCTCACCAAGACGAATCAGGTCATTGCAGCCAGCAAAGAGGACGGTATCGTCACCATCAATGCGAAGGCCATTATTCTGGCCATGGGCTGCAGAGAGCGTCCCCGCGGCGCCCTGGACATTGCGGGCTCCCGTCCCGCCGGTGTCATGACCGCCGGTCAGGCCCAGAAATTTGTCAATATTGACGGCTATATGCCGGGCCATGAGGTCGTCATCCTCGGTTCCGGTGATATCGGACTCATCATGGCACGTCGCATGACGCTGGAAGGTGCCAAGGTCAAAGTGGTCTGTGAGGTCATGCCCTACTCCGGCGGCCTGCAGAGAAATATCGTCCAGTGTCTCGAGGACTTTGATATTCCGCTCCGTCTCTCCTGCACCGTCATTCAGGTCCATGGAGAAGATCGTGTAACAGGTGTCACCATTGCTGATGTGGACAAATATATGGTTCCCATCCCCGGCACCGAGGAATATATCCCCTGCGACACGCTGATGCTCTCCGTCGGTCTCATCCCGGAGAATGAGCTCTCCCGTCAGATCGGTCTGGAAATGGATCCGGTCACCCGCGGTCCCCGTGTCAACGAAATGCGTGAGACCTCTCAGAAGGGCGTCTTCGCCTGCGGCAACGTACTCCAGGTACACGACCTTGTTGACTTCGTAACCCAGGAGTCTCAAATTGCCGGTAAGGGCGCAGCCCGCTACATCGCTGGTCAGGAAACGTCGGAGTCCGTACGCCTCCGCGGTATCAATGGTGTACGTTACACCGTTCCGCAGCATATCGACCTGAATGAGAAAGAGGATGTCAAAGTCTTCTTCCGTGTTGCCAATATCTATCGCAACAAGCGCGTTGTCGTCACCTGCGGAGACAAGGTTCTCTATAACCGCAAGAAGATCAAATTGGCACCCGGCGAAATGGAGAACGTCCCGGTCAAGGCCGCTGACCTTGCCGAGATGACCCCGGACGACGAGATTGTCGTAAGCATTGAGGAGGCATAACAATGGAAAAGAACCTGATCTGTGTCGCCTGTCCGAGGGGCTGCAATATCACAGTCACTCTGGACTCGAACAATAATGTGGTCGACGTCACCGGAAACTCCTGCAAACGCGGCGACGCCTATGCCAGAGCAGAAGTCACCCATCCGGAGCGCTCTCTCACCTCAACTGTCCGTGTCACCGGCGGCACCGCCTACGTGGTACCCTGCAAGACGAGCAGTGCCATTCCGAAGGAGCTTCTGTTTGACGCCATGAAGGAAATCAACGCCGCGTCCGTTGCATCTCCAGTCCATATTGGTGACGTCATCATCAAGGATCTGCTTGGCACTGGCATTGACGTGGTTGCTACGAACGAAGTCGTCTGACGTTCTCAATTTCCTGTGTTCTGTATTTGACATTTTCACTTTGCACAACTATATTAAAATTTATCTTATACAGATATATAAACAGGAAACTTGGTGAACACTATGAGTAATCCTATCAAACAGTGGTTTGACAAGATAAAGAATCCGGACCAGAAAACCATGGAAGATCTGCAGAAGGTCAGCGAGGCCACCGGCCTCGCCTCCCTCTGCGGTCTCGGCATCATGGAACTGGGCCATTACATCAATATGCGGAAGCTCTCCTACTCGGATATCCTGAGGCTCTTCCAGGAGGATCAAATCTCCTCTTATCATTTGAACTTCAGCAGCCGGGAGCTCCAGTTTATGCGCAGGGGCGCAGACATGCCGGAGAGCGCCATCATCCCGTCTGTGGAACTGTTCCTGAAGGACGTCCACGAGAAGGTCATCCGCTACAATAAGGAACATCCGGACCGCAAAATCGGCATGGACTATATCCGCGGCGTCCCCACCTGGGTCTGCGCGGGTCTTGCCGCCTTTGCGGGTCTCTTTTTCCTCTGGGCTGACTATCAGACCTCGGCTCCCCAGGCCGGCCCCCAGCCGCCCATCACTATCATCCGGGACGACTCCAGCCGACAGCAGCCTCAGAACTTTGCCCACACCAATGCCATCATGGAATCCACCCGCAAAGCCACCTTTGCGGATGTTGCAGGTGCAGATGAGGAGAAAGAAGAGTTGCAGGAAATCGTCGAGTATCTGAAGAGCCCGGAAAAATTCACGAAACTGGGCGCCCGGGTACCGAAGGGCGTTCTTCTCATCGGCCCTCCCGGTACCGGAAAAACCCTTCTTGCCCGTGCGGTTGCCGGTGAGGCCGGCGTACCATTCTTCTCCATCTCCGGTTCGGAGTTTGTGGAGATGTTTGTAGGTGTCGGCGCTGCCCGGGTCCGTGACCTGTTTGAGCAGGCAAAAGCTAAATCGCCCTGCATTATTTTTATCGACGAAATTGACGCCCTGGCGAGAAAACGCGGCTCGGAGATTTTCTCCGGCAACGAAGAGCGTGAGACCACACTGAACCAGCTTCTCGTGGAAATGGACGGTTTCTCATCGGATACTGGAATCATCCTGATCGGCGCCACGAACCGCGGTGACATCCTCGACCCGGCTCTCCTCCGCCCCGGCCGCTTTGACCGTCAGGTCCATGTCGGTTACCCGGACATGGAGGGACGCGAAGCCATCCTCAGAATCCATGCCAAAGGCAAGCCCTTCTCTTCCGATGTAAGTCTTGCCAACGTCGCCAAGGCCACCACCGGGTTCACTGGCGCTGACTTGGAGAATCTCTTAAATGAGGCAGCCCTGCTGGCCGCCCGTCGGAACAAATCAGAAATTTCCAACGACGAGCTGAAAGAGGCCTCCGTCAAAGTTATGATGGGCTCCGAGAAACGGTCTCACAAGATGTCGGACAAGGAGAAGAAACTCACTGCCTTCCATGAGTCTGGACATGCTGTTGCCACCTATCATCTTGCGAATCTCGACCCCGTGGAAGAGGTCTCCATCATTCCGCGCGGAAGTGCAGGCGGATATACCATGTCGCTTCCTCAGGAGGATCGCTCCTACGCCTCCCGTGACGAAATGCTGGACGAGCTTGTCTCCCTGCTGGGTGGCCGTGTTGCCGAGTCCCTGGTACTGGGTGACATCTCCACCGGCGCCTCCAACGACCTAGAGCGTGCAACGGCTCTGGCCCGTGGAATGGTAACGCGGTACGGTATGAGCACAAAGCTTGGTCCTGGCACTTTTGAAGACCGAAAACCCTACTACGGCTCCCGGACTTATTCTGAGAAGACCGCTGCTGAAATCGATGAGGAGGTCAATCGACTTCTGAAAGAGGCCTATGAGCGCTGCGAGGCTATCCTGAAAGAAAACCGCAACCAGCTGGACGCAGTTGCCGGATATCTTCTCGAGCATGAAAAGATTGGCGGAGAAGAGTTCAAAAAGCTCATGGATCGTGTACCACAGCCGGCATAATTGAAAATCACAGATAATATAAAAATGGCAGTCAACTGAAACCAGTTGACTGCCATTTTCTTATTTCAAAGATAGAGGTCTGTCCTTCGAAGATCCAGCCATGGGACCTCCTTTTTCCTCTTTCGTGCAAGGCTGAGGTCAAGTTCAGCAGAAATAAGCCCCTCTTCATTTCCCGCCTTCACGACAAGATTGCCATATGGGTCTGCCACTAAAGACTGCCCGGCAAAATCCATGGCATCCTCTCTCCCCACCCGGTTGCACATGGCAACAAAGACTGCATTCTGCATAGCCTGAACACGGATTTCCCACTCGAAGAGCTCCATGGGCTCCTCCTCGGTATTGGCGGTGGGAATGATAACGAGATCCGCCCCCTTCAGCGCACAGGTTCGAATGCTCTCGGGGATATGCCGGTCAAAGCAGATGACAATGCCCACTCGGCCATAGGGGGTGTCAAATGTCTGGAAGCCGTCCTCGGAAGGCTTATAGTAGTCCTGTTCATAAAATTTCTCCCCCTGATAGATGTGGACCATGGAGGCACTGCCCTCCACCTCCCCTTTTGGAGTAATCCAGAGAGAACGGTCATAGCCGTCCATATAGAAGTTGGGAGAGATATACATATTCTGTTCCCGGGCAAGATTCTTTAAGGAAGAGATGACCGGTGCATCGCCCGGGGTCTGCAGACCGGAGGCGTCTCTCCCGGGGTATTGCGGAAAGAACGGAGTTGCCTGTATCTCCGGATAAAACAAAAGATTGCTGCCCGCCGCCTCCCGGCAAAACCATTGTGCCTTTTCTGAATTCTGCTCCATATTTTCTGTCATACGCATTTGCGCCATGGAAAGTTTCATAATTTCTCCCTTCTATGAAGATTGGATAACAAAAACGAACAAACGAGGGTGCGTTTGACTAACATTTCTGAAACAATTCCTCAATATAATCAAAGCCGCAAAAATTTTATCTTACAAAAGATAAAAAAGGTAAATTGCAAGTTCAACTTGAACACTGATACGAATTAAGTTTTATCTTTGGGCCAGATTGATATATTTGGTTTAAAAATTCCTCGAATAGTTCCTCTGGCGTGCTGTAATCTAGTTGTTTTC
>Ga0256406_1002687_pt1 | contig 24261 bp, 16 predicted proteins | sample RumenRJG_03DNA_FD_185986 | JGI IMG/M metagenome (GOLD analysis project Ga0256406, IMG submission 185986) | Bovine rumen microbial communities from Lethbridge, Alberta, Canada - RJG_03 | ecosystem: Host-associated > Mammals > Digestive system > Stomach > Rumen | place: Canada: Alberta | collected...
AAACGGCTGTGCCTGACAATCATTTTTTTGGTACCGGTTGAACCGCTACGGGTGGTACCGGTTGAAGCGCTACGCATGGTACCGATTGGAGCGCTACGCATGGTACCGTTTAAGCGATACCGTCAGAGCAAAGACGCAAATAATGAGTCGAAATGCTTCATACTGATTGAATTTAAGTGAATAATTTTCAAACTGCTTACAAATATAGTCAAAACATGAATGCAACGACGTTTTTTTCCCGCTTTTCGCACTTCTTTTTCTAGAAAACGAAATGTTTTGCCCCCAATTTTTTGTTTTGTGTTCGGTTTGCACTACCTTTTAATAAGGTCGGCTGCACTCGGGAATACAAAACAAAAAAGTATTTTTGTTTTGATATTCCACTCGTTTGCACTACCTTTAGATAAGGTCGGCTGCACCTCAACAAAGCAAAAAAATAAATCTTTATGGCTTTATTTTTTTGTTTTGTGTTCGGTTTGCACTACCTTTGTGCTGTAATGAGAAAGCTATTGCCGATTATACTCGTACTCACCCTCATTCTGTCATCCTGTTCGCATCAGCCGACACAGGATAAGACCACATACGACCTTATCGCGAAGGGTAACTACTTCTTCACTAATGGTCAGCTCACGTCGGCTTTGGAGTGTTTCACTCAGGGGTTGGAGCAGGCGCAACAGTCGGGTGATACCTATTTATATTATGTTTGTTTAGGTAATCTGGGGAATGTGTATTTGCAGATGGGTGACTATGACCGTGCCATCCACTACTATGAGAGAAACTATGTTGAGGCACGAAAAAAGAATAATAAAGTTCTTCAATCCGCTATTGTTACGAATATGGTGGGGGCCTACTGCCTGAAGGGCGACGTGAAGAATGCCCAACGCCTGTATGAGCTTCAGATGACCTTACCCGACCGTACGCCCCAACAAAAACAATACTTTCTTTTGCAGTCGCAGGGCATCATCGCCTCTGCCGGCAAGCACTATCAATTGGCCATCGACTACCTGGAACAGGCTATCGACTATGCCGACTATCGCCACTTGGACGAGGCCTATGCTATCGATGAAATGAGTGAGATTGGCGATATCTATTTGAAATGGAACAAGCCCGACTCGGCCATCGTCAGCTACCAGCGCTGCCTCAATCTGGCGAAGAAAAAGAATTACACGGTCGTCTTGCCCGATGTGTACAAGGGTTTGGCGAAGGCTTATGCCAAGAAAGGCGATGCGGCAAAGCAGTGCGAGTGGCATACGCGCTACCTCGACTTGACCGATTCGCTGAGGGGACCCGGCGGAATCAAAGAGGCTGAAAACAAGATCTTCGATATAGAGAACCAGCAGACCGAACGGCAGATTGCCTCGCTCACCACGCGCAATCAGACTCAGACGTTCATCATCATTCTCGTGGTGCTGCTTGTGGTGCTGCTCACGGCATTCATCATTGTCATGAGGCGCAACTACCGACGATTGCGGGAGGTGCAGCGGCTCTTGGTGGAGAAAAATGAGCGCATGAGGCGGGAGAGCGACCAGCAGAAGCACTTGCTCAACCAATATGCTGACATGCTGGCCCAACAGGAGGAGAAGACGAGTGAGAAAACTACAGAGAAGAAAACGGCCAGCCTTATCTCGGACGAACAGCAGACGTTGCTGCTGCGCAAGATAGAGAACGTGATGACCGACGTGAGCGTCATCTCCCGTTCTGACTTCAGCATGCGCCAGTTGGCCGATGCCGTGGGGAGCAACACCAAGTATGTCTCGGTGGCTATCAATGAGGCTTACGGCGAGAGCTTTAAGAACCTGCTGAGCGAATACCGTATTCGTGAAGCCTGCCGCCGGCTCACCTCACCAGAATATTACGACAAGTTCACGCTGATGGGCATCGGCAAGGACCTCGGCTTCAATTCATCCTCTGCTTTTATTGCGGCCTTCAAGAAGGTGACGGGTATGACTCCCGCCGTCTATCAGCGGCTGGCACTAAATAATTCATAATTCATAATTCATAATTCATAATTTTGGCTGGCGCGGCTGTTGCAAATCAACCTTGTCTGTCATCGGACCTCTTATCAGCATCGGAGGAGCGTCGGAATTCCTGCCCGATGAGTGACTTTCACCGATGTACATTACAATTCATAGCCTCTACCTCCCAGTCCGCCACGCGTCCAGTCTCTGAGGAGAAAGTGCAGCCGACGAGGTAAAGCTTGCGCGGGTCGTGGGCGTAAGGCTCGGCATAGCCCTTGGCCTTTATTTGCTGGAGGGCCTCTGCGGCCGAATGGTCGAGCTTATACTCGAAGATATAGACATTCTGGGGAGTCTCTATGACGCAGTCGGCACGCCCCTGAGAACTTTCCTTCTCGTGATAGACCGTATAATTGCAACTGCCCACGAGGCGCATGATGAGATAAACGATGAGTTGGAAGTCCTTCTCTCGACTTTTCTCGCTGTTGTCCCTTCTTACGGAATAGGGAATGCTTGCCACAAAGTCGGAGAGGAGGTCGTGAAACTGGTCCGTATTCCCCGTACGCAATGCACGTGCCATGCGTCCCGCCAGATTCCCCGACGGCTGGGGAGCATTGAAATAAGAGGCAGTCAACATTGTAAGAAATCCTGAGGCGACCTCGTTGTTGGGGAAGTCCAGTTTATATTCGTTCAATTCCCTATCGTAGCCTTTGATGGTAAGGTAGCCGCTCTGATAGATCATCGGCACCGGAGCCTCTACCGTGGCGCGATAGTCGACAAACTCCTGCGGCAGATAACTGCGGTTGATGATTTCCTGTATGGTCTCAGCAGTGTGACTGAGAAGACGAATCAGGTAGGTTGGTGTACCTGTAGCGAACCAATAGTCGCTGAAGTTGTTGTCTGCGAAAGCATTCAGCAGTGAGAAGGGATTGTAGATGTCGGTCATTCGCCGGCTAAAATGATAGCCGTCGTAGGTCTCCTTCAGCCGTTGGGAGGCTTCATCAAAGGTCATATTATTGGCCTCGGCAAGATCTTCAATGGAGTCGCGGAAGTAGCTGTCAAGCTCCTCCTGAGAGATACCACAGAGCGTATCATATTCGGGATTCATACTAATATCTCTTGCATTGTTGAATCCCGAGAACACGCTCACCTGTGCGAACTTCGTCACGCCGGTGAGGAATACGAAGCGCAGGTCGGCATCGGCGGCCTTGAAGGTGGAATAGAAGCCCTTCAATATATTACGGTTCTTCTCTTCCAGCGTCATCTCGTTGCCGTCGACTACGGTTTTCAGTCCGGTATCCATCACGTCGAGCAAAGGCTTGTCGTATTCATCGATAAGCACGACGCAGCGCTTGCCTGTCTTTAAATGAGCCTGATGAAGCACATAGGCGAAACGATCGCCCAGAATCGTGTTGTTGGGATTAAAACCATATTCCAATTCCCAATTGGCCACACTGCTTTCAAGCGTTGCCTCCAGGGCATTAACTCTCGAATAATCCTTACTATTGAAGTCGATTTCAAACACAGGATACTGCTCCCACTCGTGCTCCAGCTGCTCCATCTTCAGTCCCTTGAAGAGGTCCTTGCAGCCCTGAAAGTAGTACTTGAGTGTAGAGACGAGCAGTGACTTGCCGAAGCGGCGGGGACGACTGAGGAAATAAACGCCCTTAACCTTGACTAATTGATAGACCAGTGCAGTCTTGTCAACATAGACTAAATCATCCTGGACGATGCTTGCAAAGTCCTGTATGCCGATAGGATACTGTTTCATTTTTTCTGATGTTTGGCAAATATAACAATCAAATCATTGCAAATAAATACCTCGCTTATTTTGCGGATTCAAGGGAAAGAAAACCGTTTCTCACCTCTTTGTTGGGGAAGTCCAGCTTATACTCGTTCAACTCCCGGTCGTAGCCCTTGATGGTGAGGTATCCGTTTTGGTAAATCATAGGTACAGCCACATCCACTGTGGGCCAGTAGTCGGAAAACTCTTGCTCCAGATACCTGCGGTTGATGATTTCCTGTATGTCCTGATTGCTGTGGTTGAGGAGCCGGACAAGATACTTCGGTGTGTCAGTGGCAAACCAATAATCTCTTATTCTGCGGTTTTTGAAAGCGTTCAATAAAGAGAAGGGATTATAAATGTCTTTCATTTTTCTGTTAAAGTGGTAGCCGCCGTAGGTCTCCTTCAGTAGTAGCGCGGCTTTATCAAAGGTCATATTATTGGCCTCGGCAAGATCTTCAATTGAGTCATGAAAATAGCCGTCAACCTCCTCCTGGGATATGCCGCAAAGGGTGTCGGAGTCGAAATCCATACTGATATCCTGAGCATTGTTGAACCCAGAGAACGGACCTTCCTGTGGAAGTTTAGTAACACCAGTGAGGAAGACAAAGTCCAGATCTGCGTCGGCAGACTTGAAGATGGAATAAAAAGTCATCAAAGTTTGCAAGTTCTTCTTCTCTAGCATCATCTCATTGCCACCGACCACGGTTTTCAGCCCGGTAGCCATTACGTCGACCACCGGTTTGTCGTAATCGTCGATGAGCACCACGCAGCGTTGTCCGGTCTTCTCGTGTGCCTGATGCAATACATAGAGGAAACGCCCGCCCAAAAATGAAGCGTAAGGACTCTTGCCATAGATTCTTTCCCAAGATGATACAGATTCCTCAAGGGTTCTTTCCAATGCTCCAACTTGTGTGTAATCCTTGCCATTGAAGTCAATCTCAAACACAGGGTATTCCGTCCAGTCCTTTTCGAGTGCCTCCATCTTCAGCCCCTTGAAAAGGTCCTTGCGGCCTTGGAAATAATACTTGAGTGTAGAGACGAGCAGCGACTTGCCGAAGCGGCGGGGACGACTGAGGAAATAAACGCCCTTAACCTTGGCCAATTGATAGATCAGTGCAGTCTTGTCAACATAGACAAAATCATCCTTGACGATGCTTGCAAAGTCCTGTATGCCGATAGGATACTGTTTCATATTCTTCTCTTTTTGGCAAATTTACAAAAAATAGTTGGAACTAGAGAGATTCTGTTCGAAATTGTAGTAACTTATGGATTCACAACTTTATTGATAGAACCAGCCTACAACGGAAATATCTTCAGAGCCGAACTTCTGGTCACGTATACAATTGAAAAAGCCAATCATCTTTCCGGAGAACGATGATTGACTTTGTCAATACAAATGAAACAGTGTCGACACTTGGATTCGGACCAAGGACCCCCACCATGTCAAGGTGATACTCTAACCAACTGAGCTATGCCGACAGTAGGAACGTTAAGTGGGCGCAAAGGTACGAAATATCTTGTAGACTCACGAATGTTTTGCCGACTTTTTTGCTTTTTCTTTGAAAAAACTGTGTGGGGCACCGGCAAAGACCTCACCAGGCCCCCAACAGTGTATGGCCACCATGGCATAACAGGATTTCGGCGCTTAGGCTTCGTGGAGCGTCTCAACATTCTGATGCCGCCCCTTGAACATCCGGTCGATGACCATGGCAATGGCGCCGTCGCCCGTAACGTTGCAGGCTGTACCAAAGGAGTCCATGGCGATATAGAGGGCGATCATCAATGCCTGCTCTTCCTTGCCGAAGCCAAGAATCATGGCCAAGGGCGCCAGCGCCGCCATGATGCTCCCTCCCGGCACTCCGGGGGCCGCCACCATCATGATTCCGAGCATCATGATGAAGTTGAGGAACAACATGGGATCGTGGGGCAGGCCGTCGAGCAGACAGATGGTGAGCGCGCAGGCTGTGATCTTCATACAGGATCCCGACATGTGGATGGTGGCGCAGAGGGGGATGACGAAGCCCACGATGTCGTTAGAAACCTTGTTGCGCAGCGTAGACCTGACTGTCACGGGGATGGTGGCAGCCGAAGAACTCGTGCCCAGGGCGGTGAGATAGGCGGGCAGCATGTTCCACAGCGAGCGGAAGGGATTGCGGCGGGCGATGCCGCCGGCGATGAGATACTGATAGACAAGGATGAGGATGTGGAGGATGAAGATGACAACGATGATCTGCGCAAAGACGACCATCATGCGGTAGGCTTTGCCCGAGTAGGTCATATTGAGGAAGATGCCGAAGATATACAGCGGCAGCAACGGGATGATAGCCACATTGATGGTCTTGACGATGACTTCGCGGAAATCGCAGAAGAAACTTTTCAGCGTGGGCAGGCTGCTGTAGGCGATGGCCAGTCCGAACGTGAAGCTGAAGACGAGTGCCGACATCACATCGAACATGGGCGGAATGTTGAGCGAGAAGTATGGTTCCAGGTCGGCACCCGATGGTGGGGCCGCGCCGCTCTGCGTGGCAGAGACCATCGACGGGAAGAGCCATGAGCCGGTGCCGTAGGCCAACAGTCCGGCGAAAACGGTGTCTACATAGGCAATGACCACTGTGGCGAGCAGCAGTTTGCCGGCTCCTCTGCCAATGTCGGCGATGGCCGGGGTGACCAGACCGACAATGAGAAGGGGGATGAGGAAGTTGAGAAACGGACTGAAGATGGCATTGAACGTGACGAAGATGCGCACCAACGGGGCGGTCAGCACATTGCCGAGGACGATACCCAAGACAATGGCGATGAGGATTCGTGGCAGAAGGCCTATTCTGATTTTCTTCATTATGCGATTTGTTAGGAATGTAGTATTTTGCAAAAATACACTAACCTTTTGAGATAAGCAAGCAAAACGCTAACAATTTTGAGAAAATAGTCATACTCCCTCCCCGACACTCTTCGCGGTTCACAAAGCAAATCCCCCGTAGCCATTGTTGCTGGCTGCGGGGGATTCCGCTGCTCAAAAACAAGCCTGCCTGTTGGCACTTTGGCCTATTTTATGAAAGTACGGCTCTCAAGACCTTTCTTCATCACATATACGCCTTTTGGCAATGAAGCGATACGGCTCTTCAGTCGGCTGGCTACCGTGCGAAGTACGAGACGTCCGGTGGTGTTATAAACGTACACGTCGCTGTCTTCAGCTGCAGCTTCAGCCTTCCTGATACCAGTGGCCTCTCCCATGGTGAAGTTGAGTCTTGCAAAATACGAAGGAATCAGCCACGACTGTGCCGTCACGTTGTACATCTCTATTTCATACGTCTTGCCTGTCTGGGCATTGAGAAATTCTCCATAAAACACGATGGTGTCGGTCTTCATGCGTCCGATGTTTACTTCTATGGTATCCATTGATGCAACGGGAGTCCAGTCGTCGTCAGGATCGAAGATGAGGGGTACGATCTTTGCAGTCATGTTTCCGCCCTCGTTTTTCAAGATGGCATGGAGTCTCATGTCGTCTTTGGGCACGTTATCATTGTCGGGCTCAAACCACATGTCATCATCCACCAGGATATCAGCTGGCTCTTGTGGACCCTTGATGGTCACGGTATCGGTTTTTCCAATCTTCTCCCAATGAAAGTCGTCGTGTGCCACATAGAAGCGCAGCTTGTACTGTCCGCCGGGAAGTGAGAATGTCTGCTTGAAATCTACGTCCGTTGTAGCCTCGCTGGCCAAGGTGGCCTGCACGGCAGGACTTGTGTAAGTCTTGTAGCTCACATCGTTGTCAACGGGAGCGAGTGAGAAATAGAGGTTGCCTGAGAATTCTCCTCCTTCATTATGGATCTTGGCGATCACTTCGCTCTCCTTATCGCTCTCCATCGGGGTGGGGTTGACCGTATAGTCTTCGAGGGAGAAAGCTGAGGCACCGGCCTCACTGTAGACAGCGGAGTCGCCCTTGACAGTGATGCGGTAGTAATTGTTGTTTTGAGGGATAACGTTCACCAATTGGTAGTCGCCCTTCTCACCATTCTCGATGGGGGCAAACACGAAGCGTGCGCGATAGATGCCGTCGGGCAGGCTGTCGGGCACGGCGAATCGGCGTTCTACTGTGCTGTATCCTTTGTAAGGGCTGAACTGGCGAATTTTAGATTCAGATATTGCCACCACCTTGCCCGTATTGTCATAGACATTGAAGCGCAGCGAGGCGCTCACCGTGTCGTAAGTGTCGTTGTAGACCTCGTCGGCGATGAAAGTGACGGTATCCTGGCGGAGTTTCTTGGCCGAGAGAGCTTCGAGTTGATCACAGTCGAACACATAGCTCATCTTGGAATTTTCCGTGGGACGCTGTATGCCGATAATCATGTCTTGGTTGTAGTTGAATCCCAGTCCGCTGGCCGATCCGCCAATTCCCATTGTCTCCGGGTCGAGCGCCGTTAGCAGAAAGTAGCCGTTATCAATACCGCTCCATCCCCAGTTGATATGGAAATAGCCACTCTCGTTATAGCCGTCGCAGACGAAGGAGTGACCTTCCTGCTTATAGGTGGCACCATCGTAGACTACCGGGCGCCCGTTGTCGAGTTCGTTGCGCAGCATTTCTTCCCATTGGGTAGAAGTGTAATAGTTGCGCATCCGGTAGCTTGCGCCTGCGTCATAGCCAAAGTTCTTTACCAGAGCCTGTGAGATAGGATAGGAATAGGCACCGCTCGACTCGTCGTAGTCCATATTCACGCTCACTCCGGCATGGAAGATAAGCGTCGAGACAGCATCGATGGCTTCGGCCGGACTGTTCTCGTTGAGTGCCGGCAGCATTTTATCCCACTGATAAACGGTGTTGCCGAAATTGGCTGAAACTTGATAGCCTTGTGTGGCAGTGGTATAGCTGTTGGAGCCGATGCCCTGTACAGGCCACTTATGATAGTACATGATCTGCGACATAGCTGTGGCCACGCAGCCCGTGGCACAGCCATAGGGGCACTTCTTGTTGTATGGCTCGCCCTGGTCCCATTCTATATCTCCTAATAGTGGGCCGACAGTCTTGTCGCCTTCAGTCTTGCTAACGTTGTTCTGCAGCTGTGGATGAGAGAAGAGAAAAGCAATCTGGCGCTCGTAGCCCTCAAGCCATGCCTTTAGATTGGAGGGCGCGTTGGTGATGCTGAAGCTGCCACGGTCGCAGTAGCCGAGGACGGGAGTCGTGCGGTCGTCGCCGGAGACGATGACATATCCCGCATTGCCCTCACGGTTGAACACATAGAGGGTGTTGTCGTTGCCTTGTCTGGCGCTGTAGGCCAGCGTGAGCTTTTGCCCCGATGCCTGACGCATCATCCCGTCTGCGACAGCCGAGCTGAGGAATTTGCCGGCCTGCATCCGCGCCTGGTTCAACCCTACAGGAGCCGCCATCAATAGCTGAATGGTCGGCAAAAACAGCAAAGAAAGGAAAATCTTCTTCATAGATTTCACGCAATTTGAATAAATTAATAGAATAGATGAATTAACCGGAGGCAAATTTAGCGAAATGCAACTGAAATCCGTAAAAGCAAAGGTCAGACAATGTTCTGATTCTTAAAAAAGAGCATGATTTGCTATTATCATGCGCCAAAATGGCCAAATGGCGAAAGTTCTTTGTATATAGGCTGCTGATATTTTTCCTCTATCCGGAGAGGCGGTCCCCCGTGACCTCGCCCACTTTGGCCATGTAGGTGTCTACTCAAGAGGCATCGCTGTCGGAGACAGGCTTCTCTTTGGCGTAGAGTTGGAACTCGGAAGGTGAAAGCCCCGTGATTTTTTTGAAGACATTGAGAAAGTTGCTTCTGGATCTGAATCCTACCGACGAGGCTATAGCGTCAATGGTGAAATGGCCGAAGTTCTCCTTGTCCGACAGCCGGCAGCAGGCCTCCTTCACCCGGCGGTCGTTGAGCAAGGCCCTGAAGTTGCAGCCATAGCATTCGTTGATGACCTGCGACACGTAGCGGCTGTTGCTTCCTACCTTCTCGGCTAACTGCTGCAAGGAGAAGTCGGGTGAGGCTATGACTTCCACATCGTCCATCACGTTGCCGATGCGCTGGCGCAGACTCTGCTTGCCACTCTCGTCAAGCCCGCTGGAAGCATATTTCTCCGTTTGAAGTTTCATCAGCTCAATGTTTTTCCTATACAATGTCTCTGCATAGCTTTTCTGCTTTCTGTACAAGCGGAACATTATGCAGAGCAGCGTTGAGATCACCAAGGCTACAGCCAAAGCTGCCCCAAAGGCTGTCGCCATGCGGCGCTGCCTGAGGAGTGAGGCCTTCAGCAGAGCGTTGTTGGCGTTCATCTCGCTCTCGAACTTTTCCTGCGCTACACGATGGAGCTGGCTGGAGCTGATGAAGCTGTTCTTGGCCTCAAGATAGCGGTAGCGGTATTCGCGGGCCGTGTCCTGGTGCCCCGCCAGGCGGTAGTTTTGCGCCAGGCAATTGTAGATGTCCATAATCTCATCGGACAGGCGGTTGTCTGATGCCAGACGAAGTGCCGTTTGCAGATGGCGGATGGCGTCGGCGTACCTGCCATGCTTCGAGCACGCCACAGAGGCAAACCCCAGGCTGGTGATGACATACCTTAGGCTGTCCACGGTGTTGTGGGCCACCAACCGGCGGGGCGCGGTCACGAAATCTGTCTCTGCCTCAGTGTAGCACCGGGCCGACAGGTGCTCGATTCCGCTGGCCACGTTGAGCAGATAGTCGGAATTGGGGTACCTTCCTCGGGCGAAGGCCGACTTGACAAGCTGTGCCTCGGTAAGAATTTCTGAGGCCCGGCCCGACATCACGGCAAGGGAGGCCATATTGAGGAAGCTGAGCGCAGTGTTTTGCGGAAGGCGGTTGTCAAGCGATATTCTCAGGGCCTTGCGGTAATAACCGACGGCTTTTGCATCGAAGTATTTTCCCGAGAAGATGATGCTTTCCATGTAGCTCAGTATGCCGAGATTAATGTATACACTCGACAGCACATCGGGATAGTTCTTTCGCAGGCTGATGTCCTGGGCTCTTCGCAGATAGGTGTAGGCACAGCCATAGTCGACGAGGAACGACATGTAGATGTAGCCCATCTGCATGAGCGAGGAGGCGGTGAGGTGGCTGTAAGCCTCATTCTTGCTCATTTCGTTGCGGCTCACAATGATGCTCAGGCAGAGCAGCGCGCTGTCGGGCTGCTGCCGCTGGTCCATAAATGTGACGGCCTCGCGACGCAGGCGGTCATTGCTCCAATGCGCCAGCTCCTTGTACGCCCTTTTGGCCGCCCGCGCAGGGAGCGCTGAAAGGAGAACAAACAGTATGAGTTGCAGATTTCGTTTCATCCCTTATTTTTATTTGGTGCAAATATACCTTTTTTCTTCAAAAGTCCCAACAGATGTGCCGTTTTCTCTGCGTAATTTCAGTTGCAATCATTTGCCGCATGGTGATGCCGTCCGCCATATGCCGCCCCGCCGTCCGCCATATGTCGCCCCGCCGGGCCCCAATTGCCGCCCCGCGGTCAGCCAATTGGCGGACGACATCAGCTGCCGCAATACGCCAGGTCGGCCCCCGCAAAAGGGCTTTTTTGCAGCCAGCAATCGTTTCTTCGATAATTTAAGCCTTTATTTCCAAATAAAACATTACCTTTGCAAAATAATTGATATCACAGAGAAAATAATCAGAATAACATACCGGTATTTATGAATATTGAATCAGCAATTCAGAGCGCAGTGATTGCGGCTGTGAAGCAACTCTACGGTCAGGATGTACCCGAGAAAATGGTACAACTGCAAAAGACAAAATCTAACTTTGAGGGCAATCTCACCCTGGTGGTGTTTCCGCTTTTGAAACTCTCCCATAAGAAACCGGAGGACACGGCAACGGAAATCGGCAACTGGCTGAAGGACAACTGCCCGCAGGTGAGCGGTTTCAACGTGGTGAAGGGATTCCTCAACCTCGTCGTTCCCGCCTCGGCCTATCTCGACCTGCTCCGACAGATCGACGCCGACCCGAAGTGGGGCGAGAAGCAGCCCACGGACAAGAGTCCGCTCGTCATGATTGAATATTCCTCGCCCAATACCAACAAGCCTCTCCACCTGGGCCACGTGCGCAACAATCTCCTCGGTTGGTCGCTCGCCCAAATCATGCAGGCCAATGGCAACAAGGTGATCAAGACCAATATCGTCAACGATCGCGGTATCCACATCTGCAAGTCGATGCTGGCCTGGCTGAAGTGGGGCAACGGTGTTACGCCCGAGTCGGCCCACAAGAAGGGCGACCACCTGATAGGCGATTTCTACGTGCTCTTCGACAAGCATTATAAAGAGGAGTGCGCCGCGCTGGAAAAGCAATACCTTGCCGAGGGCATGAGCGAGGATGAGGCCAAGGACAAGGCCGCCAAAGAGTCTCCGCTCATCAAGGAGGCTCACACCATGCTCGTGAAATGGGAGAACAACGATCCCGAAGTGCGCGCCCTCTGGAAGAAGATGAACTCATGGGTCTATGCCGGATTCGACGAGACCTACAAGGCACTGGGCGTATCGTTCGACAAGATTTATTACGAATCAAATACATACCTCGAGGGAAAGAAAAAGGTAGAAGAGGGTCTCAAGAAGGGACTTTTCTTCCGGAAGGACGACAATAGTGTATGGGCTGACCTCACCAATGAGGGACTTGACCAGAAGCTATTGCTTCGTTCCGACGGAACTTCGGTCTACATGACGCAGGACATCGGTACGGCCGAGCTTCGTTTCCGTGACTATCCCATCGACAAGATGATCTACGTGGTGGGCAATGAGCAGAACTATCACTTCCAGGTGCTCTCCATCCTGCTCGACCGTCTGGGCTTCAAGTGGGGCAAGGACCTTGTCCACTTCTCCTACGGAATGGTGGAGCTCCCCAACGGCAAGATGAAGAGCCGTGAGGGAACGGTGGTGGATGCCGATGACCTCATCGCACAGATGATTGCCGATGCCCGTAAGACCAGCGACGAGCTGGGCAAGTTCCACGATATGACCGAAGAGGAGAAGCAGGAAACCGCACGCATCGTGGGTCTGGGCGCTCTGAAATACTTCATCCTGAAGGTTGACGCACGCAAGAACATGCTCTTCAATCCCGCCGAGAGTATCGACTTCAACGGCAACACGGGTCCCTTCATCCAGTACACCTACGCCCGCATCCGCTCCATCCTGCGCAAGGCTGCCGCTGCCGGAATCGACGTGGACAACATTCCCGTCGGCGATGGCGACCCCATCAACGAGAAGGAGGTGGAGATCATCAGCAAGCTCAACGACTTTGGACAGGTAGTGGCCGACGCTGGCAACAACTACAACCCCGCCGGCATCTGCAACTACTGCTACGAGCTGACGAAGGACTTCAACCAGTTCTATCACGACTACAGCATCCTCAGTGCCGACACCGAGGCTGAAAAGCGCGTGCGCCTCATGCTGGCCAAGAACGTGGCCAAGGTGATCAAGAACGGAATGCAGCTCCTGGGCATCGAGGTTCCGGAGAGAATGTAACTCCTTCTGAGAGGAAATAATAGGGAAGTTAATGAGAAGTTAGAGGAAAGTTAGAGTGAAGTTAAGGGGACATTAGCCCCCGTGATTTAATTTGAATTGCTTAAGGTTATGTCCCTTAACTTCCCCCTAACTTCCCTTGACTTCCCTTGACTTCCCCAAGGACTTCCAATAACTTCCCCCAAGGATTTCCCCCTGATTCTGAAAATGAAAAAGTCATCACTTCTCTCTCCTCCCGACTGGCGCAACGACACCGTACTGCCTCTGCCGCCTGAGGTCAGGGCCAACGCTTGGGCTGTGGACGCTGCCTGTTCGGGCAATCCTGGTCCGATGGAATATCAGGCCGTAGACCTCGCCACGGGCGCTCAGGTGTTCCACTTCGGACCCATGCAGGGCACCAACAACATCGGAGAGTTCCTGGCCATCGTGCATGCACTGGCGCTGATGGACCAACGCCACATCACCGACAAGGTCATCTACAGCGACTCGGTGAACGCGATTGGTTGGATTCGTAAGCGGAAGTGCAACACCAAGCTGGAGCGAACGCCGCAGACCGAGCCGCTCTATGCCATCATAGCGCGTGCCGAACGTTGGCTGCAGACGCACCCGGTCACGGTTCCGATACTGAAATGGGAAACACGGCAGTGGGGCGAGTGTCCCGCCGACTTTGGGAGAAAGAAATAATTTTCGGCTTCATCCGCACGGGAATCAATCCCCGAGCAGATGAAGCCGATTTTCGTTGTGGATGGCCGTTGCGAAGGGCCGTTGCGAAGGGCCGTTAAGGAGGGCCGTGTAGGAGGGCCGTCATTCCTGACGGTCAAGGTTTCCGGGCGAACCACCCTCCAATGTTTCGACACAAAGTATTTCAAGTTCTTTCTTGGGCAGCAGGAATGCCGCCGCTCCTACGATGCCGAATGGTAGGAGGGCCGTCATTCTTGACGGCCAAGAATTTCTTAAGAACATCAATAGTTATTTAACGCTCCGCTTCGCGGAAAAAAAAATAATCCAACACCATTCGGCTTGCGCGTCTTTTTATTTAACGCCCCGCTTCGCGGAAAAAAGAATAATAACGAATAATTAAATTCAAACTTCTGAGATGATTAACTGCCTGGAAGGCAGCACCTCAGAAACCGGGTACATGGGAGCGAAGCGGACATGTGCCCGGAAAAGAACGTGATGAAGAATGGTGCCTGGAAGGCACTACCTTTTACTATTAACTAACACTACTTAGCATTGTTATGGAGGTACAACCAAAGGGCAGGCAACTATCACTCCTCATTTCCGGGCACATCCACTTCGCTTCGCTCGTGTATGTACCCGGTTTCTGAGGTATCGTCTTCCAGACGATTTCACATCATTTGTTTTCAGGCATTTTAGTAAATCTTCGTCGGCAGGAATGCCGCCGCTCCTACTATTGCTCCAAAGTATATCGCCACTCACGAAAATAGCCTCTATTTCGCCAAAAGCTGGTGAAATAGAGGCTATATTTATAAGGTCTCAAATGCTGGGAGACTTACTTGTGCATCACTTTCTTCGTGCTCACAGTGCCGTCGGCGTTCTGCGTGCGCATGATGTAGATGCCCTGACCGGGAGCGGCAACTCTGCTGCCGGCGAGGTTCCAATAGGTGGTGTTGCCCTTTGCGGCGTTGGCCTTCACATCCTTCACGCCAAGCGTGGTGCTCCAGACGATGTCGGAGGTTCTCTCCTCTCCGTCGCTATCGTAGACAGCCTGGAGTCCCATGTTCTCAAAGCCACCCATATAATAATAGAACACGTGGTACGTGCTGCCACCGCCGATAAAGTCGTCGTCGATGTAGGCGTAGGGGACGTCGGTGGTATTATAGGTGCTACCGTCGGCTGCTGTCAGCGTCCACTCGTAAGGCTCGCTGTCATCGTCGAGGTATACTCTATAATAGAGATTGTCTGGATTGATGTAGTTGCCTTCCTTGTCCTGGCTGTAGAGGTCGAAGCAGGCATATCCCCATTGACTCTGCTCGTTGTAGGCCATATAGGCCACCCACTCGGGATTGGCAGGAGTAGCCGGCTGCTCAAAGTACTGCTTGAAAAAAGGCTTCAGGTAGCACTCGTGGAGCAGAATATCGCCCTTGCCCGCATTGACGACCAGTGCATTGGTGTCGGCGGCGAACAAATGCTGCGTAGCATCGTAGTTGAATGTCATCTCCGGAATATTGTAGTTGTAGACCGTGATCCATCCTTCATCGTTTTGGAGATCATAGCTTGAAGCCTTCAGATAGCACAACGTGCTGTAGACAGAGTCTACACCGAGGAACTGATTTGTGATCACCGTGGCCTTGTCGCCGTCAATCTTTGCCTTCATCACGCTTTGGGGAATCATTGTCGAGAAATTGGTGACATACAGTGTGTCATCTTTCACGGCTCCCTTCACGAGGCGTTGTGACTTCTCGCCGTATGCTGAATAGTTGCCGAATACATAGTCGTCGAGTTGTGTTCCGGCGGGCAGCGTGTTGGGCGTCTCGTCGAAGGGCTCAAACGAGCAGTTCATGTCGCCATAGCCGGGCCATGAGCCGTCCTCGTCGAGCACGCCACCGAGGAGCAGTGAGTCGGGCTCGCTGCTGTCGAGCGTCATCGATCCGTCGTCGGCCATGCGGTAGGAGATGCTGGTCACCGAGCTGTCGGGCTCCCAGGTCTGATAGGTGTATTCCTCGCCGGTCCACTCGTCGGTAGCCGTGGCCGTGATTTTCTTCATGGCATAGAGGTAATAGGTAAACTCGCTGCCGTTGAACCAGAGGTGGCACGACACCTGCGGCAGGCTGATGGTCACGAGGTCGCCGTTCTTCGTACCCTTTACCCATGTGCCGCCATTGGCCATGTCGGTGACGTAGCTCTTGAAGTAGACGTTGCCGTCGTCGCCCATCACCACATAGGTGCCCTTGTTGTCGTAGTCGGCTGGTGTCGGTGTGCCGTAGAAGGGCATCACGTCGATTCCCGAGCGCTTCATCAGCATCAGTCGTCCGGCGGGCTGCTGGTCGATGATCTCGGCGTTGCGCTTCACGTTGAATTTAGGGGCTGCAGGCTTAGCCGTAGGACTGACGGCCTTCTTGCCTTGGAAACGCTGGCTCAGATAAGAGCCTTTTTGAGGAACGACATTCCCGTAGGGGCGCTGGTCTTGGGCCGAAACGGTCAGTGCTCCGACCAGCATCACAGAAAGTAGAAACATTTTTTTCATAAGCATAATTGTTTATATATAGAAAACTCTCTTACAAATAGAAAACTCTCTCACAGATATAAGATTCTCTCACGAACAAAAACTCTCTCACAGATATAAGATTCTCTCACGAACAAAAACTCTCTCACGAGAATGGAACACTTTCTCACGAAAGCTACAAAAACAAAGAAAGGCCACCTGCACTCGGCAGAAGGCCTCTCGTTGTTCTTGTTGAATTGAATCGGCAATTAAGCGTTGAGTGCCTTGTCGAACTCTGCGCCAGCCTTGAACTTGGCAATCTTCTTGGCAGGAATGTCGATGGTTGCCTTCGTAGCGGGGTTCACACCCTTGCGGGCTGCACGCTCAGAAACGGCGAATGTGCCGAAGCCTACGAGCTGAATTTTATCACCTGCTACAAGTCCTTCCTTGATAGCGTCCAATGTGGCGTCCAATGCCTTCTTTGCGTCAGCCTGGCTCAGTCCGGCAGCATCGGAAATCTTCTTGATTAAATCTGTCTTGTTCATAATTCTAAATTTACGGGATGTCGTTTTTTAATGATTTGTATTTAAATTACGGCAAATATAACAGATTAAATCCAATCTGCAAACAGAAACTGTGAAAAATATCATCCAATGGCGAAAAAAAAGCCTAAAATAGATGAAATACTACGGAATGCAAGAAATTTTTCGTACTTTTGCACCCATTAAAAAGAGTTTTATAAGATAACATTATGCTGCGTTTAACACCGGTTACTAAATACTTGCTGATAGCCAATGTCGTGGTTTTTCTGTTGTTTTCCGTCATTCCCGGAGGCGACATGTTCGGACTGCATTTCTTCCTGGCCGACAATTTCCACTTCTATCAGCTCTTTACCTACATGTTCATGCATGCCAACTTCCAGCACATATTCTTTAATATGTTCGCGCTTTGGATGTTCGGCTGTGTGATGGAGAACGTTTGGGGAGGCCGCAAGTTCCTCTTCTATTATATAAGCTGCGGTATCGGCGCCGGCGTCTGCCAGGAGTTTGCCCAGCTGGCCCAGTTCTATCTCATCGCCCAGGACCAGATTCCTGATTTCAACCTGGGCATGATGACGGTTGTGGCCCACAACTCCTCGGCCATCCTCAACCAGTGGACCACGGTGGGCGCCTCGGGTGCCATCTATGCCGTGCTGCTGGCCTTCGGTATGACGTTCCCCAACGACCGGCTCTTCATCTTCCCCATCCCCTTCCCCATCAAGGCCAAGTGGTTCGTGCTGTTCTACGTTATCGTAGAGCTCTTCTCGGCTGTCAGCACGACGGGCGACGGCGTGGCCCACTTTGCCCACCTCGGAGGTATGCTCATCGGTTTCCTCATGATTCGTCATTGGAACAACAATCCCCTGGGCATCGACATGGACAAGGGCTCGCGCTTCTTCTCCAACCTCAAGCAGCAGTGGGACCGCCATCAGCACCACAGCTCGTCGGGAAGCAGCAGCAGAGCGTCGCGCCCCGACGCCTCGCATGAGACCGACTGGCAATACAACGAGCGCAAGAAGCGCGACGAGAAGGAGATGGATGAGATTCTGGACAAAATCAGAAAGAGCGGCTACGACAGCCTGACGGCTGAGGAAAAGCGCAAGCTCTTCGATTTCACCAACAAATAAGCACCGCTTATGATCAGACGTCTGAAGAAGGTCACTGTCAGGACGATAGCCATTGTCAATGTTTTGGTTGTCGTCCTGATGTTGTTGTCGGGCTATGCCGGCTTGGTCAATCCTGTAGCCCACCCGAGCTACTCTTGCTTTACGCTTGCCTTCCCCCTGTTCTTGCTGCTCAATATGGGATTTCTCGTGTTCTGGGTGATCTTCAAGTTCCGCTATGTCATCATTCCTTTCCTCGGATTCATCGTCGGTTTCGGTCCCGTGCGCACCTACACACCGCTCAACGTGACCCATTCCACAGCCGACGCCACGATGAAAGTGCTGTCCTACAACACGTGGGGCTTTGGCAACTTCCCCCTCATCAAGAGCGACAACCCGATATTGCAGTACATCAAGAAGCAGGATGCCGACATCGTCTGCCTGCAGGAGAGCAACCTGACGGAATACGGCGTGCGCGTCGTCGACACGCTCATGGGGTGCAACTATCCCTATAAGGATGACTGCAACCAGGGCGATGGCGGACTGCGCATTTTCTCCAAGTATCCCATTATCCGCAAGATACCCATTGTCTTCGACCAGCCCAGCTCCAATCAGGCCTGTGCCTGGCTCGTGCGCCGCGACAACGACACGATGCTCGTGGTGAACTGCCACCTGCAGAGCATCGGCATCACGGAGGTTGAGAAGGCCGACTTCAAGCAGATGGTGAAGGGCGACCTCTCCACCGACAGCTCGCGCATCGAGAGTTCCAAGCTGCTCAGCCGCCTCGGCTCGGCCAACGCCCAGCGTGCCGGTCAGGTGAATGCCGTCGTGGCCCTGCTGCGCAAGTTCCGCGGCAAGAGCACGCTTGTCTGCGGCGACTTCAACTGCTCGCCGCTCTCCTATGCCCACCGACAGATCAACCGGCGGCTCAACGACTGCCACACGATGGCCGGCAACGGACCCGGCATCAGCTATCATCTCAACGGATTCTACGTCAGAATCGACAATATCTTCTGTTCCGACGACTGGCTGCCGCTGAAGTGCTTTGTCGACAATTCCATTTCAACAAGTGACCACTATCCAATCGTCTGTTGGTTCAAAAAGAAGGCAAATCATTAAAAAATAACGATTTATGCAAGATAAATTTTTAAGAGTAAGGAAAAAATCGTATCTTTGCACGTCTTATATAGAAGAATAAAAACAAAACATAATAAAAACAAAACATGCAAAACAAAGGATTAGTAATTACCATTGCCGTCCTCTTGACGCTTGCAAGTCTGTTTTACCTGTCATTCCCTATAGCTACGAACTACTACGACGGGCAGATTGCAAAGCTGAAGACAGAGCAGGAGAAGCAGGATTACAAGGATTCTGTGAAGTACCTCGGCACTTACTCCTATCAGAAGTGTCTGGAGACCCAGATTGGGCTCGGTCTGGATTTGAAGGGCGGTATGAACGTCATCTTGGAAATCAGCGTGCCCGACGTTATCGAGACGCTCGCCGACCACAAGACCGACGCCGCTTTCACCAAGTCTGTTGCTGAGGCCCGCAAGGCTGAGGAGAACGGACAGGGTCAGTTTATCGATCTCTTCATCAACGCTTTCCACAAGAACGCTCCCGGACGCCACTTGGCCGAGATCTTCGCCACACAGCAGCTCCAGGGCAAGGTGAGCCCCACCAGTACGGATGCCGACGTGGAGAAAGTGCTCCGCCAGGAAGTGCAGGCTGCCATCGACAACTCGTTCAACGTCGTGCGTACGCGTATCGACAAGTTCGGCGTCGTTCAGCCCAACATCCAGAAGCTCGAAGGCCAGGAAGGTCGTATCATGGTTGAGATGCCGGGTATCAAGGAGCCCGAGCGTATGCGTAAGCTCCTGCAGGGTAGTGCCAACCTGGAGTTCTGGGAGACCTACAACGCCCAAGAGGTGATGCCTTATCTGAATCAGCTCAATGCCCGTCTGGCCAATGGTGGCAACGACACCACGGCCACCGACACCACGGCTGCCCAGAAGGCTCCCAAGTTTGGCAAGGCCAAGGCCGGCAAGAAGAATCTCGCCGATATGGAGGCCAAGCGCAATCCTTTGCTTTCGAAACTCATGTCTTATCCCAGCCTCGCTTTGGTGGGATATGCCAGCATCAACGATACAGCAGCCATCAACCGCATGCTGCAGAGCCCGGCCGCAAAGCAGATTCTGCCCAGCGACCTGCGTCTGCTCTGGAGCGCAAAGCCCGTCACCGACGTGCCGCAGCTCCGCAACCACTATGAGCTCTACGCTCTGAAGGTGACCACCACCAACGGCCGTGCCCCGCTGGAGGGTGACGTGGTGACCGATGCCAAAGACCAGTTCAACAACCTTACGGGTCAGCCCGAGGTGAGCATGACGATGAACTCTGAGGGCGCACGCCGCTGGGCCGCCCTGACCAAAGCCAATGTGGGCAAAGCCGTTGCCATCGTATTGGACGGCGTGGTCTACTCCGCTCCGCGCGTCAACCAGGAGATCGACGGTGGCGAATCTTCCATCTCGGGTAATTTCACCGTAGAGGAAACCAAGGACTTGGCCAACACATTGAAATCGGGCCGTATGCCAGCTCCCGCCAAGATTGTTCAGGAGGAAGTGGTAGGACCTACGCTCGGTGCACAGTCCATCCAGCAGGGTGTGATCTCCTTCATCATCGCCTTCGTGCTGCTGATGATCTACATGGTAGCCATGTACGGTTTCATTCCCGGTATGGTAGCCAATGGCGCACTGCTCATCAACCTCTTCTTCACACTCGGTATTCTGACGTCGTTCCAAGCCGCCCTTACCATGTCGGGTATTGCCGGTATGGTGCTGTCGCTCGGTACGGCTGTTGATGCCAACGTGCTGATCTATGAGCGAACCAAGGAGGAACTCGCTGCCGGCAAGGGAGCCAAACAGGCTATGGCTGCCGGTTACAGCAACGCCTTCTCAGCTATCTTCGACTCCAACGTGACATCAGTCATCACCGGTGTCATCCTGCTCTGGTTTGGTAAGGGTCCCATCCAGGGATTTGCCACCACATGGATCATCGGTATCGTCTGCTCCTTCTTCTCCGCTGTCTATCTGACCCGTCTGCTCTATGAGAGCAAGATGAATCACGACAAGTGGCTCAACCTCTCCTTCACCACTTCCATCTCGAAGAACCTGATGCAGGGCACGCATTTCCACTTCATGGAGATGTACAAGAAAACCTTCACCATTGCAGGCATCGCCCTCGTGGTGTTCATCATCAGCTTCTTCACACGTGGTCTGAGCCGCAGCATCGACTTCACGGGTGGCCGCAACTATGTGGTGCGCTTCGAGAAGCCTATCCAGCCCGAGCAGGTGCGCGGCATTCTCGACCAGGCCTTCCCCGGCTGCACCAACAACGCCTTGGCTATCGGTACCGACGGAAAGACCATACGTATCGGAACCAACTACAAGATAGAGTCCTCCTCTCCCACCGTCGACGACGAAGCTGAGAACATGCTCTATACAGCATTGAAGAAGAACGGGCTGGTGAGCCAGAAGGACGTGCAGGCCTTCAAGAACCCCGACATTCGCGCAGGTGGTTCGATCATCAGCAGTGCTAAGGTAGGACCTTCGGTGGCAAGCTCCATCACTTGGTCGGCCATTGAGAGTGTGATCTTCGCCCTCATCGCCATCTTCCTCTACATCCTGCTCCGCTTCCGCAACTGGGCATTCTCGGCCGGTTCTACCATTGCCCTGGCCTTTGATGCCGTGACGGTGATCGGCTTCTTCTCGTTGCTCTATGGCGTCATGCCCTTCCCAATGGAAGTCGACCAGACGTTTATCGGTGCTGTGTTGACGGTGATCGGCTACTCTATCAACGATAAGGTGGTGGTGTTCGACCGAATCCGTGAGAATCTGAGGCTGCATCCGAAGCAGGATTACCGCGAGCTCTTCAACGACTCCATCAACCAGACGCTGGCTCGTACGATCAACACCTCAAGCTCTACATTGATCGTGTTGCTCTGTATTCTCTTCCTCGGTGGAGAGAGCATTCAGGCCTTCGCCTTCGCCATGACGCTGGGTGTTGTGTTCGGTACCATCTCCTCTATCTTCATTGCATCGCCTATCGCTTACCTGATTTTGGGTAAGAGAGCACGCAAGGAAGCAGCAAAGGCAGTGGCCAAAGCATAAGACTTATACCTTATTTATATAATATGCCGGGCGGCGATCTCGATTGAGGTCGCCGCCTTTTCATAGCTAGACCCACCCCCAGCCCCTCCCTCTGTAGAGGCTGTAACAAAACTCTAAAATTGGCTTCCGTTAAAGGTACTTCGATTTTTTTTAGTTGCATTATGCTTGCTAATCTGCATTATTCATGAACATTAAACGCTACTTTTTTGAACATGAATTATCACAAATTACCCATAAATTATTCGTAAATGATTATATTCATGAGAAATTTATGGATAATTTATGGATATTCGTGTGAAAAATAATCTCCATGAATAATGTAGGCTATAGTTCAGTGAAGGATTACGACTCAGTCGCCAAAATGGCTTTGGAGGAGTATCGCATCAGGGCGGGCAGCGGGGATTTGGATGCGCTGACCGTAGAGCACTTGGGCATTGCGTTGAAATGTTCGGGCAAGAGCGATGCCGCGCGGAAGTACCTCGCCGAGGCTTATCGGCTGACAGCGAAATCAAAAAGACCGAGTAGGGAGGTGGCTTATCCCCTGCTTCAGAATTTCTCCAGCTATCAGATGAGTGATTATGCCGACCGCTGCTACCGGCTCATCCGGCAGAATAAAGGCCTTGAGCCGAAATCGGCGGGCGATTTTCTTGCGCTTGCTGGATATTTCTCGGCGAGGGGAAATGCCGACTCCGTCGTTGTCTGCACCGAAAAGGCAATGACAATGAGTCTGGAAATCTAGACCAAATGCGAAGCCTCGCGCCTGCTCTTCCTTATCTATAAGAGGAATGGCGACATGGCAGAGGCGTGCAAATATGCCGCGCAGTTCATAGCCTACAGCGATAAGCTGAACTTGGGAAAGCGCCAGGAAGAGGCTGCTACGGTCAACAACAGATACCTTTATAATAAGAACAAACTGGAAGAGGAGAGAGTGCTGCGTCGCGCAGAGCGTTCGCGGTATGTGTCAATCATGATTGCCGTCTTCTGCTTCTTGGTTCTTCTGGCAACTATTGCCGTCGTGCTGTATATCCGGAATCAGCGGTTGGAAGCCATTCAAAGGCGACAGCGGCGATTGGATGGCGCACAGATGAGAATAAAAAAACTGAAGCAGGAGATAGAGCAGAGCAACCAGCAGATGGAACAATTGAAATTCTTATGATCGATGTTTCGTGACAGTTGTCACGTTTCTGTGTGACATTTGTCACGAACGAACGTGACAGTTGTCACGAACAAACGTGACAGTTGTCACGAACAAACGTGGCATTTGTCACGAACAAACGTGACATTTGTCACGTGACGGTCGTCACAAAACAACGTGATGGTCGTCACGCACGAACGTGACGGTCGTCACGCAGTAACGTGATGGTCGCCACGAACAAACGTGACGGTCGTCACGGGTGATTATGTCGTTTGTCTGCCACAAGAAGACCCACCCCCAACCCCTTCAGAGGGAGGGGTTGGGGGTGGGTCTTCTCTTTCTTTCTTGGCCGTCAGGAATGACGGCCCTCCTATCGTGCTCCTATATTTACACACCGATGTTCTCTCCCCTCCCTCTGTAGGGAGGGGCTGTGGGTGGGTCTGAGGGGCTGTGGGTGGGTCTGTTATAGTTAAAGTTCATAAAAAGTTCGCTTATAAGTTGAATTTTTTGAAAAATGTTCCATTATATATGTGTTTTCACTGAATTTAATTTTTTGCTAATGAAGTGGAGTAATAATGAGATTGTTGATAAGATTTTTCGTGCATGGAACGAAGGTGAAGGTCCTGATAAAAGATTTAAACAAGATATGAAGTCGTTTCTTGTAAAATGCACGGAATGGGTTAAAAATAATGATGTACACAATATAAAGGTGTATGCTGAGGATTATATAGGAGAAGATGAGGAGGAATACGGAGCAAAGGAGGAGATTTCACCGTTATTTGAAGACAAGTTTGTTTTAGAGATATTTATTACCCCAGTTCGGGATAAGAAGCACCATAACAAAAGAGGACAAAAAGTTGGTAGTCTCATGGAAATTTTGTACCTTTGTATCTGTAAATCAATCAATTACAAAAACAACCATTATGACTACCGATT
>Ga0256406_1002688_pt1 | contig 24258 bp, 20 predicted proteins | sample RumenRJG_03DNA_FD_185986 | JGI IMG/M metagenome (GOLD analysis project Ga0256406, IMG submission 185986) | Bovine rumen microbial communities from Lethbridge, Alberta, Canada - RJG_03 | ecosystem: Host-associated > Mammals > Digestive system > Stomach > Rumen | place: Canada: Alberta | collected...
GCGCAAAGACCGGCACCTTTTCTGGACGGACAGCTATTTTGTCACGACTGTCGGGTACAACAGCCTTGAGGCTGTTGACCATTACATCAAAAACCAGTAGGCATTCATCCACGCCCAGGCGTCTCTGCGACGTTTGGACGTGGGACTCTGCTGTTACTGATAGAGACTTGCCACAGACCCGCAGGGAGAATATCGCCTGCGAAGACGGTCGAACTTCTGCCTGTCGATGACCCGGTGCCTGTACAGCATGCGCATGCCTCTTAAGATCGCCAGATCGCCGTAGCTCACCACGTCCGGACGCTGCATGCAAAATATCATGATCATTTCCGCAGTCCAGACACCGATTCCCTTCAGAGACGACAGATCTCTGATCACCTGCTCGTCCGGCATCGACTTCAAGGCGTCAATATCAAAGGAGCCCTCTGATACCTTCGTCACAAAGTCAAGAATGTACTCCGTCTTTTTATACGTCGTTCCGATCGATTTCAGATTTTCCCGTCCGAGAGACAGAATTCCCTCGGCATCAACAGTTCCAAGTGCATCCGTGAACCGCTTCCACACCGTCGCCTGCGCAGCTGTTGAAATTTGCTGGCCGAGGATATGATGCACCACAGAAGCGAACAGATCATCATCAACCTCGCGGTTGATATGGCCGATCCGATCGATTGCTACCGCCATCTTCTTATCCTTCGCCTTCAGATAGTCGGTCTGTGTCTCGTCATATTGAAAATACAAGAAATACCTCCATCATCCGGACTGACCTCCCGAAGATAAGCTGAAAATCCCAGCCGCTCAAGTGTCATGCCAAATCGCTCATGCCCCGCAGCATTCTGTTTGTACCACGCGAGTGTCCGGTCAAGCAGCGGAAAAATCTCCTCTCTTTCAACAAGGCGAGGATAGCTGTCGGCAACCCGGCTGTTTCTGCCCCAGGTTCCGCCCAGATAAATCTGATACTTCGTCCGCGCGTCCTCTTGAAAGACATGAAACGGGCACTTATTCCGGCAGATCCCGCAGGTTCTGCATTTGTCCGACACGACATGGACCTTCCCGTCAATAAATGAAATCGCATCTGACGGGCAGTGCCGCTTGATCTGACAGACCTTACAGCCGCGGCATTTGTTCTCATCATACTCCGGGACAATATGGCCTTCAATGCCGAAGTCATTGAGCGACGGCTTCATACAGCTGTTCGGACAGCCGCCGACGCAGATCTTGAACCGGTTCGGCAGCAGATCATTCACTCGTCCGACCGTATAGTGCTCATTGATCTCGCGGGCAAGCGCAAGCGTGTCGTATGTACCCTTGACACAGTACGTCCCCATGCAGCTCGTCACTGTACGGATCCGCGGACCGGACAGACCTCTTTCAAGTCCCGCCTGGTCAGCCCGCTTCTTGATCTCCCCGATATCCTCTTTTCTGATCCCGACGATCTCTGCGGAGAGGCGGCTTGAGATTACAAGCTTCCCGTTCCCGAATTCCCTCGCAAGCTGTCCCATCTCAATCAGCTGGTCCGCTGAAAATGAACCGCCCCCGGATGAAAAGCGCACCGACAGCCGGTCACTTCCGCGCACCGCAAAAAATCCTTCCTCCTTCAGTGCCAGCCTTTCTTTCTCATTCATATTTTACTTCTCGAAATACCGGTTGGCATCGCCATAGTTGAACGTACAGGAAAGGATTGTCTCCGGTTGTCCCGCCTTCAGGTCCCAGGCCGCGCCAATGACCTTGTCTGCAATATACCGGACCGGGCCGGAGCCGACGCTCAGTCTGCGGACACCGATCTCACGGAGTCTGTCAAAGTCATGGAATTTTCCGTTCAGGATTGTATTGAGCGGAGCATGTATGCCGCTGACAAGTCCCTGCACGGTCTCCTCGTCCATCGGTCCCGGAACAAAAACACAGTCCGCACCAGCCTTCGCAAATGCATTGCCGCGCTCGATCGCGATCTTCATCATCTCATCCGGTGTTCCAACATTCAGCCAGTATGCACATGTCCGCGCATTGATAACAAAGTTAATGCCTGTCTCCTTCTTCAGATCGACAAGCGCCTCAAGCTTCGCGAGCTGCAAACTCATCGGGGAGAGCTTGTGCTCCTTATCCGCTTCCGGGACACCGTCTTCAATGTTGAAGCCAACGGCACCTGCCTCAAGAAGGCGCCTTGCATTTTCCTTAACCTCCTCCGGGTCCTCCGCATATCCTCTCTCGAAATCCGCAGACACCGGAATATCGACCCGTCTCACCGTATTGGAGACAACCTGCACCAGATCATCCAGCGTGATATCCTCGCCGTCCGGATAGCCGAGCGCATACGCGACGCCTGCGCTCGATGTCGCAACACAGTCAAAGCCCTCCTTCTCGTATATGTACGCACTGCCCGCATCCCATGAATTCGGGATCACAAACATCCCTTCGCTTCTGTGCATATCCTGAAACAGCTCCGCCTTCTTCTCCTGATTTGTATTTGCCATATGTTTTCTCCTGATAAGAATCCAGATTGATCGCTTCTCTTTCTCTACTATATGTGCTACACTGTAAAATGAAAAGTTAATTATAAGTTATCAACCGTAGTAATTTTATTACGCTTAATATCTGAAGGGAACCTGATCATGACCATCACGCAGCTCGAATATTTCTGCAGTGTCTGCCGCTGCGGCAGCATTTCCGGCGCCGCGTCGGAGCTGTTCGTCTCACACCCGACCGTCTCCGTTGCCATTAAATCTCTTGAAAATGAATTTTCCATCCAGCTGTTTACGCGCACAGGAAACCGGGTCACGCTGACGCGCGACGGCGCTGCATTCTACAGGCAGGCACAGGCCATTCTTAAGCGCTGCGATGAAATGTACGCGGACTTTGCCAAGCGTCCGGAGAGCAGCTACCGCGTTCACGTCGGCGTGCCGCCGATCCGCTCAACAGTCCTCTTCCCCAAGCTTCTGGCTGATTTTCAGAAAAAGCATGCCATTCCGATCGTGCTCCATGAGTACAGCACAAAGCGTGCCCTCGAAAGACTGGAAGCCGGGGAGCTCGACTGCTGCATGGTCAATGTAGAAGACGAAGTGCTCTCCCACTACAACAGCGCAGCTCTTTTGAAGGATCATTTCGTGTTCATCGTCTCGAAGGACTCTCCGCTCAGTACAAAACGATTTGTCGCGCCGAAGGACCTGAAGGATGTACCGCTTATCTTTCAGAGCAGTGACTCCGCGCTGAACGCGAGACTCTCGGATGTTTTCGATTCCGCGGGCATTCAGCCGCACGTTATCCTCTATTCAAGTCAGCTGATGACGATTCTCAGCTTCGTGCGGCAGAATCTCGGCGGTGCATTTTTATACAGCACGATGCCTGTGCCTGCCGGAGTTGTCCCGGTCCCGTTCCGCCCGGCAATCACCAGTACATTTGCAATCGTCTGGGCAAAGGGCGGCTATATTAACCGGAATGTGCGGACGTGGATTTCATTTGTCAAAGAGGAATGCGTATGAACGGATTTGCGGTTTATAAATTTCCATTCGGTTTGCTCAGAATCGGATATGAAAATGATTCTGTCGTCTTTTTGAAGCGGGTGGAAGAGACGGACTCGTACGGAGTAAAAACGGAATTCACAGACCGCGTCTTTAAAGAGGTTATGGAATATCTTAACGGAAGGCGCACGTCATTTTCTTTTTCGTACACGCTTCGGGGAACAGAATTTGAGAAGCGGGTCTGGAATGCGCTGCTTCAGATTCCCTACGGTGAGACACGCACGTATAAGCAGATCGCGGAAGCAATCGGAAATCCGCTGGCGAGCCGCGCGGTGGGCATGGCAAACAACCGGAACCCGATTACCCTCGTTGTTCCCTGCCACCGAGTCATTGGTTCAAGCGGAAGCCTCGTCGGTTACGCCGGCGGCCTTAAAATGAAACAGGCACTGCTTGAACTGGAGCGCAGAAATAAATAAAGATTCGGAACTTAAGCATCACAATATTATAAAAATACGGCATATCCCGATTTTGAAATCAGGATATGCCGTTTAATCGTTAAGAGCTGAGCGGGAATGTGCGTTCATTCCACAACGGGTTATTCTCTGCTTATTCCACCGTCACCGACTTCGCGAGGTTTCTCGGCTGATCCGGGTTGATGCCGCGTCCGGTCGATGTATAGTAGGCCAGCAGCTGGCAGATCACGATCACCTCAAACACCGTGAATTCGTCCGGTACATCCGGGATATGAAAATGAACATCGCACAGTGCCGGATCGGTGACGCTCTCATCCCGGCTCAGAAGGATGACATAGGCGCCTCTCGCCTTCGTCTCACGGATATTGGAAATGACCTTCCCGTGGACATTTTTCTGCGTGGAGATCGCGATCACGGGAACACCGTCCTCAACAAGGGAAATCGTTCCGTGCTTGAGCTCACCCGCCGCATAGGCCTCCGCATGAATATACGAGATCTCCTTGAGCTTCAGAGCTCCTTCCATCGCAACCCTGTAATCGAGGCCGCGGCCGATGTAGAAGACATCTCTTGCGTGGATCAACCGTTTTGTGAGTGTGGCGACTCTGTCCTCATAACCGAGCATCGTGCGGATCATGTCCGGAACCGTGCGCAGAGTCTCGATGAACTCCTTCGCTTCGGGAACTGAAATCTTCTTTTCTGTCAGACCGAGCTTCACGCCGATCAGGTAAAATGCAGCGACCTGCGAGGTGTACGCCTTCGTGGAGGCAACAGCGATCTCCGGGCCTGCGTGCGTATACATCACGTAGTTGCTCTCGCGGGCAATCGACGAGCCCTTCACATTGACGAGTGCAAGCGTCTTCTGCGTATGTGTCTTCGCCAAACGAAGCGCGGCCAGCGTATCGATCGTCTCGCCGGACTGCGAGCAGACAATGACAAGCGTGTGCTCATTTAAGACAGGCCTCTCATAGCGGAACTCAGAGGCGATCTCACAGCTGACCGGAATGCCGAATTTCTCGCGGATCATCTGCGCGCCGACCATGCCTGCATAGAGAGCCGTGCCGCAGGCGATCACTGTGATGTCTCTGACATCCTCAAACAGAGCATCATCAATGCCGTCGACCGAAAAATCCGGGAGCGAATCCTTGATGCGCGGCGCGATTGTCTTGGCAATCGCGTCCGGCTGCTCGTGGATCTCCTTCAGCATGAAATGCGGATATCCCTCCTTCTGGGCAGCGGACACATCCCAGTCGACTGTCAGATATTCAGGCTCTACCTCATTTCCGTCCATGTCCTCAAGTCTGATGCCTTCAGGCGAAAGCGTCAGCAGATGATACTCCGGAACCGCAAAATACCGCTTCGAGTAATCGATAAATGCAGTTAAATCCGAGGCGATGAAGGCGCCATCCTCCTTTGTCCATGTCGCGACCATCGGGCTCACGTTGCGGATTGCGTAGATCTTGCCCGGATATTCCTTAAAGAGTGCACAAAACGCAAATGAACCCTTCATTTCCTTTACAGCTGCCTTGAGAGCCTTCCCCGGATCGCCGAGCTCGTCGTACTTCGTGCTGATGACGGCAGCGGCGACCTCCGTATCGGTCTGTGACTTAAGCTTCGGCCCGAAGCCGTACTTGTCCGTCAGCTCCTGGTAATTCTCGATGATGCCGTTGTGGATCAGCGCCACATGGCCGAACTTGTGAGGATGAGCATTTGTCGTGGAAACACCGCCGTGCGTCGCCCAGCGCGTGTGCCCGATCCCGCAGGTGCTGTCATTTTCATCATCGCAGACAGCTGCGAGGTCACTCACCTTGCCCGCCGTCTTCCGGATGGAAATATGCGTCGTGTTGTCACGGAAATACGCGATGCCGGCGCTGTCATAGCCTCTGTACTCAAGGCGCTTCAAGCCCTCGAGCAGGATGGGCTGCGCCTTATGAAAACCGGTAAAACCTATAATTCCACACATAATATGTAATCCTCCTTATAAATCTCTTGATATGAATGGCGCACTCTCTGACTCTTTCCTATCTGCACATCAGGCATGCGCCTTTTTATTCTGTTGTATTGCTCAGAGACTTTCTGAATTCACGATATCTGACAGCCTGGCAGCTCTTTAGGTCGGGTACTGAACCGTAAGCCGCAGACCCGTCTCAGAGCACTTCCGTCTTGTCCTTCAGAAATTCTCTGACCCGGTCAGTAAATTTCCCGGCAGTCACGATGCCCGTGACCTCTTCCCAGCGCGCATAGGAAAAGCGGTCCTCGCTCAGGATCTTGCTGCTGTCGGCCACGACATACGTCCGGTCGGAGCACTTGACGCCGAGCTGCTTCAGGTTCATTTCCTCATAGGACATAGATGTCGGTCCGGCCGCGTTCTTGAATCCGTCCGATCCGAGAAATGCAAGATCCGCGTGGAGCGACGCGAGGACCTCCAATGTCCATCCGCCGACGGTGGCCTTGCTGCTGTGACGGATCTTTCCGCCCATCAGATAGATGTCGTTGTCCGATTCCGCCAGAATGTTGACAAGATTCACGGAATTCGTAAAGATCGTGAGTCCCTTCCGCATCGTAAGCTGGCGGGCAATCGCATTTGTCGTACTGCCCGCGTCCAGAAGTATGGTCGCATTCTGCGGGATTAGATCCATCGCCTTCATCGCAATTTCCGCTTTTTCATCTTTATTAAGGAAGTCCTTCTCACTCAGCGTCTTTTCGACGGCATTTACCTTCGCAATGGCGCCTCCGTGATTCTTTTCTGCAATGCCGGCCTCTTCGAGGTAAATGATATCCTTCCGGATTGTCTCAGTTGAGACATGAAAGAGCTCGGCCATTTCCGTGGCCTTGATGCTCCCGTCCCGCAGAAGGATCTGTGCAATCTGGTTGCGCCGGTCAGCTGTCAGTTCTGCCATATACGTCACTCCTTGCTCTGCAGCTCAATGAACTTTATGCTCCTCTATTCACAGAAATAGCCAATGCTGTTCCCAATTTATACAGAGAGTCACAAGTCCAGCTCATGTGTACAGCTATCCTCAGGTAACCGCAGACCCGGTTCCTGGCGCCCTGCTGTCCTTTCTCTTCAGGATCCGCACCATGAACTTGGGATAGTTCCTGTTTTCAAATCTGACTATAGCATATTTCACAATAAATGCCAACATTTTTAGTTGTGAAAAATTGCATTTTCTTGTTGACAAGCAACGTATCGCAAGTTATTATGTATTCAACAACAAGCGATCGCAATGTTACGCATTTGATTTTATTGGCATTTGATCTGGCAAACAAACGGAGGTTACGGATCATCATGAAGGAAAAAGTTCAGAGCTTTGGACGCTTCTTAAGCGGCATGGTCATGCCGAACATCGGAGCGTTCATCGCATGGGGCCTGTGTGCGGCACTCTTTATTGACACAGGCTGGCTGCCGAACAAGCAGCTGAATACTATCGTCGGACCATTTTTAACGTATGCCCTTCCGCTTCTGATCGCCTATACAGGCGGCAAGATGGTGGCGGGCACAAGAGGCGCGGTCATGGGTGTCATCGCAACCATGGGCGTCATCCTCTCAAACCCGGACACAACCATGCTGATGGGCGCCATGATCATGGGACCGCTGGCAGGCTTCGTGATCAAGGAATTCGACAGGGCAGTCGAGGGGCACATCATCCCGGGCTTTGAGATGCTGGTGAACAACTTCTCGATCGGCATCATCGGTCTGCTTCTTACAATCGTCGGATACTACCTGTTCGGACCGCTGATGGCCGGCATCCTGACAGGCCTTCAGGCAGGCGCCGATTTCCTCGTAAACCATGGCATCCTGCCGCTCGTGTCCATCATCGTCGAGCCGGCGAAGGTGCTGTTCCTGAACAACGCGATCAACCACGGCATCTTCACTCCTCTTGGAGCGGAGGAAGCCAAGAAGCTCGGACAGTCCGTCTTCTACATGATTGAGACGAACCCGGGCCCCGGCACAGGCGTTCTTCTTGCTTACTGGCTCTGCTGCAAGGACAAGGCGACAAAGCAGTCCGCACCGGGCGCTCTGATCGTCCATCTGCTCGGCGGCATTCACGAGATTTCATTCCCGTATATCCTGATGAACCCGCTCCTTCTGCTCGCCACGATCGGAGGCAGCATGGCCGCGATGTTCTACAACACCATCTTCGGCCTCGGTCTCAAGGGACCGGCTTCTCCGGGATCTATCTTCGCTTTCGTCGGCATGGCGCCGAAGGGACAGACACTGGCCGTCCTGCTGAGCGTGGTCATTGCCGCAGGCGTCTCATTTGCCATTGCTGCTCCGATCGTGAGACTGGCCGGCACAAAGACAAGCCTCAGCGACGCAGAGAAGGAGGTTGCGGCAAGCAAGGCTGCATCTAAGGGACAGGCACAGCCGGTTCTTGTTCCGGCACAGGAGGGAACCGTAGACCTTCGTTCTCTCGATCACATCGTCTTCGCCTGCGACGCAGGCATGGGCTCTTCCGCCATGGGCGCTGCGATCCTGCAGAAGAAGCTCGAGGCAGCCGGCCTCGGCAACATCAAGGTGACGCACTCCTCTGTGTCTGAGATTCCGAAGGGAACACAGTTTGTCGTATGTCATCAGGATCTTGTGGAGCGCGCAAGAAAGAGCGCACCACAGGCAAAGATTGTCACAATCAACAATTTCATGACGGCACCGGAATACGAGGAGATCGTCCAGATGATCCTTGATTCCAGGGAAAATAAGCACAGCCCGAAGGAAGAGGCAGCTGACTATCACGGCGGCGTACTCATCAAGAAGAACATCCGCCTGAACCTTCCATCGGCGCCGAAGAACCAGGTCATCCGCGACATCGGCAATGCCCTCGTGGAGACCGGCTATGTCACACCGCTCTATGTCGACGCGATGATTGCGAAGGAGGATGTCTTCAATACCGCGATCGGCAACTCTCTCGCCATCCCGCACGGCATTGAAAGCGCCGTCGGCGAGATTAAAAATGCAGGTCTCGCGATCTTCACGTATCCGGCCGGTGTCAACTGGGGCAACGGAGAGGTCGTAAAGCTTGTGATCGCCGTCGCATCAGCCGGCGATGAGCATGTGGCAACTCTCAGCAAGATCGCTGCAGCATGTGAGGATCAGGAAGATGTAGACGCCATCCTCACAAAGAGCGTCGACGAGATCTACGACATGTTCAAGGTCTGAGGTCCTCACAAGACATCTGTAACAAAATCATCCATTCCCACTGTGCGGCACCACAGCTGATAAACTCCGTGCCGCACAGGTTTTCCTGAAAACAACAATCGCAGCCGCGGCACACGCGGCCGCACCTGAACCTTAAGGAGGTTACTATTATGAAGACAAGAGCTGTCAGAATGTATGGCAAGATGGATTTAAGACTCGAGGAGTTTGAGCTCCCGGAAATTAAGGACGACGAGATTCTCGCGAAGATCTACAGTGACTCCCTGTGCATGTCAACCTACAAGCTGGCGCTGCAGGGCAAGAAGCACAAGCGCTGCCCGCAGAACGTCGACACACACCCGATCATCACAGGCCACGAGTTTTCCGGTATCATCGTCAAGGTCGGCCAGAAATGGCAGGACCAGTTCAAGCCGGGCGAGCGCTTCGCACAGCAGCCGGCTCTGAACTACAAGGGCAGCATGGCATCCCCGGGTTACTCCTATGAGTACTTCGGCGGCGACACAGAGTACTGCATTTTCCCGCACGAGGCCATGGAAGTCGGCGCTCTGATGCCGTTCGAGGGCGACAGCTTCTACAAGTCCTCGCTGGGCGAGCCGCTCTCCTGCTCGATCGGTGCAATGCACGCCATGTACCACACAAAGCAGGCAAATTACCATCACGAGATGGGCATGAAGCCGCACGGCAATCTCATTATCATGGGCGGCTGCGGCCCGATGGGTCTCGGCGCTGTCTCCTACGCGCTCGTCTCGAAGTATCATCCGGACCTCATCGTCGTCACAGATGTAAATGACGAAAAGATCGCGCGGGCTGAGCAGGTTCTTCCGCCGAAGAAGGCTGAGGAGCTCGGCATCCGTCTCATGTATGTCAACACCGCAAAGATGGATGATCCGAAGAAGGGTCTCATGGACATCAGCGAGGGTCACGGCTACGACGATGTCATGATCTACGTACCGATCCCGGCTGTCGCAACACTTGCCAATTCCGTTCTTGCCTATGACGGCTGCATGAATTTCTTCTCCGGCCCGGCAGACAAGAGCTTCAGCGCGACGGTCAATCTCTATGACTGCCACTACAACGCGACGCATATCATGGGCACGACAGGCGGCAACAATGATGACCTGATCGAGGCGAACACGCTGACAGGCAAGGGCATCATCGACCCGGCCATCATGGTCACACATGTCGGCGGCCTCAATTCCGTCGCTGAGTGCACCTGCAATCTGCCGAACATCCCGGGCGGCAAGAAGCTCGCCTATACGCAGTTCGATATGCCGATGACGGCAATCGAGGACTTCGGAAAGCTCGGAGAGAAGGATCCGTTCTTCAAGGAGCTGGATGAGTGCTGCAAGGAGCACAACGGCCTCTGGAATCCGGAGGCAGAGCGCCTGATCTTCAGTCATTTCGGAGTAAAGGTCGGTATCTGATAACCGGTCGGACTCTTGAATGAAAAGTGATTATTCAGCGCCCCAGACTCGGAACGCCTTGCGTTCCTCGTTGTAGACGGACAGAGCGGCTTCGCCGCTTGTCCGCCCTCGGAAAACTAATGAAACCGTCCGGCGAGCAAGCTCTCCGTCCGGATTTCATCAGTTTTCCAAGGGGCGCTGAATAATTACAAATACACCTCACTACTTCCCTGATTTGTTCCAACACCGAAAGGCCCCGCGGCAACGCCGCGGGGCCTTTCCAGTGTTATGTCCAGGAGGTGTCCCAGGAGGTGTCCGGTTCCCATAAAAATTCTATAAACAAAATCCATCGAATATTTACGATTTGTTTATCGGAACCTGACACCACCAGCCCCAAAATCCATCGTCCCGACAACCGCCGCATCATTAAAATGATCTGCCTGCTCGGAATTCCACTCGCGATCCAAAACGCAATGGGCTCGATCACGGGAGTCATCATCCAGCGGGCGGTCAACTCATTTGGCAGCGAAATGATGAGCGCCTACACGGTGGACGGGCGCGTAAATGAGCTTTTTCTGCTGCCGCTCAGCAGTCTCGGCGTCGCAATTGCCAACTTTGCCGGTCAGAACACGGGCGCGGGGCGCTTCGACCGCATCGCAGAAGGCGTCCGCAAATGCTTCCTCGTGGAAATGCTGTATTCATTTGTCTGTCTTATGGTGATTCTCCTGTTTGGAAGAAATCTGGCTGGCATCTTCGTAAAAGACACAGATGTGATTCAGACAGCGGTGCCGGGCCTCATTGTGTACGGGCTTTGCATTTTCATCAGCTCGCTCGTCTTCCTCTACAAGGCGACACTGAACGGCGCGGGCGATGCGGTCTTCACGATGTGGAACGGCCTCGCAGAGGTCGCCGGCTCGATTCTCTTCCTGATGCTCTTTCTCCACGTCTTCCATCTGGGAGAAAACAGCATCTGGTTCAGCCATATTCCGACCGTCATCGTTGCGGCTCTTATGGCTTACCTGCGGTACCGGAGCGGAGGCTGGAAGAAGGGTCTGGAGGCCTGAAATAGGTAGTTGACTGTTATAAAATTCATTTTTATGTCGTTTTGAATTTTATAACAGTCAATTTTATGTTATAATGATTTTCGTAGCAAACGATTTATTCGAATCAAACGAGGTGTCCGGCATATGAACCACCAGATTCTGAAGGCAGTTATTTATGATGCGCACGAAACGATCCGCTCATTAGAAATTGTACCGCGAGATTATCATTTCGTGGAAAATGTAAACTATATCCTGATCGGACTGCGCCGTGCAGGCAAGTCCACGCTTCTTTTCAAGCTGATCCAGGAAATGGTCAATAATGGCATTAATTGGGATCAGATCATTTATATTAATTTTGAGGATGAGCGACTGGCAGAATTTACTCTTGCCGATTTTAATGATATCGTTGCGACTGCAAGCGAAATGACCCCGCGGAAACCATACTATTTTCTTGATGAGGTACAGAATATTACCGGCTGGGAACGATTCGCACGCAGGATGGCAGATTCAAATGAGCATGTCTACATAACCGGCAGCAACGCAGTCATGCTGAGCCACGAAATGGAATCCCGGCTTGGCGGACGCTACATGACAATGCAGGTATATCCATATAATTTCAACGAATACATGGATGCGACAGGCGTGCAGCATGATGAACCTGCTTACCTGACAACCAGATTGAATGGAAGAATCAGAGCCGCAGCTGAAAGCTACCTGCACGATGGCGGATTTCCTGAATCGCTGAAATTCCCAGTAAAGAGGGATTATGTCGAAAATATCTATCAGAAAATATTATATGGTGATATTGTTGCCAGAAATGGTATTCGAAACCCCGAATCGCTTCGTCTGTTAATAAAAAAAATTGCTGAGACTATCACCAGTGAAATCTCTTATGGAAAATTGAGCGGTGCAGTTACTGCGGCCGGATGCAAGCTGAGTAAATCAGCCGCTTCAGATTATACCCGATTTGCAGAGAATGCTTATCTCATTTTCCACATTCAGAACTATGTATCAAAATTCGCGGAAAAAGAGAGTACACCCAAATATTATTTCTCTGATAACGGGCTTTTGAATTTGTTTCTGATCAATAAGGACACCAGCCTGCTGGAAAATATGGTCGGTATTCATCTATACCAGAAATTCGGGGACAGATTATTTTATTTCCGATCAGCAAAAACCGGAATCGATATTGACTTCTATGTCCCGGATATTAAAACAGCCATCCAGGTCTGCTATAATCTCGAAAATCCTGAAACGCAAAAGAGAGAAACCGGCAGTCTGGTAAAGCTTGCACATACATTTGCTGATGTTGAAACGCTGCAGATCGTTACGCTTGAAGAAGAAAGCAGACTTCATATTGAGGACACCGAAATCGAAGTCCTCCCTCTTTATAAGTTTCTGGGCAGTCACGAAAACCTGTCTCTCTGATTTTGCAGAAAAAGGTGGCAGGATCCGGAAAATATTTACCGGATCTGCCACCATCAACATGATCGTCATTTACAATTATCGGGCTTTTCCAATCCCGCCTAACAAATGGTTTACTTATTCGGTATCTTCTCATTTTTCAAGCTGTAGTACATGGCGGCTATGCTGCCAAATCTGAAATCAGGTATTTCCATTGAATTCTCTTTTCTCGATTATCTTTCAAAGAAACCCGAAGTATCTCATTTTCCACTCGATGTCCTCTGCCGTCTTCGCACCGACACCATAAATATTCTTGTACCACGTTTCACTCCGCAAGATAGCCGCTTCGAGATCCCGAATGCTGATAATTCCTTTTCCGGCCAGGCGCTCGAAGATGACTACCTTCAGCCCGAGCCGCAGACAGAGGTCATCCTCAGAAATCTCCTCCTGCGGATCTGTAATCGGAAATGTCCACTGCTCTCCGGCGGCGCAAGCCTTCAAATTCACGGCATACCCGTTCGTGTACCACGCCGCGATCAGAGGGCTGCGGAGCCGGCGCATCGCCTTCCCGTGATATGTACTGATCGTGCCTGCGGCGCGGTTCATTTCCTGTCCGATCTCCTCGTTCTTCCGGCCGTCGTGATACTTCTCCCAGAGGACCTTCTGCTGCTTCGGCCGAAGCTGCCCGAGCGCCACATAAAGGCCGCTGATCTGATCCTTTGTCCAGCTCCACGGATCCTTCTTCCGGTCAATCATTTTCAGGAGATTTTGCGGATAAGGCAACACCTTGCCTCTCCCCGAGGGTCTGTCCTCAGAATAGCCGACGAGCTTCAGAATCTCCCGCTCCGTCGCCTCCGGAAAATAAAGCTTCACCCTGTCCACAATTTTCTTCAGGGAATCCTTCGGCTCCTCACTGTATGCCGCCGTCACAAGCTCCCGGCCGAATACGTGCTCCGGCGTTGCCAGAACCGCGATGGCCCATCCATAGGGCTCGCCCTTTTTATTCTTTCTCTGCCGGAAATCCCTGCAAATGAGGTACGTCTGCATTTGAAGGCCGGTCAGGGTACCCTCGAAATTTTTCTCTCCGCCCTTTCCAAATCCGGCGCGCGCTTTCACCTCGCTGGAGAGGAGCTCGCTGTCTTCATTTTCCTCAAGGAAGAGGTCCATAATCTTTTTCTGCCGGATGCTCGCCAGCTCATCGTCCCAGCGCGCGTCAAAGTCGTAGCCGTCCCGCCGATAATTCGCAAAGACCGGCAGCCATTTCCGGGAAATGAACCCCGCCCGGTTATCGAAGAATTTCCCATAGGCCACTCTTCCACGCCTCGCGACCATGGCCCGCCACTCCCACGGATCCTTCGCCGGATCACCCGTCCACCAGTCCTCCGGGACAGTATGCTCCTCCACGGAAAATGAAGCCACATCGCCCGCAAACAGCGGAAGAAAGCCGATTTCCTCCACTCGCTGCTCCAGCTCATCTATGGTATGAATGCATGTCGGATCATCCGGCGAGACACCCCGCATAATCCATTCTCCGCCCTCGACAGACATATTCCGCCTCCCTTCCTGGTGGTGTCTTCCTGAAGGTGCCCCCTGAAGGTGTCAGGTTCCGATAAAATTTCTATAAACAAAATCCATCGAATATTTACGATTTATTTATCGGAACCTGACACCTTTGGTTTGAGACACCTTTGGCAGACACCTTTGGCACCTCAGATCTTCATCGAAAGTCCGATCCGCTTCTTCGCAAGATCAACCTTGATGACCCGCACGGAAATGACATCCCCGACGGACACCACATCGAGCGGATGCTTCACGAATTTCTTATCGGACATCTCCGAGATATGGACCAGTCCGTCCTGGTGCACGCCGATGTCGACAAATGCACCGAAATCGACGATGTTGCGCACGGTTCCCTTGAGGATCATGCCGACCTTGAGATCCTCCATGGTCAGTACATCGTTGCGGAGAATCGGCTTCGGCATATCCTCCCGGGGATCTCTTCCGGGCGCGTTTAATTCATTTACAATATCCTTCAGCGTCGGAACACCGATTCCGAGCTTTTCCGCCATGGTTTTGTAGTCCCTGACAGCCACCCGCGGCGCATCTTTTCTTGCAGAAGCAAACAGCGAGCGCTTATCAAGACCGAGGTCAAGAATCAGGGCATCCGCCGCCTTGTAGCTCTCCGGATGCACGCCTGTATTATCGAGAGGCTCACGGCCGCCGGCAATCCGCATAAAGCCGGCGCACTGCTCAAAGGCCTTCGGCCCCAGCTTCGGCACCTTGAGGAGGTCTCTCCTGCTTACAAACCGTCCATTTTCCTCGCGAAATGCGACGATATTCTTCGCGAGCGTCTTGCTGATGCCGGACACGTGCTCCATCAGCGGCACCGACGCCGTGTTGAGGTCCACGCCGACGCGGTTCACGCAGTCCTCCACGACTCCGCCCAGCGCCTCATCGAGCCGCTTCTGGTTCATGTCGTGCTGATACTGGCCGACTCCGATCGCCTTCGGATCGATCTTGACCAGCTCCGCGAGCGGGTCCTGCACGCGCCTTGCCATCGACGCGGCGCCGCGCTGCTCCACATCAAAGTCCGGAAATTCCTCCGCGGCCAGCTTGCTGGCGGAGTAGACCGATGCGCCGGCTTCATTGGTGATCACATACTGAACGCGGCATCCCGGAATTTCTTTCAAAATATTCACAATGAACTGCTCGGACTCGCGGGAGGCCGTTCCATTTCCAAGCGCAATGAGTGTCACGTGGTATTTCCGGATCCAGCCCGTCACCAGGCTCTTCGCCTCTGCCACCTTCCGCGGATTTGCCCTGCTTCCGAAGTACGGCGGAACCGGATAGATCACCGCCGTATCCAGCACCTTTCCCGTCTCATCCACGACAGCGAGCTTGCAGCCATGGGCGTATCCCGGGTCCCATCCGAGCACAACCTGCCCGGTGATCGGCGGCTGCATCAGGAGCTGCTCCAGATTCTTGTCAAACACATGGATCGCCCCATCCTCCGCCATCGCCGTCAGCTCATTTCTGATTTCCCTCTCAATGGCCGGACCGATCAGCCGCTTGTAGGAATCCTGCATGGCCGCCTTGATGGCCGGCTCCGTATAGTTATTTCTCCCACGGATCAGCGTGCGGCCCATCGCATAAAAAATCTTGTCGGTATCAACGTCAATTTTCACCGTCAGGAAATTCTGCTTCTCGCCGCGGTTGATCGCGAGGACGCGGTAGCCGGTGACCTTCGATACCGGCTCCTCGAAATCGTAGTACATTTCATAGACGGACTTCGCCTCCGGATCCTTCGCCTTTGCCGTCAGAATGCCGGTCTTTCTCGTAAAATCGCGTATGCCCTTGCGGAATTCCGCGTTGTCGGAAATGAGCTCCGCTATGATGTCTTCCGCCCCGGCTATCGCCTCATCAGCAGACACGACACCCTTGTCCGTATCGATATAGGTCTTCGCCTCGACCTCCAGGGGATGGGTTATTTTCTGAGCAAGAATGGTCTGCGCCAGCGGCTCAAGTCCCTTCTCCCTCGCGACAGCTGCGCGGGTCCTGCGCTTCTGCTTATACGGGCGATAAATGTCCTCAAGCGCCACGAGGGTCTCCGCGCTGTCAATTGCCCTGGACAGCTCCTTCGTCATCTTCCCCTGTTCCTCGATGGAGGACCGGACTGCCGTCTTGCGTTCCTCCAGATTCCGGAGGTAAGAGAGGCGCTCACTTAAGTTTCTGATCTGTTCATCGTCCAGCTCGCCGTGCATTTCCTTGCGGTAACGGGCGATAAATGGAATTGTATTTCCTTCGTCGATCAGGCGGATGACTGCCTCCGCCTGCCAAGGCTGAATGTGCAGCTCCGCTGCGATTTTATCTGCAATGTTCATGTTCCGGTTCCTTCCTGCGAAAAGTAAGCACATTCAAAATCTCCGGAAGCGTGTACCCGAGGAGCGTATCGCCCTCCGGATCCCTCCGCACATAAGAGAAGCCCAGCTTCTCCTGCACGCGCTTTGACCGTTCATTTCCCTCGTAGTAACAGCACCACACCGCCTTGCTTCCGAGGTCCTCAAAGGCGTGCCGGATCACTCGTCTTCCAGCCTCAGTAGCGTATCCCTTGCCCCAGTAATCCCGGCCGATCCAGTAGCCAAGCTCCGGCTCATCCATTTTCTCCGAGCAGGAATCCGCGCCCATCCGCAGTCCCGCCGCGCCGATCAAAAGATTATCTTCTTTTCGCACAACCGCGTACGTCTCCGGCACCTTCAGAACGGTCCGGATGATATGAAGGCTCTCCTCCTCCGATGTATGCGACTTCCAGCCCGCTGCCGGTCCGATCTCCGGATCCGAGGCCAGCGCGAAAAGCCTCGCGGCGTCAGTTTCTTCCCACTCCCGAAGGAGCAGGCGGTCAGTTGTAAGTTCCATTTGGTTATCCTCCACATTTTCAAAATCTAAACCTGGATCAATCGGGCTTGCGCAGATGAAACTGATCTCTAATAATTGAGTCCAGCTGGCCAGCGATCAACGGAAATTCCTGTCCAAGATCCAGCGTCTTCACAGATATTTTATTTCCACCCATATGATACACATTATCTGGCACTAGCTCCTCATCCGTTTTCGCATACAGAAGCATACCTGATACTTGATGAGCAGTACCTTCCACTTGCGCAGTCCTATTTTTCACATATGTATAAATCTGATACAGGTTGCCGGAATGCAGTGTGGTCACATCAAAGTTTTTTTGCATGGTATGCTGATAGTATTTGGCATCGATGATCAAGGTCTGGTCTCCATAGGTCAGCATGATATCCGTCTGCATAACCGGGAGTAACGCATCATTACCATCATCCAGAGCCCACGGAATTTGCGCTGCGCGGGAAGAGAAGCCTCGTATCTTCCGGCCATACTCCTGAGCATAGTACTCCAATATAAACTTTTCATATAAGCGGCTCATTTTCTGTTCATCAACAAATCCAGAAAGATGATACTCACCTTTTTCCGTGGTAATAAGCGATCCTTCCGCAAGAAGCTGGCAAATAGAAAGAAGAAGCTGATACGTCCGGTTGTTTCTATGAAACCGAATCAATGACCAATGAACCTGCCTCAGATCCAGCATACTTACTTTTGAAAAGAACAGCATCTCCTTTTTTAGCTCTGCCTTATATTTTTCCTCCACATCACTTGCCGCTATGATCAGAAATGCAGTTGACTTCAGAATTTGATTCAAAAGATTGTTCTCTGAAAGCTCGTCATAATCGCAGGTTACCATCAACCGATGTTCCATCCGATTGTTAATCGTGCCGGACATATCAATCCTGCCCCGGATTACAGAGAGATTTTTTACTCTGCTCATGTACTCGCGGTACAAACCTTGCTTTAGTTGCAGACCGATTCCCTTTGCCAGAATGGCTGCAAATAAGTTATCTGCATTTTCGAATTGTTCTTTCTGAACATCCGCATAAGTTGACTCTTTTAACGTCGTGAATGCATAGGAAAGCATATAATAGACATTCTTGATGAATATGCTTTTATCCTTTGTCATTGGAATACTCCATGCAGGATATTATCCCACCGCTGCACTTTGCTGTCATCATCGAACCAGTATTCAGACAGCATCGGAAGAATGTCGTAGTCCACAACAGATTGCATCCATTCATCTGTGCAGGTTTCCTTTGTTCGACCACATAAATAGCTATGGCCAATGCAAAATCCTTTTCCGAGCGACTTGTCCCGTCTGATTTCGTTATTTAAGTCAACGATCTTTCCTACCAATTCATTAAATGTCTCATTCTCCAACGAGGCTTGATAACTGCGGAAGCCCTCGGACTCAAAACCCGGATCGATGTCAAAAAAACTGAATCGGCGCCGCAAAGCATAGTCAATCATGGCAAGACTGCGATCCGCCGTATTCATTATACCGATCAAGTAGAGATTGTCCGGAACCGCAAATCGTATTCCATTATAGGCAAGTGTAACCTTCTTACCACGATAATCCTTTTCTATCAGCATGAGCAGTTCGCCAAAAATCTTACTTAGATTTCCTCTGTTAATTTCATCGATGATAAAGAAAAATTTCTTGTCCGGCTGGTTGTTGGCTTTCTGGCAAAAGCGATAAAACACGCCATATTTCAATTGAAAGCTGTTACCGGACGGTTTATAGCCCATCATGAAATCCTCATAGGAATAATTCTGATGGAATTGAATCATTTCCACCCTGCTGTCATCCTCCTCGCCCATGAGTGAATAAGCCAGACGATTTGCACAAAATGTCTTACCTACGCCCGGTGCACCCTGCAGGATGATATTCATCTTGTTCTGCAGCACGCCCGCCAGACGGTCGTATTCCTCTTCAGACATGTAAACTTCAGAGAGAAAATCGTCCTTTGTATATGGCGAACTGTCTGTTTCTCTTTTCAGTGGATTTTCGTCACGGATCAGGTCCATGATACAGTCATATTCATTCTTCGTGAGTTTAAAGAAGGTTCCTTTCGGATTCTTGAAAAACTCCATCTTTTCAAGTTCCGGACACGCTCTAAATGTTTGGTAATCAATCGGCGATGTAAGTCCCTCTGTCTTTTCGAAATATATCTTTTCGCCATCATTTGCAACACTTACCCGGACAAGTGCTGCAATCTGTTTGACCGGATCAGACTCATATCCAATAACAAAATCACCAGCTCGCGCCTCCATAAAGTTCTGAAAAACTTTTCGTTTGTGTCCGTTATCGTTGTAAAGCATGCAGTCAATCAGCTCCCCAACCTTATAGTTGGAAAAGCTCGATACCTTCGGATTAATACTCAACCACCAGTACCCATGCTCTTCATCGTCACCTGCCTTTGCATAAAGATCAACAGCATTTAAATCAAGCCGATCCAATGCATCAGAAAGTTGATCACGTAATTTCCAGATATATCCGCCTCCATCTTTCCTGGATGCCTTCTTCCCCACATAAAGCACGGGCCACCATCTGACATTTCCGGAGTCACGTTTAGGTGGCAGCGGACATCCGGTCTTTTCTACTACGCGCTTTGCTAAAGCGGAAGAATTAGCATTATAAAAATTCATCGACTCCCCATACTTATCGGCAAGCTGTGTGCACGTAGCGGCACCTCCATAATCTTTGAATCGCTTCATAATCTGAAGACAGCTTTCGGTAAATACAGTCTTATCCTGAAGAAGCAAATACCATTCCTGCTCTGGCAGTCCAGGTTCATACTCTGTCGATTGCGGCCACCACGCATCGCCCATAGGAGATTCCGAATCAGGATCTTCCTTTTTATCATAGTCACGGCTGATATAGAAACCGACATCAATGGTCAATGTTTTATACGCCGGATCCGGGTAGCATTCATCTGTCAGCTGGCTTTGAAATAAACTGATCAATTCTTCATCCTGTGCCAGCTCATGACAGATTTCATCATACAAATGAAAACAGCTTCTGACGTTGTCTGTATTTGCTCCTTTCTTAATCCGCTCATTTGCATTTAATATGTCGGCAACCTTTTTTACTTCGCTATACTTGAAAATATAATATTTATCTGGATAACGAAACCAGAGATAGGTCGCAATTGCGTTTTCATATTGATAATGCTGCGCTGCACCGTTGCCATATTTTTCAAGCAGGATCGCTGCCTGATTCTTAAAGGTGTCAATGCGCTCATATACATCCTTGCTCTCATCGAACAGTGCCAGGAACATTCCCCGAACCGCTTCCGGATCAGCTTGCGCAAAGCCCACGATCATTCCCATAGGAAAATTGTTCCGAGAAGTAAGCAGTCCGTGTGCCCCAGAGAGGGATTCTTTTAACATAGAAGCAAAGTCAGCTGCATTAACATCCCAATGATCCTGAAATTGTTTCACTGCCATCCATTTGAAATCTTCCCCGTCTCCTTTTTTTCCATTCCAGCGGGAAACAAAATCCTTTTTGTAATCGACAAGGATTTCTTTTAATCTGGATTTATCGAACATTGCTCCTCCTGTATGCATCACACAGACTTTGGTATACGTCTTCCTCAAAACTGCCTGGCGTTTTACATTTTGTTTTATTGTTTCCAGGCACTGCGTCATTCACAGATTGACATATTTATCCATTAGCAGCAACACACAAGACAATTAAGCCCCCAGTCTGGTCAGATATTTCACCGGCACCGCCTTCGTCAGCCAGACTCCATTGACCGAAATAAAATATTCATATCCGTCCCTGCTCATCTGTCCCGCATGAACTTCATAGACAATGGGCTTTCCATGGCGGCTTCCGACCTTCTTTGCAGTCAGAATGTCCTGCGACAAATGAACGTACAGCCGGCTTTTTGGCACCAGTCCCATCTCATCAATCGACGCGACATATTTTTCTCCCGTCCCGTGGTACAAAATTTCCGGCGGTGTCCTTGTTTCAAGCTCCACATCCACCGGAACGGAATGACCCTGATTAGCCCGTATTTTGGTCCTATCCTCATTAAAGGCATATCGCTGTTTATTGTCCCGGCGGACAATCTCTTCCAGATCATCCATCGTCAAATGATATTTCCCGGAATGGTTGATCCCATCGATCAGAGCAGACACATCCGCCCAACCATGATGATCCAGAGAGATGCCCACAGTCTCCGGGTGGTGCTGGAGAATCAGCGCAATGAACTTTCCTGCAGATATTCGTTCATGGTCTGTCATTTCATTTGAGTCCTCTCCATCGGAAGTTCATGGTCTCAAAGATCTTTTATGAAATAGTATTGCGCATACTCCCCAAATGCAGGGTCCAGCTTGAACAATAAGCGGTATCCCATTTTTTTATAAAACTCAGGTGCCTGGAAGCCATACGTGTTAAGAAGAATCCGTCGCAGCCGATCGCCCCTTGCCTTATCCTCCACTTCCTGAAGAAGCTGCCGTCCATAGCCCTTCCCGCGGTAGGCTTCCGCCACACAGAGAAAGTCTATCTCCAAAGTATCGCAGACAGACCCAGCCACAAGGCCTGCCACGATTGCTCCGTTCTCCTCTATATAACAGCTGTAATCTTTGCCGTCCTTCATGTATGGCGCATTATACTCCTGCAGCATGCGATGAATCGCCTCATTGCTGCTGTCCGTTCCCTTTCTGATATGCATAATCTCTCCCTCTTGCCTCCGCCATTCCCTGCCCCGGACATTGTCTCTTTTCTCCCGAAAGCTGTAGTCGGACGACTGCACCAATACGTTTGTCATTTCCAGTTTAAGACAAACAGGCGAAGCTCACCACAGGAAATCCCCGTCGTCATCATTAAACTGGCGGCATTCCTCCTGCCAGTCCGCCATGTTTTCCTTAAAGAGAGCGCACAGCTCCTTATACTGATCCTTGCTGATCTTGCCATGATCCGCCATGCATTTGTAGAATTTCTTTATGCTGGCGCCGGTTGTCTTTAAATTACCCGGCGTGGACCAAAGGCAGTGATAAATATAATAGTCCGAGAAGAACCTGCGAAGATTCGAGATCTCAACGCCATCCTTCATGTCCATAGGTTTCGCTTCCTCATCCCCATCCTCATCCTCATCCACGTCCGCAAATGGAAGGTAGTCCGTAAGGTAAAAATCGACGTTATCCATATGGTTTTGGATTGTCTTTTGCGAAAGTCCGGCGGATGTCAAGTCCTTCAAAAAGAGATCCATGAATTCCTTGTTTGCCTTTCTGGCTTTTATGGTTTCCTCAGGCTCCTCATCAAAATCATCGCCGTCTTCCTCGTCCCATTCACCCTCTTCATCATCCCACTCATCATAATCCGGATACTGTTCCACGCTTCCCTTCGCGTCTGTTACATGAGCAATTGTGCGAGCCTTCTCGTCCTGCATTTTCTGCACATGAATCTGAAATACCCAGTCATCCCCGAAATCATAATGGAAAATGAAATTTTGTCCTTTTTGAAGGCCAAGCTGATCCAGCTTGATATCGGTGGATGGCTGTCCCTCGTAATCCTGAGTATTGCTGAAATTGTCATCGGAATAGAGCCTGCCGCTCATACTGAACTCATACAGATGATCGCGGTCAAAATCAAATGCGTAAAGGATCACATCGCAAAGCCTGTCGAGCGTATCGTCTCCCGATATCTCAATAACTCTGTATGCCGTTCTTGCCTGCCCCTTGGGATAAACCTTTAACGTATATTGCTTCATTCTCTCATACCCTCCATTTCACAATGCCGGCGAATTGCCTTCTCCCTCTCATATGCAAAGCACATTTGCAGACAGATAAGGCACGCGGTGAAGTTCTTACCACATCTTATCACCTATCGGGCCTGCTTTCCATGGTACGCCATCTTCCGGAGCCAGATTCGGATAAGGTTTCTATAATTTTTTTCGACTGATGTGCCAGATTGCATCACCACGCAAAAAGGCCCTGCACATTGCGCAAGACCTCTGTAAAATCATTCTGAAGTTTACTGCTCCTTTTTCTGAAAATGACCACCCCCGCGATTGCCGCTGCGGCCGCAATCATAAGACCGGCCCACAGCAGCACACGGCTCAAATCCCCTGTCTTCACCGACCGAACCGGCGTTGTCCCCTTGTGCAGAACCGGCGTCGTCTTTCTTCCGTGCCCGAGAAGTCGGTTTCATTTTTTCCCGTAAACTGGTTCACCGAAAATGCGAACGGAAGACTCTGGTTGTAGACAAGCGCCATGTTCAGCTCAGAGTCCGCCAAGGATAATCGCGGCGCCTAAAATATACAGAAATTTTTTCATCTATGCTCTCCGTTCATGTGCGGCTTCATTCGCGATGAGATCGCGCATGAAAAGAGAAATCTGTCATAAATAAAAGGAACTGCCGCCCCCCAACCGGCGTGGATGGGAGTCGTAGGCCGGCTTCGTACAGAGATACGGCAGCGGTTTTACGTCACGAAGTCAAAAATGGCCGTTTTCCCAAACAGAAAAAGCCTGAAGGAATATGGAGCACTCGAATTTGAAATTCCAGGATATGAAAGATTTCGTTCAGCCTTTGAACGGCTGAAGACATAATGCCAGATCTCACTCATATACTTCCCTCATATGTAATTATTCAGCACCCCTTGGAAAACTGATGAAATTCGGACGGAGAGCTTGCTCGCCGGACGATTTCAGAAGTTTTTCAAGGGGCGTACAAGCGGCGAAGCCGCTCTGTTCGCCCACAACGAGGAACGCGAAGCGTTCCGAGTCTGGGTACTGAATAATTCCCCTCATATTTTAAGTATATTGGCAGTGACTGAATTCCACATACTTCTGCCAATTTCTGTGGATTTTCACAAATGCAAAATGTTCTTCAGCCTTACAGCTGGCAATTATAGCGAATCAGCCGCACGCAGGCAATGCAAACGCAGGCAGTTTCTTTGTCCAATCGGCTGTCCAAGGATT